>Ga0315910_10000526_pt1 | contig 37948 bp, 33 predicted proteins | sample EdamamesoilMG_FD_204470 | JGI IMG/M metagenome (GOLD analysis project Ga0315910, IMG submission 204470) | Garden soil microbial communities collected in Santa Monica, California, United States - Edamame soil | ecosystem: Environmental > Terrestrial > Soil > Garden | place: USA: California...
CTCGGGTCACGGCAAAACCTATGGCTACGACGCTAATGACAACCGCCAAATTCAAGGCGGGGGCCAAGCATCGACCTTTGTCGTGTCCCCCACAAACAACCGGATAACGAGCATCAGCGGCGCGATCACACGAACCTATCAGTACGACAACGCGGGCAATGTTTTGAGCGACGGCCTGCGCAGCTTCACGTATTCCGATGCCGGACGAATGAAGACGGCTACGCAGAACGGCGTTACCACTACCTACGCCTACAACGCGTTGGGTCAGCGTGTGAAGAAATCCAACACGCAGGGCACCACGCATTTCATCTACGACGAAGCGGGGCACCTACTGGGCGAGTACAACGCGACCGGCGAGGTTGTTCAGGAACTTATCTGGCTCGATGACATTCCCGTTGCCGCAATCCGGCCCAATCAAACTGGCATCGGCGTGTTCTACATCCACACCGATCACTTAAACACGCCACGACAGCTCACTCGCCCTGAAGATAACGCCATTGTTTGGCGCTGGAACTCAGACGCATTCGGCCTCGGTGCTGCTCAGCAAGATCCCGATGGCGACGGACAGACGGTAGTCTTTAATCTTCGGTTCCCCGGGCAGTACTTCGATGTCGAGACGGGGATGCATTACAACTGGAATCGTTACTATGATCCACAGAGTGGTCGTTACATCAGTAGTGATCCGATTGGATTGCAAGGAGGTACCAATACGTACGCGTATGCGAACGGCAATCCGATTTTCTTTTATGATCCGTATGGGTTGTTCGGATTTAGAGATGCAGCTGGGTTCGTGCCCATACTAGGATCAGGCCTGGACGCATATGATGCCTTCAAGTGCGGCAACATAGGCATGGGGTTATTGAATACAGGATTAGCCTTGGTGGATGCTACGGGTGCTGGCGCATTGGTAAAAGGACTAGCTGTAGGGACTATGAGGTGGGCGGGACGGGAAGCTATTCGAGACGTTTATAGCAATACAAACAATTGGCGGTCCATGCGTGAAGGACTGCAAGGACTTGGGGAGGTTGCGCGAAATAATCGCTCGACACCACGCGGTAATTGGATGACAACAGACCACATATTTGTGAAACAGAAAACAGGCGCTCCTCATTCAAGAACAAATCATCCTGCAAATCTGCAAACAAATGTTCCACAATGGCTAAATTCAGCATTTGAAGGAATGTCGTCAATGGAGCGCGCCATGTACTTGCCCACTTGGATGAAAACCGCAGCTGCTGGAGTTGCTTCTTATGCGGGAGGTCTATTTGTCGGCTCCGGCGAAGACTGCGGTTGCTCAGAGGGAAAGTGAGGTCGATATGCAACTGCCATTCGTGATCCGCAGAAATAACACATTGATAATCGCAATCAAGGAATTCTTTGGGACTGTTGCTTGGCTCGACGAAAAATCAGGAATGATAGAAGCGAACGTACTACATGATGGCCAAGCTGGCTTAATTTGGATTATTGACGCCGCCGGGGTATTTTATGAGCTCACTTCCAGTGAGTATGTCGCACCAACGATTCTTCAGTTTCTCGGTATTAAACGCCGTCGACAGAAGTATAAGATTGCACCAGGACGAACTATAAGTGCGAAAGAGCTGATCGGTTTTATCGATGAGCTCTCCGATCAACAGGAAGAAATTTCAAATGTGTCCGACTTACGGAAGCAAATAATCTCTCTGCCATTGGAACATCCGATTAATCGGGCGGATATGGTCAAGTATCTGGGCGAATAATAAGTGCAGCCTTCCTTCTCTTCCCACATCAGTGCTGGCACCGAACGGCACAGGGCCAGCCCGAAACGACATTACAAGCATGATCCAAGCCGTTCGCCGAAAGACTGGAGGGATTTGGTGATCGCTTACCACCATCGCTGCAAGTTCTAGATCGCATTCCAGATTGGGCGAAAGTTACTCTGCCTTCAGGTGCCGCTGGCGCGGCGATGGCGGGTTCGGAGTGCGAATGTCAACGCTAGTATCAAATCTAAAGCATGCGCTTACGTTCGTGGGTCACACGCTTCACTACCTAAGTGGTAGCGGCAGTTGGAAGCTTCGCTCAGTAGGGCGCTTGCTATTGGAGTCGGCGATTTCGAGTCTTGGAGAATCATCGGTGACAGGCCGGGGGATCGAGGTTATTCGATGAAGTGGTTGGCCGAAATAATCGTTTTTGTTCGATCCCCCGATCCCCCGGCCTGTCACCGTTAGATCCGTCGCGGTTGTCAGTAGCGAGAAGGTGCGAATTTGACGTCCACATTGAAATCCCAGAATCAAAGGCGACGCTGGCTAGTTGATGCCATCCGGACGACTTTGATTCCAGAGTTTATTCGACGAGGGTTTGAGGTGCATCTATATTCAAAGCAGGACGGTGTTGATAGAGAGCTGATTTCTAGCTTGCCATTTGGGTTCCTTCGCCGTTCTTGCGAGCGCGGTATTGAACAGATCGAAATCCAATTGGATCCAAGGGAATATGATGCCGCTTTCAGCTTGAATATCGGAGTTGTTCCAATAGGTGGATTAGAGAGCCTTCGGGGCCACATTGCGGCAGAAGATGTGTTTGTAACGTGGCTCGACGAGTTCTTTGTCCTTTATTCACGCCCAGGATCGTCGAGACCATTTGCAGTGCGCAGAAAGTGGTGGCAAACGAAAGAGACAAGCCATGCCGACTATCAGACGCTAATTAATGAAGTCATTCTGCTTATTCCTGAAGTAGAGCAGGTTCTTCGCCTTACTTCGATTGGACCACATATAAGGAGGGTTGTTATCCGGCATCCGTGAGAGGTACGAATATCAACTAGTCAAAATCAAACAGGTCACACAATAAGCCCCGGCGGCGTTTTCCGTGGTGCTTCTTATGGTAATCGTCGTCATCGTGTTTACGATAACTGCCGGACAAATAACGCCGATCGACCGGTTCGCTTACTTCGCGAGTCGGCGATGGTGCTTGGAGCCTGCGGTGCCGGTGGATACATTGTGTCATTCGTGGGGCATTTCGCTGAGCAGCGAGGCGAGTACTGTGTTATCCCATCTCGTCAAGATTGAATCTGTGTTGATGAAGTAAATCAGACGAGACTCCTCGCCGACTCGCTGCTATGTCGAGTTCCCGGTATCAAAGGCCTGGCTCGTTAGCCAAGAATGGCACAATGTATCCACCGGCACCGAACTCCCCACACAGAGCTTAAACAATGCGATGAAGAACGGAGGCACGTTGTACTACGGGTTCGCGGGAGGGGTCGTTAGCCTCTATACCGCGCCCGGCGCGGCAGTTGCCCGAGAAATGATGAACAACTGTGGTTGTAAGTGATATGACACGAAACACCGTGAAGTGCTTGCTCTGTTTATTGCTTGCCGTGATCGCGTTTGCGTTCAAGATTCCAATCTGGATTCTGTTTGTATTCTTTGCCCTATACTTCGGTTATCGCGCGGTTAAACCGCTTCGACCGCAATCGATTCTACCCGCGACAATTGTCCCGGAGGCGTTCGGAGTGATTGGATCATATGCTTTGGATGGCGATATGAAGGATCTAAGTCTCGGGATGTTCATTCACCTGCAGGGAAGGCCAGTGTTCATAAGCATTAGGGAAGACGAACATTTAGAAGCTAGAAAGCAGACTGCCCAGAAACTTCACAAAGAATCAGAAAAACTCGAAGCGAATCTAAAACAATTCCTGCTCAAGAACCCAATCTATGCGGATCGCACGTTGTCCTCTATTGGGCTGCACTCGGATGATCTTGAGCGCTCGGAGGTTTTCTGGAACCCTGATGGATATACTTTGATGAAAGGATTTGAGTTTGTCGTTGCAGAATAGCGGTTGTGACTGCCGTTGACACCGAGCTGTCGTGTCGGAAGCCATAATCCGATAGCGAGGTTTTCAATCCCTCGTCCTTCTTCCCTGCCTATTCCTTCTTTCCTTCGCGCCGAATAGTGTCGATCTAATTCCGTACTCGATGAGTCGGCGTGGGCTGCCGCGGCGGTCGGAAAATTTGATGTACTTGCACTCGCACTTATTACGTAGTGTGCACTCGGTTAGCGGCAACTGTGGTGCGTGTCTGGCGAGGAAGCGTTCGCCGTCGATTTTCTTGGCGGCCGTGCAGCAAACCGTGCCGTGATAGATGCCAATCGATTGGAATGGTTTGGCGGGACCTGCTGTTTTGACAGCCGGTTTGGCGTCTTTATTTAAACGCCCAAACAATCTGGCGAATAGCGATGGTCGATGGCGTTTCTGCATAGGCTTCTCAATAGGCCGGAGCTGTTTGCAAAGTAACCGTCCGCCATCGCTCTGTCGAGCCCCGCCTAGTCGAAATCGAACAGATCACCCAGTAGGCCGCGTCGGCGTTTGCCATGGTGCTGCTTATGGTAATCGTCGTCATCGTATTTACGATAACTGCCGGGCGAATAACGCGGGTCAGCCGGTTCGCTTACTTCCCGAGTCGGCGATGGTGCGGACATAGAGCGTTCGATTATCTTGTCGAGTTCGCCTCGGTCCAGCCACACGCCGCGACATTTAGGGCAGTAGTCTATTTCGATCCCTTCGCGATTGCTCATCGCCAAGGTGGTGGTGGGGCAAGCGGGGCATTGCATATCGGATTCCTTTAAACGCGTGTCTTTGCCAATGACATGAGGAGTGACGTAGACAAACTCCATCGTGTTTAGTGCCGTTATGGCGGATTCGTTTAGGCTCGATGGCACTGACTTAAGCGATGAAGCGTCTCTTTACACCCTCTCCCTCGATGGGAGAGGGTTGGGGAGAGGGTGAAAAAGTGGGTGCTGCGCACTCACCCCCCCTCTCTCTAACTCTCTCCCACAAGGGGAGAGAGAACTATTCAGCGAACTTCGCAGTTTTCATAGTTTAGGTAAGCGCCATTGCGTTTAGACCTACTTTTGGAAATTTGTATCGGAGTGCGCAGGCGCATTCGCCCCTCCCCCGCATTGCAGAGGAGGGAACAGATCGCAATGCCGCGTCTGTCTCAGCGTGCCAGAAAATGCTTCGCGAGTTTTTTATCCACTCGCTTAAGCTCATCCACCGCGGCTTTGGCCATCTCTTCCGCGCCCAGCGGCGAGAAATGCGTGTTGTCGTTAACGCCGTTGGGGTAGTTCGGATTCGCACCGGCCGGGAGAATCAAGAACAGCTGTTTCGATTCTTCCGTTCCGTAGCGTTGCAATACCATGGTGCTGCTGCGATGCATGTCGATAAGCGGTACATCAAATGACTTCGCAATCTCGCGCACGATACCGGGATACTCGCCGTGACCATCCACAAGTTGTCCTTCGTCGCTGACACGCCGACGCGCAACGGGCGTGAATAGAATCGGCTGTGCTTTTCTATTGCGTACTTCAGACACAAAGCCGATGAGGTTGTTGCGATAGACCGTCGGCGGCGCATATCGATCCGTCTTTTCTACCGACGCATCGTTGTGCCCAAATTGAATAAACACATAGTCGCCCGGACGAAGCTTGTCCATGATCGCCGTCCAACGGCCTTCTTCCAAAAACGTACGGGTGCTGCGACCGTTCTTGGCGTGATTCTCGACGCGCACTGTGTGGGCATCGAAATGCGCTTGAAGCTTCTCGCCCCAGCCGGTCTCCGGGCGCTTTTCCGGCAGCTTTTCCGCCATCGTCGAATCGCCGGCGAGATAAATGACAATGGGTTCGCGGGCGAGGCACTGCGCGGCAAACATCGACGCACAGAGAAATGCAAACCAACTGCAACGCATTTACGCTTTGCCCGCCAATTCGTCTCGCAGCGCGCGCCGCAAAATTTTACCGACGTTGGTTTTCGGCAATTCGGTTTTGAAGTACACGTGTCTAGGTACTTTGTAGCCGGTCAGCTCTTTACGGCAGTGATCCAGGACTTGTTCCGCGGTGAGAGCCGGGTCTTTCTTGACGACAAACAACGCGACCACTTCACCGGATTTTTCGTCGGCCTGCGCGACCGCCGCGGCCTCGAGGACGCCGGGATGCGTCACGACCACATCTTCCACTTCGTTGGGATAGACGTTGAAGCCGGACACCAAGATCATGTCCTTCTTGCGGTCCTGCAAGAACACAAAGCCCTTGTCGTCGATATAACCGATGTCGCCGGTCCGCAGCCAGCCTCCGGGCAACATGACTTTTTCGGTTTCATCGGGGCGATTCCAATAGCCGCGCATGACTTGCGGGCCGCGCACACAAATCTCGCCGGCTTGATTCAAGCCCAAATCATTTCCCGCCTCGTCGCAGGCCATCACTTCCGTCGACGGAATCGGCAAGCCGATCGAGCCGTTGAACTCGGGAATCTCGAAGGGATTGATGCAGGCAGCGGGCGATGTTTCGGTGAGACCCCAAGCCTGCGTGAGCACGTTGCCTGTCACTTTTTTCCAATGATCGGCGACCGCTTTTTGCACGGCCATGCCGCCGCCCAAGGAGATCTTGAGCGCGCTGAAATCGAGTTTGTCGAAACCCGGCGTATGCAACAGCGCATTAAACAGCGTGTTGACCCCGCTAAAGCAAGTAAAGCGATGTTGCGAAAGTGCTTTCACAAAACCGGGAAAGTCGCGTGGATTGGCGATCAGGACATTCATGCCGCCGAGCTTTATGAACGTCAGACAATTCGCCGTTAACGAAAAGATGTGATACAGCGGCAGCGCCGCGATCACTACCGAGCCGCCGATTTCAGAGCGTGTGGACAACCATGCTGCGGACTGCAACACATTCGCGACCATGTTCCGGTGCGTAAGCATCGCGCCTTTGGCGACACCCGTGGTGCCGCCCGTATATTGCAAGAAGGCGATGTCGTCATGCGTGACTTGCAGCGGAGTCATCGGCAGGAACTTACCGCTTCGCAGGACCTGTTTGAGGCGGAGTGCATTGGGCAGCGAATACTTCGGTACTTGTTTGCGCACGTGCCGCAGGGCCAGGTTCACCACCACCGACTTCGGGAAGCTCAGCAAGTCGCCCACACCGGTAACGACGGTATGCTCAATGTCCGTATGCTCGATAACCTCCTCAAGCACATGCGCAAAGTTTTCCAGAATGACAATTACTTTGGCGCCGGAATCGTGCAGTTGATGCTGCAGCTCGCGTGCTGTGTAGAGCGGATTGACGTTTACAGCCGTCATACCGCTGCGGAGGATGCCTAGCAACGCAACGGGATATTGCAATACGTTCGGCAGCATGATCGCGACGCGATCGCCCTTGTTCAACTTGGCTACGTTTTGCAGCCAAGCGCCAAAGGCGCGCGATTTCGCATCCAAATCGGCAAAGCTCAGCTGGCACCCCATCGACTCGTAAGCGGGCTGCTTCGCAAAACGTTGCAAGCCACCCTCGATCATATCCACCAGCGAATCATGCTCGTCCGGATTGATGACCTCCGGTACGCCCGTGGGATAGTGTTTGAGCCAGACTTTTTCCATCGCGCCCCCCGAGAGCTGTCATTTCTTTTTGGCCGGTTTAATCAGCACCGGTTGCAATGCCGTCCACACATTATCCAGCAATCGCGGCTGCGCGGCTGCAGTGGGATGCAGCCCGTCGGCCTGCATCAAGCTCATGTCCAACGCTATGCCGTCTAAGAAGAACGGTACAAACGCTAATTTGCGGGTCTTGGCTTGCTCCAAAAATAGCGCCGCAAACCCATCGGCGTACTTGGCGCCGTAGTTCGGCGGAAGTTGCATACCGGCCAATACAGTTTGAGCTTTATTCTTGGCGGCCAAATCGAGCATTGTGTTCAGGTTGTCCCGGGTCTGCGTTAACGGCAACCCCCTCAGTCCGTCGTTGGCGCCAATTTCAAGAATCATCAAGGCGGGGCGATGGATCTCGAACAATCGCGGCAATCGCGCCCGCGCACCTGCGCTAGTTTCACCGCTAACGCTGGCATTCACTACGCGGTAGCCGTACCCTTGAGATTCAAGCCGACGTTGCATAAGCGCAACCCAGCCTTGATTAACGTCGATGCCATAACCGGCGCTGAGACTGTCGCCCACTACTAAGATGACGGGTGAATTTGCAGCGCTTGCGGCCGGTTGGGATGCAGCATTTGCTTGCAACCCGAGGTCCAACCCCGGCGTAACAAACAGGACCGTGCCGACATACGTCAATAACACGAACGCGCATCGCATGAACCAAGCACTCAATCCCCTATCCTCCCCATCGCTTGCACAATCGCCCGCATCGGGGCCGGTGCTACGCGCCATTGGACTGACGAAACAGGTAAAGAATCCCGAAGCCGGACTCGAAACCACGTTGACGATTTTGTCGGATGTGACGCTCGATATACCAGCGGGACAAACGGCAGCGATCATCGGCGCATCGGGCGCAGGCAAGTCTACGCTATTGGCTTTGCTCGCGGGTTTGGACGAGCCGAGCGCCGGCCAGGTATGGTTGAACGGGGTGGAGCTGACTGCATTAGACGAAGACGGTCGCGCCGCTGCCCGCGCACAACACGTCGGCTTTGTCTTTCAAAGCTTTCATTTGGTGCCGTCACTCACCGCAGTGGAAAATGTAATGTTGCCCTTGGAGCTCGCCGGTAAAAGCAACGTGCGCGCGACGGCACATGAAGTATTGGAAAAAGTAGGGCTTGCTGCACGCGAAGGACATTATCCGCGGCAGCTCTCCGGCGGCGAACAACAGCGCGTCGCCATCGCACGTGCGTTTGTAACTCGTCCGGCGATCTTGTTTGCCGACGAGCCCACCGGCAATCTGGATGCGGCAACAGGCGAGCGAATCATTCAATTGCTATTCGATTTGAATCGCGCGACCAATACCACGCTTGTCCTGGTTACTCACGATCAGAACATTGCGCAGCGATGCGAGCGCGTTATTCGCCTCGAGGCGGGCAAAGTAGTGTCGCAATGAACGCGTTGCGCTTTTCGCTGCACCAAGTCGCCCGCGATTTCAAATCCGGCGAACTTTCGGTAATGACGATGGCCTTGATCGTGGCGGTAGCCGCGTTAACTGCGATTGGTTTCTTTACGGATCGCGTGGCGCGTGCCGTAGCTGTGCAAGCCGGCGAGGTGTTAGCGGCGGATTTACGTTTGGAATCGCCACAACCGGTTGCTGACGCGTATCTCGATCAAGCCAAAGAGCGGGGTTTAAATACCGGGCGGCTAGTGTCGTTTCCGAGCGTAGTGCTATTCGGCGAGCGCAGCGCTTTGGCATCCGTGCGCGCCGTCTCAAGCGAATATCCGCTGCGCGGTCGCGTGAAGATCAGCGATGCGTTAACCGGCGCGCCGGAAGCGACGGCGACGAAGGATGTTGCTGCTGCACCCGCACCCGGCGAAGTGTGGGCCGATGGACGCTTGCTTGCGCAATTGAATGCCGAAGTGGGTAGCACGCTGAGCATCGGTCGCGCCGAACTCAAAGTCGCCAAGGTATTGGTGGCGCGGCCCGACCAAGGCATGCAGTTCGTCGATCTCGCGCCCTCGCTGCTATTCAACTTGCAAGATCTGGCAACCACGCAGCTGATTCAACCGGGTAGTCGCGCGTCATACGCGGTGTTATTTGCGGGACCAGTACGGGCGGTGGACGAGCTGCGTGTCTGGCTCAAAGAAAACAAACAAACCAGCGAACGGTTGGTCAGCATTGCTGATCGCAGCGAGCAGGTTAGCAATGCAATGGATCGTTCGGGCCGATTCCTCAATCTCGCCAGCATGGTCAGCGTATTGCTGGCGGCGATTGCGGTGGCGATGGCGGCGCGTCGTTATGCGTCGCGCCGACTCGATTGGATAGCGTTGCTTAAGAGCATGGGCGCAACGCAACGGCGCGTAATGCAGATGCAAGTGATCGCTTTGCTTGCTTTGGCAATCGTAGCCACCCTCGTCGGCGTTACGATCGGCTTCGCTGCGCAGCAGGGCCTGGCGTTCTTGCTGTCGGATCTGGTGCGCGGTGAATTGCCTGCGCCCTCGTATGCTCCGGCGTTGTTGGGTTTCGTGACCGCAGTCGCCGTGCTTGCTGGTTTTGCCTTGCCGCCATTGCTGCAATTGAAGCGAGTGCCGCCGGTGCGCGTATTGCGCAAAGATGTGGAGCCGCCGCCGTTGCGCTATGCAACGTTATATGGCGCTGCATTTTTATCGGTGGTTGCTATCGTGTGGTGGATCGTGCGCGACGCAATGCTGGTCCAGTACGTCACCCTTGGCGCACTAGCGACCTGCGCAGTGTTATATGGTTGCGGCTGGCTGCTGGTGAAATTGCTGTCGCGTTTTCGCGGCGCCGTCGGCGTCTCATGGCGCTACGGCGTAGCGAATATCGCGCGTCGCGGGCGCGAAAGCATCGCGCAGATTGTGGCTTTCGGTTTGGGGCTAATGGTGCTGCTGTTGCTCGCAGTCGTGCACAACGATTTGCTCAACGAGTGGCGTACCAGCTTGCCCGAAGACGCACCGAATCAATTCCTCATTAATATTCGCTCCGATCAAGCGGATGCGATACGGCAGTATTTCGTTAGCAACGGCGTAACCGAACCGACGCTCGTGCCTATGATCCGCGCACGATTAGTGAGCGTTAACGACATACCGGTAGCGGATTTGCGCGAACGTCAGCGGCAACGCAAGCCTAGCTCGCCCGTCCAGGAAGCCGATGAAGATCGTGCACGCGGCTTCATGGAGCGCGAAGCCAACCTAACCTGGGCCGAGGAATTTCCGCCTGGGAATGAATTAACGGCCGGTGAGTGGTGGCGGGCCAACGACGGCGGCGGTCCTCGTATCTCGGTGGATCAGGGTGTAGCGCGCGCGATGCGTTTAAAGCTGGGCGATACGATGACCTACGACGTCGGCGGCGAACCGGTCACCGCTACGGTTGCCAGCTTCCGCAATGTGCAATGGGATTCGTTCCGCCCGAATTTCTTCGTGGTGTTCTCACCCGGCGTATTGAATCAAGCGGCGGGCACCAACATCACCAGTGTGCATTTGGAACCTGCCCAACGCGGCGTAATGTTGGAGTTCATGCGCCGCTTTCCGGAAGTCACTGCAATCGATATCGACGCAATCCTGACTCAGGTGCGCGACGTAATGGATAAAGTAACGCTTGCCGTGCAGTACGTTTTCTTATTCACTTTGGTTGCCGGCGTCATGGTGTTGTTCGCGGCAATTCAAGCGACACGCGACGAGCGTCGTTACGAAAGCGCCATGCTGCGCACTTTGGGCGCGAGTCGTCGCGTCGTTTTGCAGGGTGTCGCTGCCGAGTTTTCTGTCTTGGGATTGCTGGCGGGGATCTTGGCTGCCAGCGGCGCCAGTCTCGTGGGCTACTTCCTGGCAACGCGCGTACTCAATCTCGATTACACCTTCGACGTGACGGTGTGGATCGTCGGCTTGTTTGCAGGCGTAACGTTGGTCGGCGTCATCGGCACATTCGCAACGTACTCGGTAGTGAATGCGCCGCCGGTGGAGACGCTAAGACGAGGGCACTAGTCTCTAGGCGCTAGCAAAGTAAGACACTCTTTAATTCTGGCTAGCAGCTAAAGCCTAGTGGCTAGCGCCCGTCTTACTTCAATCCCAGTCGAATCCATCCCACCGGCACGGTATCGCCTCGCCAGGTGTAGCCTTCAAGCTTGATGTCGTAATCGCCGATGCCGAACGCGGATGAGTTCAATCCCAGGCGCAATTCCTTGTTCGAATCGCGCGCAACGCGGCGTATTTGCATTACGCGGCCGCGCGCCACATCGTCGATGGTCACCAAGAACGTGTTGTATGAGCCCTCCGACACATTCACATATAGATCGATCAGCATAGCGGACTCGGGATTGCCCACGTTTATCGTCGGCGAGCCGGGTTGATTGGGGACCGGTGTTACACGAAAGGTCTGCACGTTGCCGGGTGGCCGCAGCTGAATGGCTTTGGCGGCACGAAGCTGCGCTTTCAGGTCTTTTTCGGTCGCGCTGGTGGTCATCAATACTGCGACCAGTCCGCCTACCGCCAGCAATAGTGCAAACCCCAGCATCATGACCCAACGGCGCGCGCCGTCGGGCGAGCTCTGCCAGCGGCTGGGCTTGTCGTCATCAACGTCATCATCGTCGTCGTCATCGTCCGCATCCATGCCCGCAGCGGCCAGGGCGGTATGCGATGGCATGCCTAAAGCATCGACATCACTGCTATCGCCGCCAAAATCGCTTACGGCTTCGCCGGGCTTGCGGGCCATCTTGGCCTTTACGCGGGCGGGAATAGGCAGACTGTTCAGCACGTCGGGGTGCTCCGTACAGTATTTTTCGAACTCACGTGCTTCGCGCACCGAGAGGTCGCCGGAGAGATAGCGCTGCACTATGTGCTGGCTTTCGATGTAAGTGCGGTCCATAGATATCTTTATGTGTACCGGAGGGCTTACGCGGCCTGCGAAGCGTAATCGCTTTACGGGGCGGCGGCAAACGCCGCAATGCGAATACGGTGCAGACAAAAACCGATTTCGCACCGCTGCAGTGCGTTTTTATTGCATTTGCAACGCGATGACGCTTACCGTAGCTGGAGCAGGAATTGCATTGATCGCATAAATCCGCGCTTCGCGCTCTAAGGAAAATTCTCACCGTGTCGATTCACGTCGCGCTCAACCATGTCTCGCACTATCGTTACGATCGCCGCGTGAACTTGGGTCCGCAGTTGGTGCGGTTACGTCCCGCCCCGCATTGCCGGACCCGTATTCTCTCCTACTCGCTGCGCGTCGAGCCGGTCGAACACTTCGTCAATTGGGTGCAGGATCCGCAGTCGAATTATCTCGCAAGATTGGTATTTCCCGACAAAACCGCACATCTGCGCATCGAAGTGGATGTGGTCGCAGAAATGTCGGTGCTCAATCCCTTCGATTTCTTCTTGGAGCCCGAAGCCGAGACCGTGCCGTTTAAGTACGATGACACGCTCACGGCCGAATTGGCGCCCTATCGCATACCCACGCCGCTGACACCGCGCTTTAAGGAATACCTGGCGCACCTCAATCGCGGTATGCATGAAGAAAAACGCCGCACGATCGACTTTCTCGTGGCGCTTAATCAGCAACTCTCCAAAGATATCCGTTACCTCATCCGCATGGAGCCCGGCGTGCAATCGCCGGAGGAAACGCTCGTTAAAAGCGCCGGTTCGTGCCGCGATTCCGGCTGGCTGCTGGTGCAATTGTTACGGCATCTCGGATTCGCGGCGCGCTTTGCCTCGGGTTATTTGATTCAGCTCAAAGCGGACGTCAAATCGCTGGACGGTCCCTCGGGCACCGAAGTGGACTTCACCGACTTGCATGCTTGGTGCGAAGTGTATTTGCCGGGAGGTGGATGGATCGGACTCGATCCCACCTCGGGATTGCTCGCAGGCGAGGGGCACATCCCCTTGGCCTGCTCGCCCGAGCCATCGTCGGCGGCTCCGATCAGCGGCGGCCTGGACGAATGCGAAGTGGAATTCGAACATCACATGCAGGTCACGCGCATTTGGGAAGCGCCGCGCGTCACCAAACCCTATACAGAAGAACAGTGGCGCGAGATCGAAGCGTTGGGCCATCGTATCGATGAGCAATTGCGTACCGACGATGTGCGTTTGACGATGGGCGGTGAGCCCACATTCGTTGCCATCGACTATCCCGACGGCGCGGAATGGAATACCGCCGCCATGGGACCGAACAAACGCCGTTTAGCGGCCGACTTATTTCACCGGCTGCGCAATAAATACGCGCCCGATGGACTTATGCACTTCGGTCAAGGCAAGTGGTATCCGGGCGAACAAGTGCCGCGCTGGTCGCTCAATTGTTTTTGGCGCCGCGACGGCGAGCCGATTTGGAGCGACCCAGACCTATACGCCGACGAGAGTAAGAACTACGGCGCAAATCAAAAGACGGCGCAACGTTTTCTGCAGAGTGTGGCGCAGCGATTGGCGCTGCCGCCTGTGCATGTATTCCCGGCGTTCGAAGACGTTTACTACTACCTTTGGCGCGAACGCAAATTGCCGGGCAACGTGGATCCATTCGAATCCAAGCTTGACGATCCGCTGGAACGCGCGCGCTTGATGCGCGTGTTTACCTATGGATTGGATCGCGCGGTCGGTCACGTGCTCCCCATTGCCCGCGACGATTCCGGTACGCGCTGGCAAACCGGATCCTGGTTTCTCCGCACCGAGCGCTGCTATCTCATTCCCGGCGATTCGGCCATCGGTTATCGCTTACCGCTGGACTCGCAGCCCTGGGTTAGCAAAACCGAGTATCCGTATCTTCACGCTATGGATCCGGCTCAACCGACGACACCGTTAGCCCGCTATGCCCAATTGCGGCAGCAGTTTCGCGATTTGCCCGAACTCGACGTCAAAAAAGGCGCGGATTCCAACAAGGAAAAGCGAGCGCCCGGAGCGGAGTTCGAGCGTGAGCCGTGGCAACAAGAATCGGCGCATTGGATTACTCGCACGGCCATGTGTGCCGAAGCCCGCAATGGCGTGCTGTATATCTTCATGCCGCCGACGCCGCGACTTGAGGATTACTTGGAGTTGGTAGCTGCAATCGAAACCACCGCGGCCGAGCTGCAGCAACCCATCGTGATGGAAGGATACGAGCCGCCGTCGGATCAGCGCTTGAAAAATTTCCGCGTGACGCCCGATCCCGGTGTGATCGAAGTAAATATTCATCCCTCCGAAAGCTGGGATGAGTTGGTGGAGCGCACCACTCATTTGTATGAGGCCGCACATCACTCGCGGCTTACGACGGAAAAATTTATGCTCGACGGCCGTCACACCGGCACCGGCGGCGGCAATCACTTTGTGCTTGGCGGTGCGACCGTATTGGATTCGCCGTTCTTACGGCGTCCCGACGTGCTCAAGAGTTTGCTCGGCTATTGGCACAATCATCCGTCGCTGTCGTACTTGTTCTCTGGTTTGTTCATAGGCCCGACGTCGCAGGCGCCGCGCGTGGACGAAGCGCGCAACGATTCGCTGTATGAGCTGGAATTGGCATTCAAGCAATTTCCCAAGCGCGATAGCGATTGTCCGCCATGGCTGATCGACCGTCTGCTTCGCAATCTGCTGATCGATGTCACCGGCAATACGCATCGGGCGGAGTTCTGCATCGACAAACTGTATTCGCCCGACGGGCCGACGGGCCGATTGGGCCTGCTGGAACTGCGTGCTTTCGAAATGCCGCCGCATGCTCAAATGAGCTTGTCGCAGCAGTTGTTATTACGTTCGCTGGTCGCTCGCTTCTGGAAGCAACCTTACGAACCCGCACGTCTCGCGCGCTGGGGCACGGAGCTGCACGACCGGTTCTTGATGCCGTACTTCATACGCGAAGATTTGCGCGATGTAATCGCAGAACAAAAAGCCGCGGGCTTTGAGATTGAGCTGGAGTGGTTTGCGCCGCATTTCGAATTTCGCTTTCCCAAGTACGGCGACTTCGCGACTCGTGGCATGCAACTCGAGTTGCGCCAGGCGCTGGAGCCGTGGCATGTGATGGGTGAAGAGGGTGCGCCCGGCGGCGCCGTGCGTTATGTAGATTCGTCAGTCGAGCGTATGCAAGTAAAGGTAAACGGCCTGCCACCGGATCGCTACGCGCTTGCTTGCAACGGCCGGCGTGTGCCGCTGCAATCCACGGGCACGGTGGGCGAATTTGTCGGTGGCGTCCGCTATCGTGCGTGGCGACCCGCGTCGGCGTTGCACCCCACCATCGGCACGCACGCGCCGCTGACTTTCGATTTGGTGGATACGTGGATGCAGCGCTCGGTCGGCGGCTGCCAGTATCACGTCGCACATCCGGGCGGACGTAGTTACGTGACGTTCCCGGTGAATTCCTTCGAAGCGGAAAGCCGTCGGTTGGCGCGCTTCTTTCGCATGGGGCATACGCCGAACAGCGTTGCGCCGAAAATCGAATCGACGAGCGCCGAGTTTCCGTTTACGCTGGATTTACGTAACTAGCGATGCGCCGGATTCCCTCTCCCCTTGTGGGCGAGGGTTAGGGAGAGGGGCGCAACGTTAGAATGGTTTACACCCTCTCCCCAGCCCTCTCCCCTCAAGGGAGAGGGAGCTCAAGGCAGTATCGGTTTATCAGATGTCTCTTCCTCTTCTCGAATCCTACGGCGGCGATGCCGCCCGCTATGACGAATTGTTAGCGGCCGATGGCGCGGTGCGTGCGCACTGGCAGCCCATTGTCGAGCGACTGAGCGATGACGGCGCCGACGGTATAAAGCGCGGCGTCGAATTGGCGCGACGCTTGATCGTCGAGAACGGCGTCACGTACAACGTGTATGCCGATCCGCTCGGACGCGACCGTCCTTGGGTGCTTGATCCACTGCCTCTGATCTTGCCGGCAGAGGAGTGGGCCGTTATTGAAGCGGGCGTGGCGCAACGTGCGCGCGTGCTCGATGCGTTGCTGGCGGATTTGTACGGTCCGCAGAAGTTGATCGCTAATGGCATCGTGCCGCCGGAGCTCACCTTCGGTCATCCCAATTACTTATGGTCATGCCGCGACGTTGTGCCCAGCGACGGACGTTGGTTGCACATGTATGCAGCCGATCTCGCGCGCGCGCCGGACGGGCGTTGGTGGTTGCTGGCGGATCGAACACAAACACCCTCCGGCGCCGGCTACGCGCTGGAAAATCGCGAGATCGTCGAGCGCGTCTTTCCGGACTTGTTGCGCGAATTGCAGGTGCGTCCTATCGATCGTTTCTTCGGCGTGTTGCGCGAACAACGGCTGGCGTCGATCGACGAAAATTCGCTTGCGGTGGTGCTTACGCCCGGGCCGTTCAACGAAACCTACTTCGAACATGTGTACCTTGCGCGGCAATTAGGCCTGCCGCTTGTACAAGGCGCGGACCTCACGGTGCGCGATGCAACGGTTTACTTAAAAACCCTGGGCGGGCTGCAGCGCGTGCATTCGATTCTGCGCCGCCTCGATGACGACTTCTGCGATCCGGTGGAATTGCGCAGCGATTCGGCACTCGGCGTACCGGGGCTGCTCGGCGCAGTACGTGCCGGGCGCGTAACTGTCGCCAACGCGCTTGGCACCGGCGTCCTCGAGTCGGCGGCTTGGACGGGTTTCTTGCCAGGCGCGGCGGAATGGCTGTTGGACGAGAAACTCACCTTGCCCTCGGTGGCCACATGGTGGTGCGGCGAGCGGCCCGCGCTCGACTACGTGCTCTCGCATCTCGATCAAGTGGTGATCAAGGGAACGTTTCCCAATCAACGCTTCGAACCGGTATTCGGGCGCGATTTAAGCAGTAAGGACCGCACCGAACTCACCGCACGGATTCGCGCGCATCCGCATGCTTACGTTGCGCAGGAGCGCTTTAAACTTTCACAGGCGCCGAGTTGGCGCACGACCGCTAGCGGCGGTTTGATGGCGCGCGCTTTGTCGTTGCGCGTGTACGCCATCGCAACGGAAGATGGATTTAAAGTGTTGCCCGGCGGCTTATCGCGCATCGCCTCGGAGACATCGGCCGAAGTGGTGTCGACACAGCGCGGCGGCAGCAGCAAGGACGTATGGGTGCTGGCCGCCAACGACACCGTCGACAACAGCTCGCGTGATGGCGCACAAAAGCAAACCGCCAAAATCGTGCGACATGACGAATTGGCCTCGCGGTTGGGCGAAAATTTATTCTGGCTTGGACGTTACACCGAGCGCTGCGAAGCCAAAGCACGTTTGCTGCGGACCACGTTGGCAGCGCGCAGCCAATCCTCGTCGTGGTCGATTGCATTGGCAATTTGTCGTTACGCAGGGGTCATCGCCAACGGCGAGTTCAGCGTCAAAACTTATTTCGATGCCGCCAATCCATTGGGCCTCCCGGCCGACGTAAAACGTCTCGGTTGGTGCGCTACGCAATGTCGCAGCCATTTGTCGGCGGAACATTGGCGCACAATCAATCTCCTGCAGCGTCAATTGCAAGATGCAACCACGACACCGGTCGAACCGCGCGAAGCATTGGACCGCTTACTTCTCACGGTGACTGCATTAGCCGGGTTTGCGCTCGACGATATGACGCGCGACGACGGTTGGCGCTTGTTGATGCTCGGCCGCCACTTGGAGCGCATGCAGTTTCTCTGCGATGTACTGCGGCTGCGCATAACCACCGAGCAAGTGCCGGAGCAAGCCGATCTGGAATGGTTGCTGGGTATTAACGGCAGTACCGTCGATTATCGCTCGCGCTACATGTCCGCGCCGCGTTTGGCATCCACGTTGGATTTGCTGGTTCGCGATGCGGAGAATCCGCGTTCTATTGTGTTTCAGCGCGATGCCGCGCAATCGCTTTCGCTGGCGTTGAATGCGTCGCTGGGAACGCCCATGGAAAATTTATTGGACGAGCCGTTAGCCGAGCTCTGCGATTTGGACTTTGGTTTGCTCGATGGCGACGGTCCGGGCGCCATGTATGCGCGGCGCAAGCTAGGGGATGCTTTGGAAGTCGTCGGCGACGCGGCCATGAGCATGGCGGATCGGCTATCCAACCGGCATTTCGCACACGTGAAATCCGACCTGCAAGTGGTGGAAGCATGAGCGCCGCGCTTCACGACCCGGTGCGTTACGCGATCACTCACGAGACAGAGTATGCGTATGGGGCGGAGGTTACCCATGCACACCAGCTCCTGCATCTCACGCCGCGGCAACTCCCGTCGCAAACCTGCGCGTCGCACTCCATCGTTATCGACCCGGAGCCTACGCGACAAGGTCAGTTTATGGATGCCTTCGGCAATCCGATCGTGCGCGCGGAGCTGGATAAACCGCACCGTCAACTAAATGTCACCGCGTCCATGTCGGTGGAAGTTTGGGATCGCGAAGTTATCGATGCACGCGCATCGCTGCAGTGGCACAAAGTTCGCGATCAATTCAAATACGCGGCGCGACCGCGTTCGCCGCAGGAGATCGAGGCCAGCGTCTATCGCATGGAGTCGCCGCATGTGCGGTTAAAGCGTTCCATTGTCGAGTTCTCGCGGGAGTGTTTTGCTCGCAACGAACCCATACTCGTGTGCGCCGAAACGCTGCTTACCAAGTTGCATCGCGAGTTGAAGTACGCGCCGAATGAAACGCACATAGGTACGTCGGTAACCGAACTTTTGGAAACGCGTCGCGGTGTGTGTCAGGACTTCGCGCACTTGATGATTGCGTGCTTTCGCGTGCACGGCTTGGCCGCGCGATACGTAAGCGGCTATCTGCGAACGCTGCCCACAGCCGGAAAAGAAAAACTGGTCGGTGCGGATGCGTCACATGCCTGGGTTTCGGTTTACGCACCGCCGTTCGGGTGGGTGGATTTGGATCCCACCAACGGCGTGCGCGTCGGGACCGATCACATCACGCTTGCCTGGGGTCGAGATTTTAGCGATGTGTCGCCGCTACGCGGCGTGATCGTCGGCGGCGGCACGCACCAACTGGCAGTGCGCGTAACGGTGAGCGAGGCATCTTGATTTCTTTGGACCCTCTCCCTTGATGGGAGAGGGTGTTAAGCCATCGGTCTCACCCGCGCACCGTTCGCCCTGGTCGCGCGATTCATCGTCAGCCAATGCTCCAAGTTACGCAGATTGCCGATATCGGAATCGTCGTCGTCCCAAAACTCCAGCCATTCTTCCAATGTCGGCGGCACAAATTCCTTGGCGCCCACCGCGTGCAAACTGTCCGCAAAGTGGCGCAAACGCTGACTCAACACATTGACTGGATCCATGACGACATCCTCGGTTGGGATGTGCGTATCTTGGAGCCGGAAGATTAAGGAGATGTTGGCGGTAGTTGACAGCTGTATGACGGCGCGGGGAAAAGCGAGCACTGGGTCGCAGAACCGAGAGGCTGGGCGTTTCTTCGCGGGTATTGCGCGTATCAACACCCCGTATACGAACGGTTGATTTGTTCCGTTTGTCATAGACCAATGGACAATTGCTGTGCCGCGAACGCCTATTTACGCTCGCGTCATTGTCGACATATTTCCACAAGGAGCGAACAGTGGCCTTCCCGATCAAGTACGAGCCCGAGAAGTTAGCACTGGGCGATTCGCCGAAGTTTGTATCCGCCACCGATGGCGATACACCGACGATTCGATTGCCGATTCGCATGCTGGGTATCGACGCACCCGAGCTGCATTACGGCGGCGCGACCGAAAATAACCCCGGCAAGTTCGATGTGGAGATGGAAAAGTTTCTAACCGCCAAGGGCAAGCATTTGGATGCGGGGTTGCGCGCGTACTTAAAGAAGCGGCTCAAGGCCAAGCCGTCCACTCGGCATATCAATGCCGGCAAAGCGGCGTTCGATCACTATCAAACGATTGTCGCAGAACGATTGGACCGCGGTGTCAGTGCGCATACCGGCAAGCCGCTGGTGCCGCGAACGTTGTTCACCATGATTTCGGAGCAGGTGTTCGACAAGTACAGCCGCATGCTGGCCTATGTCGCGCCAAGTTACACGAAAGAAGAGCGCGACAAGACTCCAGAGTCCAAACGGCCGACTTTCAATTTACAGATGGTGCAAGACGGTCACGCGATTAGCTTGCTGATCTTTCCCAACGTTCCCAAGAACGCCGATCTTGAGCGCATGCGCGACGCCGTCCGCGCCGCAAGACAGCACAAGCGCGGATTTTGGAAAGGGAAAATACCGCTATTGCATGCGTATGAATTCCGCTGGATCGCGGACACAATCACCGGTAAGCGGAACGGCCCGGATCGTTACTGCGGCGACTTCACCACCGGAAAGCTGTATTCGCCGCAACAGTACTACCTAGTGCCGGAAGAAAATCGCTTATGGTTTTACGATGCCGACGTCGGTGACGCGATCAAAATGGGGTTTATTCTGGCTTAGCGCCGCAATCGTCGGCCTCGACGTAATTCATGCCGTAGGGCCAGCCAAATCCCCAGCGCCAAGGGGTTGGCCAGATGGGTGAACCGAAGAGGCGCACCCCGGCACGATAAACATGCGACATGGTCCCGTGGCCGTTGTCAGCGATACAGCGACTTAGCGCGTCGTCCGCCGCGCGTCGTTCCGCACAGGTACCGCCGCGCCAATAGGCTTTATCGTGCTCGATGCAGCACTGGGTGAAGTTGAAATCGGGCGATGCAGAACAGCCGTCGCTTTTGAAGGGATACACCGGTTCGGTAACGTTCTTTGGCAAAGGGGTCATGCAGCCCGTAAGCAGGCAAGCGCAAAATAGAACGATACTGCTGGTGTGATAGCGTGCAGACATGGTGTTCGATTGGTGTCCCTATCGTACTTACGTCGGATTGCCGAGCCAACGAAAACTTGCTTATCTTCGACGTTGATCTTGTAAATGGACTGCCGGAATGGAGCAAGTCATGTCTTTAAAATTACCGGCGCAAGCGCTCGGGGCGCTGCTCTTTGCTTTGGTGCTATCGGCAAGGGCATTTGCTGACGACGCGCCCGACTATTGCAATGGTGCCGACGACGAATATCACCCGCCGCATCACGGCTGGTACGTCACATGGGAGAACGATGCGATTGTCTTTCCCAAATCGGACCACGGCTACACACAGGGCGCGCAAGCGGGCTATACATATAAGAATAGCGATTTACCGAGCTGGGTGAATCGCGCCAATTCATGGCTATGCAAAACACTGCGTTTTTCGCCTGCCGGCGTCGGGCGCGCGAAGGCGCAGAGTTCCAGTTCGCTGTTTTTGGGACAGCAGCTTTTCACGCCCGTCGATACAGTGCGGTACGACCCGATCCCCGACGATCGGCCGTATGCGGGATGGTTGTATGGCGGCGGCCGTATGGATTTGGTGCAGGCGTTGGAGCTGTCGTCAAAGGATCATCGACGTTGGCAGACACACACCTTTGAGCTGCACATGGGAGTCGTGGGTCCGCATGCTTTGGGTCGAGAGACGCAGCAGAACTTTCACACGTTGTTCGGCGACCACAAAGAAGTCAACGGCTGGCACAATCAGCTTGATAACCGCTTTGCTGCCCAAGGGTATTACAACTATTCGCGTCGGCTAACCTCTACCAATATCGGCGCAATGGTCGGCGATATCTTGCTCGGTGGTTCGGCAGGCATCGGGTCATTGCAGCTGTACGGTGAAGCCGGGCTCACGTTTAGGTTCGGGCGCAACATGGGGCCGCTGTCGCAGCGTGCGATCTTGCCCACTATCTCGACAATCACATTGCAACCGCTGCCGGTCGATGCGCCGCTGCCGCCCAACCGGCAGGGTCCTCCGTCCGACGAGCTAAAGGCACATCGGATGCGCCTAAGCGAGTCGAGCGATGCGCAATCTTGCAAGTATCTTGGCGCTATAGAGTGCTATGTGTTTTTTGGGTTGTCGGGTCGCGGTGTCGCCAAAAACGCTTTCCTCGAAGCCGCGTCGTCCGGGGCGGGCGGGACAATCGATCCCGAATCGTTCGTCCGCGATATAAGCGTGGGCGCGCGACTGCGCTACGAAGCATTTCGCTTTGATTTCATAGCGACCAACCGCAGCCGCGAATTTTCTCCGGGCGTTGCCAATCCCGTTGAGAACAAAGGGGAGCATAATTTCGGCTCGCTTACCGTGAGCTGCTACGGCTCGTACGGCGGCTACGACGGCTACTGGCAATTCCTATGCCCGAGCTTTGTCGGGATCATGGCCGGGCTGATCGCACTTCAATAACAAATAGCGGATTACTGCATGCACATCGTTTTTGTACACGGCTGGAGCGTCACGCACACCAATACCTATGGCGATTTGCCGCAGTGGCTGGCGCAGCAGTCGCCCAAGTTCAGCATTCAGAATGTGTTTCTTGGGAAGTACATCAGTTTCGTCGATACCGTAACGGTCGATGATATTGCGCGCGCCTTCCAACAGGCGTTGCGTGATGCGCTTGGCAAAAAACTCGACGACGGGTTCGCGTGCATCACGCATTCCACCGGCGGACCCGTCGTTCGTCACTGGATGAAGTTGTATTACGAAAGCGACCTAACTCAATGTCCGATGAAACATCTCATCATGTTGGCGCCGGCGAATCACGGATCCGCGCTCGCGCAACTTGGGAAGGGGGTGTTGAGCCGTCTTAAAGGACTGACGGAAGGCGTAGAGCCGGGAACCCGTGTCCTCGATTGGTTGGAGCTGGGTAGCGATGCTTCGTGGAAGCTCAACGAGGCATGGCTCAACTACGATTGCGTAAAGTGCGGAATCTATTCATTCGTGCTTACAGGCCAGTCCATCGATCGCGCGTTGTATGACCATTTGAATTCCTATACCGGTGAGCCCGGTTCCGACGGTGTAGTACGCGCGGCGGCCGCTAACATGAACTACCGATTGCTGCGACTGCAGCAGGACTGCAGCGAGATCATGCTGAGTTCGACCCAAAGCAGCGTGCGAACGGCATTCGGTGTGTTGCCGGGTTTGGCGCATTCCGGCGACGATATGGGCATCATTCGCAGCATCAAACTCGACAACGCGGCAAAGCATCCTGCTGCACGATGGGTGCTGCGATGTTTGCAAGTTGCATCGGTTGCGGACTACAAGGCGGCATGCGATGAGCTCGACAAGCTGACGGCGCAGACACAGCGAGACGAACGTATCGAGGAAGAGAAGAAATTTTTCGGTACTAAGAAATACTACACCGGTCGTTACTCCATGCTGGTGTTCCGGTTCGTGGACGATCGTGGCGATGCGCTCAACGACTACGATCTTTACATCACCGGCGGTCCGAACTACTCGCCTGACGATTTGCCGGAGGGATTTTTTATCGATCGACAGCGCAACAAACGTAATGCCGGCAAGCTCACGTACTACCTCGATTACGATGTCTTGCGCAGAGGTTTGAAGCGCCAAGGCCTCGAAGGACGCATCGGCTTTCGCGTAGTGGCGCGGCCCGAATCAGGCAGCGACGCGCTGGCATTTTATCGACCGCTTGAATTCGAATCGGAAGAAAATGCAATCTCGGAAATTCTGCGCCCTAACGAAACGCTGATGATCGAAATCAAATTGCAGCGCTGCGTCGATGCGACGGTGTTCAGGGTTGAAGGAAAATTAACGCCGAGCAAGATCGATCGGAAGCCCAGCGGCAAAGTTGTGCCGTAGTCGATGCATGCTCCTGCGCACGAATGCGTCGTCTTACGTGCGACAGTACGCGTTAGTGATCAAACTTCGTTGCGCGCCGGGAGCGGCACTGACAAAAAACTGCTTCTGCACTGCTGGCGCTGAGAGCGGCGGCCGGCACGTCACGAACCAATCCGATCCGCCTTGCTTATCGCCGATCGATGAACTGCGCGAAATAAATGGCGGCTACATCGAACCGTCTGCACGGAATCGCAGCATTATGTGTAATAGAAATGCCTTCAATCTTTCTTGCTGCGCACCGCTGCCACCACATTTCTCGTACTAATCAGCGCGTTAGCACGGCGCGCTGCGAGTTGTTTGTAAATTAGTGCGGCGGCGCTTTGCCAGTCGCGTGCTGACCGGCTACTAAGATTTTCACTTGCGCTCTACTACGATTTTCTGGGAGAGTCCGCACATCGAAAGCGTAACCGTGTGTCTTTGCGACAGCGCAGACGGACACGGGAAATGATGGAAGCGCGCGACAAGCATTGGTCCGCGATTGATTAATACAAAATGTAGAAGTTGAAATGGAGAGAGTTGTGGGAGATCTGGGAAGCGATTTGGCGTTGGCATTGACGTCCGACATGCTATGGACGGCGGTGAAGTTGGCAGCGCCGCTCATTGGTTTCACGATGTTGGTTGGCTTGCTCGTGAGCGTTCTGCAAGTTGTAACCCAAATCCAAGAATCCTCGTTGGCATTCGTGCCCAAGCTCATCGCCGCGACGGCAGTTTTGTTGCTTCTCGGCGGGTGGATGCTCAATACACTGGCGAATTACGCCACCACGCTGATCGGGAACATCCCCAACTACTTCTAATCGGTGGGGATCCATGTCGTTGACCGTAGACATCGCTTGGTTATTGGTTGTCGTGCTGGTGTCGGTGCGTATCGCCGCGGCGATCGCGTTTGTGCCGGTGTTCGGCCCCGCCAGCGTGCCCGCGCCGGCGAAAGTCATCGTTAGCATCGTGTTGGCGACGTTCATGGTATCGACGCTCGACTCCTCGGCCATTGCCACTTCGCTGTCATTGGGTGGATTTGTCAGCGCCGTTTTCGGCGAAGTGATCATCGGCTCCGCGTTTGCGTTTGGCTTTGCAGTGGCGAATGCCGCAACGTTATTTGCCGGTCGTGTGCTGGATATTCAACTGGGGTTTGGCGCTGCAAGCGTTCTCAACCCTGCAACTCAAACACCTGCGCCGCTCGTGGGGAGCCTGTTTAGCATGGTGATGATTACAGCGTTTCTTGCGCTTGACGGCCATCATGTGCTTATCAAGGCGCTAGCGGTGTCGTTGAATTCGATGCCGCCCGCAGCGCTCAGTGGCGAGCAAACAACCACCTTGATTGCCAATACTTTCGAGCAGTCGGGTTTGATGTTCGTCTACGGCTTGGCGTTTGCCGCCCCGGTAATGTTTCTGTTGTGGTTAGCGGACGTCGCGATGGCGGTCTTCGCTCGCAGCATGCCGCAGCTCAACGTTTTCCTTTTGAGCTTCGCCGTGAAAATTGTGCTCGGCATCGTCGGTCTGGCGCTAACCATCGGGATCGTGAATGCGATCCTAGGCGCTCTATTCACGGAGACGTATCGCTACTGGGATGGCGTCACGGCGCCGTAGCTTATGCAAGAACAAGAACAAAATCGCACCGAACAAGCCACGCCGTTCAAGCTAAGCGAAGCCAAGAAGCGCGGTCAAGTCGCTAAAAGCTTGGATTTCAACACGTTGATCATGATTGGCGGCCTGCTCGCATCGATGGCTATTGTGGGCGGCACGCGATGGGTGGATTTTGGGCGTTTGAGCGCGGAGCTTTTCGCCGGATCCGGAAGTCTCGGTGTTGAAATGGATAACGCCATGACCGTGTTCGACAACGTGGGTTGGCGAACTTTGGATGTCGTATTGCCGTTCATGATGATCGGTGTGTTAACGGCGATCGCCGGCAACTTGGTTCAGACGGGTTTTATTTTCAGCGGTGAACCAATCAAGCCTAAATTCGAACGGATCAATCCGGTCGCCGGATTCAAGCGCGTATTCAATAAGCGTATGTTGTTTGAGGCGTTTAAAAGCGTAATAAAGCTCATCTTTCTTGGTGCTATCGCCTACGCGTTCTTTCTATCTGCCATTCCCGATGCTTCGACGCTCGGAAGTTCGCCTGATGTTCACGCGCAATGGCTGGGAGAGAACGCGCTGGAACTATTGTTTCGCCTAACCCTGGGCCTGCTGTTGGTCGGATTAATCGATATTGCCTACGTGCGTTGGCAGTTTGGCCAGCAAATGATGATGAGTACGCGCGAGGTAAAAGAGGAGGTCAAGCGTCGGGAAGGTGACCCGATGATTCGCGCCAAGATACGCGAGTTGCAAAGAGAGAATTTGAAGCAGGCACGTTCAATGGGCCGATTGCCGGATGCCGACGTGCTAATCACCAATCCCACGCACTTCGCGGTGGCGCTGCATTACGATCGCGCGACCATGAACGCGCCCGTCGTCGTTGCCAAGGGTAGCGACAAGTGGGTTGTGGAATTGAAAGCGTTGGCGCGTCAACACGGCATTCCGATTTTGGAACGGAAAGCGCTGGCGCGTTTATTGTTTAAGGACGGGCAAATAGACCAGCCGATTCCGGGCGCCGCGTTCGTCGATGTGGCGCGAGTCTATGCGGAATTGGCGCGGCAACGGCGCGTGGGCGAAAGCGCCGGTCGCTTCGAGGTGGCGTGATGTTAGGCACGCTCCGCAAAGTATTTGGCGATCAAAGCGAGCTGGTGCTGGTCATCATGCTCGCCGCAGTGCTGCTTATATTATTTACGCCGATTCCACCCGCGCTGCTCGATCTGCTTTTGATTGCCAATTTCTCGATCGCCCTGCTGATTCTGTTGTTGACGTTTTATATGGCAAGGCCGTTGGAGTTCTCCACGTTTCCGTCGCTGCTGCTGGTCGCAACCTTATTTAGGTTGGGCCTCAACGTGGCCGCCACCCGGCTGATCCTGTCGGATGCGGATGCGGGCCGAGTGATATCAGCCATCGGTAACCAAGCGATGGGCGGAAACTACGTCATCGGATTGATCGTATTTGTCGTCTTGATTGTCGTGCAGTACGTCGTAGTGACCAACGGTGCGCAACGCGTCGCCGAAGTGGCGGCACGCTTTACCTTGGATAGCATGCCCGGCAAACAAATGAGTATCGATGCGGATCTCAACATGGGGCTCATCGATCAGAACGAGGCGCGGGAACGGCGTAAACAGGTCGAGCGCGAGGCCAATTTTTACGGCGCGATGGACGGTGCAAGTCGATTCGTAAAAGGCGATGCAATAGCGGGCATCATAATCGTCTTAGTGAATATCATCGGCGGTCTAGCCATTGGCGTTGGCCAATTAGGTATGTCTTGGGGCGAGGCACTGCAGACATACACGTTGTTGACGGTTGGCGATGGCATCGTGACGCAGGTGCCTGCATTAGTCATCGCGACGGGGACCGGCATTATTGTGACGCGCGCCGCGTCCGACGCCCGGTTGGGGCAGGAAATCTCCAAGCAAGTGCTGGCGTATCCAAAAACCATCGCGGTCGTCGCTGTGGCGTTGTGCGCGCTTGGGTTGTTGCCGGGCATTCCTCTTTTCCCCGTTGCTGTATTGGTCGCGGTGGCGGGCGCATTATTCTGGTACGCAAGAAAACGCTCGCGCGAGCAGGCTCCCGATCAAGGTGCCAAAGATAAGCCCGGCGAGGAAGCCGAAGATTTATATCGCGCGATGCAGGTTGATCCGGTTGAGATTGCTATCGGTAGCGCGCTTCTACCGCTGGTTGGCGAGAACGGCGCGTTGCTCGCCGATAAGCTCACTTCTATCCGCAAACAATATTCGCTCGATATGGGAGTGGTGTTGCCATTGGTTCGCGTACGCGACGACAAGCAACTCAGCCCCAACCGCTATCACGTGCGATTGTTCGGCGCGCGCGTGGCGGAAGGCGAAGTGTTTCCGGAACGGCTGTTGGCCATTAACCCGGGCGGTAAGCGCGCGCCTCTTGAGGGCGTGTTGTCTGTCGATCCGGCATACGGGTTGCCCGCTGTGTGGATTGGCGAAGACGGCCGACAGGCGGCGCGTGCCGCGGGTTACACAGTGGTGGATTGCAGTACGGTGTTCCTGACACATCTGACGGAAGTACTGAAACAGAACGCTCATAACCTGATTACGCGCGCCGAAACCGAGCGATTGATCGGCCGTGTGCGCGACCAACAAGCGCAGCTGGTCGATGAATTGATTCCTAAAGTGCTGTCGATGGGAGATGTGCAACGCGTGCTGCAAACTCTGGTGAAAGAGCGCGTGCCGATTCGCAACATCGATGCGATTTTGGAAGTGCTTGCCGATCACGGCGCTCGTCAGCGCGAGCCCGAGCAACTTACCGAATACGTTCGCGAACGTTTGGCGCCCGTCATTTGTCAGCAATACGCCGACGTCAAAGGCGAGTTGCACGTGCTGACGTTCGATCCAGCTGTCGAGCAGTCGCTAAGTGCCGCGATTCGTTCCGTCGAAGATAAAACGGCTTTGGTGTTGGAGCCGAAATTCGCCGAACAAATGATGCGCAAATTGTCGGAAGAAACCCAACGTATGACGCGTGGCAATGTTCGCCCCGTGCTCTTATGTGCGCCCTCTCTCCGGCGTCATGTACGACGCTTTACCGAGCGGCTTGTACCGCAGTTGGCGGTGCTGTCGCTCAATGAAGTATCAACGCAAGTGAACCTGCGTGCGTACGGAGTGGTTCGAGTATGAGTGTGACCGGCGTCAAATCTTCGCTGGCGCTGCCGAAATTCGGGCAACGCTCCAACGGCCAGCCGGACTTGGGCCACGCAAGCGTCGGGCAGGTCGTAACCGTTTGCATTGGATCGAAAGTCGCCGACGGCCGGTATTCCGCGACCATCGGTGACAAACGTTACGTGGTCGCGAGCGACATCGCTTTCCAACCGGGACAGACTCTCCGCGCCAGCGTGAGTTCTCTGAGCGGCACTGTCGAACTCAAATACTTGGGTCCGGGACAGTACGAGTTACTTGAAACTGAGCTGCAGAATGAACTCGACTTGGCAAGCGCCGAGAACGACGTGCAATTGGCGGCGTTGCAAGAACGTTACAAAGTGCAATTGTCTGCCGCCGAACGCCAGCAAGTGGCCGCGCTCGCAAACGATGCAGACAATCCCGCCAAACTTATGATGGGCGCGTTCTATTTGAATAAGGTCGGAGTGGCTGTGCAGGAGGCGCAATTGCGCGCCCTGTATCAAACGCAGGCATGGGCGCATGACGGCGCAAGGTTGTCGGCGGCGATGAAAGATTTCTCTGCGTTGCTTAAGGGCGTGCAGCAGGGTGACGATGCCGCTGTCGAGTCGTTGGCGACATTGTTAGGCGACGCATGCGATTCGGCGGCGTTAAACGCCTCGGCCCTGGCGGCTTCGCAGGGCGCGAATGACGCTTCGATGGGGGATGCCTTATCGAATAATGCGTCGGATATGGCCGCGTACAGAGGCAACAGCGGCAACGACGAAGATGCAGCGGCGTTACGCGAGCTGGCGTCAAAGCTACTCAATATTCAGGATGCCGGCGCGCTCGCGTACCACTACGGCAGCATGCCCATCATGATCGGTGGACAAATGATCGAGTTGGATATGGTGATGTTCCGCGAGCGCGATTCGGCGCAATCGCATCGCGCTCAAGGATTGCGCAGGTTGGTAATGACGCTCAAGACGGAAACGTTGGGGCGAGTGGAAATTGTGGCGCAATCCATCGAGTCCGTGTTGTCGGTTTCGGTGGGCACGCAGTCGGCGCAAGCGACCGAATTGCTGGCGTCGCATGCCGAAGAAGTGCGCGACTTGGTCAAGCGGCTGGGTTGGCAGGTGGACGGCGTGTCTTATCGGCTTAGCACAGAGCCGGCCCGCGCGGCGGAGCAGTTGGTGCGTCACGTTGTGAATGCCGGATCTTTGGACGCGGTTGTGTAGGGACAATCTGTGAGCGACCGTCTAAACGAACAACGAGTGGTTGGGGTGAGTTTCGATGTCGACGACGTCGCGCCCATAGTTATGTTGAAGGCAGGCGGAGCCGATGCTCAAGCGCTTTTGCAGCAGGCGGCTCGAGATGACGTTCCGGTAATGCGTGATCCGGCGTTGGTAAATCAGTTATATCGCGTGCCCATCGATCAGCCGATTGGCCGTGAATTATTTCCGGTCATGGCGGTGCTCCTGGCCCACGTTTTGCGAATTGATAGAGCACCTATGCCGACATCTACAATAAAAAGCGAGCCAACATGAGCGATGTACTTCATGCGATCGGGCAGGCCATGCGTTCCGAGGCGGAAGCGCTGCGGGTGGTCAGTCAGAATATCGCGAATGCGGGGACGGTGGCCTATCGAAGGCAAGTGCCTGTCATGCGTGCCGAATTCGACGCGTTGATAAATCAATCTGCGCCGGGCTCGGCGCTGAACGCGCTTGTCCCGCAGATGAATGTGGCGTTCGACCAGACTATCGGCACACTCAAGAACACGGGCATGCCGACGAATGTGGCATTGGAAGGCGAAGGCTTTTTCGTGCTTCAGTCCTCGCACGGACCGCTGCTGACTCGCCGCGGCGATTTCCAAGTGGGACCGGACGGTGTGTTGGTTTCCGCAGATGGCGACCCGGTGTTGGGCGAGCACGGTGCAATTCAGATCGGAGACGGCGCCAAGCTGAAGATTGCGGCCGACGGTACGGTGAGCATAGACGATGTTGCAATCGACCGGCTGCGCGTGGCCGTAGCGTCAGATCTAAGGCAATTGACGTCTCTAGGCGCGGGTCGCTATCGACTCGACTCCGATCATTGGCAGGAAGGCGATTCGCGTTCCGCGATTCGTCAAGGATTTTTGGAGACGTCCAACGTGGCGCCGGTGAACGAGATGATTCAAATGATGGAAATAGTGCGGCGGTTCGAGTCCGAGCAAAAATTTGCGCGGGCTTATGACGAAATGATCGGCAAAGCAATTAGTGAATTGGGCAAGATCGGCTAGCGCGCATCACTACTACTAATAGCGGCGCCCAATAACCGACGCGAGTTGCAATGTATCAGTCGGTGCGAACTATAAGCACGAACTGCCAACAGCGAGTTTAGTTTTCGGCATTTAGGAAGCGGACAGCCAACGATAACGAGGGGATCGAAATGTTTGATGCACTGTATATCGGCGCAACCGGATTACGCGGCCGCCAGCTTGAAATCGACTCGATAGCGCAGAATGTCGCCAATCTGCAATCGGTGGGTTATCGCCGCAATGTCGTCTCGTTTGCGGAGATGGTCGCATCGTCCACATCCACAGACTTGGTCGGCGCGTTGTCGGAAACGAATGCAATGCGTGTTATGGGCGCCGGCGCGCTCCCGTCGCTGACTCTTTCCACCGGAGAAGGCGAGTTACGGCAAACACGAGAGGCGCTGCATATTGCCGTCGATGGGCAAGGGTTTCTCGAGGTGATGCGTCCAGACGGCACACCTGCTTATACGCGCGCGGGAGTGCTCACTATTACTAACGAGCGGATGCTGGCGACCGCCGATGGAGCGGTGTTGTCCGCGCGCATTCAAGTGCCGCCCGACGTGCGCAATTTACGTATCGACGCCAATGGCGTCGTCAGTGCGATGGCGGGAGAACGCGAAGAATACATTGAGTTGGGCCGTATTGAGTTGACTACTTTCACCAATCCGGGCGGGTTGCAGGCAGCCGGCGGCGGAACGTACGTCGCTACCGCCCAATCCGGCGAGCCGCAAGTCGGTACGCCCGGCGAACGCGCTTTTGGCGCAATCAGGCAAGGATTTCTCGAAGGATCCAACGTGCAAATGACAGATGAAATCGTGAGTTTGATGCTTGCGCAGCGCGCATTCGAATTGAATTCCAAGGTCGTACAAGCGGCCGATCAGCTGTTGAGCATTACTAACGGGCTATACCGCTAACCCAGCCGATGGCCATTCGATTAACAGCCATGTGTACGCGTCAAATTGCTTTTTGTTTTTTAGCGGCAACTGCCAATGCCGCCGCAGCGCCAACATTTAGCGACGGCGCGGCAGCCGGCATCGCTACCGCGCGGGCAATGCAGACGCTCGAAGTTCAGTTGCGGAGCCAACACCCCGATGTAAAACGCTTTGAAATTCGGGCGCTATCCGCCGAACCGAATCCTCGCAATCCGTCGCGCGACGAGGAGACGGCAGTTGAAAGTATCAGTGTACTTCGCACTGGTGCGCGTAGCGCCGTGCAAGTTGTAAGTCGATCGGATAGCGGTGCGCGAGTCGACGTGTTGTGGTTTGACGTTAAGGGGTTGCAACCGGTGGTTGTCGCCGCTCGCAATATGGCGCCATTGGTTGTTTTGAATGAAGCCGATGGGACGATTCTTGAGCGAGATGTAATGAGTGGGTCATGCACGCCGCTGATAGCGGTCGAGTCGCTGAGTCACATGCGTGTCAAGCGGGCGTTCCTTGCAGGCGATGCGTTATGTGCCGAATATCTGGAGCCGCGGCCCGCGGTGTCGCGCGGCGAAGCGGTGACGGTAAGGTACATGGCTGAGCGTATTGAACTCGTAACTAAAGGCATTGCCCGCCATGACGCAGCGGTTGGGCAGCGATTGGCATTGATGAATCCAGCCACCAAAGAAATTTTTTCAGGCGTGGTGGCGGGAGCAGGCGAGGTACAAGTACATGCACGTTAGCTCCAGAGTTGTCGCAAACAACAGGGCGGCGATAGCTGCCATATTTCTTGCGCTGACAAGTGCTGCCGGACGCGCCGACGAGGCCGCGCCGCAATCGCAGGCGCAAACGCCCGCGCAGCCGCAACCGCAAGCAACAATCCCACCGCGTTCGTTTTTCGCCGACCGCCAGGCTTATCGACCGGGCGATATGCTTACCATTTTGTTGGTGGAGTCCACGTCAGCTTCATCCAAAGCACGAACTCGCACTGACAAGAGCGATGCCGTTTCCGCCAGTGCGGGCAATCTGGGTGGTACGCAGCATGGTTTTGATGTCGGCATTAGCAATGACTTTGCAGGCGGCGGCGAAATAACTCGTACGGGTCAGTTGCTCGGCAGGCTTACCGTGCTGGTAAAGGAAGTGGACGCCAACGGCAATCTCCGCGTGGCCGGCGAGCAAGACATCGTGATTAACAACGAACAGCAGCGCATCGCCGTGGACGGAATCGTGCGGCCGGCGGATATAACGCCCGACAACAGCGTGGCGTCCTGGCGAATTGCCGACGCGCATATCGAATTCAAAGGCAAAGGCATTTTGGCGCGCAAGCAATCGCCGGGATTGATGGCAAAATTGTTCGATCTCTTTGGGATCAATTGAGTATGAGTATGCGAACGCTAACCGTACTTCTCTGCTGTCTGGCTGCGGCGACGACGCAGGCTTCTGTGCGCATAAAAGACTTGGGCCGGTTCGACGGCGTGCGCGAAAACGTCGCCGTGGGTTACGGGTTGGTAGTCGGCTTGGCCGGTACGGGTGACTCGCAGCGCAGCGCGGCGACGTTGCAGTCGGTATCGAACATGTTGCGCGAGTTCGGCGTCAATGTGTCGCCGGAAAATGTAACCGCCCGCAACGTTGCGGCCGTAATGGTAACCGTTAACTTGCCGTCATTTCTTCGCGCCGGCGACAAGCTGGATGTCAACGTATCGTCTATGGGCGATGCATCCAGTTTGTCGGGCGGCACGTTATTAGTGACGCCGCTGTTGGGTACGAACCGACAGGTTTACGCGATGGCGCAGGGACCCCTGTCCGTCGGTGGCTATAAATTCGAACAGAACGGTACCCTCAAGCAAAAAAATCACCCAACCGCCGGCTCCATTCCCGAAGGCGCGATTGCCGAACGCAATTTGGCGCCAGTGATGCTGGGAGAAGACGGGCAGCTGGAGTTGGTTTTGAATCAGCCCGACTTCGTCACGGCGACACGCGTGGCATCCGCAATCAACGCTCACATCGGCGGCGCGTCCGCCACAGCGATCGATGCCGGCCGTGTGCGCATGTATCCGACCAAGGTCGATTCCGCCGGCGTTGTGTCGCTCGTAGCCGCGATAGAAACCTTGTTAGTTGAACCGGATGCGAAAGCGCGCGTGGTCGTCAATGAGCGTACGGGCACCATTGTTTCCGGCGGCTATGTTGCGTTATCCGCGGTCACTATTACTCAAGGCGACATCCGTGTCGCCATCACGCAGCGTTACCTGGTATCGCAACCGACCGCTCCGGTATTCGGCATCAACCCCGGTGTGCGAACGGCCGTCGTCCCAGAATCGGACGTTGACGTCAGCGAGTCCGAACTGCATGCCGTGCAATTGCAGCAAGGCGCGACCATAGGCGAATTGGTGTCGGCGTTGCGCGCTATTCGCGCCAGCACACGCGACGTAATTGCAATCTTGCAGGGAATAAAACGCGCCGGCGCCTTGCACGGCGAGTTGATTATTCAATAACCATCGATGAGCGGCGAAACGGAGATAGGAGAAGAACAGCATGTTTGAACTTTCATCGACCACCGAGATTTTGGCGCGCGCCATCGATGCTTGCGCGCTGCGTCAAGCGGTGTACTCCAGCAATATCGCCAACGCCAATTCAGTCGACTATCGCCGTTTGGAGGTGCAATTCGATCCTGAAGTAATGCGCGCCGAAGTGAATGCGGCGACTGCATTCGGCGGGAGCGCCGCGGATGCGCCTTACGGTCATACCGCAGAAGTGGTGAAAACGACGGAATCTGTAAGGCTGGACGAGGAAATGGCTGCCATGGCGCACAACGCAATGCGCTACCAAATGCTGCTCGGTTTGTACGAAAAGTCGTTTGCCTCGGTTCGTATCGCCATTCATGAAGGTCGTGGAGGCTAGTTATGAATTTATTTTCCATCTTTGAGATTTCCGCGGCGGGAATGTCCGTCGAGCAGTCGCGCTTGGCGGTGGCTGCGTCCAATATTGCCAATGCACGCACGACTAAGACGGCGGACGGCACGGTATATCGTCCGTTGTCCGTGTCGGTGCGCAGCACCACAAGCTATCAAGACGTGGTGGCGAGCATGGGTACGCGGAGCGATATTGATCCGGCGAATCTGCCGCGCCCGATTGTGCAAGGCGTAGTCGCCAGCGACATGCCTCCCAAGCTGGTGTACGACCCCGGCCATCCGGATGCGGATGAACGCGGTTTTGTTGCCTTGCCGGCTATCGATCCGGTGTCGTCGATGCTCGAGCTGATGACCGTATCGCGGAGTTACGAAGCGAACATTCGCGCCTTCGACATTACGCGCAGCCTGCTTCAACGCACCATCGATATGGGGAAAGGGCAATGACTATTGAAGCCATCGCTGCACTAAACGCCAGTACGGCCGGCGTGGCCGGCATCGGCTCCGCTACAAGCGTTGCGACGAACGTGGCCGCGGAAAGTCAGTCGGTCGGCGTGTTCGAATCCATTCTCCAAAACATGGAAAATTTGAGCGCGCAAATGACGGCCAATCATCAGGCGGCGCAAACCCTGGCGGTCGGCGATGCCGACAATCTGCATCGAGTCATGATGGCAATGGAACATACCAAGCTGCAGTTCGAGCTGGCATTGCAAGTTCGCAACAAGGTGTTGGATGCCTATCAAGAATTGATGCGGATGCAAGTATAGGTATAGGCGGTTGACGATTATGGCTACTTTTTCGGAATCTATTGGCGGCATGTGGCGCGGCTTGGATCGAGGCTTAAAGATAGTTTTTGCCGCGTGCGTGTTGTTGGTGTTGGGACTCATGGTATGGGGCGCGGCTGCCGTGTTGCGCGATGACTATCGCACCTTGTTCACTCAACTGTCCGACGGCGATGCGGCCGCGATTGTCGAGGCGCTGAAGAAACAGAAGGTGCCGTACAAACTCAGCGACGGCGGCGCCACTATCAGCGTTCCGGTCGAGCGAGTTCACGAAACCCGCTTGGGACTGATGTCCAGCAACGTTGCTTTGAGCGGCAACGTTGGCTTTGAGATATTCGACAAGCAAGGTTTGGGTGCAACGGAGCAGTCGCAACGCGTGTCGTATCAACGTGCGCTGCAAGGCGAGTTGGCGCGCACGATTACGGCTCTTGAGAACGTAAAGAATGCGCGCGTGCATCTGGTGTTGCCGGAGTCTTCGCTGTTCAAGCGCGATAAACAACAGGCAACCGCGTCGGTAACTCTGACCATGCGTCCGGGCTTCGAAGTCGATCGTCAGCAAATTCTCGGCGTGCAAAGGCTCGTTGCGGCATCTGTTCCCGGGCTTGATCCGACGCGAGTAACCATCAGCGATCATCGCGGCATTACTTTATCGGCGGCCGTCGATCCGACTGCCGGCAGCTTTAGCGGCGTAGAGTCACGCCTGGAACTGCAGCGCCAAGTCGAGAGTCATGTCGCTCAAAAAGTGGCGATAGCACTGGACCGTGCCTACGGCCCCGGACAGGCGATTATCTCGGTGGCGGTCGCATTGAGTTTCGATGCGATTAAAACCACGACGCAAGATCTGATTCCGGTCCGCGGCGTGACCGGCGGCGATGGTGGCGTTAAGCGCCGCCGCCAAACTTCGACGGGCGACGATGCCGACGTTGGCGAAGGCGCCGATGCGTCGCGACGAGCGTCTTCGTCCACGGAAGTGGAATTCGACTACGGTCGCCGTATCGAAGAAGTTATTGCGGCGCCCGGCGCGGTAAGGCGCATGACCATCGGCGTAATTGTGCCGCCGAGTATGAGCGTCGATGAGCAGTCTCGTCTTAGAGAGTTCGTTCTGGTGGCGGCTGGTGTCGATGTTGTCCGGGGCGATCTGGTGAGCGTGCAATCGTTGGCGCCTGCGAAAGATTCCGCGGAGGACGCTTCGTCCGACACGTCGGCGACAGGCGTTCAGCGGCCGTTTGCGGGCTCGGAGCCGCAGGCCGCGGGTTCGGTCGAACATTTCGTGCTCGAGCAATCTTGGCTCACGTGGGGCGCGGCCGTTTTGGCGGTGATTTTGATAGCGCTGGCATATGCCGGCACGCGCTTTCGAAAACGAGCGTTGAGCGTCGAGGAGCGCAATAGATTGCTGATGGATATCAAACGCGCTTTGGCGGATGAAGGTCGCGCAAAGCCAGTCTCGGCGCAGCAGTCATGAAGACGCCGGAAGACATCCTACAAACGCTCGGCGGCCTATCGGGCGGAGATCGTGAGTGGATCTTGCAGCGATTGTCGCCGCAAGCTCGCAAGTCCCTACTGGACGGCGCGATCGAGCAGGCTGTAACGGCACCCGAGCCGATCGGCTTCGATTCGCCTGAGCGCGACGAGCTTGCGACTATACGCAGCGCACGTCCCGAACAACTGGCGGCGATATTGGCCGACGAACCGGCCTGGGTCATTCACTGTGCGATCTTCATTGTGGACGCGTCTACGGCCTCGGCGTTCAAGGATGCTTTGCTTGGGCATTTGAATGTTGCCGTGCGAGCGAGAGTCGAGCGACTGCAGTCTTCGCGTGTTCGCTATCCGTCCGCTGTTCAGGCGCACGTACGCACCGGCATTGTCAAAGCATTGAAAAGTATTTCGCCGATTGCCGTGAGCGAAACGAGTGCCGTTTCCTTTTGGAGTTTCGCGCTTCGTAAGTTAAGCGAGCGGCTTAGCACCCGACGTTTAAGGATGAGTACATGATTTTGCGTGGTGCGCAATTTTCCGAGTCGCGACAGTCTTTACCGCTGGCGCACTCCGGCGAGTCCGCGAAGCAAACTCCAAAGTTGGCGCAGATGTTTAATTCGCCCAGCAGCGAAGGTGTCGCGGTGCGCGCTGATGGATCGGTAGCGAACGCTGCAGCGACGCATCTAACAGCGCTTGCCGACATCGATACCGCTGAAACGGGCCGATCTCAAAAAACACCGGCCACCCTGACTTTCGAAAGCGTAGTGGCGTGGCTAGCCGTACAAGACGAAGACATAAAAAGCGGCTGTGCGGCCATATTGGCCACAGAGGTTGCGGGAATCTACGAGAAGGCGAAGACGGAAGGCGTTGCAGAAGGAAGACAAGCTGGACTCGCTGCCGCAAAAAAAGAAACCGACGCTACCTTTGCCTTACTCAAAACCATCCATACGGCC
>Ga0315910_10000527_pt1 | contig 37934 bp, 38 predicted proteins | sample EdamamesoilMG_FD_204470 | JGI IMG/M metagenome (GOLD analysis project Ga0315910, IMG submission 204470) | Garden soil microbial communities collected in Santa Monica, California, United States - Edamame soil | ecosystem: Environmental > Terrestrial > Soil > Garden | place: USA: California...
GCCGACCCGGCCAAGCCGCTGGTGGCGATCGTCGCCGGCTCGAAGGTGTCGACCAAGCTCTCGGTGCTGGCGGAACTGGCGAAGAAGGTGGACCGCCTGATCGTCGGCGGCGGCATCGCCAACACCTTCCTGCTCGCCGCGGGCTTTCCCGTGGGCAAGTCGCTCGCCGAACCCGGCCTGGTCGACGAGGCGAAGCGCATCTCGGCCCTCACCAGGGTGCCGCTGCCGGTCGACGTCGTGGTGGCGAAGAGCATGGACGCGCCCGGCACGGTCAAGCCGGTCGACGCGGTCGAAGCGGACGAGATGATCCTCGACGTCGGGCCGCAGACCTCGGCAGCGTACGCGAGCGAGCTGCGGGAGGCGGGCACCATCGTCTGGAATGGCCCGGTCGGGGTGTTCGAGAAGGAGGCCTTCGCCAAGGGCACCGCAGCGCTGTCGCGCGCCATCGCCGAGTCGAAGGCCTTCTCCATCGCCGGCGGCGGCGACACGGTCGCCGCCATCCACAAGTTCGGGATCGCCGAGCGCATCGGCTATATTTCGACCGCGGGCGGCGCGTTCCTCGAATTCCTCGAGGGCAAGACCCTGCCCGCGGTCGCCGTCCTCGAAGAGAGAGCCTGATGCTCCGCAGCACCAAGATCGTCGCCACGCTCGGCCCCGCGTCGAGCGATCCCGCAGTGCTGGAGCGCATGGTGCGTGCCGGCGTGGACGTGGTGCGCCTCAATTTCTCCCACGGCACGGCGGATGACCACCTGAAGCGCGCCGAGCTGGTGAAGGACATGGGCCGCAGGACCGGCCGCACGGTGGCCATCATGTGCGACCTGCAGGGCCCCAAGATCCGCGTCGGCAAGTTCAAGGACGGCAAGGTGATGCTGGAGAAGGGCCAGGGCTTCATCCTCGACGCCGGCTGCGAGTTGGGCGACCAGGAGCGCGCCGGGCTGGACTACAAGGAGCTGCCGCGCGATGTCGACGCCGGCGCCGTGCTGCTGCTGGACGACGGCAAGATCGTGCTCGACGTGACCGAGGTGCGCGGCGAGCAGGTGCACACCCGCGTGCGCCACGGCGGCGTGCTGTCCAACAACAAGGGCATCAACCGCCAGGGCGGCGGGCTCACCGCGGCGGCGCTCACGCCCAAGGACATGGAGGACATCCGCACGGCGGCGAAGATCAACGCCGACTACCTCGCGGTGTCCTTCCCCAAGTCGGGCCGCGACATGTACATGGCGCGGGAGCTCCTGCGCGCGGCGGGCGGCAAGGCGATGCTGATCGCCAAGATCGAGCGCGCGGAAGCCGTGAAGCACGAAGCGCTGCTCGACATCATGGGGGCCTGCGACGGCATCATGGTGGCGCGCGGCGACCTGGCGGTGGAGGTGGGCGACGCGGCGGTGCCGTCGCTGCAGAAGCGCATGATTCGCCTGGCGCGCGAGCAGAACAAGCTCACCATCACCGCCACGCAGATGATGGAATCGATGATCGCCAGCCCCGTGCCGACGCGCGCCGAGGTGTCGGACGTCGCCAACGCGGTGCTCGACGGCACCGATGCGGTGATGCTGTCGGCCGAATCGGCGAGCGGCAAATACCCGGTGGAGGCCATCGAGGCGATGGACCGCATCTGCATCGAGGCCGAACAGACGCAGCCCATCAGCCTGGAGCAGGATTTCCTCAACCGCGTGTTCACGCGCGTGGACCAGTCGATCGCCATGGCGGGCCTGTTCACCGCCTTCCACCTCAAGGTGAAGGCGATCGCCACGCTGACCGAATCGGGCTCCACCGCGCTGTGGATGTCGCGCCTGAACTGCGGCGTGCCGATCTACGCGCTCACGTCACAGACGCAGACGCGCTACCGCTGCGCGCTGTTCCGCGACGTCTATCCGCTGATGGTCAAGTACGTCGGCCACGACCGCGAAGAGCTGCTGCGCGAGGCCGAGAAGGTGCTGGTCGACAACGGCGTGGTGAAAGACGGCGACCTGATCGTGCTCACCATCGGCGAGCCGATCGGCAAGGCGGGCGGCACCAACACGATGAAGATCGTGCGGGTGGGGGAACAGCGCAAGCGCTAGCGGCGCGCGATGGTCAGCACGCAGTCGCGGGTGCCGAACTTGCCCCGGCCCTCGAAGCGCTCGCCGGTGAATCGGCCGTCGAACTCGGCGTTGAAAGGCTGCCCGTGGAATTCCTTGCTGGCGCCGATCCCCTTTCCCGTCACGCGCATCGAGCCGTCGGACCTGCGCTCGCCGTTCATTGCCAGCGAACCGGGCGCGCCAGCCTTGCCGCCGCGGACCTCGTAACGCTGGCCGCTCGCCGAGGCGCCCATCTTGTGCGCCGTCGGCGGGAGGCTCGAGAAGCCCGCGCAAGCCACGCTGGCCATCCACGCCCCCGGGTATGCGGCGACATACGCGTCCGCCTCGCGCTTGGCCACAGCCTCGGTCAGGAGCGTAAGGACACAGTCGCGATCCCCCACCTTGCCGCGGCCTTCGTAGCGCTCGCCGGTGAACTTTCCATCCAGCGACGCGCTGTAGGTCTGGCCCTTGGCGTGCGCAAGCCCCGACATGCCGCTGCCGGCGAGTTGCAGGCGTCCGTCCGGCTGGCGCGTGCCCTTCATGTTCAGCGAGCTGGGCTGCCCCGCCTTGCCCATGGCGAGCGCGAAGGCTGACCCCACCGACGTGACGGACGCGGGAAAGCTCGCGGGGCCAATCGGACCGGTGCTGCCGCAGGCGAAGGTACCGGACCACGTCGTCATGGCTACCGCCGGCGCAATCGCGGCTGGCTTGGCGAGCGTCGGCAGGGGTGCCGGTGGCGGCACCGCCTTCGCCGCTGCTTCCGCAGCGCGGCGCGCTTCGGCGGCAGCAGCGATCTCGGCCTCCGCCTTGCGCTTCGCCACTTCCTCCTCCGCAGCGCGGCGCGCCTTCGTCGCCGACGCCAGCTCCGCTTCCGCCTTGCGGCGCGTGATGTCGGCTTCCGCTCGCGCAGCGGCCACCTCAGCCTGCGCCCTGGCGCGCGATTCCGCGATGCGCTGCTCCTCGAGGGCGCGCTTGGCCGCCTCCGCGGCCGCGGAAGCGCTGGCGGCGCTTTTCCTCGCGTCCTCCGCCTCTGCGCGCGCCTTCGCAAGCTCGGCATCCGCCGTGGCCTTCGCACGCGCCGATTCTTCCTGCCGCGTCGCGGACTGCTGTTGGAACCAGGCGGCGCCCGCGCCGATGGCCACGAGCGCGACGGCGCCCGCGATCCAGGGCCCGCCTTTGAACCCGGACTTGCGCTTGGCCACCGTCACTCGCCGGCTGTCGCGGTCCACGCGGTAGGCGCGGATCGGCCGGTCGATGTTCTTCAGCGTCTGGTCGCCCAGGTCGACGAAACCCAGGTCCAGCTTGCCGGCGATCTGGTCGTAGACGCTGGAGGCGATGTAGATCTTGCCGGGCTCGGCGATGCCTTCGAGGCGCGCGGCGACGTTCACGCCGTCCCCGAGCAGGTCGTCGCCCTTCACCATCACGTCTCCGAGGTTCACGCCGATGCGAAAATGCATCCGGCGCTCCTCGGGCAGCGTGTCGTTGCGGGTCTTGAGCGCGTCCTGGATCTCGACTGCGCAGCGCACCGCCTGGGTCGGGCTGGCGAACTCGGCGAGCACGCTGTCGCCGGCGGTGTTGATGATGCGGCCTTCGTGGAACTCGATGATGCCGTCGATCATCGAGCGGTGCGCCTGGAGGATCTTGACCGTGCCCTCTTCGTCCGCGGCCATCATGCGGCTATAGCCCACCGCGTCGGCGGCGAGGATGGCGGCCAGCTTTCGCTTAACCGGGTTGACGGCCATGGCCCGCGGATTATAGGGTAGGGACCATGAGCGGAATCACCCCCAAGGCGCAGAACCACGCCCAGCTGGCGCCGCTGGCCTCCCGGTTCGTCGATGTCGCGGCGCTGCCCTGGGAGAAGACCTCCTTCCCGGGGGTCGAGGCGAAGACGCTGCTGGTCGACAAGGCCTCGGGCCTGCTGACCGTGCTGCTGAAGATGGCCCCCGGCGCGAAGCTTCCCGACCACGAGCACGTGCTGATCGAGCAGACCTATCTATTGCAGGGCACCCTGGTGTGCGGCGAAGGGACAGTGACCCCGGGCAACTTCGTCTGGCGTCCCGCCGGCAGCCGCCACGAAGCCTGGGCCGGCCCGGAGGGCAACCTGTCGATCGCCATGTTCCAGATCCCCAACCGCTTCTTCCTGGCGGACGGGGCCGTGCGCGACTTCATCGGCAACGACTGGGACAAGGCCTGGGGCGACGCGCTGCGCCGCCACGAAGAAGCCAGCGTCTAGCGGCCTTCGTAGAGGTCGCGCCCGGCGACCAGCGCGCGGATCTTGCCGTCCGCCATGTTGCGCTTGAGCATCCAGAAGCCGCAGTCCGGATGGATGTATTTCACGCGGCCCCGGCCGAGCAGCTTTTCCGCGCGCTCGATGGCGCGCGCGATCTCGTCGGCCGATTCGATCTCGGTGCGCTTGATGTCCACCACGCCCAGCCCGAAGCCGATGTCCTTGCGCAGGTCCCTGAACACCGCGAGCTCCGCCGGCGGCCGGTGCGCACACTCCATCACGACGTGGTCGACCTCGAGGGCGTTGAGGTAGTCCATCAGCTTCGCCCAGGTGCCCTTCTGGATGGACTGGCCGCCGTAGTTGCCGAAGCAGAGGTGCACGGCAGACTTCGCTTTCTTCGGCACCGCCTTGAGCACCTTGTTGATCGCCGCGGCCGCCCACTTCCACTCGTCCGGATGGCCGGGGAGGTTGGCTTCGTCCACCTGCACCACGTCCGCATCGAGGCGCTTGACCTGCTCGGCGAGCACCGCCGCGATCGCGTGCGCGACTTTCTCCGGGCTGCCGTAATGCCGGTCGTGGAGCGTCTTGGCCAGCATGTGCGGCCCGGTGAGCGTGAACTTGAACGGCTTGCCGGCGAGGCGCCGCGCCTGCGCGCAGGCGAGCGGCAGGTTGAGGGTGCCCGCGCCGATCGCGCCTTCGACCACGCCGGGCGGGCGCGCGCGAAAGCGCATGCCCGCGCCCTTGGAGTACTCGAGCCATTCGGCAAAGCCGATGTCGCCGCGCACGCCGGAGAGCGGCCGCACGAAGTACTCGATCATGCCGTTGGTTTCCGGATGGTTCAGGTCGAAGCGATACAGCTCGCCGTCGCACACCAGGTCGATGCCCGCCTGCTCCTGCGTATGAAACACCACGCGCATCGCGTCGGCGAGCGCCTGCCCGGAGGGCGCGGCGGCGAGCCAGTCGGGCACCGGGTAGGAGCCGACGACGGTGGTCTGGATGCGGGGCGCGCGCATGGCGCACGATTATAATTCACCAGATGGTTAACTTGGACAGCGTCGACGCGCTCGAGGAATTCATGACCCGGCCGACGCCGGCGCTGCAGGCCGACCTGGCGAAAACGCAGGGCGACCTCCTGATCCTCGGCGTCGGCGGCAAGATGGGCCCGACGCTCGCCCGCATGGCCAAGCGCGCCGCGCCGCAGCGGCGCGTCATCGGCGTCGCGCGATTCTCCGAGAAGGGACTGCGCGAGAAGCTCGGCGCCTGGGGCGTGGAGTGCATCGCCTGCGACCTGCTCGAGCGCGCCGCGCTCGAGCGCCTGCCGCGTGCGGCCAACGTGGTGTTCATGGCCGGGCACAAGTTCGGCGCCGCCGGCAACGCGGCCTTCACCTGGGCGATGAACGTCGGCGTGCCGTTCATGGTCGCCGAGGCGTTCCGCGAGTCGCGCATCGTCGCTTTTTCCACCGCCTGCGTGTACCCCTATGCCGACGTCACCGGGCGCGGCGCGGCGGAGGACACGCCGACGCTGCCACCGCCGGGCGATTACGCGGCTTCGTGCGTCGGGCGCGAGCAGGCCTTCCTCCACGGCTCGCTCAAGCACGGCACGCCGGGGCGCCTCGCGCGCCTGGAGTACGCCATCGACATGCGCTACGGCGTGCTGCACGACGTCGGCGCGAAGGTGTTCGCCGGCGCACCGGTGGACGTGACCATGGGCCATGTCAACGTCATCTGGCAGGGCGAGGCGAACGAGCAGGCGCTGCGCCTGCTCGCGCATTGCACCGCGCCCGCCACGCCGCTCAACCTGAGCGGCCCCGACGTGGTGAGCGTGCGCGCGCTCGCCGCCGAGTTCGGCAAGCGCTTCGGCAAGGCGCCGGTGATCACCGGCAGGGAGTCGCCGACTGCCTGGCTGGTGGACACGCGCGCCGCGCAGAAGCTGTTCGGCGCGCCGCGCGTGCCGCTGGCGCAGATGATCGACTGGCAGGCGGACTGGATCCGGCGCGGCGGCGAGAGCCTGGGCAAGCCGACGCATTTCGAAACGCGGGATGGGAAGTACTGAGCACGCGCTGCGCGAGGAACACCTGGCCGGGTGCCTCGCGCTGTCGCAGTCGGCGAACTGGAACCAGAACGCTGCCGACTGGCGCCTGATGCTCGGCATCGGCCAGGGCTGGGGCGTCACGCTTGCCGACGGCACGCTCGCCGCCTCCACGCTGGTCCTGCCCTACGGCAGCTTCGCCTGGGTCAGCATGGTGCTGGTACTGCCCGCGCAGCGCCGCCGGGGCTACGCCACCCAGCTGCTGCGCACCGCGCTCGCCGAACTCAGGCGCCGGGCGCTGACCCCGATCCTCGACGCCACGCCGGCCGGGCGCGAGGTCTACGTGCAGGAGGGTTTTCGCGACACCTGGGGCTTCCGGCGGCTGCGCCTGCAGGACACCATCGCGGCGCTGGAGCGCCCGGCCGCGGTACGGCCACTGCGCGAGACCGACTGGACGCAATTGCTGGAACTGGATGCGCGCGCCTTTGGCGCGAGCCGTGAGCCGCTGTTGCGCGCGCTTGCCGCGCGCCTGCCGCAGGCGGCGCTGGTGGCGGAGGAAGGCGGGCGCCTGGCGGGTTACCTGCTGGGCCGCGACGGGCGCGAGGCGCGCCAACTCGGGCCGCTGGTCGCGCGCTCGAGCCAGGCCGCGCGCGCGCTGCTTGCCGAAGCGCTGGCGCGCGTCCCGCCGCCGCTCTACCTCGATGTGGTGGACCGCGAGCCGGGCATCACTGCCTGGCTCGGGTCGCTCGGTTTCGAGTTCCAGCGCCCGTTCACGCGCATGGTGCACGGCGCGCTGCCGGCGCCCGGCGAGGCCGGGCTGGTATTCAGCCCGGCCGGCCCGGAACTCGGTTAGGCGCCTACTTGCCGATGATCGAGCCGAAACGCTTCCATTGCTGGCCGTCGAAACGGATCAGCTGGACGGATTCGATCGGCGCGTAGTCCCCGGCATCGGTGCTGATGCGAATGCCCGGCAGCATGGTCTCGGCGCGATAGCCTTTCAGGGCCGCGGCCTGCTTCATGACGTTGTCGCGCGTCAGGTTGTTGCCGGCCTGCTTGAGCACCTGGTGCAGCGTCTGCGCCACCGTATAACCGTACATGTTGGACGCGTCCGCGAGGTTGCCCTCCGGGTAGTACTTGCCCATGAAGTCGCGCCACGCCTTCACCGAAGCGTCGTCCTTCCACTGCTCGTCGAGCGGATCCTTCAGGTACTGCGTGGAGATCAGGCCGACCGCCTTCTCCAGCCCGGCGGGCTTGAGCACCGAGCCGATGGAGGCCGACACGTTGTTGAGGTAATGCGTCGGTTTCCAGCCGATGTCGTAGGCCTTGCGGATCGCCTGCGCGGCGAACTTCGGCGTGGTGATGTTGAAGAACGTGTCCGCGCCCGAAGCCTGCAGTTGCACGATCTGCGAATCCACCGTGGGATCCGCCACCTCGTAGGACACTTCCTTGACGATCATGCTCGCCTTGTCGCCGAGGCCGTCCTTCATCCCCTTGAGGTAATCCTTACCGTAGTCGTCGTTCTGGTACAGGATGCCGATCTTCGCCTTGGGGTTGTTCTGCAGGATGTGCTGCGCGTAGATGCGCCCTTCCGTCTGGTAGTTCGGCTGCCAGCCGATGGTCCAGGGGAAATTGCGCGCGTCGTTCCACTTGGTGGCGCCGGTGGCGACGAACGACTGCGGCACCTTCTTCATGTTCATGTACTTGTGGATCGCCGTGTTGCCGGGCGTGCCGAGCGTCTGGAACAGCATCAGCACCTGGTCCTGCTCGACCAGCTTGCGCGCCATCTCGACGGTCTTCGGCGGGCTGTAGCCGTCGTCGTAGGACACCCACACCACCTTGCGGCCGTTGATGCCGCCCTGCTCGTTCACCATCTTGAAGTAGGCGCCGATGGCCTTGCCGATGGTGCCGTAGGCCGAGGCCGGGCCGCTGTAGGGGTTGGTGTTGCCGATGCGGATTTCCTTGTCGTTGGCGCCCGGGTCGTACTTCTTCTGCGCAAGGGCGGCAGGGGACGCAAAGGCGACGGCGAGCAATGCAGCAATTGGTACGAGCTTCATGGTTTCCTCCTCCTCAGGTGGAATGTCACTTATTCTGCGCCTTCCGCTGCAGCCGGGCTAGGCCCATGCGCACGGCGCCCGCAATCCCCATCGGCATCAGGTACACGAAGCCGATCAGGAATATTCCGAAGATCGCCCACGGCGCGGCCTTGGAAATCTCGTCCGCGATGTTGGGCACGAACTGGATGAACAGGGCGCCGTAGATCGCGCCGGAGATCGAGGCCAGGCCGCCGATGACGATGCCCACCAGGAACACGATGGACACGAAGATGTTGAAGCTGTCGGGCGCCACGTACTGGATGGCGATGGCGCCCAGCGCTCCCGCGACGCCCGTGTACATGGCGGACACGCCGAAGGCGAGCGACTTGAACATGGCGTTGTTCACGCCCATCGCCTCGGTGGCGATGTGGTTGTCGCGGATCGCCACCAGCGCGCGCCCGACGCGGCCGCGCAGCAGGTTCCAGGCGAGCAGGAACATGAGGATCGCCACGGCCAGGGTGAAGTAATACAGCCACTGGTCGGCATTGATCGGCAGCCCGAAGGGCGGATCGGGCTTGGCGATGACGATGCCCTGCACGCCGCCGGTCCATTTCTCCAGGTGGTGGTACTTGAGCAGGTGCGGCAGCGACACCCCGAGCGCGAAGGTGGCAAGCGCGAGGTACAGGCCCTCGAGGCGCAAGGCCGGCAGGCCGAACAGGAAGCCGACCACCAGGCACACCACGGCCGCGACCGGCAGCGTGGCCCAGTAGGGCACGCCGTACTTGTCCATCAGGATCGCGGCGCAGTAGGCGCCGATGGCATAGAACGCGCCGTGGCCAAGCGAGATCTGGCCGTTGTAGCCGGTGAGGATGTTCAGGCCGAGCAGCGCAATGGCATACACCAGCACCAAATTGAACTGGAACACGCGGTAGTTGCTGACGACCAGCGGCAGCGCGCAGGCGACGAGCAGGAGGATGGCGATCGGGATCAGCTGGCGTCGGGTCATGGCGTCATACGCGGGTGACGAACACCTTGCCGAAGAAGCCGGAGGGCTTGACCGTCAGCACGCCGATGATCAGCACCAGCGCCACGACGAGCTTGAGTTCGTTGCCGATGACAAATGCGCCGAGCACGTTCTCCAGCACGCCCACCATGAAGCCGCCGAGCACCGCGCCGCCGGGGCTGTCGATGCCGCCGACCAGCGCCGCGGCAAAGGCGTAGAGCAGGATGCCGCCCATCATGTTCGGGTCGAGGTAGACGATCGGCGCCACCATCATGCCGGCGATGCCGCCGATGGCGGCGGCGAGGCCCCAGCCCAAGGCGAGCATCCAGCCCACGCGGATGCCGACCAGGCGCGCCGAATCCGGGTTCTGCGCCGCCGCGCGCATGGCGAGGCCGAGCGGCGTATAGCGGAAGAAGAGGTACAACAGGGTGAGCACCACCAGCGTCACGCCGATGGCGCCGGCCTCGTGCGCCGACATGTACTTGCCGAAGATCGGCTCGGCCGGGAACGGGCTGGGGAAGGTCTTGATGGTGTAGCTGAAGATCCAGCCGGTGACGCTATTGAGGATCACCAGCAGCGCGATGAACACCACCACCACTGCCAGCACCGGGGCGTTCTCCACGGGCCGGATGACCACGCGCTCGATCACCACGCCGAGGACGAAGGCGAAGATCACGGTGAGGAAGAACGCCGGCCAGTAGGGCACGCCCGCGTTGATCAGGCTCCAGGCGAAGTAGGTGGCGAACATCGCCATCTCGCCCTGCGCGAAGTTCACGAGGTGCGTGGACTGGTAGATCATCACCAGCGCGAGCGCGAGGCTGGCGTAGATGCCGCCGGTGGCAAGGCCCGCGAGCACCTGGTGCAGGAATGCGTCCATGTGGTTTCCTCAATACCCCAGGTAGGAGCGACGCACGTTGTCGTCGCGCTTGATGTCGGCCGCGGTGCCCGAGAGCACCACGCGCCCGGTCTCGATCAGGTAGGCGTGGTCGGCGAGGTCCAGCGCCATCGCCGCGTTCTGCTCCACCACCAGCATGCTCACCTTTTCCTTCTGGTTGACCGTGCGCAGGATGCCGAACAGCTCCTTCACGATGAGCGGCGCGAGGCCGAAGGACGGCTCGTCCAGCAGCATGAGCCGGGGGCGCAGCATGAGCGCACGCGACACCGCCAGCATCTGCTGCTCGCCGCCGGAAAGCGTGCCCGCCTGCTGCGCGCGGCGCTCCTTCAGGCGCGGGAAGTAGCCGAACACCCGCTCCAGGTCGGCGTCGATGCCGCCGCGGTCCTTGCGCACGTAGGCGCCGAGGCGCAGGTTCTCCTCGGTGGTGAGGTTGACGAAGGTGCCGCGGCCGTCGGGCACGTGGGCGACGCCCAGGCGCACGATGTCCTCGGTGGCCCGGCCGTCGATGCGCTGCCCCGCGAAGCGGATCTCGCCCCGCGTCTTCACCATCGCGCACAGCGCGCGCAGCGTGGTGGTCTTGCCGGCGCCGTTGGCGCCGAGCAGCGTGGTGATGGTGCCTTCCTGCATGGAAAAGCTGATGCCGTGCAGCACGCGCGTCGGCCCGTAGGCGGCGTGCATGTCGGCGACTTCGAGCAGCGCGGCCATCAGGCGGTTCCCAAGTAGGCCTGGATCACTTCGGGGTGCTGCTGCACTTCGGCCGGCGTGCCTTCGGCGATCTTCCTGCCGAAGTTGAGCGCCACCACGCGGTCGGAGATGCTCATCACCAGGCTCATGTGGTGCTCCACCAGCAGCACGGTGAGCCCGAGCCGGTCGCGGATCTCGCGGATCAGAACGCCCAGCTCTCCCACCTCCTCGTGGTTCAAGCCGCTCGCGGGCTCGTCGAGCAGCAGGAGCTTGGGCTCCGCGGCGAGCGCGCGCGCCAGTTCGACGCGCTTCTGCGTGCCGAAGGGCAGGTCGGCGACGCGCGCGCCGGCCACTGCCTCCAGGCCGAGAAAGCGGATCAGGTTCCGTGCCTTCTCCAGGGTGGCGCGCTCCTCGTGCACCACCAGGGGCAGGCGCAGCGCATTGACGAGAAAGCCGCTCTGCGTGCGGCTGTGGTTCCCGACCATGACGTTGTCGAGCACCGTCATGGTCTTGAACAGGGCGAGGTTCTGGAAGGTGCGGCCGATGCCCAGCGAGGCGATGCCGTGCTTGGGCACCTGCAGCAGGGACACGCCGTTGAACAGGATGTCGCCGCTGCCGCACTCGTACAGGCGCGACAGGCAGTTGAACAGCGTGGTCTTGCCGGCGCCGTTGGGGCCGATCAGCCCGACGATGCGGCCTGCCTCGACGTCGAAGGACACGCTGTCCAGCGCGACGATGCCGCCGAAGCGCACGCCGACGCCGTCCACGCGCAGCAACACCGTTGTCGCAACTGGTTCGATCGCTCCTCCTCCAAAGGAATCGTCCCACAGCGCCGCGGGGGCGCCCTTGCCAACTGTGTCGGATTGTCGGACGATACTTTATCCAGAGTCAAGAAAAGAGATGACAGACCTCGCCGAGAAGTTCCGGCGGATCCATTCGACGCCGGCCTACCAGCTGGTGGCGGAAGCCATCGAGAACAGAATTCTCTCCGGGGGGATCCGCCCGGGGGAACCGATCGGCACGGAAGCCGAATTGGTGAAGCAATTCGGCGTCAACCGCTCCACGGTGCGCGAGGGCATTCGCCTCCTGGAGCACGACGGCATCATCCAGCGCCAATCCAACCGGCGCCTGGCGGTAAGCCTGCCGCACTACGAGCGCCTCGCCAGCCGCACCACGCGCGCGATGGTGCTGCACGAAGTGACCTTCCGCGAACTCTACGAAGCGGCGATGGCGCTGCAGATGGCCACCATCGAGGGCGCCGCCTTGCGCGCCACGCCCGACATGGTCGCGGCGATGGCGGAGAACATCGAACGCACGGCGCAGGTGCTGGGCGACCCGGCCGCGGTGGCCGCGCTCGACTCGGAGTTCCACGCCCTCATCGGCAAGGCCTCCGCCAACCGCGTGCTGCAGCTGGCGCGCGAGCCCTCGGACCTGCTGGTCTACCCGACCACCAAGCTGATCCTGTCCAAGGTGAAGGAAGGCGCGCCGCGCCTGCTGCACGCGCACCGGATGCTGCTGGAGGCAATCCGCAACGGCGACGTGGAGGCGGGGCGCCTGTGGGCGCGCCGGCACCTGAACGACTGGCGCAAGGGCTTCGAGCGCTCGGGCAACGACCTCGACAAGCCGATCGACAGCCTGTACCTGCGCGAAGGCGCTACTTCGCCATCCTGATCTTGCGGTCGAGGAACTCGTTGGTGTAGGTGGACTTCACGTCGAAGGGCTTGTCGATGCCGACGTAGTCCCGCACCAGTTCGTAGTCGGCCTTCATGCGGCCGTCGTCGTGGATGCCGAGCGCGACGTTCTTCGAGTACTGGTCGCTCATCAGCACTTCCACCAGGCTCCAGTTGGTCATCTCGTTGTCGAGCTTGAGCGCGCCGTTGGCGTCCACCAGCGCCTGCACGCAGGGCTTCGGGCTGGCCACGCAGGCGGCGAAGGCGCGCTGCGTCACCTTGACGAACTTGTCGATTGCCGGCCGGTTCTTCGCCAGGAACTCGGCATTCACCACCACCGAGTTGCCGTAGGGATTGAGACCCACGTCGCGCCAGGCCACGAAGCCCATGTCCTCGCCCAGTTCGCGCTGGAAGATGTGGTGGATGTTGTAGAACGAGGTGGTGATGTCGATCGACTTGGCCTTCAGCGCCGAGAGCTTGGCGTTGGCGTCCACGTTGACCCAGATCACCGACTTCGGATCGACGCCGTTTGCCTTGGCGAGCGCCGGCCACATCGGCCGCGCGCCGTCGGCGGCCGGGTTGCCGATCTTCTTGCCGGCGAAATCCTTCACGCCCTTGATGCCCGAGCTCTTCAGCCAGTACAGGCCCTGCGGCGAATTGGCGTAGACGTTGAACACGCCCACCGTGTCCGCGCCCTTGCCCTTGGCGATGAGCACGTTGCCCATGTCGGCCAGGCCGATCGGGTTGGCGCCGGCGCCGACCTTCTGCACGGCGAGCATCGAGCCCTTGCCGGGCTCCAGGTTCACGTCCAGCCCCTCCTTGGCGTACCAGCCCTGCGCCTTGGCGTAGTAGTAGGGCGCATGGTCGCCCCCCGGCACCCAGTTGAGGATGAAATCGAGCTTGGTCTGGGCCGCTGCAGGAACGGCAAAGGCGGCGGCGATCGCGGCAATGAGAAGGTGGCGCATGGCAATTTCCTCCGGACTTGGTGCGGCGATGGTATCGGCGCGGTTTCGCAGCGTCAATGGCTGGACGGGGTTAACCGCCCGGTTAAAATTCCCGCATGCCCCTGCACCGCTCCGCACTGCCGCCCGCGACGCTCGACCTGCTGCGCCGGGGCACGGTGATCCCGGCGCATCCGCTCGCGCTGGATGCCGGGCGCAAGCTCGACGCGCGCCGCCAGCGTGCGCTCACGCGCTACTACCTGGACGCCGGCGCCGGCGGCCTCGCCGTGGGCGTGCACGCGACGCAGTTCGCCATCCGCGAGCAGGGCCTGTACGAGCCGGTGCTCAAGCTCGCCGCCGAAACCGCGCGCGATTGGTGCAAGCGCCCGCTGGTGATGATCGCCGGGCTCTCGGGCGCCACCGCGCAGGCGAAGCGCGAGGCGCAGGTGGCGCTCGCGCATGGCTATGCAGCCGGCATGCTGTCGCTCGCGCCGATGAAGGGCGCCTCGCTCGAGGAGCTCGTCGCGCACTGCGCGGCGGTGGCCGGGGAGATTCCCCTGGTGGGCTTCTACCTGCAGACCGCGGTCGGCGGGGTCGCGCTGCCGATGGAGTTCTGGCGCCGCTTCGCGGCGATCGACAACGTGGTGGCGATCAAGATCGCGCCTTTCAACCGCTACCGCACGCTCGACGTGCTGCGTGGCGTGGCCGCCGCGCGCGCCGAGGAGCGCGTCGCGCTCTACACCGGCAACGACGACCATATCGTCCTCGACCTCGCTGCGCCCTTCGCGGTGCGGCGCGGCACCGAGGAAGTGGAAATGCGCATCCGCGGCGGCCTGCTCGGGCACTGGAGCGTGTGGACGCGGAGCGCCGTGGCGCTGTTCGAGCGCATCCGCCGCGGCCCGGTGGACGCGGCGCTGCTCGCGCTGGACGCGCGCGTCACCGACTGCAACAGCGCGTTCTTCGACGTCGCCAACGATTTTGCCGGCTGCATCCCCGGCTGCCACGAGGTGCTGCGGCGCCAGGGGCTGCTCGAGGGCACCTGGTGCCTGGATCCGCAGGAAGTCCTGTCGCCGGGCCAGTCGGCCGAGATCGACCGCGTGTGCCGCGAGCACGCGGACCTCGCCGACGACGCCTTCGTGCGAGAGAATCTGCCGCGGTGGCTGTCTTGAAGGCGGGGAACCCATGACCGAGAACCTGCAACGCATCGCGCTTGCCGTGCTGGCGCACCTCGCGCTGATCCTGGCCTGGTACCTGTTCGTCAAGCTGGGCAACGTGCCCCGCTTCGTCATGCCCTCGCCCGGCGACACGCTGGATGCGCTGCTGCAGCCGAACTACCGCTGGTGGACCAACGCACTGGTCACCGGCACGGAGATCTTCGCCGGTTATTTCCTCGCGCTGGTGGTGGGCATCGGCCTGGCGCTCATCTTCACCTGGTCCAAGGCGCTGGAGTCGTTCTTCATGCCGCTGCTGGTGTCGCTCAACATGATTCCCAAGGTCGCGCTCGGGCCGCTGATCATCGTCTGGTTCAAGTACGGCATCTTTCCCAACAGCATGATGGCCTTCGCCATCTGCGTATTCCCGATCCTGCTCACCACGGCGCGCGGCCTGCGCGAGATCGAGCCCGAGCTGCTCGACCTGGTGAGGTCCCTGAAGGGCTCGCGCTGGCAGCTGTTCTCCAAGGTGCAGCTGCCCGGCGCGCTGCCCTACATCTTCTCCGGCATGAAGGTGGCCGCGATCCTCGCCGTGGCGGGCGCGATCGTCGGCGAGTTCCTCGGCTCGGACAAGGGCCTGGGCTACCTCATGCTGCAGGTGCAGGTGACGCTGGACACCCCGGCGATGTTCATGGCGGTGCTGCTCATCACGCTCATCGGCATGCTGCTCTACGGCATCGTGCTGGGGCTGGAGCGCTGGCTGGTGGTGAAGGACGCGAGGCTCGACTGATGGAACCCTTCATCCACCTGCGCGGCGTGACCAAGGTCTACCGCCGCGGCAAGGCCGAGCACCTGGCGATCTCGGATGCGACCTTCGACGTCATGCCGGGGGAGCTGGTGTCGCTGGTCGGGCCCTCGGGCTGCGGCAAGTCCACGCTGCTCAAGGTCCTCGCGGGCCTGCACCCGCACGATGGCGGCGAAGTGCGCATCGGCTCGGCGCAGCATAGCTTCGATCCGTCGCGCGACGTCGGCATGGTGTTCCAGGCGCCGCTGCTGCTCAAGTGGCGCCGGATCCTCGAGAACGTGCTGCTGCCAGCGGAGATCCTCGGGCTGCCGATGGGCGAGGCGCGCGAGCGCGCGCAGGGCCTGCTTGCGCTGGTCGGCCTGGCGGGCTACGAGGACAAGTACCCCTACGAGCTCTCCGGCGGCATGCAGCAGCGCGCGGCGATCGCGCGTGCGCTGGTGCACGACCCCAAGCTGGTGCTGATGGACGAGCCCTTCGGCGCGCTCGACGCGCTCACGCGCGAGAAGATGAACCTCGAGCTGCTGCGCATCTGGAAGGAGGCGGGCAAGACCATCGTCTTCGTCACGCACGGCATCTCCGAGGCGGTGTTCCTCGGCACGCGCGTGGTGGTGCTCACCGCCGGCCCGGCGCGCATGGCGGACAACTTCGCCATCGACCTGCCGCACCCGCGTACGCTCGATATGAAGACGCACGAGAAGTTCGGTGAGTACACGCGGCGCATCTACAAGCTGCTGGGCATGGAATGAGCCGCAGGAACCCGGCGAAGAACCAGGACCGCATCCTGAAGGCGGCGGTGGCCGAATTCGCGCGCTTCGGGCTGGGCGGGGCGCGCGTGGACCGCATCGCGGCGCGCGCCGGCGCCAACAAGCGCATGCTGTACTACTACTACGGCAACAAGGACGCGCTGTTCCTCGCCGTGCTGGAGGACAGCTACGCGCGCATCCGCAGCGCCGAGCGCGCGCTGCACCTCACCGACCTCGACCCGCAGGAGGCCATGCGCCGGCTGGTGGCCTTCACCTGGAAGTACTACCTCGCGCACCCGGAGTTCCTGACGCTGCTCAACAGCGAGAACCTGCACCGCGGCCGGCACATCCGGCGCTCGCGCAACATCATCGACATGCATTCGCCGTTCGTCGCCATGATCAAGCAGGTGCTGGAGCGCGGCGTGCGCGCGGGCGAGTTCCGCCGCGGCGTGGACCCGGTGCAGCTGTACATCTCGATCGCGGGCCTGGGCTACTTCTACCTTTCCAACCGCCACACCCTGTCCACCATCTTCGAGCGCGACCTGATGCAGCCGCGGCACAAGGCCGAGCGCCTGCGGCACATGGAAGAGCTGGTGCTGGGCTACCTGCGCAAGTAGGCCGTGCGCATCGCGCTGTGCAACGAGGTGATCGCGCCGATGCCGTTTCCGCGGCAATGCGAGTACGCCGCCAAGCTCGGCTACGACGGCCTGGAGATTGCGCCCTACACGTTCTCGGAGGAGCCGCATCGCCTGGGCAGCGCGCAGCTGGCGGCGGCGCGCGCGGCGGCACAGGACGCCGGCATCGCGATCACCGGATTGCACTGGCTCCTGGTCAAGCCCGCCGGACTGTCCATCTCCACGCGCGACGACGCGGTGCGCGCGAAGACGCTGGACGTCATGTTCGCGCTGGTCGAGCAGTGCGCGGCGCTCGGCGGGCGCTACCTCGTGCACGGCTCGCCGCACCAGCGGCGCGTGGACGCGGGCGACACGCGCGAGGCGGCGCTGGCGCGCGCGCGGGAATGCTTCGCGAAAGTGGCCGAGCGCGCGGCGAAGGCGGGCGTCCTGTACTGCATCGAGCCGCTGTCGGCGGACCAGACGCCGCTGGTGAATACGCTGGCCGAGGCCGCGGCGCTGGTGGACCAGGTCGCCAACCCGGCGGTGAAGACCATGCTCGACTGCAGCGCGGCCGGGCGCATGGAGAAGGAATCCCTCGCCGCGCTGGTGGAGCGCTGGCTGCCGCCAGGGAAGATCGCGCACGTGCAGGTGAACGACCGCAACCGGCGCGGGCCGGGGCAGGGCGAGCAGAAGTTCGCGCCGCTGTTCGCCGCGCTGCTGCGCCACGACTACCAGGGGGACATCGCGGTGGAACCGTTCGACTACGTGCCCGACGGGCCCGGCGCCGCGGCGCGCGCGATCGGCTACGTCCGGGGCATACTGGAGGCGTTGCGGGGAGCCTAGGAGGCGGCAGTGCGCATCTTGCTGGTGGAGGACGACCTGATGCTGGCGGGCGCCGTGGCGCGCGCGCTGCGCCAGTCCGCGCACGCGGTGGACACCCTGGCGAGCGGCGACGAGGCCGACCACTACCTGACCGCCAATGAGTACGACCTGGTGCTGCTGGATGTCCGCCTGCCCAAGCTGGACGGATTCGAGGTGCTCCGGCGCCTGCGCCAGCGCCGCAATCAGGTCCCGGTGCTGATCCTGACGGTGCGCGACGCACCCGAGGATCGTGTCACCGGACTCGACCTCGGCGCCGACGACTACCTCAACAAGCCGTTCAACCTGCCGGAGCTGGAGGCACGGGTGCGCGCTCTGATTCGTCGCTCGCACGCGAGCGCAAGCCCGGAGCTGCTGCACGGCCCGCTGCGCCTGGACATGGCGGGGCGGCGCTTGTACAACGCGGGCCAGCCGCTCGACCTGTCGGCACGAGAGCTCGCCGTCACCGAACTGCTGCTGCTCAAGGAGGGGCGCGTCGTCACGAAGCAGCAGATCAACGAGCATCTTTACGGCTGGGAGGAAACCTCCACCAGCAACGCCGTGGAGGCGTTCATCTACCGCCTGCGCAGGAAGCTCGAACCCTCGGGCGTCGACATCCGCACGGTGCGCGGCATGGGATACCTCATCGACAAGCCGCATGCCGCCTGAGCGGCCGTTGTTGCGCCGGCAGCTGCTCGTCTGGCTGCTGGCCCCCCTGTTCCTCCTGCTATCCGCCGACACTTTCGTCAGCTACTGGGTGGCCCTGACTTTCTCGCAGCGCGCGCACGACCGCACGCTGCTCGAGGTGGCACGCGAGTTCTCTTTTTACCTGCGTGCGGGGCAGGGCCGGCTCGAGCTGGACATGCCCGATGAGGCGCGGCGGCTGCTGTTCTCCGATCCGGTGGATCGCCTGCACTTCGAGGCGGCATCGGCCGATGGCGTCACGATCGCGGGAGAGGGCATTCCCCCTGCGGCGCGGCGCGAAGCACGCGCAACTGAGGCGTTCTATGAAGGCGTGCTGCAAGGCGAGCCGGTGCGCATCATCGAGCTCCAGCTGCCGGCGGAGGCGGCGAGCGGGCGCCCGCCGGCGGTGGTGCGCGTCGCGGAAACCAAGCGCAAGCGCAATGCGCTGGCGCGCGAGATCCTGCTCAGCGTGGTGCTGCCGCAGCTCCTGCTGATCGCCATCGCCGGGATCGTCGTCTGGGTGGGCGTGGTGCGCGGCCTGCGGCCGCTCGAGCGCCTGCGCCACGCGGTGGCGGAGCGCTCGCACCGCGACCGCAGCCCGGTGGCGGCGGACAACGTCCCCGGGGAAGTCGGTCCGCTGCTCGCCGCCATCAACGACCTGCTGGCCCGGCTGGACCAGGCGCTCACGCTGCAGAACCGGTTCATCGCCGACGCCGCGCACCAGCTGAAGACCCCGGTTGCCGCGCTGCAGGCGCAATTCGAGGTGGCATTGCGGGAACCGGATCCCGCACGCCTGCGCGAAGGCGTGCAGCTGCTCGAACCGGGCCTGGCGAGGCTCTCGCGCCTCGTATCGCAACTGCTGTCGCTCGCCCGCAACGAACCGGAGGCCGCGCGCGCGCTGCGGTTGGGACCTCTCGACCTGAACGAGCTGGCCCTCGAGGCGGCCACCAGCTGGGTGCCGCAGGCGCTCGGGAAGGAGATCGACCTCGGCTTCGAGGCTGCGCCGGCACCCGTCCCGGTTCGCGGCGACGGCCCGCGGCTGCGCGAGTTGCTCGACAACCTGATCGACAACGCAGTGCGCTACAGCAGGGAAGGCGGCCGCGTCACGGTCCGCGTGCGCGCGGCGCCTGCCACGCTGGAGGTGAGCGACGACGGGCCGGGCATCCCGGCCGCCGAGCGCGAACGCGTGTTCGAGCGCTTTCACCGCCTTCTGGGCAGCGGTCAGGAAGGCAGCGGCCTCGGGCTCGCCATTGCGCAGGAGATCGCGTACCTGCATGGTGCGCAGATCGGCCTGCGCGAGGACGCCGACGGGGTCGGAACGACCTTCAGCGTGGCGTTTCCGCCCCCCGGGTAACCCCGCAGTCAGCAGAACGTCATCTTCCCGTCAGCCGGGCGAGGGCTGGCCATCATCTGGCGTCCGTAATCTGCACCAACTTCGGAGGTGCGGATGGAGACGCTGGGCAGCTCGTTCTTCTGGGTAACGCTGGGCCAGATCATGATGATCAACATCGTGCTCAGCGGCGACAACGCCGTGGTGATCGCGATGGCGAGCCGCTCCCTGCCGCCCAAGCAGCAGAAGCAGGCGATCTTCTTCGGCAGCTTCGGTGCCATCGCGCTGCGCGTGATCCTCACGTTCTTCGCGGTCATGCTGCTCGGCCTGCCGTGGCTCAAGATCATCGGCGCCGTGCTGCTCGGCTGGATCGGCATCCAGATGCTGATCCCGGACGAAGCGGACGCCGAGGTCGACGGCCATGCGCAGCTCTGGTCGGCGATCAAGACCATCGTCGTCGCCGACTTCATCATGAGCCTGGACAACGTACTGGGCGTGGCCGCGGCGGCCAAAGGCAGCCTGCTGCTGCTGGTCCTCGGCCTCGCCATCAGCATCCCGCTCATCATCTACGGCAGCACCTTCATCCTGAAGCTGATGAACCGGTTTCCGGCGATCATCACGCTGGGCGGCGGGGTACTGGGCTGGGTGGCGGGGGAAATGGCGATCGCCGATCCGATCGTCAGCCCCTGGGTGGAGTCCGAGGCTGACTGGCTGCACAGCGCCGCGCCATTGCTCGGCGCGCTCGCCGTGGTCGCAGTGGGCAAGTCGATGGCCACCAACAAGCTTGCCGAGCCGGCGCCCGAGCACAGAGGGTCGGTTCCCGCCGCGGAGGAGCCCGCACCGCCCGGATACCACTGGGTGCACCGCGCCTGGCGCATCCTGCCCGACGGCACGCGCGACTACGCCGCCTATTACGGCAAGACTGCGTTCCGTTTCCTGCAGCCGGTGAGTTCCAGGCTCAAGTCGCGCCGGCGCTGACCCGCCGCCGATTGCGGGAGTCCGGCGTCCCCGCCATCATGGCGGGATGCGCTCCTCGCTTCCCTGCCCGCGCCCTGCGCGCGTCGTCCTCGAAGGCCGCTACGCGCGGCTCGAGCCCCTCTCGCTCGCGCACGCGCAGGGCCTGCTGGCGGCATCGGCCGAGGCGAAGAGCTTCGACTACCTGTTCGATGTCCCGCCCAGGGACCTCGCGGACCTGAAGTCCTACATCGAGGCGAAATCGAAGTCGGAAGACCCGCTGTTCCATTCGGTCATCGACAAGGCCACCGGCATCGCCGGCGGCCGCCAGACCTTCATGCGCATCACGCCCGAGCACGGCGTGATCGAGATCGGCAACATCCTGTGGGGGCCGTCGATCGCGCGCACGCGCGTGGCCACCGAGGCGCTCTTCCTCTCGGCGAAGCACGTGTTCGAGGACCTCGGCTACCGGCGCTACGAGTGGAAGTGCAACAACCTGAACGAACCATCGAAAGCCGCAGCGAAACGCTTCGGCTTCGCTTTCGAGGGCGTGTTCCGCCAGCACATGTGGGTCAAGGGCGCCAACCGCGACACCGCCTGGTTCGCGATGCTCGACCGCGACTGGCCGCGCATCCGCGCGGCCTACGAGCGCTGGCTGGCCCCGGACAATTTCGATGCGGCCGGGCGCCAGCGCGCGCGCCTCGAGGTGCCTACTTCAGCGGCTTGATCTTCGAGCTGTAGGCGTTGGTGAACACGTCGTCCACGTTCACCGGCCGGTCCGGCTTGTTCTGCGCGAAGGTGATGTCGATCGTGCGCTGCATCAGGTCCTTCTCGATCCAGCCGATGCCGTGCTGCCGCGAGCGCTCGGTGATGCACAGGTCCATGATCTGCGGCGTGGTGTTGAACAGCGACTCGCTGTCCAGCCCCGGCACCGACGCGGCCATTGCGTCGATCGCCTCGCGCGGGTTGGCCTGGGCGTCGCGCCAGCCCTTGTGCGTGGCGCGCAGGAAGCGCTCGATCAGCCTGGGGTTCTTCTTTTCCAGCTCGCGGTTGACGAAGTAGGTGTGGCCGTAGATCGGCAGGCCGTAGTCGGCCCACAGCAGGTGCCCCACGTTGCCCTTGCCCAGCACTTTTTCCCAGATGGCGTAGCTGGTGTAGAGGTCGAAGGACGCATCGACTTCGCCCGCGGCGACGATGGCCTGCTTGCCTTCAGGTTTTACATTCACAAGCGTCACGGCATTGGGGTCCAGCTTGTTGATGGCGGCGAAGGCCGGCCAGAGCACGCGGTGCGAGTCGGCGGGCGGGGCGGCGATCTTCTTGCCGACCAGGTCCTTGGGCGAGCGGATGTTGGCGCTCTTCTTGAAGAAGGCGTTGTTGCCCGCCTTGTCGAACACCACCGCCACCATCCTCAGGTCGGCACCCTTGGAGATCGCGGTGAGCACGGTAGGCGCATCCGAGATGCCGAGGTCGCCCTGCTTCAGGTCGATCTTCTTCGCGCTGTCGGCCGAGCCCGAGCCGCGCAGCACCGTGAGGTCGATGTTCTCTTCCTTGTAGTAGCCCTTCTTCAGGGCCATGTAGATCGGCGAGTGGTCCGCCAGGTGGAACCAATTGAGCTGCAGGGTGAACTTGTCCTGCGCCGCGGCGGGGAGCGCGGACGCGGCAAGGGCGGCAAAGGCGACGGCGACGAGTGTTTTCATGCGTTCCTCCTCAGTTTGCAGCTTGTTCGCGGTGCACCCACGGGGCCACCACGCGTTCCACGGCGACGACCACGCCGTACAGCGCGAGGCCCAGCACCGAGATCAGGATCAGCGAGGCGAAGATCGACGGCGTCTGCAGCGTCACGCCGCCGGTGATGATCAAGGCGCCCAGGCCGCGCTCGGAGGCGACGAACTCGCCGACGATCGCGCCGATCACGCTCATCGAGGCATTCAGCTTCAGCCCGGTGAAGATGTAGGGTACCGCGTTCGGGAAGCGGATCTTGGTGAATATCTGCCAGCGCGAGGCCTTGAGGGAACGCACCAGCTCGAGCATCTCCGGCTCCGCGGTGGCGAGGCCCACCGCGGTGTTCACCACCATGGGAAAGAACGCGATGGTGGTGCCGATGACGATGTTGGGCCAGATGCCGTAGCCCAGCCAGATGACGAACAGCGGGGCCAGCGCGATCTTGGGCAGGGTGTTGAACAGCACCAGCACCGGCATCACGGTGCGCATCAGCATCTCGTTCCACACGATCACCACCGCGAGGCCGATGCCGAGGACGGCCGACAGGGTGAAGGCGCCCATCGTGGCGTAGAAGGTGGCGAGGAAGTTGTTGGTCCACTGGTAGTTCGGCTGGAAGTAGGTCTTGATCGCCGCGGTGGGCGACGGGAGGATGTACTCCTTCACGCCGCCCCAGTCCACCGCCAGCTGCCAGGCGAGCAGCAGGCCGAGCATCACCAGAGCGCTCGGCACGTAGTAGCCGATGGCGCCGGCGAGGCCCCGTTCTTGACTAGTCATCGCCCTCCCGCCGAGAATTAACGAACTGGTTAAATCATAGGAACGCATTTGTCCCCGCGTCAAGCTGCGCCGCGATTCCGCGTCGCGGCAATCGACCTGCTGGAACGCGACGTGAAGCTGCGCATGCCGTTCCGCTTCGGCGTGGTGACGCTCACCGAGTCGCCGCAGGCGTTCGCGCGCGCGCGCATCCGGCTCGAGGACGGCCGCGAGGCCGAGGGCGCGGCGGCCGAGCTGCTGGCGCCCAAGTGGTTCGACAAGGATCCCTCGCTCTCCAACGAGGATAACTACGACCAGCTGCGGGCATCGCTCGGCCGTGCGCGCGAGGCCTACCTCGCGCACGAGTCGCGCACGGCCTGGGCGCATTCCTCGCCGGGCAGGGGGCTGGTGGAGAACTACGGCCCGGCGTTGCTCGACCGGGCGCTGCTCGATGCCCTGTGCCGCGCGCTGGGCCTGTCTTTCCATCGCGCGGTGCAGGCCAACCTGGTCGGCGCCGGCAGTTTCGAGGGCATCGACCTGGGCGGGTTCTTCGCGTCCCTCAAGCCGCGCGAGGACATCGCCGCGCGCCACACGGTGGGGCTGGTGGACCCGATCGTGGCCGCCGAACAGAAAATCCGCGTCGGCGACGGGCTGCCCGAGACGCTGGAGGAAGTCGTGGCGCGCTACGGCCACCGCTACTTCAAGCTGAAGGTGGCGGGCGACGCGCGCGCCGACGTGGAGCGTCTCTCCGCCATTGCCGCGGTGCTCGACCGCATCGATGGTCCCTACCATGCGTCGCTGGACGGCAATGAGCAGTACGAGGACATGCAGGGCGTCGCCGCGCTCTGGGCGGCGATGAAGGCCGCCCCCCGGTTGCGCCGCCTGGTGGACTCGATCCTGTTCATCGAGCAACCGGTCAAGCGGCAAAAGGCCCTGGAACGCAAAGTCGAGGGCATCGACAAGCCGGTCATCATCGACGAGTCCGACGATTCGCTCGACGCTTTCCCGCGCGCCAAGGCCCTCGGCTATCGCGGCGTGTCGTCCAAGACCTGCAAGGGCCTCTACAAGTCCCTCATCAACCGCGCGCGCTGCGCGGCATGGAATGGGAAAAAAATAGGGACAGACCCTATTTATTTCATGTCTGGTGAGGATCTCACCATCCAGGCCGGCCTCGCGTTGCAGCAGGACACGGCGCTCGTTTCGCTGCTGGGACTGACGCACCTGGAGAGGAACGGCCACCATTACGTGAACGGCATGGCGGGTCTGCCGCAGGCCGAGCAGGACGCGTTCCTGGCGGCGCATCCGGACCTGTACGAACGCAGCCACGGCGCGGTGCGCGTGAAGATCGACGGCGGCATGCTGTCGATCGGGTCGCTGGATTGCGCGGGCTACGCCAGCCGGGCGATGCCCGACTGGAACACCATGAGGGAGATGAAATTGCAGAAGGAATCGGCGTGAGCACGAAACGCATCGGCATCATCATGCACGGCGTCACCGGGCGCATGGGCATGAACCAGCACCTCGTCCGCTCCATCCTGGAGATCCGCAGGCAGGGCGGCGTGCTGCTCAAGGACGGCTCGCGCCTGATGCCCGACCCGCTGCTCGTCGGCCGCAACGCGGCGAAGATCGAGGAACTCGCGCGCAAGCACGGCGTGGAGCGCTGGACCACCGACCTCGACGCGGCGCTCGCGTCGAAGACCGACACGGTGTTCTTCGACGCCGCGTCCACGCAATTGCGCCCCAGGCTCCTCAAGCAGGCGATCAAGGCGGGCAAGCACGTCTACTGCGAGAAGCCCGTCTCCACCACGCTGGCCGAAGCGAAGGATCTCTACCAGGCGGCGAAGAAGGCGAAAGTGAAGCACGGCGTGGTGCAGGACAAGCTCTGGCTGCCGGGCATGCTCAAGCTCGCGAAGCTGCGCGACGAGGGCTTCTTCGGCAAGATCCTGTCGGTGCGCGGCGAGTTCGGCTACTGGGTGTTCGAAGGCGACCCGCAGTCCGGACGCCCGCCCGCGCAGCGCCCGTCCTGGAACTACCGCAAGCAGGACGGCGGCGGCATCATCCTCGACATGCTGTGCCACTGGCGCTACGTGCTGGACAACCTGTTCGGCGACGTGCAGGCGGTGTCCTGCCTCGGGGCCACACATATTCCCTTTCGCTGGGACGAGGGCGGCAGGAAGTACAAGGCGACCGCGGACGACGCGGCCTACGCCACCTTCAAGCTCAAGGGCGGCGCCATTGCGCACTTCAACTCTTCCTGGACGGTGCGCGTGCGGCGCGACGACCTGCTCACGCTGCAGGTGGACGGCACCGAGGGCAGCGCGGTAGCGGGTCTGCGCAAGTGCCTCGCGCAGTCCTACGCCGACACGCCCAAGCCGGTGTGGAACCCGGACATCCCGCAGCCGATCAATTTCTTCGACGGCTGGAAGGAAGTGCCGGACGGGAACTACGACAACGCCTTCAAGGTGCAGTGGGAAATGTTCCTGCGGCACGTCGCCGGCGAAGGCCCGTTCCGCTGGGGCCTGCTGGAAGCCGCCAAGGGCGTGCAGCTGGCCGAACTCGGACTCAAGAGCTGGAAACAGGGAAAATGGATCGACATCCCCAAGCTGAAGGCCTGAGCCTCAAGCTGCCGGTCGCCGGCGGCGGGCTGGAGAACTACCGCCTGCTCGGCCCGCGCCAGTTCGCGAAGCCGGCAAGGCCCTTCACGCGCCTTGCGCTCGCCGCCGCGCACGTGGTGGCCGACCCCTTGTCGCCGCGCGATCCCTGGCTCGAGCCCGCGATCGACTGGGATGCGACGCTCGCCTACCGCCGGCACCTGTGGTCCTGGGGCTTCGGCGTCGCCGAATCGATGGACACGGCGCAGCGCGGCATGGGACTGGACTGGACGAATTCGCTCGAGCTCATCGGCCGCACGCTGGACGCGGCAAAGGACCACCAGGGCGCGGTGGTGTTCTCCGGCGCGGGCACCGACCACGTGGCGAGAGCCGACGTCGCGGGCGTCATCGCCGCCTATGCAGAGCAGTGCGCCGCGATCGAGAAGCTCGGCGGCCGCATCATCCTGATGGCAAGCCGGGCGCTCGCCGCCAGCGCCAGGTCGCCGGAGGACTACGCCAAGGTGTACGACCGCATCCTCGGGCAGGTGAAGCAGCCGGTGATCCTGCACTGGCTCGGGGAGATGTTCGATCCGGCGCTCGCAGGCTACTGGGGAGCGAAGGACCACGCCGCGGCGATGGACGTCTGCCTGGACGTGATCCGCCGCAACGCCGCGAAGGTGGACGGCATCAAGATCTCGCTGCTGGACAAGGACAAGGAAATCGCGATGCGCCGCCGCCTGCCCAAGGGCGTGCGCATGTACACGGGCGACGATTTCAACTTTGCCGAGCTGATCGAGGGCGACGCGCACGGCCATTCGGATGCGCTGCTCGGCATCTTTGATTCCATCGCGCCGGCGGCCTCCGCCGCGCTCGGTGCGCTCGCAGCGGGCGACGCGAAGTCCTACCACGACATCCTCGGCCCCACGGTACCGCTGTCGCGCCACATCTTCCAGGCGCCTACGCGCTTCTACAAGACCGGCGTGGTGTTCGTGGCCTGGCTGAACGGCCACCAGGATCACTTCGTCATGGTGGGCGGGCAGCAGAGCGCGCGCAATCTCCTGCACTTCGCCGAGCTCTTTCGCCTCGCGGACGCCGCCGGACTGCTCGCCGACCCGCCGCTCGCCTGCGCGCGCATGAAGCAGCTCCTCGCGCTCCACGGATGCGCCTGACCCGGCTCAGCGCGGGCTTCGGCGCCGAGACGCGCGACTTCGGCGTCGCGTTCCAGGAGGTCTGGGACGCCTTCTTCAAGGCGCAGGTGCTGGTGTTCCGCGGGCTGGAACTCACGGCGGACCGGTTCCTCGGGTTCGCGCGCAACTTCGGCGCGCCCGAGCCGCACGTCATCGACCAGTTCCACCACCCCGAGCACGCCGACATCCTGATCCTGTCCAATCGCCGCAAGGACGGCGAGCCGGCCGGCCTCGCGGATGCCGGCACCTACTTCCACACCGACTACTCCTACCTCGAGGTGCCGGCGCGCTGCACCATGCTCTATTCGATCGAGGTGCCGAAGAAAGGCGGCGACACGCTGTTCGCCGATCAGTACGCCGCCTACGACGGCCTGCCTGAAGGCATGAAGCAGCGCATCGAGAATCTCGTTGCACTGCACCACTACGGCAACCGCGACGACCAGGACAAGTCCTCGCGCACCGTCGCTTCGGTGCTGAGCGGGGAGCAGGAGAAGAAGCTCTCCTGGGTGCGCCACCGCATCGTGCGCCGGCACCCGGTGACCGGGCGCAAGGCGCTGTACTCGGTGTCGGGCAGCTCGTTTCGCATCGAGGGACTGCCCGACGACGAGGCGGTCGAGCTGCTCGACGAACTCAAGCGCCATGCCACGCAGGACAAGTTCCAGCTGCGCCTGAAATACGGCGTCGGCGACCTTGTAATCTGGGACAATGCCTCGCTGCTGCACTCGGCGACGCTGACCGATCCCGAAGATCCGCGCACGCTGTGGCGCATTACCGTCAAAGAGGAGAGGAAACCATGAAACGCAGACTGTTCCTGGCGGCCGTCGCGGCCGCCTTCGCGGTGCCGGTGTCGGCGCAGACCATCACGCTGCACGGCGCCTCCCAGTTCAACGACGACCACGCCTTCACCAAGTCGATGGCGAAGTTCGAGGAGCTGGTGAAGAAGTACTACGGCAAGCCGGTGAACTTCGTGCTGCACAAGAATTCCGAGCTCGGCCTGGAGAAGCAGTACTTCGAGTACATGGCGCAGGGCAAGGCGGTGGACTACGCCATCGTGTCGCCGGCGCACATGTCCACCTTCTCCAAGGCGGCGCCGTTCATCGACGCGCCGTTCCTGTTCCGCGACCTCGCGCACTGGAACAAGGTGCTCAACGCCGACGTGCTGAAGCCCGTGGCCGACGAGATCGCGCAGAAAGCCGACGTGATGCTGATCGGCTACGCCGGCGGCGGCACGCGCAACATCTTCGTCAACAAGCCGGTGAAGAACATGGCCGAGCTGAAGGCGCTGAAGGTCCGCGTGCAGGGCGCGCCGATCTGGTCGAAGACCTTCCAGGCCGCCGGCATGGCGCCCACCGTGATCGCCTACAACGAGGTCTACAACGCGATCCAGAACGGCGTCATCGCCGCGGGCGAGAACGAGGCCGCGGGGGTCGAGCAGATGAAGTTCTACGAGGTCGCGCCGCACCTGTCGATGACGCAGCACGCCATCACCATCCGGCCGCTGTGCTTCTCCGGCAAGACCTTCAAGAAGCTGCCCAAGGAGCTGCAGGCGGCGGTGGTGAAGGCGGGCAAGGAGGCGGGCGCGTACGGCCGGCAGATCGAGTCCAGCGAGGACGAGGCCAAGCTCGTCAAGATGGAGAAGGAGGGCAAGTTGAAGCGCGTGCCCTTCGCCGGGCGCGACCAGATGAAGAAGCTGGTGGACCCGGTGATGGCCGACTACGCCAAGGAAATCGGCGCCGAGTCGATACTCGCCAAGATCAACGCCATCAAGTAACGGCTGCCTGTAGAAAGCGCGGCGGCGCCCGGGCGCCGCCGCTTTTTTATGCTCCGCAAGCTCGCGCACTGGTACGGCACGCTGCTGTCCTGGCTGCTGGTCGCCTCGGTGGCGGTCCTCGTCTTCCCGGTGTCGCTGCAGATATTTTCGCGCTACACCGAGCTGATTCCCTCGTACATCTGGACCGAGGAGATGGCGCGCTTCTTCTTCATCTGGTCGATCATGCTCGGCGCCATGGTCGGAATCCGCGAGGGAACGCACTTCGTGGTGGACCTGTGGCCGCCGATGAACCCGCGCGCCCAGGCGGCGCTGCGCCTCGTGTCGAGCGTCTTCGTGCTGGCCTTCGCCGTGGTGTTCCTGTGGTGGGGGATCGACTTCACCCGCTTCGCCTTCAATCGCATCTCCGAGCTCGCCGAGCTGCCGCTGTGGGTGATCCATGTCGCCTGGCCGCTTGCCGGCGCGACCTGGATCCTGTTCCAGGGCGAGCATGTGTGGAACGACCTGCGCGTCGTGGCGAGGAGCGGTGCATGAGCGGCGCGACGCTCCTCGACCCGGCCACCGCCAGCCTGATCATGTTCGGCGGATTCTTCCTGCTGCTCGCGTTGCGCGTGCCGGTCGCGTTCGCGCTGGGGCTCGCCTGCCTGCCGATCTTCCTCATCGAGGATCGCCTGACGCCACAGAACCTCGTGCAGGAGACCTTCAACGCCTACAACTCCTTCATCCTTCTGGCGGTGCCGTTCTTCCTGCTCACCGCCAACCTGATGAACGTGGGCGGCATCACCACGCGGCTGGTGCGCCTGTCGCGCGACCTGGTGGGGCATTTCCCCGGCGGCCTGGCGCAGGTCAATGTCGTGCTTTCGGTGTTCTTCGCCGGCATCTCGGGTTCCTCCACCGCCGACGCGGCGAGCCAGTCGAAGATCTTCATCGAGGCGCAGCGGAAGGAAGGCTACGACGACAGCTTCTCGGTGGCGATCACGGCGGTGTCGGCGGTGCTGGCGGTGATCATCCCGCCTTCCATCCTGATGATCGTATGGGGCGGCCTGCTCACGGTGTCGATCGGCGGCCTGTTCCTCGCCGGCATCGTGCCGGGATTGCTGATCGCGCTGGCGCAGATGGGGACCGTGCACGTCTACGCCAAGCTGCGCAACTACCCGACCTACCCGCGCGCCACGCTGATCGAGACCTTCAAGGCCATCGGGGTGGCGGTGCCGGCGCTGATGACGCCGGTGATCATCATCGGCGGCAAGATATTCGGCTGGTTCACCGCCACCGAGTCGGCCTGCATTGCGGTGCTGTACGCGGCGGCGCTCACCATGCTGGTGTACCGGGAGATGGACCTGAAGGGCCTGTACGGGGCGCTGCTGGAAACCGGGCGGCTCACCGGCGTGGCACTGTTCTGCGTCGGCACGGCGTCCGCCTTCGGCTGGCTGCTGGCCTACTACCAGATCCCGAAGGCGCTGCTCGCCGGCGTCTCGGCCTGGGAGATGGGCCCGATCGCCACGGGCTTCTTCATCTCCGGGGTATTCCTCGTGGTGGGCTGCTTCCTCGATGCGATCCCGGCGATCGTCATCGTCGGCACGGTGCTCGAGCCGCTCGCCAGGAGCGTGGGCCTCGACCCGATCCACTTCGCCATGATCGGCATCGTGTCGCTGGCCTTCGGCCTGGTGACGCCGCCCTACGGGCTGTGCCTGATGATCTCCGCGCACATCGCCGGCATTCGCATCCTGGACGCGCTGAAAGACGTGCTCCTGATGCTGATTCCGATGTTCGCGGTGCTCGCGCTTGTCATCCTGTGGCCGGACCTGGTGCTGTTCCTGCCCAAGCTCTTCCCGCCGGGGACGCTGTAGTGGGCCGGCCTGCCGCCCTGGTGACCGGCGCCAATCGCGGCCTCGGCCGCGGCATCGCGGTGGCGCTGCAGGCGCGCGGCTTCGACGTGGTGGCGAACGACCTCGAGGCGCCGCCCGAGCCGCTCGCCGGTTCGGCCTTCGTGCGCGGCGACGTCGCCGACACGAAGCAGCACGCGCGCATGGTGGAGGAAGCCTGGGGCGCCTTCGGGCGGCTGGACTGCCTGGTGAACAACGCGGGCGTGATGACCGATGTGCGCGGCGACCTGCTGGAGCTCAGCGAGAAGAGCTTCGACCGCGTGCTGGGCGTGAACCTGCGCGGCACGTTCTTCCTCACGCAACGCGTCGCGAAGCGCATGCTGGCAACGCCGGCGGACGCCTTTCGCTCGATCGTCACCATTTCCTCGGTCAACGCCTTCATGGCGGGCGGCACGCGCGCCGACTACTCGCTCTCCAAGTCGGCGCTGACCATGCTGGTCAAGCTCTACGCGGTGCGCCTGGCGGACGCGGGCATCCGCTGCTACGAGATTCGCCCGGGCATCATGCGCACCGACATGACCAGTTCGGTGCGCGCGCAATACGACAGGAAGATCGCCGACGGCTTCGTGCCGATCCGCCGCTGGGGTGAGCCCGACGACGTGGGGCGCTGCGTGGCGATGCTCGCCGCGGGCGAGCTCGCGTTTTCCACCGGCGAGGCCGTGCACGTGGACGGCGGGCTGCACATCCAGACGCTGTGAGCGCGCCGGACTCCTCGAAGCTTTCCCTCAACACCGCGACCGTGCGCGAGAAGTGGAACCTTGCGCAGGCCATCGAGGGCTGCGCGCGCCACGGCATCCGCGGCATCTCGCCCTGGCGCGACCAGGTGGCCGAACTGGGATTGAACAAGGCGGTTTCCCTCGTGAAAAGCCACGGCCTGGCTGTGACCGGCCTATGCCGCGGCGGCTTCTTCACCGCCAGGGACTGGCGGGACGACAACCGGCGCGCGATCGAGGAAGCGCATGCGCTTGGCGCGCAGTGCCTGGTGCTGGTGGTGGGCGGATTGATTCCCGGTTCAAAGGACCTGCCCGGGTCGAGGGAGAAGGTGAAGGAGGGCATCGCCGCAATACTTCCGGAAGCGAGAAAGGCGGGCGTGCCGCTGGCGATCGAGCCGCTGCACCCGATGCAGGCGGCGGATCGCGCCTGCGTCAATACGCTGAAGCAGGCGTTGGATATCTGCGATGCGTTGGGAGACGGGATCGGCGTGGCGGTGGACGCCTATCACGTCTGGTGGGATCCTGAACTGGAAGCACAGGTTGCCCGTGCCGGAAAGAAGCGCATCCTCGCGTACCACATCTGCGACTGGCTCGTGCCGACGCGGGACCTGCTGAACGACCGCGGCATGATGGGCGACGGGGTGATCGACCTGCCGAGGATCCGCGGCATGGTGGAAGGCGCCGGCTACGCGGGATTCCACGAGGTCGAGATCTTCTCGAAGCTGGACTGGTGGCAACGCGATCCCGACACCGTGCTGTCGACGTGCAAGGATCGCCATGCGAGGATGACCTGACGATGAGAAAAATGTCGGTGTTCATGACCGGCGCGTCCGGCTACATCGGCGGCACCGTGGCCGATTCGCTGCTCAAGGCCGGCCACAAGGTTACCGGCCTTGCGCGCAACGACGCCGCCGCGGCAAAACTCCGCAAGCACGGCATGGAAGCTCTGCGCGGCGACCTTGGCAGCCACGGCATTGTCAGGGACGCGGCGCGCGCCGCGGACGCGGTCATCAACTGCGCCAACGCCGACGACCCGTTCGTAACCGCCGCGATCCTCGAAGGGCTCGCCGGTTCGGGCAAGACGTTCCTGCACACCAGCGGCTCGAGCATCGTCGGTGACAAGGTGGCAGGAAAGCTGTCGCCGAGGGTCTACCACGAGGACACGCCTTACGAGCCGCTGCCGGAGAAGATCCAGCGCGTCGCCGTCCAGCGCACGGTGCTTGCCGCTGCGGCGCAGGGCGTGCGCTCGGTCGTGCTCTGCCCCGCCCTCATCTATGGCGAGGGGCGTGGCGCGAACCGGGACAGCATCCAGGTTCCGACCCTGATTCGCCAGGCAGTGAAAAGCGGCGTGCCGCGCTACGTCGGCACCGGCGAGAACGTCTGGTCCACGGTGCACATCGAGGATGTGTGCGACGCCTACCTGCTCGCCTTCGAAGCCGCGCCTGCCGGGTCGTTCTTCTACCTTGAGAATGGCGAGACGAGTTTCAAGTCGATCGTGGAATCCATCGGGCGCCTGCTCGGCGGCAAGCCCGCGCAGGGCTGGAGCGTCGACGAGGCGATCGCGCATTGGGGCCCGATGGCGGTGTGGTTTTCCCTGGGCGGCAACAGCCGCGTCAACGCGGACAAGGCGCGCAAGGTTCTCGGCTGGAAGCCGGCGGGCGCCAGCCTCGTCCACGAAATTGAGAAAGGCTGGTACCGGCGCCAGCTCGACGCGGGCGCCTACGCCGCGCGGTAGCGGATCGCCTAGGGCACGACCCAGAGCAGGAGCGGGTGGCCGTCGGCCTCGATGGTCCGGTCGGGCGGCCGGTCGCCGAGGCCGAACCTGTGCGAAACGATGCGCGTTCCGGGACGCAGTTCCGCGAACAGCTTCGGCATCAGCCGCCGGTTGATCTCGGGAAAGAGGAACAGGGTGACGACCGTGGCGTCGCGCAAGTCGGTGTCGAACAGGTCTTCCTGGCGAAACTCGACGAGCTGCCCGGCGCCGGCTCGCAGCGCGTTGCAGCGCGCACGTTCGATCATGCGTCCATCGAGCTCGATGCCGACGCCGCGTGCGCCCGCGCGCGCGGCGGCGAGCGGAATCCGGCCGTCCCCGGAACCAAGGTCATAGACGACGTCGGACGCGGATACGCCGGCGAGGCGAAGCATGGCAGCGACGACCGGATGCGGCGTCGGCACGTACAGGACGTCGGCCTCGTGCATCTCATTGGCGTCCGGCGGCGCGCCTTGCGGCGGACCGCATGCCGCGCCTGCGCCCTGCACGGCGACCGTGCCGCCGAGAAGCGATGCCGCCAGGAGCACACGGAACTTGCCTGTCATGAGTCGGCTACGATACCCGCATGAGCGGGAGTTTTCCCATTGTCGACGCGCACCAGCATTTCTGGGATCCGCGCGCCAACTACCATCCCTGGCTGTGCGATGACCCGCCGATCGCATTCCGCTACGGCGACTACTCGGCGCTGCGCAAACCCTACCTGCCCGCCGACTACTTCGCGGATGCGCAGGGGCATGCGGTGGTGAAGACGGTGTACGTGGAAACCGAGTGGGACCCGCGTGATCCGCTCGGCGAGACCGCCTGGGTCGGGCAACTGCGCAGCAGGACGGGTTTCCCGACGGTGATGGTGGCGCAGGCCTGGCTCGACCGCGACGACGTCGCGGACGTGCTCGAGCGGCAGGCGGCCTGCGGATTCGTGCGTGGCATCCGCCACAAGCCGCGGCCGGGCGCCATGCGCGACGCGCGGTGGCGGGCGGGTTACGCGCTGCTGGCGCGCTTCGCATTGCGCTTTGACTTGCAGGCGCCGTGGACCGGACTGGAGGATGCCGCCGCGCTTTGCAACGCGTTTCCCGGCACGCAGCTGATCCTCAACCACACCGGCCTTCCCGCCGACCGCAGCGTTGCTGGCATCGCCGGATGGAAGCGCGCGCTGCGCAGCCTCGCGGCCTGCCCCAATGCCGCGATCAAGATCTCGGGCCTTGGCGTGCCCGGCAAGCGCTGGACGGTCGAAAGCAATCGCGAGATCGTCCTGTCGGCCATCGATCTCTTCGGCGTGCAGCGCGCGATGTTCGCGAGCAATTTTCCCGTGGACAGCCTGTGCGCTGGATTCGACGAGATCTATGGCGGCTTTCGCCAGATCGCGGCGCAGTTCTCCGCACCGGAGCAACGCGCGCTGTTCCATGACAACGCAGCGCGCATTTACGCGATGGAGTAACCCATGCCTGGAAAACTTCGCCTCGGATACGTCGGCGTCGGCCTGATGGGACTGCCGATGCTGACGCGCCTCGTCTCGCTCGGCTATGCGGTGAAGGCGTACGACATCGTGCCCGCCAGGGTGGATGCCGCAGTGGCGGCAGGCGCGCAAGCGGCGGTGTCGCCCGCCGCAACGGTACGCGAGGCGGACCTGGTGCTGCTCAATCTGCCAACCACCGAAGCGGTCGAGCAGGCCGTCTTCGGGGAAGCGGGCGTCGCCAGCTCAATGCGCGCGCCGCAACTGGTGGTCGACTTCTCCACCATCAAGGTGGCCAAGTGCAAGGCGTTCGCCCAGCAGCTGCGCGCCTCGACCGGCGGCGGCTGGATTGACGCGCCGGTCTCGGGCGGGCCGCCGGCATCCGGCACGGGAACGCTCACCATCATGGCGGGTGGCGAGCCCGGCGACATCGAGCGCGCGCGGCCGTTGCTGGCCGACGTTGCCGGACGCTTCACCCACATGGGACCCAGCGGGGCGGGCATGGCGGCGAAGATGCTCAACCAGCTCATCGTGGGCTGCGGCCACGCCGTGATGGCCGAGGCGGTGGTGTTGGCAGAGGCCGCCGGCATCGACGCAGCGCGCCTGCCGGAATGCCTGGCCGGTGGGCTCGCCGACAGTCCTCTGCTGCAGAAACTCTATCCGCGCATGGTGCGGCGCGATTTCGCGCCGCAAGGCTATGTGCGCCAGCTGCTCAAGGACCTCGAAATGGTGCACGAATATGCCGCGGGCTTGAAGGCGCCGACGCCGATGATGGGCGAGGCGTTGTCGCTATATAGGATCCTGGCGCACCTTGGGCACGCGGAACTGGATACTGGCGCGCTGCTGAAGATCTACGAGCGGCCAGCACCGGGTCCGGGGTAGGTTCCCGGCACGCCGAGGTTGTATATTTTCACCAACTGGTGAATTATGCGGCCAGAAGACCGCGCTGGGAGGCGCGGGGCAATTTCGACCCAACAACGGAGGAGGGGATCATGATCTTCAACAATGGGGTGAAGCTGGCGGCTGCCGCGATGGCGGTCACGACCGGCCTGGCCGTGACGCCGGCCGACGCGCAGCAGCCGCGGGTGAACTGGAAGATGCAGAGCGCGTTCGGCAGCAACCTGCCGCACCTCGGACCGCCGGGACATCGCTTCGAGAAGGACATCTCCGACATGACCGACGGGCGGTTCGTGGTCAAGTTCCACGAGCCCGGCGCGCTGGTGCCGACGCTCGAGTGCTTCGATGCCGCTTCCAAAGGGTCGGTGGACGCCTGCTGGACCACGCCCGGCTTCCACGCCGGCAAGTACCCCGTGCTCGCCTTCTTCACCACGGTGCCCTTCGGCCCGCAGCTGGGCGAATTCATGGCCTGGAAGAAGTTCGGCAACGGCAACAAGCTCGAGCAGGAGATCTACGCCAAGCACGGGCTGATGTCGTTCGACGCTTACGCCATCGGACCGGAGACTTCGGGCTGGTTCCGGCGTGAAATCACCTCGCTCGACCAGCTGAAGGGCCTGAAGATGCGCTTCTTCGGCCTGGGGGCCAAGGTGATGCAGAAGCTCGGCGTGTCGACGCAGCTGCTCGCGCCGGCGGACATCTTTCCGGCACTCGAGCGCGGCGTGATCGACGCCACGGAGTTCTCCATGCCGGCGATGGACATCAAGCAGGGCTTCTACCAGGTGGCGAAGTTCAATTACTTCCCCGGCTGGCACCAGCTGGTCTCGGTGAACCATATCCTGATGAACAAGAAGAACTTCGAGGCGCTGCCCAAGTCCTACCAGAAGATCCTCGAGATGGCGGCCGGTAACCAGCTGCTGCACAACTACGCGGAAAGCGAGTCCACCAACTTCGGCGCGATGGCCGAGATGACGGGCAAGCACGGCGTGCAGATCAAGCGCTGGACGGACGACCAGATCGCGGTGTTCGAGAGGACCTGGCTCGAGGTCATCAAGGAGGAGTCGGCGAAGGATCCGCTGTTCAAGCAGGTCTCCGATGACTACCTCGCGTTCCGCGCCCGGTACAAGATCTGGGGCGACGCGCAGACCGTCAAGCCGACGTACCTGAAGTAGCGCCGGACCACGGCAACATGGAGTTCCTGCTCAGGCTGGGCGGCCGGCTCGCGAACCGCTACGCGCTGCTGGTCGCGCTGCTGGTGCTGCTGGGTGCGGGCTTTGCCTATGTCGCGGGGCTGAACGGCGAGCAGAAGGAGGAGCTGCTGTACCAGGTGCAGCGGCTCCTCCCGATTCTCATGTTCCTGACGCTCGGGGTGCTGCTGTTCTCCGGGTATCCGGTCGCCTTCATCCTCGGGGGATTGGCGCTGCTGTTCGGCGTGCTGGGTTTCTTCCTCGGCTCCTTCAAGCTGGTGCAGTTCTTCAATTTCGTGCCGCGCATCTGGGGCCAGGCGGCCGAGAACCTGGTGCTGGTGGCGATCCCGACCTTCATCTTCATGGGCGTGATGATGGAGCGCAGCGGCATCGCGCAGGACCTGCTGTACTGCGTGCAGGTCCTGCTCAAGCGGGTGCCCGGCGCGCTCGCTCTGGGGGTCACCATCATGGGGACGATCCTCGCCGCGATGACCGGCATCATCGGCGCCTCGGTCACCATGATGACCGCGCTTGCGCTGCCCACCATGATGAAGCAGGGCTACAGCCATGCGCTTGCCTGCGGCACCATCGCCGCGGCGGGCACGCTCGGCATCCTCATTCCGCCTTCCATCATGTTGATCATCATGGCCGACCTGATGGGCATTTCGGTCGGCAACCTGTTCTCGGCGGCCATCGTTCCCGGGCTGACGCTGGCGGCGCTCTACCTGCTGTTCGTGTTTACCGCCGCGAAGCTCAAGCCCTCGCTCGCGCCGCCGCTGCCGCCGGACCTGCTGAGCGTGCCCAAGGGGAAGATGCTGCCGCTGCTGTGGCGGGCGTTCTTTCCGCCCGTGCTCCTCATCGGCATGATCAAGTGCTCGATCCTGTTCGGCTGGGCGACGCCGAGCGAGGCCGGCGCGGTGGGCGCGGCCGGCGCCATCCTGCTGGCCGCCATCTGGGGGCGGCTGAACTTCAAGATGATGGATGCGGTGTGCAAGAGCTCCGCGCGCACCATCTCCATGGTGTTCTTCATCATCATCAGCGCCACCTGCTTCGCCTACGTCTACCGCGCCCTGGGCGGCGACGACATCGTCGAGCACCTGATCAAGGAAGCGGGCCTGGGCAGCTGGGGGTTCCTGTTCCTGGTGATGGGCATCGTGTTCTTCCTCGGCTTCTTCCTCGACTGGATCGAGATCACGCTGATCGTGCTGCCGGTGTTCTCGCCCCTCATCAAGACGCTGGACTTCGGCGACCACGTGCCGCAGGCGGACATCGTCTACTGGTTCATGATCCTGATGGCGATCAACCTGCAAACGTCGTTCCTCACGCCGCCGTTCGGTTTT
>Ga0315910_10000528_pt1 | contig 37927 bp, 27 predicted proteins | sample EdamamesoilMG_FD_204470 | JGI IMG/M metagenome (GOLD analysis project Ga0315910, IMG submission 204470) | Garden soil microbial communities collected in Santa Monica, California, United States - Edamame soil | ecosystem: Environmental > Terrestrial > Soil > Garden | place: USA: California...
AGCGCACGATCGCGGGCACGATCTCGCCCAGCTCGCTGACCAGTTGTTCCTCGCTGCGGCCCAGAGTCACCTGGTTGGACACCTGGTAGAAGTCGCCGTGCGCGCGCGAACCCTCGCCGTAGAGGCCGCGCACCGCCAGCCCGGTGCGTTGCGCGGCGGCGAAGACCTTGTCGCGCTCGCTCTGCACCAGCGAGAGCGCCGGCAGGTGCAGCATCACCGAAGCGCGCAAGCCGGTGCCGACGTTGGTCGGGCAGCAGGTCAGGTAGCCGTACTGCGAGGAGTGCGCGAAGGGCAGGCGCGTCTCCAGCTGCTGGTCCGCCGCGCGCGCCATGCGCAAGGCCTCCTGCAGCGAGAAGCCCGGCGTCATGGCCTGGACGCGCAGGTGGTCCTCCTCGTTGACCATGATCGCCAGGTTCTCCAGGCGCGTGAAAGCCACGCCGCGGCCGGGCTGGGCCGGGCGTTCCTCGGCGTGCGGAGCCAGATCACGGCTGACCAGATGCCGCTCGCGCAGCAGCAACCGCAGCAGCGGCGTGGCGCCGAGGATCTCGACCCACAGGATCTCATCGCCGAGATCCATGCCGCTGAGCACGGGCTGCACCACCGAGGCCAGCTCCTGGGCGCGCTCGGGGCTCAATCGCGAGACGAAGGGATAGGCGTCGAGGTTGCGCGCCAGGCGCACGCGGCTGGTGACGACGACGTCGCCTTCCGGCCCGCTCGCGCACAGCCAATGCCCCAGGCGGTCGGCGAAGCGCTGGAGGTCGGGGATCGGAGGGTTCAAGCGGATGCCGGGCGGCGATCGGGCGGGTGAGGCTCGCGGCCGATAGGTCTAGCACGTAGCGTGCCGGCTCGGAAGTGCTGCCTGGACACGTTGTGCGCTGCCGCCGGAGCGTTCACGATCTCCGCCCGCGACACGAGTCCCGACTTGCCGTGGATCCCCTGAACTTCACCCACCCCTCCCGCGCGATTGGACTCGCGAGCGCGCTGCTTGCGCTTGCCGGACTGGCGAGCGCACAAGCTCCCGCCGTCGCGCGTCCGGCGTGGTCCGAGCTGCCGGTGTTCGTCTGGCGCCAAGCGCCCCGCGAGGCGGGACTGGATGCGGCGTGGATGAAGAGCTTCGGCTCGACCAACCTGGGGCGCAACGAGCCGGCGGACCCGCTGCTCGACGCGGGCCTGGGCTTCTACGTCGACAACGCGGCGGGGCGCAATGAACTGCATCTGGACCGCGACGCGCAGTACCAGGCGCGAGCGGCGCGCTGGTTCGAGACGCGCGATGAGGCGCTGCTGATCCGGCAACCCTGCCTGAGCGATCCGGCGGTGCGCGAAGAGCTGCTCGCGACGCTGGCCCGGACGCTCGCGCCTGGACGCGAACTGGGCCTGGGCATCTCGCTCGGCGACGAAGTCTCGTGGACGCCCTATGGCAGCCCGGACGACAGCTGCCTGTGCGCGAACTGCCGCCTGGAGTGGCGCGGCTTCCTGGCGCGCGAGCGCGCCGCGGGCCGCAGCGAGCTGCACGAGGACTTCGATCTCGCGTTGGCTTCGACCGACCGCGCGCGGCTCGCCCTGCTCGACGGCGAGACCGGGACGATCCATGCCTGGCTGCTGCGGCGGGCGTTCACGCAGTCGCTGCTGCGCTCCCGGCTCGAAGAGCTCTCGCAGCGCGCGCGCGAGCTGCGGCCGGGCTTGCCGCAGGGCTTGCTGGGGATGATCGGGCGCACGGCCTTCGGCGGCGTCGAGCTCGAAGCCATCCTGCCGCGGCTGGATTTCGCCGAGTGTTACCGCGTCAGCGACGCGCGCGAGCTGCTGTTCACGCTGCGTCGGCCGCAGCAGCGCGTCGTGCAGACGCTGTTCTTCGACCCGCGCAGCCCGGCCACGCCGGTCTGGTACGCCTGGGAATCCTGGATGCGCGGCGTCGACGCCTTCGTGATCTGGAGCAACCGCGAGCTGCTCGCGCACGCCGACTACGCCGCCGCGCTCGAGCGTTGCGTCGCGCGCATGCGCGAGCTGCCGCGTTTCGCGCCCCGGCCCTGCGGCGTGGCCCTGGTCAACGACCCGCACTCGATCGCCTTCGGCTGGCTGGAGGACGCGCGCCTCGACGGCCCGACCTGGCCGCGGCGGCTGCAGGGCTGGCAGGAGCAGCGCGGCAGCCGCGAGCTCTCGCTGCGCGCCTGGCTGCGCCTGCTCGAGGACTGCGGCGCGATGCCCGGAGCGCTTCCGCTGCAGCAGGTGGACGCGACGACGCCCTCGCGCTTCCCGCTGCTGGTGCTCAACCACCTGCGCGTGCTGGACGCCGCGGGCTGGGAGCGCCTGCGCGCCTACCTCGCGGCCGGCGGAGCGCTGGCGCTGCGCGGCGATCTGGGCTCGATCGACGCCTTCGGCCGGCCGAGCGCGCAGCCGTGGCTCGAGCAGCTGCGCGAGCTCGCGCCCGAGCGCGTGTTCGAGTTCGGCCCCGCGCTCGATGGCTACCTCGAAGAGCGCATGGATGGCGGCGCTGCGCTGCGCGAGCGCGTGATCGAGATGCTGCGGCGCTGCCGTGCACCGCTGGCGCCCTTCGCCGTGCGCAGCCCGCTGACGCGCATGCCCTGGCTGCGCACCTGGATCGAGCTGGAAGGCGGCTCGTACCTGTGCGCCGCGCTGCCCAACCTGAGCGAGTCGCACGAGCGCGAACAACGGGTCACGCTGCAGGGCGGCGTGCAACACACGCGCTTGTTCGAGACGCGCGCAAAGCTCGCGCCCGAACCGGGTTTCGCCCTGCAGTGGCTCGAACCCTCCGACGCGAGCGGCCTGGAGCTCGAGCTGCGCGCGGGCGAGCCGGCGGTGTTCCGCCTGGTGCGCGAGAAAGCGCGCTAGAAGGCCGGCTTCTTGAACGAGAACGCGCGCCGGAGGTTCTTGGCGCGGCTGCGCAGCAGCGCGCGCAAGACGGCGAGCTCCTGCTCGCGCTCGGCCAGCGTGCGCCCCAGCCCCTCGGCGGACGAGTTGGCGCGGATCAGCTCGGCCTGGATGGCGTGGGCCTCGACGCGCGTGCGCTCCAGCTCGGCGTGCAGGTCCGCCAGCGCGCCGCGATGGCTGTGCAGATCGGCGCGCAGTTCGGCCTGGACCCGCGCGTGCGCCTGCAGTTGCTCGCCGAGCTGGGCCTGCGCCGCGCGCGCGGCCTGGTCGTTGGCGGCCAGCGCGGCCTGCAGCGCGCCGATCTCCGCGCGCTGGTTCTCCAGGACGACGCGGTGCTCGCGCAGGTCTCGCTCCAGCGCCTGCGCGACCTCCTCGCCGGCGGCGCGCTCGCGTTCGAGCTCGCGCTCGAGCGCCTCGATGTCCACGCGCAGGTTCTCGATCGCCAACGCGGCTTGCGAGCGCTCCTCGGCGAGCAGGGCCTGCACGCGCACGCCCTCGTCGCGCAGCGCCCGGGTCTCGCCCAGCTGCTCCTCGTAGGCGGCGCGCTGCGCTTCCAGCTCCCGGCGCAGATGCGCGATCGAGTCCGCTGCCTGCTCGCGCTCGCTCTGCGCCAGCGCCAGCAGCTCGCTCACGTGCGCCTCGCGCGCGGCCAGCTCGCGCTGGACGTGCGCGAGCGATTCGCGGTGGCCGTCGAGGTCGCGCTCGAGCGCGTCGATCACCTCGCGCACTTCCTCGCGCTCGGCCGCGGCAGCCGCCGCCTGCTGCGTGAACTCCTGCTCCAGGGCCTCGATGTGCTGCTTGTGGCCGTCGAGGTCGGACTGCAGCGCCGCGATCGAGGCCAGCGCTTGCTCGCGCTCGCTCGCCAGCAGCGCTTCCAGCTTCGCTTGAGCCTGCTGCAGCTGCTCGATCTCGAGCTCGCGCTGCTCCAGCGTGAGCCGGTGCGCGTCGAGGTCGGCCTCCAGGGCGGCGATGGCCGCCAGCGCCTGCGCCTGCTGCTGCTCCAGCGACTGCTTGAGCCGCGAGCTCTCCTGCTGCTCCAGGCTGAAGTCGCGCTCGAGCTCCTCCAGCGTGGCCGCGTGGCCGGCGAGATCGAGCGCCAGGTCGCGGTTGACCTGCTCTTGGCGCTCGCGCTCCGCGCGCCAGGCCGTGCGTTCGCGGTCGAAGGCCACCAGTTCGCCGCTCAGCTCGGTGAACGGCGCCAAGGCGCCCGCGGGTGCGCGCGGCGCGGCCAGGGCGCTGTGCGCCTTGGGCAGCGGGCCGCCGCCCAGCGAGGCGATCACCAGATGGCGGTAGACCGGCTCGGCGTGGTCGGAAGCGTAGAGCGCGCGGTTGTAGAACTCGTGCACGCGCGACGCGAGCCCGCGCAGCGCGGGATCGTTGTCCAGGTACATCGACAGGCACATCAGCGCCAGCCAGCGCTCGAGGTTGGCGTGGCCGACGCTCTCGACCTTGGCGCCCAGCTGCTCCAGCTCGCGCTCGGTTGCTTCGCGCGAAGGCAGTCCGTTGTGGCGATGCTCCTCCAGGTAGCGGTGCTCGAAGCCCAGCTTGTCCTTGAGGAAGGATTGCAGGATCTTCTCCGCCTCGGCCACGCGCTCGGTGTGGTACGGGCCCGCGAGCACGACGTAGCCGCGCGAGACGCGCGCGCATTCGCGCACGAAAGCCGGGCGCAGCTTGGGCGGCACGTGCTCGAGCGTGTCGAAGGCCGCGACCACGTCGAAGGCCTTGTCGCGGAACGGCAGCTTCGCGCCGTCGCCCAGGACCAGGCCGGATTCCGCCGAAGGCTCGACGTCGACCAGGGTCACGTGGTCCTTGTGCAGGAAACCGCGCAACAGCGCCGTGCGGCCGCCGACGTCGAGCACCTCGAGCTTGGCGCGCTTGCCGCGCAGCTGCTCGAGCAGGTCGCTGACCAGCCGGTAGCGCTGGTACTGGTCGAAGGGCATCTGCTCGACGTTCACGCGCGCGACTCCTCGCTCGATTCCTGCGCGCCGCCGCGGCGGCGCACGCTCCAGCGGCTGTTCAGGAACAGCATGCCGTGCTGGAAGTGGCGCGGGTCGAGCACCTCGAAGGTGTGCACGTGCTCGCGGTGGTCGATCGCCGTCGGCGCGGCCTTGGCGTGGTCGTAGACGAAGGTCGTCAAGTAGTACTGGCCCTGCAGCAATTGCAGGGCGTCGGCCGACATCTCGACCTCGCCCTGTTCGCCGGCGCGCACGTCGCGCAGCGCGATCGGCTGCTCGCGCCAGTGGTGGTTCGAGCCGTTGACGTAGGTTCCGTCGGAGCGGTAAAGGCCCAGACCGAAGACCGGTTGGCGCGTGTCCTGGTGCGCCTTCCAGCGCAGGCGCACGGTGAAGGGCTCGCCGGTGCTGAAGGCGTGCGCGGGATTGCCCGCGCCGTCGAGCATGTCGACGTCAGTGACCTCGATCTCGCCGCTGCCCCAGCGCGGGTAGGCGCTGGTGCCGCGATTGAGCGCCGACATGCGCTCGTTGCCGCGCGCCTTGGCGCGCTTCAAGTACGCGTCGGCGACTTTTTCGGCGGTGCCCTGCTCCAGCACCTCGCCCTTGTCCATGAGCACCACCCACTGGCACATCGACTTGACCGCGCCCATGTCGTGCGAGACGAAGATGATCGTCTTGCCCGATTCGCGGAACTCGTTGATGCGGTTGATGCACTTGCCGCGGAAGTGCTCGTCGCCGACCGAGAGCGCTTCGTCGATGATCAGGATGTCCGGGTCGACGCTGGCGGCGACCGAGAAGCCCAGGCGCACGTACATGCCCGAGCTGTAGCTCTTGACCGGCCGGTCGATGAAGTCGCCGAGCTCGGAGAACTCGACGATCTTGGGGAAGCGCTCGGTGATCTCGGCGTCGCTCATGCCCAGCACGGAGCAGTTCAAGCGGATGTTGTCGCGGCCGGAGAACTCGGGGTGGAAGCCCGCGCCCAGTTCCAAGAGCGAGGCGATCCGGCCCTGCACGCGCATGCTGCCCGTGGTCGGCTGCGTGATGCCCGTGAGCAGCTTCAGCAGGCTCGACTTGCCCGCGCCGTTCTCGCCGATGATGCCCACCGTCGTGCCGCGCGCGATGTCCAGGTACACGTTGCGCACGGCCCAGAACTCGCGGTAGCGCTTCTTGCCGGGCAGGATCAGGTCGTAAAGCCGATGGATCGGCTTGTCGTACATCCGGTAGGCCTTCGACAGGTCCTGCGCGAAGACGGCGCTGCCCGCCGCGGGCGCGGCGCCGAGCGCTGAGTTCGCGGCTTGGGTCGCGCTGCTCACAGGAGATCGGGGAAGCTGGGCTTCTGGGCCATGAAGAAGCGCGAACTCAGGTAGAAGAGCAGCGCGCCGACCAGCACGAACTTGCCCAGCGCGAACCAGTCCGGCCATGCGCCGAAGATCAGGACCTCGCGGTAGCACGAAATCAGCCAGTGCATGGGATTGACGGACAGGATCCAGGCGAACTCCATGCGGTCCTTGTGCAGCGGATCGAGGAAGAGCTCCGGCGGATAGAAGATCGGCGTCGCGAACATCCAGATCGTGACGAACACGCCGACCAGGTGGTAGACGTCGCGCATGAACAGGTTCAGCGCCGAGAACAGGTAGCCGAGGCCGAGCGTGAAGAGCGCTTGCGCTGCCCAGAGCAGCGGCAGGGACAAGAGCGACAGGCCCAGGGACAGCGGCCGCTCCGAAGTCTCGGCCATCCCCAGCATGTTCGGAAAGTACATGAAGGCGCCCACGCCCAAGAGCACGATCAAGGTCCCGATCAGCATGTTGATCAGCGACGAGACGCACAGGAACGCCGGCAGGATCTCGGAAGGAAAGACCACCTTCTGGATCAGGTTCTGGTTCTCGACCAGGCAGTTGGTCGAGCGCGAAACCGTCTCGCCGAAGGCGGCCCAAACGGTGATCCCCGCCAGCATCCACAGCGCGACCTGCTCCTTCGGCACCTGATCGCCGAAGCGCACGCCGAGCATCAGCCCGAACACGAACATGTAGATGACCAGGTTCAGGAACGGATACACCACCGACCAGAAGAAGCCCATCGACGAGCCGACGTAGCGCGCGCGCAGGTCGCGCACGACGAAATCGCCGAGCAGGCGGCGGTTGCGCGACAGCGAGTGGATCAGCTCCATGGACTCTAGAGAATCCGCTTCCCCAGCGCCGACAGCGCGAGCTGCACCGCGAACTCCGCGGTCTTGTTGCGTTCGTCGAGGATCGGATTGATCTCGGTCAGCTCCAGGCCGAGCAGGCGGCCCGACTCCGCCGCGTGCTCCATCACCAGATGCGACTCGCGCCAGTTGGTGCCGCCGGCGACCGGCGTGCCGACCCCGGGCGCGATCGAGGGATCGGCGCCGTCGAGGTCGAAGGACAGGTGAAAACCCGCGGTGCCCTCGTTGACGATCGCCAGCGCGCGGCGCATGACCTCGTTCATGCCCAGCATGTCGACGTCGCGCATGGTGAAGACCTTGACGCCGACGGAGCGGATCTCCTCGCGCTCGCACACGTCGACGTCGCGCGCGCCGACGATCACGGCCTTGGCGGGATCGACCATCGGCACGCGCTCGCCCATGCGCACGAGTTCATCCGCGCCGCGGCCCAGGCACACCGCGCAAGGCATGCCGTGGATGTTGCCCGAGGGACTGCTGGCCGGCGTGTTGAAGTCGCCGTGCGCGTCGAACCACAACAGGCCGATCTTCTGCCCGCGGCGCTGGTGGAAGGAGCTGATCGCCGCCACCGTGCCGATCGCGATCGAATGGTCGCCGCCGATCACCAGCGGGAACTCGCCGCCCTCCAGCAGGCGCTCGACGCGCGCGCGCAGGCGCCTGCAGCAATTCGCGATCTCGAACTGGAAGCGCGCGTGCGGGTCCTTGGGCTCTCGCGACTCGGGCTGCGGCACGCCGACGTTGCCGTGGTCCTCGAACTCCAGGCCCAGGCGCAGCACGGCCTCCTGCAAGCCGGCGATGCGCACGGCGCTGGGCCCCATGTCCACGCCGCGACGACCGCCGCCCAAGTCCATGGGCACGCCGAGCAGGCCGATCTTCCGGTCCATCACGCCAACCACGCTCGCTCCTATCGTTCGAACTCGATGACGGCCCCCACTCCGACGCCCAAGGTCTCGCGGGCGCTCCCGCCGGCGACGGCGACCTCCAGGCAACCGTAGGAATTTACCAGGATCGAGGGCCGGCCGTCGGGCGCGTCGGCGTAGCAGTCGACCCAATCCAGATCGCGCGCGCCGATCCGCGCTCGCCAGCGCCGAGGATCCGGGCCCAGATCCGCGGGGAGCACGTTGGTGATCAGGTTGCCGAATCCGTCGGCGAAGAGCACCTCGCCTTGCACGCGCGTCGGCGTGCGGCGCGCGCGCGCGAACTCGACGCGCAGCGGATCCTCGAGCGTGCTTCCCAGATCCTCGAAGCGCAGCGCGCCGCTGGCCAGGCGCGCGGCCAGCGGGCAGAACACGTCGCGGCCGTGGAAGCTGCGGCTGCGCGGAGTTCCGACCAGGCGCTGCACGTCGACCGCGCGCAGTTGCGCGCCCGGCCCCAGGCTCGGCGCGAGCAGGCCGTTGTCGGGCGCCAGCAGCAGCTGCCCCGCGTCGCAGGCCGCGAGCACGCGCCGCTGCGATCCCACGCCGGGATCGACCACGGCCACGAACACGGTGCCCGCGGGAAAATGCTCGCGCGAGTGCGCCAGGAAAAAGGCCGCGGTGCGCAGGTCCTGCGGCGGAACGCCGTGGCCCAGGTCGATCACGCGCACGCTCGGCGCTGCCTTGGCGAGCACGCCATGCATGATCCCGACGTAGGGATCGACCAGGCCGAAGTCGCTGAGCAGAGCGACCAGCCCCAGGGGAGAGAACACGGAAGCGGGCACGGCGGTTCCTGGCCCTTCAGTGTGTGCGCGCCGCGAGCGCGCCCAGCATCGCCCCTTGCAACGCGGGATCGGCCGCCGTGCGCCGCCGACCGAGGCGATCGACCTCCAGCGTGCCGCCCCACGAACCCAGCGCGTAACCCACGCGGCGGATCGCCGCCGGGTGCGCGCCCTTGGGCGGCCGCTCGATCTCCATGCGCAGCGCGTCGATGCCGGCCACCTGCTGCATCAACGCGGCCGCGAGCACGCTGCGCTCGAAGGGCCCCTGCCAGAGCGCGGCGCGCAGGATCGGCAGCGCGGCAGGCTCGCGCCGCGCGCACATGGCCATGAAGATCTCGACATTCACGTCGTTCGCCCGTTCCAGCGGGAACAGATCGAACAGACGCGCCACCTCGTCGTTGGCGCCGATGCGCACCAGCGCCTGCACGTAGGCCGCGCCGCGCGGCGAGTGCAGCAGCGTTTCACCGAGCGCCGCGCGCAGGGCGGCGATCTCGCGCGGATTGCCCTCGCGCCCCAGCGCGATCGCGACCGCCAGCCGCTCCTGCGTATCGAATCCGTCGACGTAGTCGCTGAGCAGGCCGGCGATCTCGGGCAGGTAGGCCAGCCGCGTCAGGCTCCCGACGATCGCCGCGCGCTCGGGCCCGGCCTCGCCGGCCAGCGTGCTGCGCACCAGTTCGACCGAGAGCACGTGGCCCAGGCGCAGCAGCGCGATCAGCGCTGCCGCGCGCACCTGCTCGTCCGTGTCGGCGCGCAGGGACTCGAGCAGGTAGACGTAGCGCGATTGCCGCGTGCCGCCGAGCGCCTCGGCGATGCGCTCGCGCCGCCTGGGATCGCTGGAGGCGATGTCGAGCTCGAGCATCGACAGGCCCTCGTTGCTGCCGCCGCGCAAGAGCAGCACGGCCGCGTGCGCCGAAAGGTCGGGGAAGGCGCGTGCCTGGCGCAGCACGTGCATCATCAGTCCTTCCAGGCGGCGCTCGTCGATCTCGTGCAGGATCTGCGCCCACTCCTCCTGCGTCGACGGGAACCAGACGCCGGACTCGACCATGCGGTCGAGTTCGTTGGGGATCGCGTTGACCACCGAGCGCAGCCGCGCGGGCTCGCCCTGCCCCAGCGCGACCTCGAGGAAATGGTCGGCGATGCCGGTGCGGCGCAGACGGCTCGCGGCGCCGTAGATGCTCGCGTCGAGGAACTGCGGGTCGGCGATCAGGTCGGCCTCCAGGCGCGCGCGCCAGGGCTGGCCGTCGATCAGCCCGTAGCGACGCGCCGCGTCCCAGCGCAGCTTCAAGAGCACGCGCCCGGTCTCGAAGCGCGGCGAGCTCAGCGGATCGTCGACGAAGGCGCGCGCGGCCCGGGCGCTGGCCGAATCCGACGCGCCGTCTTGGCACAGCTCATCGAGCGCCGTGCGCGCGGCGGCGCCGGGAATGCGCGCCAGCGAAAGCATCGAGGCTTCGCGCACCTCGGGCAGGCTCGAACGCGTCAGCCGCAGCAGGCGATCGATCGGCGTGAAGCCGCTCTCGACCAGACCCAGGATCGCCGCGCGGCGGTCGGAGGCCGAGCCCTCGACCGCCCAGGACTCCAGCCGCGGGCGCATCGCGCGCTCGCCGGAGGCGCCCAGCGCGAACAGGGCCACCGGACGTTCGCTGGCTTCGACGCCCGCGCTGAGCGCGCTCAGCGCAAGTTCCGCCGAGTGGGCGTTGAAGCTGGCGCGCGCGCTGAGCGCCAGCAGCTCGCGGATCTCGCGCTGCCAGGGCGTCATTGCCGGCTCCTTTGCCGGCTCCTGCGCGGGCTCTTGCGCAGGCTCTTGCACCGGCTCTTGCACCGGCTCTTGCACCGGCTCTTGCACCGGCTCTTGCACCGGCTCTTGCACCGGCGCTTGCGCGGGCTCGGGCGCTTGGTCCGCGGCGGCGGGCGCCTCCTGCCTTGCCCCGGCGGCGAGCACGGGACCACCAAGCCCCAGCAGCAAAGCCAGGACCGCGAACGCGGGGTGCAGGGGGGTGCGGCGCATGCGGGGAGGGCTGGGCTATCGGCAGTCCGCTGGGGCGCGCTCGATTCCCAGCCGACCAAGATCGGCCCCCGGCGCGGGCGAGTCAACGAACACTTGCCCGGCTTGCGCCCGATTCGCCCATCCCCTGGGACCTCGGGCCGGAGCGGGAGCCGGCCGATCCGCCGCCCTCAGGGTCGCAATTCGACCCGCGTGGTCTGGCCCCCGACCAGCTTGACGTGGACCGCCTCCTGCAGCGGGGCATAGTCCAAGTCCGAACCGTCCGCGTTCGGCGAGCCGACTTCGAAGCCCAGCGTGTACTCGCCGGGCAGCACGCTGGCGAACTCGTGGCGCAGGACGCGCTCGGGGAAGGGCGTCCAGCCGATCTGCTCGGCACCCACGCCGGCTTGCGGCCGCAGCACGAGCCGATAGTCCTTCGCGTCGTCGGCAGGCTCGCGCCACAGCCAGCTGACCTCGAGCCTTGCATGCTCGGGCAGCAGCAGGCGCGCGACTCCCGCGCTCGTGTCGTGCTCCTCGGCGTAGAGCTGGCCCGCGACGCGCGCCACGATGCGCACCGAGCCCTCGGGCAGATCGCAGAGCGTGAACACGCCCGGAGGGCCGCCCTCGATCGATCCCGGGGGACCGAATCCCTCGACTTCGGCGCTGAGGTAGGCGCCGTCGATCGCGCGGCCCATCGCGTCGACGAGTTCGACGCGCAGGTCCTTGCCGCGCCGCAAGCGTGCGCGCAGCAGCTGCTCGGAGCGCACGTCCCAGGCGCGCGCGCGGAAGGGCACGAAGCCGCGCTTGCTGACTTCGATGTCGAGCGGGTCGGCGCTGGACAAGTCGATGCGGAAGCCGCCGTCCGGGCCGCTGGTCGCGGAGCTGCGGCCGCAGGCGAAGCAGGTGGCGATGCGCGCATCCAGCAAGGGCCGGCCTTGCTCGTCCTCGACGAGGCCGCGCACGGCGTGCGTGGTCTCGCCGCGCATGCAGTCGTGCGAGAATTCGATCACGCGCTGCTCGGTAGGCCCGAGCGCGTCGATCGCAATCTCGCTCAACGGCTCGGAGCCGCGCAATCGCACGCGGAACGGGACGCCGCTTCGGATGTCCTCCACTTCGATACGGCCCTGCTCGCTGAAGCCGAGCCTCACAGCGCCTTCCTGGGTTCCCGAATCGCCGTCCGCGGACCAGCAATTGCCGATCATGCCGCCGCGCAGGATGGCGTCGTACATGCGCGAGCGGCCGCCGAAGAGCAGCGGCCTGCTGAGCAGTTCCACGTAGAGACCGCGCCGACCTTGCGCCTCGCGCGGCAGCAGCAGCGTCAGTCGATTGGCGGGCGCGAGCACGAGCCTGAGAGGTGAAACCGTCTCCGGCGTGAGCGCCACACGCGCGATGGCGTGGCCTGGCGCGACCACGCGCAGCTCCTGCGCATCGAGCGGCACCGCCGCGAACACGCCGACGCCGGCGGCATTCGCGCTGATCGCGCTGAGTCGGTCGATCGCGCCACGCGCGCCGGCCAGCGCCTTGCCCGCAGCATCGACCGCGTGGAATTCCAGCGCGCGAGCCGCAGGGAACACGCATTCGATGTCGCCCGCGTCGAAGGGCTCGCAAGGTCCGTCCCACTTCGGAAGGCGCCCGGCATGGGCCAGGCCCTTGTCCGCGCTGCGGATTCCCTGCAGCTCCAGGCCCACCGCGTCGGTGCGGTAATCCAGCGCGATCGTGAACCGGCCCTGGGCATTCGTGCGCGCCGAATGAATCGTGCTGCCTCCGTCGGACCACTGCACCGCGCCCTCGAACTCCGCTTCCGCGAGCGGCAGGCCCGAGGCGCTCTCGATCAGCCGCCCGAGGATTCGCGGCCGCCACGCGATCGGCAGTGCCATCGCACGCGACGCCGCAGCCACCGGGCGCGCGCTCTCGGTCGTCGGCAGGCCGCCGACCACGAACACCAATTCCTTGGGCAGGAACAACCCACCGCTCCAGCCTTGCGGCAAGCCCTGGAATTTGAAGCTCCCGTCCGTGTGCGTCTGCAATCGGGCGTCGAACCGTGGAGCGCCGTAGCGCACGAGCTCCAGCGCCTGGAACACTTCGATGTTCGCGCGTGCGAAGCCCTCGGGCGCGCTGTCGCCTCGCAGCTGCAGCTCGAAGCGGGGTGGCGCGCTGCCATCGGGAAGCCACAGGCGGCCCGCAAGCTCTTCTCCGCGAGGAAGTTCCAGGGTGCGACGCTCGGCGCCGGCGCTCTCCAGGCGCGCATGGAAGGGCAAGCGGCCGTCGTCGCGCACGAAGACCTCGACGGGACCGGAGCGCGCGGTGAAGCCGCACAGGCCGCGCGCATCCGCTTTCGCGCCGGAAACCTGACCCGTCGCGTCGACCAGCGCAACCAGCGCCGCCGACGCGGGCTCGCCGCCTTCGCGTTGCAGCAGGAGCTCGAAGCCGGCCGGGCTCGACTTGTCCTGCGCACCTTGCACGCTGGTGCGCTGCGCGCCTGCGACCGAGGGTGCGCTCGCGAGGTTCGCCTGCGCGCTGGCCTGCTGCGCGCTCTCGAGCGTCGCGGAGTCGCGCGAGACGCCCGACACGGGCTGCTCTTGCGTGCGCCACAGCAGGCGATAGCCGCCGGCCGACAGGGCGAGGCCAAGCACGCCGGCGGCCAGCGCGACTTTTTTCATCGTCATGGCAACTCCCAGGGAACCGGCGACGACCGAAGCGCTGACTGCGCCGGAAAGTCCGAGCTCGGCGCGCGCGTGGCGCAGCACCTGCATGCGCACGACGTCCAGACCGCGCGCTTGCGCCGCGCGCGTCGCCGCGGCCAGGGCGAAGCTCGCCGGCAAGAGCCTCCGCAAGCGCGCCAGGCCGCGGTGGATGCTCATGTGCACCGTGTCCGGTCGGCGGCCGAGTTCGCGGGCGATCTCGACCGCGCGGCGGCCGTCGAGCAGCAGCGGGATCAGCACGTCGCGATCGCTCGGACTCAAGCGCGCGAGCGCGGCGGTCAAGGCCTCGGACAGTTCGCGCGCGCCGGCCGCGTCGAGCGGGTCCTCGCTGCTGCGCGGAGCCAGGCGATCGGCTTCGAGCGCGCGCGCGCGTGCGCGTCGCGCGAGACTGGCCTGCTTGAGCAGGATCCCGGTCAGCCAGGGCGCCAGCTTGCGCGAGCGGTCGAAGCCGGCGCGCTTCTCGATCGCGGCGAGGAAGGTCCCCTGGACCAGATCCTCGGCCTCGCCCGCGTCGGGCGCGACATGACGTGCGATGCGCAGCAGCTGCGGAGCGCAGGCGTCGAACACCTCCCCCAGCGCGGCGGCGTCGCCCTGATCGCAAAAGCGCGCGAAGAGCCGTTCCAAGCGATCGTGCATCGCAGGGATCTCATCACGGACGGGAGATTCCTCACCCGATTCCGCGGCGGAAGGCCGCGCGGGCTTTCCGGGCCTACTTGGCGGCGAGGTGCAGCACGATCTCGCGGCGCTCGTTGCCCAATGCGGGCAGCAGCAGACGCGCCTCCCGGCCGCCCTCGGCGCGGGCGATCACCTCGCCCTGCGTGCCCACGGCCAGGCCGGCGAGCTGGAATCGGCCCTGCGCGTCGGTCCGCGTCGACTTGCCGCCGGGAGCTTCGACCTCGACGCCGGAGGCGGGGTCGCCGGTCTTCAGGTCGAAGACCGTGCCGAAGACCACGGCGGTGCCCTCGGCAGGCGGCGCGGGCAGCTGCGTGCCTCCCACGCGCACCGAATCGGAGTTGCGCTGGCAGGCGCCGAGCAGCAGCAAGGCCAGGGCCGCGACGGACAAGGGCAGGCGCAGTGCATGGATCATGATTGGGGTTCCCCCAGGATGGCGATCAGCTCGTCGCGGCGGCGGTCGCGCAGCGCGGCGTTCGAGGCTTCCAGGTTCAGGCGCAGCAAGGGCTCGGTGTTCGAGGCGCGCACGTTGAACCACCACCACTCGCTGGACTTCAGGTCGCCGAACTCGACGCTGATGCCGTCGAGCTCGTCCTGACGGCCCTCCGCGTAGCGCGCCTTGAGTCCTGCGATCGCGGCGGACTTGTCCTCGACGTGGAAGTTGATCTCGCCGGTCGCGTGGTAGCGGCGCAAGCCCTGCACGCGCCGCGACAAGGGCTCGCGCGGCTCGCGCGAGAGCAGGTTCAAGGCCGTGACCATCGCGATCACGCCCGAGTCGCTGACGAAGTTGTCGGCGAAATAGAAGTGACCCGAGAGCTCGCCGCCGAAAATCGCGCCGTGCGCGCGCATCGTGGCCTTGATGAACGAGTGCCCGACGCGGTCGCGCAGGGCGATGCCGCCGGCCTTCTGGATCTCTTCCTTGACCACCCACGAGGAGCGCAGGTCGTAGACCACGGCACGCGAAGGCTTGCTGCGCAGCATTTCGCGCGCGAGCAGCGCGGTCATCAGGTCGGCGGTGACCGTGCGCCCACCCTCGTCGACGAAGCAGCAGCGGTCGGCGTCGCCGTCGAAGCTCACGCCCAGCTCCAGCGCGTTCTTGCGCACCAGTTCGCGCACCGGATCGAGGTTCTCCTCCTTGAGCGGATTGGCCTCGTGGTTGGGGAAGGTGCCGTCGGGCTGCATGAACAGCGTCGTCGCGCGCACCAGCGGCAGGCGTTCGAGGATGTGGGGCAGCGTGTAGCCCGCCATGCCGTTGGAGGCGTCGATGCCGATCGTGATCGGCCGCTCGATGCGCGCGAAGCTCGCCACGTGGTCGGCGTAGGCCGCGAGCAAGTCCAGCTGCTGCACGCTGCCGCGCTGGCTCGCGGGCGCGGGGTAGCTCGCGGCGCACATGCGCTCGATGTCGAGGATGCCGTTGGCCGCCGAAATCGGCCGCGATCCGCGCGAGCACAATTTCATGCCGTTGTACTGCCCCGGATTGTGGCTGGCGGTCACGCACAGGCCGCCGTCGACGTCCTGCGATCCGATCGCGAAATACGTCATCGGCGTCGAGGCGAGCCCGATGTCGATCACGTCGGCGCCGGCGTCGCGCATGCCTTCGATCACCGCCGCGGCGATCTGCGGCGAGTGCGTGCGCATGTCGCGGCCGACCAGCAGGCGCTTGGCGTTCAACAGGCGCGCGAAGGCGTTGCCGATCTTCTTGGCGAGCGGCGCGTCCAGTTCTTGCGGGACGAGACCGCGGATGTCGTAGGCCTTGAAGATGCCCATGTCGGGGAACGGTGCGTTGGAGAGGGTGCGGCGGGACGCAGCAGGATAGCGAGCGATCTACGCCGCGCCCAGGATCGTGCGCATGGCCTTGGCCAGCCGTTCCACGTCCTCGGGCCCGAGATCGAGGTGCGTGACGAAGCGCAAACTGTTCGCGCTCATCGGCAGCACCAGCACGCCATGCGGGCGCAGCGCTTCCACGAGCTTGGCCGGATCGAAGCGCGCGTGCTCGACGCGCACCATGACCATGTTGGTCTCGATTTCCTCGGGCGGGCAATGCAGCCCGGGCAGTCCGTGCAGCGACTTGGCCAGCGCGCGCGCCAGCGCGTGGTCTCGAGCCAGCCGCTGCACGTTGTGCTCGAGCGCATACAGTCCCGCCGCCGCCAAGAATCCGGCCTGGCGCATCCAGCCGCCGAGGCGCTTGCGCACCAGCTTGGCGCGCTCGCAGAATTCGGCGTCGCCGACGATCAGCGAACCCACGGGAGCGCCCAGGCCCTTCGAGAGGCAGATCGAGACGGAATCGGCGCACTCGGCGTAGCGCCGCGCTTCCACGCCCGAGGCCACCGCCGCGTTGAACAGGCGCGCGCCATCCAGGTGCAGCGGGATCTTCGCCTCGCGCGCGAAGGCCGCGGTACGCTGCATGGCTTCGAGCGGGATCACGCGCCCGCCGGCCTGCTCGCCCATGCCCATGAAGCTCTGCTCCAGCGTGATCAAGGCCGTGCGCGCGCAGTGCACGGACTTGGGCCGCAGCACGCGCGCGAGCTGCTCGGGATGCAGCACGCCGTCGGGAGCGTGCAGCGTCAGCGACTGCAGGCCGTGCAGGAAACCGGCCGCGCCGGCCTCCCAGGTCAGGATGTGCGCGCTGCGCTCGGCGATGATCTCGTCGCCCGGCCGCGTCCAGGCGCCGAGCGCGACCTGGTTGGCCATCGTGCCCGAGGGCACGAACAGCGCGCGCTGCTTGCCCAAGAGCGCCGCGGCGGCGTCTTCCAGGCGGCGCACCGTCGGATCGCCGTCGAGCACGTCGTCGCCGACTTCGGCCTCGAACATCGCCGCGCGCATCGCGGCGCTCGGGCGCGTGACCGTGTCGCTGCGAAAGTCGCTGAGGCGCACGCGCGGCTCCTAGCGCTTCGCGGGCGCGGCCGCGAGGCAATCCTTCACGCGCCGCAACGCTTCGCGGATGTTGTCGGTGCTCGAAGCGTAGGAGAAGCGCAGGTAACCCTCGCCGTATTGACCGAAAGCGGCGCCGGAAAGCACGGCGACGCCGGCTTCGTTGAGCAGCTTGACTTCCAGCGCCTTCGAGGCCATCCCGGTCCCCTCGATGTTGGGGAAGGCGTAGAACGCGCCCTTGGGATTGACGCAGCGCAAGCCGGGGATCGCGTTCAGGCCGCTGACGATCAGGCGCCGGCGCTCGTCGAAGGTCTTCATCATCGCCGCGACGGCGGTCTGCGGCCCGAGCAAGGCTTCACGTCCGGCCATCTGCACCGGCGCGCTGGCGCAAGACACCGAGTTGATCTGCAGGCGCTCGGCGTGCGCGATCAACTTCGCCGGCCAGACGCCGAAGCCCAGGCGCCAGCCGGTCATCGAGAAGGTCTTCGACCAGCCGTCGAGCAGGATCGTGCGATCGCGCAGCGCCTCGTAGCCCAGGAAGCAGGTGTGCTGCTCGCCGTCGTAGGTCATGCGCGAGTAGATCTCGTCGGCCAGGATCGCCACTTGCGGATGCGCTTCGAGGCCCTTGGCGAGCTTGTCCAGCTCCGCCTTGGGCACCACGCCGCCGGTGGGATTCGCGGGCGTGTTGAAGATCAACAGCCGCGTCTTGGGCGTGATCTTCGCGAGCACGTCGGCCGCGCTGAAATTGAAGCCGTTCTGCTCGCGCAGCTGGATCGGCACCGGCGTCGCGCCGGTGAAGCGGATCAGCGACTCGTAGATCGGGAAACCCGGATTGGGGTAGAGGATCTCCGCGCCCGGCTCGCCGAACATCGCGATCGCGTACTGCATCGTCGGCTTGCCGCCGGGCACGATCAGCACGTGTTCCGGGTCGACCTTGACGCCCCACTGCTTGTGCAGGTACTCGCACACCGCTTCGCGCACCACCAGCAGGCCCTTGGCCGGCGTGTAGAAGTGCAGCCCGTCGCGCAGCGCCTTGATGCCGGCCTCGACGATGTTCTCGGGGGTGCGGAAGTCGGGCGAGCCGATGCCCAGGTTGACGATGCTCTTGCCCTGGGCCTCGAGCGCCCGGGCGCGCGCCAGGACTTCGAAAGCGGACTCCGTGCCCAGGTCGGACATGCGCTGCGCGAGCGCGAGGTTGGCGGCGGTCATCGGGTTTCCTGCTCTGGATCCTGGCGATGGAAGATCGCAGAGCCTACGCGCTGCCCGCGCGGGGTCAAGCGCAGCGCCGCCGCGAGCGCTTCAGCGCAGGAAAAGCGCGCCCGCGACGACCGCCGACCAGAGCAGCGCGTTGAGCGCGAACATCAGGTCGCCGCCCAGCAGGATGCGCGTCGGGTTGCCGCCGCCGCGGCTGGTCTGCACCAGGAACATGTAGCGCGCGATGCCGAAGACCACGAAGGGCACCGACCAGACCAGGTTCGTGGAGCGGAACTTCTCCACGGTCTCGTCGGCGACGGTGTACATCGTGTAGTTGACGATTGTCACCGCGGCGAGCACGGTCACCAGCTGGTCGAGGAAGCCGACGGTGTACTCGCGCAGGTTGGCGCGGTGGTTGCCGCGCTCCTCGCCCAGCAGCTCGATCTCCGCGCGGCGTTTGCACAAGGCCAGGAACAGCGCCAGGAACAGCGTGCACAGCAACAGCCAGTGCGAGACCTCGGCGTGCGCCGCGAGTCCGCCGGCGTGCACGCGCAGCAGGAATCCGGTGGCGATGCAGAAGGCGTCGATCAGCACGAAGTGCTTGAGCCAGACGCTGTAGGTGAAATTGAGCGCGATGTAGCCGCCGACGACCGAAACCACGGCCCAGCCGCGGTCGCCGGCGAGCCAGCCCAGCGCCAGGGCGCCGAACACGCACAGGGCGCTGGTCGCCAACGCGATCGGCACGGGCACCCGGCCCGCGGCGATCGGCCGATTGCGCTTGGTCGGGTGCGCGCGGTCGCTCTCGACGTCGAGCACGTCGTTGAGCAGGTAGATCGAACTCGCGCCCAGGCAAAAGGCCAGAAAGGCCCACACAGCGCGGCGGACGTCGGCGAGGTCCTCGGGGTGCGCGCGCGTGGTGTCCGCGTAGGCAAACACCACGGCAGCGAGCACGAAGACGTTCTTGACCCACTGGTGGGGTCGCAGCGCCTGCAGCAGGGCCAGGGGATTCATCGAGGACCGCGTGGGTTCGCCGTCTTTCGGGCGAGCCGCACGCGGGCCTGGAGGTTGCAAAGCGAAAAGCGCCTAGTCCAGGGAGAGCTTGGTCAGATCGGGGATCTGCGATCCCGGCCCCACGATCAACAGCTCGTCGGGCTGCAGCGTGCCGTCGGCTTCCAGGAGCCCAGCCTCGAAGGTCTGCGCCGAGCCGTCGCCGTAGAGCACCACGGTCGCCGTCCTGTGGTTGCTGCCGCCGTCGTTGTCGTCGGCGACCAGCGGTTCCTTGCCCGACTGCAGCTTCTTCAGCGGCGAGCCCTTGCAGTCGCGGCCGGCGTACGAGGACCACGAGCCGTCGATCGGCGCCAGATCGGTGTACCAGGTGTCCTCGGGCATGCCCTGCGTGCCCGCAGGCTGCTGCACCGCCGGACAATTCAGCGTCTTCGTGCTCTTGGGGGTGTTTTCCCAGACCTTGAGCGAGACCAACTCGGCGAAGAAGCGCACGCCGCTCTGCGCGGGCGGCTTGCCGAACTTCGACTCGTACATGATGAAGCCCGCGTAGATCTCGGACATGTTCTTCTTGCAGGCGGTCACCTTGGCCTGGTCGATGGCCTCGGGGATCTTCGGCAGCAGGAAGACCATCAGCAGACCGATGATCAGGATCACGGCCAGCAGCTCGACCAGCGTGAAACCGGCGCGTGCGGCGCGAACGAGGCGGCAAGGAATTTGCATCGGCAGGGGTGCGGTCCGCAAGGGCCGCCGGCGGTTTTGGATCGGTCGCCAGGGTTGTACCCCATCGCCACCCCGCAGTCACCCGCAAGGCTGCCGGGTGAAAAACGGTGCCAGGCATCTATCCATCTCCTGCGCACCCCGCGCGCGGCGCGCGGGGTGCGCAGGAGATGGATAGATGCCTGGCACCGTTTTTCACCCGCGCGGGGTGACCAGGAAGTGGACGGATGCCTGGCACCCGTTTTCACCGGTTGGCGCTACTTCGCTGCGGCCTTCTTGAGCGCGGCGACGCGGTTGGTCTTTTCCCAGGCGAACTCGGGCCGGCCGAAGTGGCCGTGGTAGGCGGTCTTTTCGAAGATCGGTTTCTTGAGGTCGAGGTCGCGGATGATCGCGGCCGGACGCAGGTCGAAGACCTCGTCGACCGCGGCGGCGATCTTCTCCTCGGGCACGCTCGAGGTGCCGAAGGTGTCGACGCGCACCGACAAGGGCTTGGCGACGCCGATCGCGTAGCTGACCTGCACCTCGCAGCGCTTGGCCAGGCCCGCGGCGACGACGTTCTTCGCCACCCAGCGCGCGGCGTAGGCGGCCGAGCGATCGACCTTCGAAGGATCCTTGCCCGAGAAGGCGCCGCCGCCGTGTCGGCCCATGCCGCCGTAGGTGTCGACGATGATCTTGCGGCCGGTCAGTCCGCAGTCGCCGTGCGGGCCGCCGATCACGAATCGACCGGTGGGGTTCACGTGGTAGATCGTCTGCTTGTCCAGGTACTTGGCCGGGATCACGGCCTTGATCACGTCGGCGATGATGCGCTTCGTGATCACCGCGTGCGCCACTTCGGGCGCGTGCTGCGTCGAGATCACCACCGTGTGCACGCGCACGGGCACGTCGCCCTCGTACTCGACCGTGACCTGGCTCTTCGCGTCGGGGCGCAGCCACTTGAGCTTGCCGTTCTGGCGCAGCTCGGCCAGCTTCTCGACCAGGCGGTGCGCGTAGTAGATCGGGAAGGGCATCAGCACGTCGGTCTCGTCGCAGGCGAAGCCGAACATCAGGCCCTGGTCGCCGGCGCCCTGCTCCTTGTGCAGCCCCTGGCCCGCGGTGACGCCGATGGAGATGTCCTGCGACTGGCGCCCGACGGTGACCGCGACGCCACAGGTCTCCCCGTTGATGCCGAAGGCGTCGTCGGTGTAGCCGATGCGCTTGAGCGTGCGCCGCGCGACGTCCTGGAAGTTGACCTTGGCGCCCGTGGTGATCTCACCGGCGACGACGCACAGCCCCGTGGTGACCAGGGTCTCGCAGGCGACGCGCGAATGGGGATCCTCGGCCAGGCAGGCGTCGAGCACCGCGTCGGAGATCTGGTCGGCCACCTTGTCGGGGTGGCCCATCGAAACGGATTCGGAGGTGAAGAGTTTGCGCGACGTCATCGTGGGGTCGATCAAGAGGGTCAGGACGGTTGGGTGGTCGGAGGCCTTTGCCGAGGGCTTGGAATCCCGGGAAAGATACCCCGCGCCAAGCAGCGGCGGAAGGCGCCCATGACACGCGAGCGCCGTCCCGCTCCGAAAGGCAATGAGCGGGGGCTCAGGCAGGTGCGATCAAGCGGGCGAGCGCGGAGAGCGTCAAGGCGGTCGCGCCCTTTTGGCGCTCGACCGCCGACCGGCCGGCCTGGCCCATCGTCCGTCGCGCTTCGTCGTCGTGGACCAGCGCGCGGAACTCGCGCTCCAGGCCCGCCGCATCGGGCACGCGACGGCTGGCGCCGGCCTCTTCCAGGAGCGCGGCCTCCTGCGCGAAGTTGTCGACGTGCGGGCCGTAGATCACCGCCTTGCCCTGGGCCGCGGGCTCGAGCATGTTCTGGCCTCCGTGGGGCACCAGGCTGCCGCCGACGAAGACCAGATCGGCCAGGGCGTAGACGTTCTCCAGCTCGCCGATCGTGTCGACGATCGCGGGCTGCCTGCGATCGAGCGCCGCGCCGCGCCGCAGCCGGCTGAGCAGCTGGGCCGGCGCGCCCGCTTCGGCCAGCGCGGCCAAGACCTCGTTGGCGCGCTGCGGGTGGCGCGGCACGATCACCAGGCGGGCTTCGCTCGCGCCGGCCTGCCACGCGCGCGCCACGATTTGCTCCTCGGGCTCGTGCGTGCTGCCGGCGACGATCAACTTCTGGCCCAGGCCCGGTCCCAGCAGCTCGCGCAGCGGCGGCGGAACGTGGCGCTCGCCGATCGTCAGCCCGTCGGCCTTCATGCTGCCGGTGACCAGCACGCGCTCGGGCCGGCGCGAGAGCGCGCAGAAACGCTCGGCGTAGGCCTCGCTTTGCACGCAGAACAGCGAGATGCGGTTGAACTGCGGCAGCGAGTGACGGAACCAGCGGTAGCGCCTGAAGCTCTTGGGCGTGATGCGCCCGTTGACCACCGCGACCGGCACGCCGCGGCGGTTGCACTCGCGCAGGAAGTTGGGCCAGATCTCCAGCTCCATCAGGACCACGCATACCGGCTGCAGCGCGGCCAGGAAGCGGCGCGCGACGAAGGAGATGTCGAGCGGGAAGCGCACCACGGCGTGGCCGGGGAACACCTGGCGCGCCACGGCGAGCCCGGTGCTCGTGGTCGAGCTCAGGATCACCTCGGCGTCGGGAAACTGCTCCAGGATCCGGCGCACCAGCGGCGCGGCGCCCTTGATCTCCCCCACCGAGACGCCGTGCACGAGAACCCGACGGCGCGGCGAAGGCGGCGGGAAGGGGCGCAGCCCCAGTCGCGCGATCACCATCTCGCGGAAGGCCTGCTGGCGCGCCATGCGCAGCGCGATCCAGGGCGATGCCAGCAGCGCGGCCAGGATCCACAGGCCGTCGTAGGAGCCGTGCAGCAGCCAGCGCAGCAGGCCCGGGTTGGGATCGGCGCGCACCGTCGGAGCATCGGGGCTCCAAGCGGCGCGCACCGTCGCGTGCATGCCGCTGCCGGCCCCGCTCGTGCCGCCTGCGCTTGTCACGCGCTCAGGCGGCGGTCTGCGGCTTCTCGACCTTGATGCGCAGCACCAGGCTGGTGACTTCGTCCTCGACGGCGGCCATCAGGCTCTCGAACAGCTCGAAGCCCTCGCGCTTGTACTCGTTCTTCGGGTCGAGCTGCCCATAGCCGCGCAGGCCGATGCCGGTCTTCAGCGCGTCGAGCGCGTGCAGGTGGTCCTTCCACTTGCTGTCGATCGCGTTGAGCAGCAGGTATTGCTCGACACGCCGCATCGTCGGCTCGCCGACTTCCTTCTCGCGCTCCGTGTATTGGGCCAGCACCTCTTCGCGCACGCCCTGGGTATCGGGCTCGTCGCCGACCGCCGCGGCGATCGCCGCCTCGGACACGTCGAAGCCGAAGCTGCGCTGGCACCAGCCCTTGAATCCCTCGGCGTCGGCCTTGTGCACCGCCGCCGCGCGCTCGATCGACGAGCCCATCCACAGCGTGACCTTCTCGTTGAGGCCCCTGGATTCCAGGACCTCCTGGCGCACGCCGTAGATGGTCTTGCGCTGCTTGTCCATGACCTCGTCGTACTCCAGCAGCGACTTGCGGATCTCGAAGTTGTAGTCCTCGACCTTCTTCTGGGCCTTCTCGATCGCGCGCGAGACCATGCGCGATTCGATTTGCTGGCCCTCGGTCATGCCCAGGCGCTCCATCGCGTTCTTGACCCAGTCGCGGTAGAAGCGCCGCATCAGGTCGTCCTCCAGCGAGAGGAAGAAGCGCGAGGTGCCGCCGTCGCCCTGGCGGCCGGAGCGGCCGCGCAGCTGGTTGTCGATGCGCCGCGCCTCGTGGCGCTCCGTGCCCAACACGTACAGCCCGCCGAGCTGCTGCACGTCGGCCTGGTCGCGGTCGCACTCCTCGCGCACCTTGGCACGCACCGCGTCGACTTGGGCCAAGTGGTCGATGTCGCCTTCGCGCAGCTGCGCCTCGGCCAGCGCCTTGCGCAGACGCCACTCGAAGTTGCCCCCGAGCTTGATGTCCGTGCCGCGGCCAGCCATGTTCGTGGCCACGGTCACCGCCGCCCGCGCGCCGGCCAGCGCGACGATGTTGGCCTCGCGCTCGTGGTTCTTGGCGTTGAGCACCTCGTGCGCGATGCCGCGCTGCTTGAGCATTCCCGACAGCAGCTCCGACTTCTCGACCGAGGTCGTGCCGATCAGCAGCGGCTGCCCGATCTCGTGCACGCGCGCCACCTCGTCGACGATCGCCTTCCACTTTTCCGGCTCGGTGCGGTAGACCACGTCGTTGTGGTCCTGGCGCGCGATCGGCAGGTTGGTCGGGATCTGGATCACGTCCAGGCGGTAGATCTTGTAGAACTCGGCCGCCTCGGTCAGCGCGGTGCCGGTCATGCCCGCCAGCTTCTTGAACAGCCGGAAGTAGTTCTGGTAGGTGATCGTCGCCAGCGTCTGGTTCTCCTGGCGCGGCGGGATGCCTTCCTTGGTCTCGATCGCCTGGTGCAGGCCGTCGGACCAGCGCCGGCCGTGCATCTTGCGGCCGGTGAACTCGTCGACGATCGTGATCTCGCTCTCCTCGATCACGTACTCGCGGTCCTTCATGTACAGCTGGTGCGCGCGCAGCGCGTTCTCGAGGAAGTGCGGCCAGTCCTCGTTGCCCGGCGTGTAGAAGGAATCGACGCCGACCAGCTGCTCGGCGGCCTCGATGCCGGCCTCGAGCAGCGAAACCTGGCGCTCCTTCTCCTTGACCTCGAAGTGCTTGTCCTTCTTGAGCCGGCGCGCGACGCGGTCGGCGATCATGTACTTGCTGCTGGACTCCTCGGCGGGACCGGAAATGATCAGCGGCGTGCGCGCCTCGTCGATCAGGATCGAGTCGACTTCGTCGACGATCGCGTAGGTCAAGTGGCGCTGCACCTGGTCCTCGACGCGCACCTTCATGTTGTCGCGCAGGTAGTCGAAGCCGAACTCGGAGTTCGTGCCGTAGACGATGTCGCTCTCGTACAGCGGCTTGCGCTCCGACGCCTGCATGTTCGACTGGATCGCGCCGCTCTTGAGCCCCAGGAAGTCGTAGATCGGCTTCATCCAGGCGCAGTCGCGACGCGCCAGGTAGTCGTTGACGGTCACCAGGTAGACCGGCTTGCCGGCGAGCGCATTCAGGTACAGCGGCAGGGTCGCGACCAGGGTCTTGCCCTCGCCGGTCATCATCTCGGCGATGTTGCCGCGGTGCAGCACAATGCCGCCGACCATCTGCACGTCGAAGTGGCGCAGGCCCAGGGTGCGCACGCTGGCCTCGCGCACCATGGCGAAGGCGCGCGGCAAGACCTCCTCCAGGCTGGTCCTGCCGTCGGCGATCGCCGCCTTCCATTCGGCGGTCTGGGCCTGGAACTGCTCCGGGCTGAGGCCCTGGGCCCAGGCCTCCAGGCCGGCGATCTCGGCCACGATCGGCCCCAGCCCCTTGACCTCGCGTTCGGTGTGCGAGCCGAACATGCTCTTGAGTTTCCGTCCCAGGGAGTCGCCCAGGGCCGAGAGCCTGTCGTTGATGGTTTCCCAGTTCATCGCGATGTGCAGATCCTTTTCCCCCGCTCTGGGGGGCAACATTGAACGGGACCGGGGGCCGCAGGGGAAGGGCGCGGCGCCGCGAGACCGCGTTCCGTGGCTGGAGGGATAGGGCCGGGCGGCCCGAATCCAAGCCCGCGCACCGGGCTCAACCGCCCCGGGGCGTGCCGCGGGAGGGTCGCAGGGTGAGCTGGGCGATGGTCGTGAACAGCAGCTTGCGGGGGTAGGGCTTGCGCAGGAATCCGTTGATCGGCCCCAGGCGCTCCAGCTGGATCGAGGAGGCGGTGGCCATGAGCACCGGCATGTCCTTCAGCTTCGGGTCGGCGCGCACCGAGGCCAGCACGGCCTCGCCGTCCAGCGCCGGGAGTTCGTAGTCGAGGATCAGCAGGTCCGGCCGCGGAGCATGCTGCAGGCGCTCGAGCACGCTCTCCCCGGAGTGGAACAACTCCACCTCGTAGCCGCGGCCGCGCAGCAGCGCTCCCAGTCCGATCGCGACGCTCTTCTCGTCGTCGACCAGCGCGATGCGGATGCGCTTCTCGGATTCGCGCTCCACCGGCGCCAAGTCCTCGCACAGCGTGCGCAGATCGTCGTAGGTGGGCAGGCCCGCGGCGTGCCAGGCGGCTTCGATGCGCGCCTTGAGCTCGCGGTTGTAGAGCTTGAGCTCCTGCCACAGCGCGAAATCGGGCGCGTTGGCGCGCACGTCGAGGTTGTCGTGCGTGTCGACGGTGAAAAAGAACTCGCCGTCGACCAGGTACTCCTGCACCACGAACTTCATGAACGGGTAGCGCTGGTTGCCCAGGCGCAGCAGGTAGGAGCGCGAGCCCTCGCGCTCCTCCAGCTCCAATTGCTCGAAGTGCAGGAGCAACTCCTCCAAGGACTGCGCGCGGGCGAGCCGGGCCGCGAAGGCCGGATCGCGCCCCGCGCTGCCGACGGGCCAGGCGAGCTCCTGGTAGAGCTCGATCGCGCGCCGCACGTGGGCGGGGGTCAATTCCTCGATTCGCATGGCGGGCAGTGAAGGCGCGGGCCGGGCGCGCGCGGCGGAGTTCGCCGGCGAGGACGCTCGGCCCGCGCCCGCGTGGAGTGTGCACGCCGCGCACCACCCTTGGCAACGGGCGAGGCGCCGCGCGGCCTCACGCGCCGTGCTCCGCCGCTGGTTCCTTCTTCCAGCTCGAGGCGAACAGCAGCACGGCGCCGACCGAGATGCAGCTGTCCGCGACGTTGAAAGTCGGGAAGTGCCAATCCCACACCGCGAAGTAGACGTCGATGAAGTCGCGCACCATGCCGAAGGGGCGCTCGCCGGAGGCGGTGAACAGGTTGTCGTAGAGGTTGCCCATCGCACCGGCCAGCACCAGCACCAAGGCCCAGGTCAGCGTGCGCCGCGAAAGCGGGTTGCGCGCCACCAGCCACAGCAGCACGAGCACCGCCGCACAGCGCCCGAAGACCAACACGTGCGTCGGCAGCCGATCGAAGCCCCAGGCCATGCCCGGGTTGAGCGAGGTCATCCAGGCCAACCAGTCGCCCAGGATCGGCTCGCGCGGATGACCGTGGGCGTCGTACTCCACCGCCGCGCCGGGCAGCGGCCGCAGCGGCGGGCCCAATCGGGCGAAGACTGCGGCCTTGGACCACAGATCGAGCGCGAGCAACAGCGCGACGGCGCCGGCGCGCCAGGCGAGCGCCCGCAGCGGCGGCCAGGGCGCGCGTTGCTTGACCGCGGCTTGGGCTGTCGGGTCCACGCTTGGGGCAGGGCGCTGGAGCGCGTCCGGCTAGATCAGGTCGCGCTCGGCCTTGCGCTGGCACTCGATGCAGTAGCGCGCGTGGGGAACCGCCTTGAGCCGCTCCTTGAAGATCAGCTCCTGGCAGTTCTCGCACATGCCGTAGGTGCCCTGATCGATGCGGCCGAGGGCCTCGTTGATCTCGCGCAGCGTGTCGCCGTCGCGTTCCAGCAGCTCCAGGTTGAACTCCTGGAAGTAGCCGTCCGAGGTGTCGGCCGGCCGCGTCTCGAATCCCGTTTCCGTGCCGAAGGCTTCCTGGTGGAGCTGGCTCATGTCCCCGGAAAGCAGCGCTTGCGCGCGCGTCAAGCTGTTCCGAAAGATGTCGAGGTCCTTGGCGCTGAGCTTCTTGGTCATGGAGCGAGCGAGCGTGCCGGGTGCCAGGTGGTGATTCGCCGAGGGGTGTTCGAGCGGGCCGTGCCGAGTCGGACTCGGCTGGATGCGCCGGGCTTGGGGCGAGCTGGCCCGATGGCCACCGCGGACTCGACCTGCCGGCGGGAGACCGCCAGCCCCCCCTGCGGGGCGAGGCATTATGGGTAGGAGTCGACAACAGTCAAGCCGCGATCCGAACTTGCGCCGGCTCGGACCGACCTGGAGGCTGTGTCCATGGCCGCGCCCGCACCTGCCCCCCCGCCCGCGCCGGAGATCGCCGCGGCGATCGAGGACTTCCTGCTGGCGCTGCGCGTCGAGGCCGGGCTTTCGCGCAACACCCTGCTCGCCTACGGCGCTGACCTGCGCGCGCTGATGCGCTGGGCGGGCGAGCGCGGGGTGCTGCGCCTGGAGGATTTCGACCGCGAATTGCTCTACGACTGGCTCGAGGCGCTGCGCGCCTCGGCGCTCGCCGATTCCAGCGTGGCGCGCAAGCTCTCGGCGGCCAGCGTGTTCTTCGCCCACCTGATCGCCGAGGGACGCCTGCGCAACGACCCCACGGCGCGGGTCGCCGCGCCGCGCCTGACCCGGCCGCTGCCCACGTCGCTCGAGGTCGCCGACGTGGCGCTGCTGATGGAGGCGCCCGCGGCCGACGCCGGCCTGCCGGCGTGGCGCCGCTTGCGCGATGCGGCCCTGCTCGAGGTGCTCTACGCCGCGGGCGCGCGCATCAGCGAAGCGCTGAGCCTGACGACCAACGGCATCGACCCCAGCCTGCGCGTGCTGCAGCTGACCGGCAAGGGTCGCAAGACGCGCCTGGTGCCCTGCAACCAGCGCGCGCGCGACGCGCTCGAACGCTGGATCGCGCAAGGTCGTCCGACGCTGGACGGCCACGCGACGCGCGCCGAGGTGTTCTTGACGCGCAGCGGCGCGCCGCTCGATCGCACCAACGCCTGGCGCGCGGTGAAGCGCGCCGCGCTGGTCGCGGGCATCCGCGTCCCGATTTCGCCGCACACGCTGCGGCATGCCTTCGCGACGCACCTGATCGAAGGCGGAGCGGACCTGCGCTGCGTGCAAGAAATGCTCGGCCACGCGTCGATCCGCACCACCGAGATCTACACGCACGTCGACGGGGAGCGGCTCTTGTCCTTGCACCGCCTGTACCATCCGCGCGCCTGAGCCGCGGCGGGCTTGCGCGAAGTCGTCAGGGCGCTAGGCTGGCCTGGGTGCTGCCCGCGCCGCGCGCCACTGCCGCGGCGGCCTGCTGCCGCCGACACCCCTCCGGCCATGAACCCGCGCACGCTGCTGCACATCCTGCTGGTCGCGGTGGTGGCCGTGGTGATCCTGAAGTTTCCCGAGCAGCGCAGCACGGAGAGCCTGGCCGACTACGCCTCGGGCGGCGAGCCCGACCTGAGCGGCGAGCGGCCCGAGCGCGCGCGCGATGCCCTCGACGAACTGCCGCTGAGCACGAGCTTTCCCGGCATCCGCGGCGAGGCGATCGGGCTGGACGGCGCCGGGGTCGCGGGCTTGCGCGTCGAAGCCGTTCCGCGCTTCGACCTGGCGCAGGAGGATGAACCCGAGGCCGCCGCACGCCTGCGCAGCACCACCAGCCAGGACGACGGTTCCTTCGAGCTGTTCAACGTCGATCCCGACTCCACGCTCGCGGTGCGCAGCACCACGCTGGCCTTGCTGTGCGAGCGCCGCCGGGTGCAGCCCGACGGCTCGATCAGCGCACTGCTCGTGCTCGCGCCCACGTCACCGGTCGCCGGCCGCGTCAGCGGAGGCCGCCCGGGACAGCGCGTCATCCTGCGCGCGAACCACGATCTGCCGCTCGCCGCGCGCACGGCCGAAGTGGATCGCGAGCTGGTCTTCGAGCGCGAAGTGGAGACGCGATCCGACGGCAGCTTCGACTTCGGACGCGTGCCCTGCTCCAACTCCACGCTCCTGGAGACCGACGACGGCCGCGGCGGGCTGCGCCGCGCGTCCGTGCCCTACGAGGGCACGCTCACCGTCAACATCGACCTGCGACAGCCCTGAGCCTCAGCCTCAGGGCCGCGCGCGGGCGAGCGATTCGAGGATCGTCGCGGCCAGCTTGGCGCCGATGCCGGGCACGGCGGCCAGCGACTCCTGCGACTCGGCGCGAATGCCGGCGACCGAGCCGAAGCGCGTCAGCAGCGCGCGCTTCTTGACCGGCCCCAGGCCGTCGATCGAATCCAGCTGCGAGCGGATGCGGCCGCGCTCCTTGCGGTGGTAGCGGATCGCGAAGCGGTGCGCCTCGTCGCGGATGCGCTCCAGCAAGAGCCGCGCCGGCGAGTTGCGGCCCAACTCCAGCGGCAGCTCGACACCCGGCAGGAACAGCCGCTCCTCGCTGGCCGGCTTGGATTTGCCGCCGACGCGACGTTCCGAGCGCGCCTTGGCCAGGCCGACGATCGGCACGTCGTGGGCGCCGGCTTCCGCGCGCGCTTCGAGCGCGCTGGCCAGTTGCTGCGCGCCGCCGTCGATCACGATCAGGTCGGGCAGCTCGTTGTCGCGGGCTCCGCGGCGCAGGCTGCGGCCGACGACCTCGCGCAGCGAGGCGAAATCGTCCTGGCCCGCGACCGTGCGCAGCTTGAAGCGCCGGTAGCCGGACTTGTCCTGGTGGCCCGAGCGCATGCGCACGCGGCTGGCCACGGTGTGCGCGCCCTGCATCGTCGAGATGTCGAAGCAGTCGATCACCTCGGGCGGACCGGGCAGGTCGAGCAGCTCCGCGAGCGCTTCCAGGGCTTCCTCCTCGGCGGCCTTGGAGCTCTTGTGGAAATTCAGCGCCGTGCGCGCGTTCTCGTGCGCCAGGTCGAGCATCCGCCGGCGCTCGCCGGACTGCGGCACGATCCAGCGCGTGCGCAGGCCGAACAAGTTGCGGAACAGCTCCAGGTCGGCGGGCTCGCAGGAGAGCACGACCTCGGCCGGCGGCGGCAAGCGGCCCGCGCCGTAGAGCGCCGTGATCACGTTGTTCCAGAGTTCGTCGTCGGGCAGCTCCGAGCGGAAAGCGTGGCTGCGGCTCTCGCCCAGGCGCCCCTCGCGGAAGGCCAGCCGGTGCAGCAGCGCGTCGCGCCCCGAGCGCACCAGGGCCAGCACGTCGCGGTCGACCGAGTCCGCGGGGCGCACGCCCTGGCGCTCGACGGTGCGCCGCAACGCGCCGAGGCGGTCGCGCCAGGCGGCCGCGCGCTCGTAGTCGCGCGCTTCGCTGGCCGTGCGCATGCGCGCGTCGAGCTCCGCTTCGAGTTCGCCGATGTCGCCCGAGAGGATGCGCTCGGCGCGCTTGAGCAGCTGCGCGTAATCCTCGCGCGAGATCAGGCCGACGCAGGGCGCGGCGCACAGCCCGATCTGGTGCTTCATGCAGGGCCGCGAGCGGTTGGCGAAGACCGTGTCGGGGCAGTCGCGCAAGGGCACGACCCGGTGCAGGTCCGAGAGCGTGCGGCGCAGGGAGCGCGAATTGGCGAAGGGCCCGAACAGGCGCGCGCGAACCCCGGTCTCGCCGGGCCGCTGCCCCTGCGGATGGTGGGCGCGCACGAAACGGAAGCGCGGAAAGTCCTCGCCAGGGTCGAGGCGCAGCATCAGGAAGGACTTGTCGTCCTTCAGCCGCACGTTGTGCGCCGGCTTGTGCTGCTTGATCAGCGCGTCCTCCAGCAGCAGGGATTCCTGCTCGGTGCGCGTCACGATGCACTCGACCGAGACCGCCTCCTCGTTCAGGAAGCGGATCATCAGCCGGCCGTCGCCCCCGGGCCGGCGGTAGCTGCGCAGGCGCGAGCGCAGCGAGAGCGCCTTGCCCACGTAGAGCACCTCGCCCGCCTGCGCGCGGAACAGGTACACGCCCGGCTTCTCGGGCACCCCGTCCAGGCTCCAGCGCGGCTCGTCCATGCTCGCGCGCATCATAGGCCGGGGCGAGAGCGTGAGAATCCCGCTGACAGGCGCGCGCGCCAAGCTCAGACTCGGGCCATGGGATCCGCGCCGGGCCAAAGCGCGCGCCGATCGGGAGCGCGCCGATGAGCGCGACCTCGACCGTGCGCCTGTACGCCATCGACATCGGGGCGCTCTCGCCGGCCCAGGCGCTGGCATTCCCGCGGATGCTGGAGGCCGACGAGCGCGCGCGCATGCAGCGTCTGGTGTTCGAGCACCACCGCCGGCGCTTCGCCGCGGCCCACGGTTTCCTGCGCCTGGTGCTGCGCCGCGAGCTGGGTCACGCCGGGCCGCCGATCGCCTTCGAGCTGGGCGCCCACGGCAAGCCTCGGCTGCGCGAGGGCGAGCTGCACTTCAGCCTGACGCACACCGGCTGGCACGCGATGCTCGCGGTCGGCGGCAGTGAGCTGGGCCTGGACGCCGAGGAAATCCGAGCGGAGCGCATCGACGACGAACTCGCGCGGCGCGTGATGACCGACGCGGAATTCGAGCGCTGGGCTCGCGCCCCCGGGACGCCGCAGGTGGAGAGCTTCTTCCGCCTGTGGAGCGCCAAGGAGAGCCTGATGAAGGCCACCGGCCTGGGGCTCACGCTGGGTCCGCGCAGCTTCGCCGTGCTCGTGCCCGATGGCCTCGATCTGCTGCCCCAGGTCGAGCTCGAGGGCCGCGCCTGGAGGCTGCGCGAGCTCGAGGCCCCGCCGGGCATCGCCATGGCGCTGGCCACTTCGGACGAGGGCGAAGTGCAGCGCCTCGACTGGCGCTGATCAGCGCGCCAGCTCCAGGCGCTCCAGCTCCGAGAGCCGGTCGCGCAGTTTGGCCGCCTCCTCGAAGCGCAGCTCGCCGGCCGAGCGCAGCATGTCCTCGCGCACGCGCAGGATCTCGCCGCGCAGCCGCTCGCCGCTCCAGTCCGCCGCCTCGTCGCGCGGCTTGGAATCGTCGCCGGGCAGCGCGAGCTCCACGTAGTCCATCTCGTACAGGGCCTCGATGCCGTCGCGGATCGGCTTGAGGATCGTCCGCGGCTCGATGCCGTTCACGCGGTTGTACTCCGCCTGCGCCAGGCGCCGGCGCGCGACCTCGGCCATCGTGGTCTGGATCGATCCGGTCATGCCGTCGGCGTACAGGATCACGCGGCCCTCGACGTTGCGCGCGGCGCGGCCGCAGGTCTGGATCAGCGAGGTCGCCGAGCGCAGGAAGCCTTCCTTGTCGGCATCGAGCACCGCGACCAGCGCGACCTCGGGCAGGTCCAGCCCCTCGCGCAGCAGGTTGATGCCCACCAGGACGTCGAACTCGCCCAGGCGCAGGTCGCGCAGGATCGACGAGCGTTCCATCGCGTCGATCTCCGAGTGCAGGTAGCGCACGCGCAGGCCCAGCTCGCCCAGGTAGGTGCTCAGATCCTCGGCCGAGCGCTTGGTGAGCGTGGTCACCAGGACGCGCCAGCCGGCCTTGACCGTCTTGCGGATCTCGTGCACCAGATCGTCGACCTGCGTGCGCGCCGGCCGAAGTTCGATCGCCGGGTCCAGCAGCCCGGTCGGGCGCACGATCTGCTCGGCCACGCGGCCCGCGGAGCGCGAAAGCTCGTACGCCGAGGGCGTCGCGGAGACGTAGATCGCCTGCTGCACCAGGTTCTCCCACTCCTCGAAGCGCAGCGGACGGTTGTCGAGCGCGCTGGGCAGGCGGAAGCCGTGTTCGATCAGCGTCGACTTGCGCGCCTGGTCGCCGCGGAACATGCCGCCGATCTGCGGCACGGAGACGTGGCTCTCGTCGACGATCACCAGCCAGTCCTCGGGGAAGTAGTTGAGCAGCGTGAACGGCGCCTCGCCCGGCGCGCGGCCGTCCATGAAGCGCGAGTAGTTCTCGATGCCGTTGCACACGCCGGTCTCGCGCAACATCGCCAGATCGTGGCGCGTGCGGCTCTCCAGGCGCTGCGCTTCCAGCAGCTTGCCCGCCTTGCGCAGCTCGTCCAGCCGCAGCGCGAGCTCCTGCTCGATGCCTTCGCAGGCGCGCAGCACTCGATCCTTCGGCGTCACGTAGTGCCCGGCCGGGTACAAGGTGGTCGAGCGCAGCTCGCGCAGCACCTCGCCGAGCAACGGATTGACCTCGACGATCGCCTCGATCTCGTCGCCGAACATTTCTATGCGCAGCACGCGATCCTCTTCGTAGATCGGGAAGACCTCGATCACGTCGCCGCGCGCGCGGAAGGTGCCGCGGCGGAAGTCGAGGTTGTTGCGCGCGTACTGCATCTGCGTCAGGCGCCGCAGCAGGTCCTCGCGCGGCAGCGCGGCGCCGACCTCGAGCGTCAGCGCCATCTCGGCGTAGGCGTCGGGGTTGCCCAGGCCGTAGATGCAGGACACCGAGGCCACGATCAGGACGTCGCGGCGCTCCAGCAGGGAACGCGTGGCCGAGTTGCGCAGGCGCTCGATGTTCTCGTTGCGGCTGGCGTCCTTCTCGATGTACGTGTCGCTCGAGGGCACGTAGGCCTCGGGCTGGTAGTAGTCGTAGTAGGACACGAAGTACTCGACGGCGTTGTGCGGGAACAGCTCCTTGAACTCCGAGTACAGCTGCGCCGCCAGCGTCTTGTTGGGGCTGAGCACCAGGGTCGGCCGGTCGAGCTCGGCGATCACCGCCGCGGCGGTGAAGGTCTTGCCCGAGCCGGTGATGCCCAAGAGCGTCTGGTGCCGCGCGCCCTCGCGCACGCCGCGGCTGAGGCTCTCGATCGCGCGCGGCTGGTCGCCGGTGGGCGCGAAGGCCGAAACCAGCTGGAAAGGGCCTGGCGCCGCCGGGGCCGCGGCCGCCCCGGCCGCCCCGGCCGCCCCGGCCGCCGAGGAAACGGCCTTCGCGGCGCGCGCCGCAGGCTTGGCCCGCGCCCCAGGCGGGGTGCTCGAGTCCGGCTTGGGTCGCGCGCGCGCCATGGGAGCAGAGTCTAGACCCGATCGGGGGCGCTGCGAGTTGGCGTGGCCGCTTGTCGCCGCCTGCCGGGGGGTCTAGGCTCCGTCCTTTCCGTCGTGGCATGGTTGCCGCGCTCGGGCCGGCGGTACAGGCAAGGGCTTGCCGCGCGGCGCCGGGCTTCCCGCTGCCCTGCGCCTGGTCCGCGCCCCCTGCGGCGCCTCTACCCGCGTCCTCCTCATGTTGATCGAATGTCCGTTCTGCAAGGCCACGGCCAAGCTGCCCGAGGAGAAGGAAGGCGCGAAGGTGCGCTGCTCGGGCTGCGGCAAGGTCTACGTCGCGCGTGAGAAGGGTTCGAAGGCCAAGACTGGCGGCGTCAACGGCACCACCTTGGGGATCGCCGGCGGGGCCGTGCTCGCGATCGCCATCTTCGCGTTCTTCGCCAACCAAAGCGGCAACAAGCCGCCGCCTGCGCCGCCGCCCAAGGTCGTGAAGCAGGCCGAACCCGTGATCGACCACGTCGGCTGGGACAGCGAGGCGGTCAAGCTGGTGCGCAATCTCTACGACGCGGCAGCGAGCTACAACGAGGGCTTCCTGCTCGCCTCGCTCGACGGCCCGCGCATCGCGGCGCGCCTGAAGGAGGCCGCGGCCGCGGCTCCAGAGGGCACGCCCGCGCCGGCCGACTACGACAGCTTGAGCCCCTCGGACAAGCAGCTCTACGTGCAGGCGATCGCGCAGGAGTTCATGCGCGGAACGGGGGAGGATGCGCCGTTCCTGTGGAAACCGGTCGACGGCCGCGTGCTCGAACCCGACCTGCTGAGCGCGATCGTGCGCGTGACCGTGGACAAGCGCCCGGCGGAGGGCCAGACCGGCATCGCCGAGTCGCGCACCTACGACTGGAAGGTCTCGCGCCCCGACCCGCAGGCCAAATGGAAAGTCTGGGCCTGGGATCGCTACATCTCCGACGAAGAGCGCCGCGCGATGGCCGCCGCGAAGCGCGTCAAGACCACCAAGGTCACGCTGGAGGACGGCACCTCGCTCTACCAGGCCGAGATGCACCATCTCGAGCACCTCGACGACACGCCGGCGGAGCTGCGCGCGCAGATCGACAAGCTGATCCCGACCATGCTCGACTTCTCGCTGCGCCCCAAGGAAAACAACGCGGCACGCGACGAGCTCGTGGCGATCGGCAAGCCTGCGATCCCGATGCTCTTGAACAAGTTCTACGAGATCAAGATCGTCGAGACCGAGGACGACCCGTCCCTGGTCCAGGTCAACATGGTCTACGACACGCTGTGTCGGATCACCGACTACCGCCCGGGCTTCTCGCCGATGCCGGGCCAGAGCGAGGAACGCCGCACCATGGCGCTCAAGGCCTACTTCGCCTGGTGGGAGCGCAAGGGCAAGAACTTCACCGCGCCCAAGGAACAGAAGGACCTGCTCGACGACCTGATCGTGCCCACCGAACGTGACAAGCGCGAGATCGAGAAGGCCAGGGCCCAGGCGGGCGGCGGCTAGCGCCGGCTCGGCCACGGACCGCGCGGAATTCCGCTACACTCATCGTCTCCCGCGCGCTACCGGCGCGCGGATCCAAGCCCCCTCTCCGCGCCCTCGAGGCGCCGACCGCAGCGCGCCAGCTGGCGCCCGAACCCATGGATTTCCGCCCCGGCCTGTGCTCCGCCTGCAAGGCGAGCTTCCGCATCCCCGCCACCTTCACGGCCAACAAGGCCAAGTGCAGCAAGTGCGGCGGCACCGTCGAGATCGGCGCGGTCGTCAGCGAGAACGCCGGCGCGACGCCGCCCGCCGCCAGCGCACCCCCGGTGCCCGCCAAAGCGATCGCCGCCCCGGTCGCTGCTGCCGCGGCGCGCCTGGCCGCCAAGCCCGAGCCGCCGCCCGCCAAGCCCCCGATGGCACCCGTGAAGCCCATGGTGCCGCAGCGACCGACCGCAGCTCCGGTGAAGCCGGCCGCGACCGCCGCCAAGCCTGCCGCGACCCCGGCCAAGCCCGCAGCGGCTTCGCTCAAGCCCGCGACTCCCGCGTCCAGGGCGCCCGCCGCCGCTGCGCCGATCAAGGCAGGCGCGACGGCCAAGCCCGCGGCCAAGGCGGCGCCCGCTGCATTGGGCAAGGCCAAGCCGGTCGCCGCCAGGGCTTCGCACACCATCGACGAAGAGGCGGACGACGAGGAACGCGAGGCACGCCGCCAGCGCCTGGAGAAGAAGAAGGGTCTCAACCCGGTGCTGCTCGGCGTCAGCGCGGTGCTTTCGATCGCCGTGCTCGGTGGCGTGTGGGTCATGTACCAGAAGAGCAGCAAGGAATCGGCTGCGGCCGCCAAGATCGCGGCCGATGCGAAGGCCGTGCGCGACGAGCAGTTGCGCAAGGACGCGGCCGAGCGCGAGCGCCTGGCCCTTGCCGCGGCCGCGGAGGCCGAGAAGCCGGCAGCGGGCGAAGTGCTGGCCGCGGAAGCGCCCGCCAAGCCCGAGGAGAACGCGAAGCCCGCCGAGGCCAAGCCGGCGGCCAAGGTGCCTGTCGAGGGTTATGACCTGTCGACGATCCCCGACTTCGGACCGGCCGAGGGCACGAGCGACGAGGAGTGGACCGAGCTGCAAGGCCTCGCGGCGCTGTTCATGGATTCCTCGGCGGGCGCGCGCGCCATGCGCGCCGGAACCAAGCTGATGGAGACGCCGAAGAAGTCCTTCCCGGCGATCCTGAACGAGTTCAAGAAGCTCAACCTCGAGGACGAGGACGGCTACCGCAACGCGGACGCGACGCAGAAGTTGCTCGAGCGCATTTGCAAGGGCCACAACGTCGGCTGGAAGTACGAGCAGCAGGAGAACTGGCTGCAGTACAATCAGAAGGCGATCAAGAAGTGGTGCGATCTGTGGACCAAGGCCAGCGTCGACGAGGCCTTCTGGAACGGCCTGATCAAGGCCGACGCGGTCAAGAAGGACGAGGAAGGCGCGGCCGACGGAGCGCCGGCGCCGAAGAAGCCCGACGACTTCTGATCCGCGCGCACGCCGTGCGCCGGCTCAGGGTTTCGCAGCGACCGCGGCACCGCCCGCGCGCGGATCGCTGACGCCTTCGACGGCGCCGTCGGGCAGCACGCGAATCGCCTGAACGCGTCCCCAAGGTTTGTCCTTGGCGAGCACGGCGTGCCCGCGGCGCGAGAGCGCTTCCAGCAATTCCGGCGGCCAGCCCGGCTCGAAGTCGGTGGCCGCCGGCGCGCACTGCTGGTGGAAGCGCGGCGCCGCGACCGCGGTGGCCAGCGTCTCGCCGAAGATCAGCGTGCGCACGATCACGCCGATCACCGCGGTGATGATCTTGGGTCCGCCGGGGCTGCCGAGCACCAGCGCGACCGAGCCGCCGCCGCGGCGCAGCACCGTCGGCGTCATCGACGACAGCGGCCGCTTGCGCGGAGCCAGCGCGTTGGCGCTGCCGCCGATCAGCCCGAACTGGTTGGGCACCCCGGGCTGCAGCGCAAAATCGTCGATCTGATTGTTGAGCAGGAAGCCCGCGCCGCGCACCAGGATGCCGGAGCCGAAGCTGGAGTTGAGCGTGGTGGTCAAGCTCAGCGCGTTGCCCTGCGCGTCGAGCACGGAAATGTGCGTGGTCTCCTGG
>Ga0315910_10000530_pt1 | contig 37897 bp, 34 predicted proteins | sample EdamamesoilMG_FD_204470 | JGI IMG/M metagenome (GOLD analysis project Ga0315910, IMG submission 204470) | Garden soil microbial communities collected in Santa Monica, California, United States - Edamame soil | ecosystem: Environmental > Terrestrial > Soil > Garden | place: USA: California...
TTGAGCGTGGGTGGTGACGTGAAATTGCTGGGCGTGATTTCGCAAGGCTGCACACCGATTGGTGACACGTGGACACTGACCAAGGTGGAACAGAATCTGATTCACGAAATCGGCAATCGCAACGCCTACGAAGTGCTCGTGGAAACGGTGAACGGACTGACGCCGGATGAGCAGAAAAAGGCGCGCGGCAATCTGTTCATCGGCCTGGTGGTAAATGAATACGCGGAGGAGTTTCATCGGGGCGACTTCCTCGTGCGCAATCTGCTTGGCGGCGACCCGAATTCCGGCGTGCTGGCCGTGGGCGCATTGCCGCGGGCCGGCCAGACGATCCAATTTCAAAGGCGTGATGCCACAGCGGCGAACGAAGACATGAACGAACTACTGGCCCGCACCAAGGCGCAATTGGCCGGCGCTCCGATTTACGGCGCCTGTCTGTGCAGTTGCAACGGGCGCGGCAGCAACTTGTTTGGCAAGCCGGACCACGACGCCGCCACGGTACAACGCGAACTGGGGCCACTGGGTCTAGCGGGGTTTTTCTGCAACGGGGAAATCGGACCGGTAGGTCAGAAAAGTTTTCTGCACGGATTTACCGCTTCGCTGGCGCTGTTTGTGAGGAAGTAGTTCGCGCGCCGAGCCCGGCACGGGCCGGTTTCACTTTGGTTCGAGGGCTATCTTCACCGCCTGCGAGATTTCGGTGACGAAATGAGCCTTGATCTGGTCGCGCACTTCCTTCGGCACTTCCATCCAGTCAGAGTGGTTCTGCTGCGGCAAAATCACGTCCTTCAATCCAAAGCGCACCGCGGCCAGAACCTTTTCCTTGATCCCACCAACGCGCAGCACCCGGCCACGCAGGCTGATTTCTCCGGTCATCGCGAGATCCGAACGCACACACCGTTGCGCGAGCAGCGACGCCAGCGCGACCACGATGGTCACGCCCGCGCTGGGCCCGTCTTTCGGCGTGGCGCCCGCGGGAATGTGCAAGTGCAGGTCATATTTTGAATAATCATCCAACACCAGTCCAAGCTTCCTGGCCTGACTGCGCAGATAGCTGAGTGCGGTCTGGGCGCTTTCTTTCATCACATCGCCGAGCGAACCGGTAAGGATCAACTGCCCTTTGCCGGCCATGCGGGTGACTTCGATGAACAACACCTCTCCACCCACCGGGGTCCAAGCCAGCCCGGTGGCGATACCAAATTCCTTGATCTTCTCGGCGGTTTCGGCAACGAACGGCGCATGGCCAAGCTGGGATTTGAGCGATTTGGGATCGAACGTGACTTTGCCGCCGTGGCCGTTCTGTGAGACCAGCTTGCGTGCAGCTTTGCGCGCGAGCGACGCGATGTTACGATCCAACTGGCGCACGCCGGCTTCGCGGGTGTATTCGGTGATGATGCTGCGCAGCGTTTCGTCAGGGATCTTGACTTCATCCGGCTTCAAACCGTGCTCGTCCAACTGCCTGGGCACGAGATAGCGGCGTGCAATCTGCAACTTCTCGCTTTCGGTGTAGCTGGGCAGTTCGATGACTTCCAGGCGATCGCGCAAAGCGGGATGAATGGGCTCCAGCCAGTTGGCGGTGGTGAGAAACAATACACGCGAGAGGTCGAACGGCAGATCGAGATAATGATCCGTGAACGTGTTGTTCTGCGACGGATCGAGTACTTCCAGCAACGCGGACGCGGGATCGCCGCGGAAATCTGCCCCGACTTTGTCCAACTCATCAAGCAAGATGACCGGGTTGCGGCTTTCGATACGCCGCAAGGTTTGGATGATGCGACCGGGCAATGCGCTGACGTAAGTGCGGCGATGCCCGCGGATCTCTGCTTCGTCGCGCATACCGCCCAATGCGATGCGGGCGAACTTGCGTCCCAATGCATCCGCAACGCTCTTACCCAGAGAAGTCTTGCCGACGCCAGGTGGACCGACCAAGCAGAGAATCGGACCTTTAATCTGTTTGCGGCGTTTGAGCACCGCCAGAAACTCCAACAGCCGGGTTTTGACTTTCGCCAGGCCGTAATGCTGGTCGTTGAGGATCCGCTCGGCTTCCTTCAGATCAAGCTTGTCTTCGGTTTCCTTCTCCCAGGGCAGGTTGAGGATCCAATCAAGGTAATTACGTGACACGCCGTATTCGGCCGCGGCGGGCGGCATCTGTTGCAGTCGTTCCAATTCCTGATTGGCGACTTTGCGCACCTCCTCTGGTAGCCCCGCTTGCTCGATCTTCTCGCGGATGGTCTTGATCTCAGCGGCGTTGGGCTCGCCCTCGCCCAGTTCGCGCTGGATCGCACGCAACTGTTCGCGCAGGAAAAAATCGCGCTGGGTCTTGGAAATGGAACTCGCAACGTCGGTCTGGATCTTCGAACTGAGCGCCAGCACTTCGAGTTCGCGATTCAACATCGGCAGCAGACGCGAAAGGCGTTCCCGGACGGAAGCCGTTTCCAACAATCTCTGGCGGTCTTCGAGCGAGAGATTCAAATTCGCTGCCACCAAATCGGCAAAATGGCCCGGGTCTTCCGTATTGACGGCGGCCACCTTGATCTGCTCCGAAAGCGCGGGCGAGAGCCGGATGATCTCCTGAAACTGCGCCTGCGCGTTGCGCATCATCGCGGTGACTTCGATGGAGTCATCGCCCTCATCTCGAAGCAACTCAAACTTCGCCGTGAGGTAAGGCGTGCTATGGGTGAATTCGGTAAGCCGGATGCGCCACAGGCCCTCGACGAGCACGCGTGCCGTGTTGTCGGGCGAACGGATCATCTTGGCCATGCGGACCACACAGCCGACTTGATGCAAATCTTCCGGCACCGGATCAGCCACTTCGGGACGGCGTTGCAGCACCGCGCCGATCAAGCGGTCACCCGCGACGGCATCATCAATGAGCTTGAGGCTGGATGGCGTTTCCACGAGCAGCGGTGCCACGGCCCCCGGGAAGATGACAATATCGGAAAGCCCAAGAATAGGCAGCGTCTCCGGCAGGGAACGCGAGGAAATGCGTGCCGGGGCTTCCGGCGCGGCACCGGTGCCCAAAATACTGATAAATTCGGTGTCAGGAGACGTCATCGTGTCGGCATGCAACAGGTTTGATGCCGTCGTCCGAAAAGAGATTCAGAATCTCTGCTTCCTAACTGACCTGAACCTTGGTGGTCTTGGAGCTGGGCGGGGGTGTGCGGGGAACGTCAATCCGCAGGAATCCGTTCAAGTAAGCCGCCTTGGCCTGATTGAGATCGTATCCCTGGGGAAGATCCAGCACGCATTCAAACGGCCCGTAATTGATCTCCATGACGAGGAAGCTGCATTTCGGAGCGCGGCAACCATCCGGCCGGTTGCCACTGATGCGCAGGCGGGAACCCTCGACAGTGATTTCGAGGTTTTCGCTCCGCATGCCGGCCAGTTCGACCTTCACCACCAGTCCGCTTTCGGTGGAATAAACGTCAGTGGTCGGCACCCAGTGGCCATTCGCCGAGCCTTCATGCCCCCCCGCAGGGCGAGACACGAATTGCACGGAAGAACTGACTTTCGTCACGGCCATATGGAGAGGGACGGTATCGCACGCATGGATTCTGTGCAAGAGCCGTTATTTCAACCGGACCGTGACTTCCGGTCGTTGCCCTTTGCGGGCGTGAAAAATAATGCTCGGGGGGGTCGCCCGGGCGCGAGACGTGTCACAACCACAATGTGTCCGGGCAAAATGCCATTTCCGACGACGCCAGTACGCCAAGACAAAGAGTCCAGCGGTGGCGGCCACGATCGATAGGGAAAGCAACTGCTGCCAGTTCACTCCCGCAACATAATCGCAAAGTGCCGCCGCGCAATTAGAAGTTTCCTAGGTACCGCACGCTGACGGGGCCTTTGAACTTTTGTTCCAAACGACCGGGGCGTAAACTCCTGCCATGGCTGGACTTTTTCGCCACCAGCACCGTGTCACTTACTGTGAATGTACGGTAGGCAATCACATTTATTACGCTCGCTACCTTGATTTGCTGGAGGCCGCCCGCGGTGAATTCTTTCGTTCCTTGGGATGGACTTTCCTCCAATGGCAGGCGAGTGGGTTGATTTTCCCCGTCATCGAAGCCCACCTCAGCTACAAAGCGCCAGCCCGTTACGACGATGTATTGACTATCGTAGTAAGTGTAAGCTCTGCCGCCCGCGTGCGACTCAATTTCGCGTATCAGATCGAAAATCAATCGGGCGTGAAAACTCTCGAAGCCGAGACCTGGCATGTTTGCACCTCACTTGATGACAAGCCTAGACGGCTGCCCGAGGAACTGATTGTCGCGCTCCAACCGTTCGTTCAAGTAACCAAACCCCAGTAGCCATGCACTGCGTCATCACCGCCGGCCCGACATATGAAACGATGGACAACGTCCGCCGGCTTACGAATTTTTCGACCGGCCGGCTGGGCACGGAGTTGAGCAATTATCTGGTCGCGGCAGGACATGAGGTGACTTTGCTGGTCGGCGAACAGGCCACGCATTGTGGCGAGCGGCGCGCCCAAAGGGTGGAACCGTTCAGCACCACGGCGAACCTTCTGGAAAAGTTCAAGACGCTCGCCAGCAGAAGAGTGGACGCTGTTTTTCATGCGGCGGCGGTCAGTGATTACATGTTCGGCAAGATCTGGGTGCGCTCGCCAACAAATGAATTGTCTGAGGTCAAATCAGGCAAGATCGCAACGCGTACCGGCACGTTGCTCGCAGAACTCATCCCGACGCCCAAAATCATCGCCGAATTGCGGATGCTTTTTCCAGCAGCCCGCTTGGTCGGCTGGAAGTATGAGGTAGATGGCGATCGCGCCTCGGTGCTGGCCGCGGCGGAGCGCCAGTTGCGCGAGTGTCGCACCGACGCCTGCGTAGCGAATGGCAAAGCCTACGGACTGGGTTTTGGCATCGTGACCGGTCCCGGCAGGTGCGCGCATCACCGCGACACCGGCAGTCTGTTCGCTGCGCTGGTGACCCTGGCAACCGAGACGTGATCGGCCAGGCAAATTATTTTTCCTGCTTCAAGAAGAAGGTCTGCGCCGTGGAGGCAAAGGAAATACCCGCGCCATCAAAGCGCCTCTTGATCTCGAGGTTCATGGCCTGCATCCCCGCCAGTTGTTCCTTCGCATCTGTGCCGCTCCAGACATGGACCACCAGGATGTTCAACGCCTTATCCAAAAACTTGTTGAAGCTGATGACAAGATCGCTGGTCTTGGGATGGCTCCGGTAAACCTCCTCCAGGATGGCAGTCGCCCGTTGGACCTTTTCCACGGGCGTATCGTACGCGAGTCCAAGATTCATCTCGGTCCGGATGGCCGGGCGGCGGGTGATGTTGGTGATGATGGCATTGCCCATCGTTTTATTGGGGATGGTGACCAGAAAGCCGTCAACATTCCGCACCCGCGTGCTGCGTAACCCGATGTTCTCCACCTTGCCCTCCACGGCATCCAGCCTGATCGTATCGCCGATGCGGAATGGCTTGTCCATATACACCGCGACGGCACCAAAAAGATTGGCCAGCGTATCCTGCGCCGCCAGACCAAGCGCCAGACCCCCGATGGAAAGGGAGGCGATGACGCCGGTGATGTTGATGCCGAGATTCTGCGAAGTCACCAGCACTGCGATCACCACCACAAACAGCTTCACGCTCTTGCGGATGATGGGAAAGAGTTGTTCGTCGAAAGACTTGTCCGTGCCGGCCGAGGTTCGCTCACGCCAGACGCCCATCATCAGATCCACCACTTTCAGCGCCACGTATGTGATTGAGAACGCCACGATGACAATCAGCCCTTTGGAAAGGAAGTGCTGCACCTTATCCGGCCAGTGGAACACCGTCAGACCGATGTGCAGGAAAATGACAAACGAAGTGACCTTGACCGGTCCCCGCAAAGCATCCAGCAACAAGTCATCAAATCGGCTGGCGGTGCGTTCGGCCCAACGCTTAAGCCAGACGCTGGTCAGGTGATCCAGTATCTTGGAGATCAGGAACGCCAGGAAGATGTAGATGAGCGACGCCAGGTATTTCCAGTAAGGTTGGCCGAACAACAGGTGGCTGCGAAGGAACTCAATCTTGTCCAAATGAAACAATGGATCACGCTCACCCAGTATCTCCTCCAGACTGGAAAGCTTCCGAGCAATCGAACCATCGGCGTCTTCGCCTCCCGCAGTTGAATTCGTCGTATTGGTCTGCGCCGTGGCATAAACTGCCCAAAATGCCGCGAGGACACAACCTGCAATCATCAACCGATAAAGCCATTCAAATCTCCATCTCGTCATGCACCGGATTATTGCAAAAACTTAACCAGGGGGACAAGAAACAGCGTGCCGCGGTGAACAAGTTTTCTATTGCCGCCCCGGAAAACGGGTGCATACTTTTTTTGGAGGCTCAGGCGGACCCGGGCCTCAGACGCATCGCGCAATATGTCAGACAATCCCCCAAGAGGGTTGATCGCGCCGCGAGTGTTGAGAATCTTCGTGGCTTACGACCAGCCGGAAACCGGTGCGCGCGCCGAAAGCTTGTGCGCGCGGATCGAGGACGCGCAGGAATATCCTTTTGAGATCCAACCATGGCGCTTCAATGCGACCACCGCCGCAGAACTCAACGTTCGCAATGCTGTCACCCACGCCGATATCTTCGTCCTCGCTTGGGCTGCCGTGGACGGCCCTCCCGAATTCCTGTTCCAATGGGTGCTCGACTGGGCGGTGCAACGATCAGTCACCAACGCTACGCTGGCGGCTTTGCCGGTCGGGGCGGCGCTGACAAATTCGGCCCCGGTGTTCCATCGATTGCGGCAGCTTGCCGCCGCCACCAATCTGACCTTCGTATGCGATTGGACCGAGGGTTTGACGGCTCACCGCCACGACTTCGCCACGACCATGCACGATCGCGAGCAGCTGCTTACCCCGACGATGGCCGGCATCCTGGCGGAACGTCACTCCGATCCCCGGCCAGACTGGGGTCTCAACGAATAGCGCTGCTCTTTTGAGTTTCCGCAAACGCTGCGGAACGGCGCGGGCAAAATGCCGGCAAAACGGTTGCGCCCGCGCCGAGGTTTTTCCCATACATTCCGTTGCTCCGCCAAATCACCCTAGGCAAACTCCGCCCCATGCGGTTGAACCAAGTCCTTACACGCGCGGGCCTGCTTGCCCTTGGCTTTGGTGTTCTGTCGTCCGGTTGTCGTTCGACCTCTGGACGGTTGTTTGAACCGAATGCGACCGACAATGTTGCGGACACAAACCTTCGATTCACCCCGACAAATCAACGGCTCACCCCCACTGGCAAACAGGTGGAATTGCCCGGCATGCGGCCGCAAGCAATCGCGCTCAGCCCCAACGGTCGCTGGGTCGTCACAGCCGGCAAGACCCATGAACTGGTCGTGCTTGATGCGACCACGGGCGAGGTGCTTCACAAAGTTGCCTTTCCTTCCGACAAGGACACCGACCCCAAACCCGATGCGGTGTCTCCGCAGATCCTCGCGCCGGACAAGGAAGGTCAACTCAGCTACACCGGCCTGATTTTTTCGGCTGACGGTTCGCGCATCTACCTGGCCAATGTTGCTGGTGACATCAAAGTCTTTGGCATGGCTGCCGACGGCAGCGTCGCCGGGCTCTTTTCCATTCCGCTGCCGCCGGCCGAGGCTCCGGAACGAAAGGAAGAGATCCCCGCCGGTCTGGCTTTGAGCCCGGATGGCCACCGACTTTATGTCTGCGGCAATCTTTCCAACCGGTTGCTGGAACTCAATGCCACCAACGGCGCGGTCCTGCGCACGTGGGACGTGGGCGTTGCTCCGTACGATGTTGTGCTGGCGCGCGGCAAAGCCTTTGTCAGCAACTGGGGCGGGCGGCGACCGCTAGCCAATACTCTCACCGGCCCGGCGGGCCGCGGCACCAGAGTGCGCGTTGATCCGGTGCGCCATATCGCCAGCGAAGGTTCCGTGAGCGTCATCCAACTCGTGACCCAGCCGGGACTCACTTTGGCCCAGACTGAAATCACCACTGGCTTGCACGCTTCGGCGATGACGGTTTCACCCAACCACCGCCATGTCGTCATCTGCAATACGGGCAGCGACACCTTGAGTGTCCTTGACGCGCAGACTGATCAGGTGGTCGAAACCATCTGGGTGCGGCAGCGGCCGGATGATCTGTTCGGCGCGCAACCGACCGCCCTGGCTTTCGATGCAGCGGGCAAAACACTTTATGTCTGCAACGGCACGCAGAACGCCGTGGCAGTCATCGCTTTTCGTCCCGGCAGATCTGAACTGCGCGGGCTGATCCCCGTGGGCTGGTTTCCCGGCGCGATTGCCGCGTCGCCCTGGGGTGCGCCCCCGCAACTGTTTGTCGCCAACATCAAAGGCGTGGGTGAAAATCACAGCCTCAAACCCAAGGAACGCTCCGGTCACAATTCGCACCAATTCCGAGGTTCATTGTCATTCTTGACCCCGCCAACGGGGCGCGCGTTGCAGCATTCCACCGGACAGGCGTTGTGGAACCTGCGTTATGAACTGTTGCGGCAGGCGCGCTTGCCCGCCCGCTCCGGCCAGCCGCCCCGCCCCGTGCCCGAGCGCGTCGGCGAACCCAGCGTCTTCAAGCATGTCATTTATATCATCAAGGAGAACCGCACATACGATCAGGTGCTCGGTGACGAACCGCGGGGCAATGGCGATCCCTCGCTCTGCACCTTCGGTGAACGCATCACGCCCAATCAGCACAAACTCGTGCGTGAGTTTGTTCTGCTCGATAACACCTATTGCTCCGGCATCCTCAGCGCTGACGGCCACAACTGGTCCACCAGCGGTATCGTGAATGACTATCTCGAGCGCTCGTTCGCCGGTTTCCCCCGCAGCTACCCGGACGGCCTCGGCGACGAAGAAGTAGATGCCTTGGCCTGGGCTTCCTCCGGCTTCATCTGGGACAACGCCATTGCGAACAAGAAATCCCTGCGCGTCTATGGGGAGTTCGCCATCACGGACAAACGCTGGCGCCACCCCTTCCAGCGCGGTCCGATCACGTTCGCCGATCACTGGCGCGATTTCACGAATGGCACAGAAACGATTACCATCACCAGCCGGCCCGCCATCGAATCGCTGCGTCCCTACCTTTGCACCAACACCGTGGCCTGGGACATGGAAGTGCCGGATGTTTACCGCGCCCAAAAATTCATCACCGAACTGAAGCAATTCGAGCGCGACGACAACTTCCCGAACCTCATCATCATGTCCCTGCCCAACGACCATACCAGCGGCACCAAACCCGGCCTGCCCACTCCGGCGGCCGCGGTGGCGGACAATGACCTCGCCTTCGGGCAGATCGTGGAAGCCATCAGCCGGAGCAAGTTCTGGAAGGAGACCTGCATCTTCGCCATCGAAGACGATCCACAAAATGGTTGGGACCACGTCAGCGGTTATCGCACGACTTGTTACGTCGCGAGTCCGTACACCAAACGCGGCGCCGTGGTCAGCACTCAATACAATCACACGAGTCTGCTGCGGACCATCGAACTGATGCTGGGCCTGCCGCCGATGAATCAACTCGATGCCACTGCCACGCCCATGAGCGACTGCTTCACGAACACGCCCGACTTCATGCCGTACACGGTCGTGACCAACAACATTCCACTGGCCGAAGTGAACCCCGAACCAAAGAAAACTTCCGATACGTTACAACGTAAGAACGCCCTCGTCTCCGCCCGGCTGCCGCTCGACCGGATTGATGCCTGCCCCGAAGACACGTTGAACCGCATCATCTGGCACGCGATGAAGGGTTCAGAAGCGCCATATCCTCAATGGGCCGTGAAACTCGTCGAGGACGACGATGATTAAGCCCGCCCTGATTTGACTTCACCGCCCGCTTGGTCAGACTACGCCCGCAGGATGAACGACGAGAAACTCACTACCGCCCAGAAAGCCACCCGCATCAATCGCGACGCCGGTAAATACGGCACATTCGCCGAGATCGGCGCGGGCCAGGAAGTGGCCCGCTGGTTCTTCCATGTCGGCGGCGCCGCGGGCACGGTCGCCAAGACCATCTCCGCCTACGACATGCAGGTGAGCGACGCGATCTATGGTCCCAGCGATCGCTACGTCAGCCGCCGCCGGCTCAAGGCGATGCTGGATCACGAGTTCGACCTGCTGCTCCAACGGCTCGACAAATCGCGCGGCGACAAGTGCACGTTCTTTGCGTTCGCGAACACCGTTGCCACCAGCAGCTTCTCGCACAAGGAAGAGGGCCACGGCTGGCTCGGCATGAAATTTCAGACCCAACCGCACGGCGAATCCTCGGAGATCTACATCCATGTGCGGATGCTCGATCCCGAAAACGTCCGGCAGCAGGAAGCGCTCGGCATCGTCGGGGTGAATCTCATCCACGGCGCGGTCTATTTCTATCATCACCCGGAGATGATCATCGAGTCGCTGCTCGATCAGCTCACGTGGGAACGCGTGGAAGTGGACATGATCCGCTTTGCCGGGCCGGCGTTTGAAGGCGTGGACGACCGGCTCATGGCGCTACAACTCGTGAAGCAAGGCCTGACCGAGGCCGCGATGTTCACCGCCGATGGCAAGGCGGCGCAATGGGCCGAGGTGCTTTACAAGAAACCCGTGCTCGTGCAACGCGGCAGCTTCAAACCCGTCACCAACGCCACGCTCGACGTGCTGGAACGCGCCCGCGCGCAATTCGTCAGCGAACCGGAGTTGAAGGGCGAAGCACCCGTGGTGTTCATGGAAATGACGCTGCGCCATCTCACGACCGGCGACGCGATCGATCACCAGGATTTTCTCAACCGCGCGGAAGTGCTCGGCGCGCTTGGCCAGACGGTGTTGATCTCAAACTTCCGCCGCTTCCACCGGTTGAGCCTCTATCTTGCCCGTTACACGGACCGGCCCATCGCGCACGCCGTCGGCGCGTCCAAGCTGCCCGAGATCTTCAACGAGGCGATTTACAACGACAACGAAGGCGGCATGATGGGCGGCTTGGGCCAGCTGTTCCGGAATCGCTCCCGGCTCTACGTCTATCCCAGCCATAACTTTCAATCGGGCAAGGCTGTCACCGCGCAAAACTACATCGTGCCCGAGCATCTCCGGCATCTTCACGCCCATCTGCTCGCCAATGGCTTGCTGCGGGACCTGAAGGAATTCACCCCCGACGTTCAGCGCATCCGCTCGAAGGATGTGCTGGAAAAAATCGCTGCGCGCGACGCCGCCTGGGAAAAACTCGTGCCCCCGCCAGTTGTGGAAGTCATCAAGCGGAAGAAGTTGTTTGGTTGCTCGTGAGCCAGCTAAATCACGACGTTCGGACTGGCTGAGACTTGGAGCAGGTAGCGCCCGCTCAACCGGCCAAGCTTCGACTTCGATTCAAGCGCTGCTGTCAGATTTCTGGTTGTCAAAACCTCTGCCTTTCTACCACCAACCAGCACTCGCCCGGCTTTCAACACCAGCACATGCGAGAACACCGGCATGATTTCCTCCACGTGATGCGTCACGAGGATGAGCACAGGCGAGTTGCGCCGCCGGCCTAAGCGCTGGAGGAATTGCAGAAAATGTTCGCGCGCGGCGGGATCGAGCCCGGCGCAAGGTTCGTCAAGAATCAACACGCGTGGCTTCGCCATCAACGCGCGGCCGATCAACACCCGCTGGCGCTCGCCCTGCGATAGCACTCTCCACGGGCGTTCTGCCAGATAACCGCACTCCACTTGTCTCAAAATTCGGCCCGCTCGTAATCGGTCCGCACGGGAAATCTTTCGCCACAGATCGATCATCCCGTATTTGCCGCTGATGACGGATTCGATCGCCGGCTCATCGTCGGCCATCATCTGACGGATCGAGGAACTGACGAGGCCGACCTGTTTCCGCAATTCACACCAATCGGAATAACCGTATCGCTTGCCGAGCAGCGTGATCTCGCCATCGGTTGGCGTGAGATAACCCGTGATCGCACTGAGCAGGGAAGTTTTGCCCGAACCGTTCGCACCGAGGATGACCCAGTGTTCGCCGGCGCGCACCGACCACGAAACGCCGTCGAGGATGCGCACGCCGCCGCGCGTGACACCGAGATTTTCCACCACCAGCACCGGGCCTGCGTTGCGCATCAGAGTTTCTCGATTTCTGTCCAGAGCGATTTCAAATCCTCGTCCTCCAGCGCTTCAGATTTGAGTTCGGACTTGTTGCCGACCTTGAACGCGCGATCCAGCCACGCCAATGCTTCCTGCTGCCGACCCAGCTGGCACGCGTAACACGCGAGATTATAGGGGATGTGAGATTCCGCCGGGAAACGGTCCACTGCCGGGAGCAACGCTTCGAGCGCCAGTTCCACACTGCCGCCCACGGACCGGCGCACAGCATAGGCATGATACAACCAGCCTTTCGCCCGCTCCGGCGCCAGCTCGACCAGCACGCGGGCAGCATTGGCGGCCTCGTCCCACTCGTGTTCGTCCGCGAGCAGCTCCCAGCGCAATTCGAGCACGTCCGGATGGCGTTGATTCACGGATTCGATGCCGTCGAGCTCCGCCTGCGCTTCCTCGGGACAGCCGAGTTCGAGCCAGCCGGTGGCGGCGCGCAGGCGATGAGAGTCCGGGGGTGGCAGACGCTGCATGGCAGAAAGAATAATGGAACGGCGCCGCGAGGAAAAGCCCCGGAGAACGCCCGACAAACCGCCGCTTCCTTGACTTCGCCGCGCCCGTCTTGAACACTGCCCGCCTTATGGCAGAGGCAAAAACCGCGGATCTGATGGAAAAAATCGTGTCGCTGGGCAAGCGCCGCGGCTTCATTTATCAATCCTCGGAGATCTACGGCGGCATCAACGGCTTCTGGGATTACGGCCCGCTCGGCGCGGAACTCAAGCGCAGCCTCAAGGAACAGTGGTGGAACACCATGACCCGCGAACGCGAGGACGTGGTGGGTTTGGATGCAACAATCATCATGTCGCCGAAGATCTGGGAAGCCAGCGGCCATGTCTCGACGTTCAGTGATCCGATGATCGACTGTAAAACGTGCAAGGGTCGTTTCCGGGCGGATCAGATTGACGAGATCCCCTGTCCGCAGAAGCCGAGCAAGTGTGTGAAGGATTGCCACGGCGAGAAAACCGAGCCGCGCGCGTTCAATCTGATGTTCCAGACTTACGTCGGCCCCGTGCAGGATGATTCCGCCGTCGCCTATCTCCGGCCGGAGACCGCACAGGCCATCTTCGCGCAATTTAAGAACGTGCTGGATTCTTCGCGCGTGAAAGTACCGTTCGGCATCGCGCAGATCGGCAAAGCGTTCCGCAACGAAGTCACGCCGCGCAATTACACCTTCCGCTCGCGCGAGTTCGAACAGATGGAACTGGAGTTTTTCATCAAGCCGGACGAAGCCATCGAAGCCATCCACGGTTCGGTCGCGACCGTGCCCGCAATGGGTCATCCCGGTGAGCCGCAGCCGAATTGGGGCTGGCAGGCGTGGCATCAATACTGGGTGGAGGAACGTGTGCGTTTCTACGAAGGCATCGGCCTCCCGCGCCAGACGCTTGGCTTCCACATCCAGACGCCGGAGGAACTCGCGCATTACGCACGGGCCACGGTGGACATTCTCTACAAATTCCCGTTCAGCAAGCGCGACGAGAAGGGCGAACTGAAAGGCGAGGAACTCGAAGGCATCGCCGCGCGCAGTGATTTTGATCTGAGCCAGCACGCGCGCTTTTCCGGCAAACCGATGGGCGTGTTCGATGACGAACTACGTGCGGCGTGGGGCAAGTTGCCGAAGGAAAAGCAGGACGACCTCTGGCGGCGTTATTTCGAGAACCGGAAAAAGTATCTCACCAAGAGCGGCGTTGAGAACGAGGCGGCGTCCAAGCAGGCGACCGAAGATGCAAATGGACTCGCCAAGGGGCAATACATCCCGCATGTCATCGAACCCAGTGCCGGCGCGGACCGATTGGCCCTAGCGCTGATCTGTAACGCTTACTCCGAAGCCACCGAGACCGACGACAAGGGCAAATCCGAAACGCGGGTCACGATGAAATTTCATCCGCGCATCGCACCGATAAAATTAGGTGTTTTCCCGTTGTTGAAGAACAAACCTGAACTCGTGAAGAAGGCCCTCGAAGTTCGGGATCTGTTGCGTCCGTGGATGAATGTATTTTACGACGACGGCGGCGCGATTGGCCGCCGCTACGCCCGTCAGGACGAGGCTGGTACACCATTCTGCGTGACGGTTGATTTCGATACGCTCGGCGAAAAAGGACCGGAATTAAAGGACACCGTCACGCTCCGCCATCGCGACGATGGCCGGCAGGAGCGCCTGCCGATCAGCGAACTTCGCGACTGGCTGCTCACCCGCATCCGCTAGCTGATATGCCCGCGATGACCACCAGTGCCCGCGTTTCATACGTCATCATGGCGGTGCTGTTCGTGCTCGTCGGCTGGCTGCACGTGGGCACGTTGTTGCTGACAGTCTTGTTTGGTTATTTCGCGCTGAACTTTTTCAGCTTCAACTGGAGCAAGACGCTGGGCGTGACGCTCTACCTTATCCTCGTGACCGGCATGATCTGGGGGTTGATCTTCTTTTCAAAGCAGGCTTACAAGACCCTGCCAGAGATCGCCAACGAGACCATCCCTGCGGTGGTCAATTACGCCGAGAAACAAGGCATCGAACTGCCGTTCACGGATTATGCCAGCCTCAAAAGCCTCGCGCTGAAAGAAGTCAACGAACGCATCGCCAATGTCGGCCGCTATGCGAAGGAAGCGACGCTGCAGGTGGCCATGTTCATCATCGGGCTGGTCGTGGCCTTGAGTTTCTTCATCAACAAGAAGTGGGATGTGGAGAGCGAGCCAGACGCGGTGAAAGACAATCTCTACACCACGGTGGCCCGCCAGTTGATCGTCCGGTTCGAGACATTCTACGCCAGCTTCGCGCGGGTGATTGGGGCGCAGATCATCATTTCGATCATCAACACGGCGCTGACCTCGGTATTCTTGATCTGGAATGGGTTCCCCTACGCCACGGTGATCATTGCACTCACGTTTCTATGCGGGTTGCTGCCTATCATCGGCAACATCATGAGCAACACCTTGATCGTTGGTGTGGCATTCACCATTCCGGACAATGGACCGCGCATGGCGCTGGTCTCGCTCATCTTTCTCGTCGTCATCCACAAGCTTGAATATTTTCTCAACAGCAAGATCATCGGCGACCGCATCAAGAATCCGATGTGGCTCACGCTCATCGGCATTGTGCTCGGCGAAAAACTCATGGGCATCCCCGGCATGATCCTTGCCCCCGTTGTGCTGCACTACATCAAGATCGAGGCCTCAAAGCGCAAGCTGATGGACGAGCATCCACCAGGCGAACCCCCAGCTGGGGGGCCGGCCAAAGCCGCCGCTTAAACCGACTGCCACGCCGGCTCTCACCCGGTTGCCCGCACTTTCCCGCGTGACCGTCCCTGCACCAACTGCCATGCTTTCAGCGTGACGAACACCGAAGCCATCAAGCTGCTGGAGAAGTTTCGGGCTGGCGGCGTGAGCCGTGAGAAAGTGCTCCAGGCTTTTCAAGCCGCCCCGATCGCCGATCTTGGCTTTGCCCAGGTGGACACCCACCGCGCTTTGCGGAAAGGCTTTCCCGAAGTCATCTTCGGTGCGGGCAAAACCCCGGAGCAGGTCGTAAAGATTGCCGGGAAGCTGATTGAGCGCGACCAGAATGTCCTGGTCACCCGCATCACCTCGGAGCACGCGCGGGTGCTAAAGAGAAGGTTCAAAGCCGCAAAGCATCACGGACTCGCCCGGTGCGTGACCATCGAGAAAAGGCCCCTGCCGAAACGACCCGGAAAAATTGCCGTTCTTTGCGCTGGCACCAGTGATCTCCCGGTAGCCGAGGAGGCGGCGATCACCGCCGAAATCATGGGCAACACGGTGGAACGAATCACGGACGTTGGGGTGGCTGGCCTGCACCGGATTCTTTCCAAATTGGAAACCATCCAGCTTGCGAATGTGCTTGTGGTCGTGGCCGGCATGGAAGGCGCGTTGCCGAGCGTTGTCGCGGGGCTGGTTAGCAAGCCGGTCATCGCCGTGCCGACGAGTGTGGGTTATGGCGCAAGCTTTGGCGGCGTGGCGGCACTGCTCGGCATGTTGAACAGTTGCGGCAGCGGTGTGACGGTGGTGAATATCGACAACGGCTTCGGCGCCGGCTACGCGGCGAGCCAGATCAATGCGCTGACAGGACAATGAAAACCCTTTATCTCGACATCTTCAGCGGCATCAGTGGCGATATGTTCATCGGCGCGCTGATTGATCTGGGCGTGGATACGCACAAGCTGGAATACGAACTCGGCAAACTGAAGCTGGACGGCTATCACCTGCACGTGAGCCGGCAGGAACGGCAAGGGATCGCTGGCGTGAAGTTCGATGTCCATCTCGCCCACGATCACGACCACCATCACGGTCATGAACATGATCATGGTCACGAGCACCCCCATGAACATGGCCACGAGCATCATCATCACGGAGAACATGACCACCATCATGACCGTGGCCATGCGCATCACCACGAGCACGACGAACATGATCATTCACACGATGACAGCCGGAACTTTGCTGACATCAAGAAACTCATCACCAGGAGCAAGCTCTCGCCCTGGGTGAAGAAGCAAGCCATCGCCATTTTCCAGCGCATCGCGGACGCCGAGGGTAAGATTCACGGCAAGCCGCCAAGCGAAGTTCACTTCCATGAAGTCGGTGCGGTGGACTCCATCGTGGATATCGTGGGCGCTTGCATCGGTCTGGAGTTGCTGGGCAAACCCCGTGTGCTCGCCGCGCCCGTCACCGAAGGCACAGGCTGGATCAAATGCGCCCACGGGCGTTTCCCGATCCCGGCTCCGGCCACGCTGGCCATTCTCGGCGCGCAGGGCATCGGCGTCACGCAATGCGATGAACCCCACGAACTGGTCACACCCACCGGCGCGGCGCTGCTCGCGGAGTTCGTCGAGGAATTCCAACCCATAAGCGGCATCGTGGCGGAGAAAATTGGCTTCGGCCTCGGCACGCGCGAAAACAAGACCCGGCCAAATGTGTTGCGCGCGGTGCTGGGCAATCAGTCCAAGGTACAAGGTCCAAAGTCCAAAGCAGCTGATGCTGTCGCCTCTAAATTGGATTGGGAAACGGATCGCGTAGCGGTGCTGGAAACCAATCTCGACGACGTGAGCGGTGAGGTTCTTGGTCATTTCGTTGAGCGGGCGCTGACCGCGGGCGCGCTGGATGTTTTCCACACGCCGATCCAGATGAAGAAGAATCGTCCTGGCGTGCTGCTCACGGTGCTATGTGCTGAAACCGACGCGGACAAATTCAGCGAGCTGTTGCTGCGCGAGACGAGTGCGTTTGGCGTGCGCCGGACGACCGCAGAACGCCGCAAGCTTCGCCGCGAGTTCACGACCGTGAAAACCAGGTACGGCAACGTGACAGTGAAGCTCGGCAGCTTGGATGGCAGAATCGTTCAAGCGACGCCAGAGTTTGAATCCTGCAAGCAGATTGCCACAAAGGCAAAAGTTCCACTCAAGCAGGTTTACGAGGCCGCATTGAAGGCAGCCAAAATTTAGACCGCAATCGTTGGCATAGGTTCTTGTGGAGGTTGCGACTGATCGCCAGCGCCATTGCTGTGTTTAATACCACTAGAGTTCCATTCGACGCGCCTGCCAATCGGCCCTAAAGTCAGCCTGTGAATGCGGCGGCGACCAGCGAACTGACGGTCAGCGGTATTACGTGCAACAACTGTGCGCGGCATGTCACCGAAGCATTGCAGGCAGTGCCGGGCGTGCGAAGCGTTTCCGTGAACGTCGAAACCCGCCGCGCCTCGGTACGCTGGGTTGAAGGAAGCGAAGTCAACCCGACGGCGCTGCTGTCTGCGCTGGATTCCGCCGGCTATCCGGCCGAACCAGTAGCCGCAAGCTCGTCACAAGATCATTCGTCCCATAAATCCCACTGGCACGCGAACCTGTGGCTCGGCGGTATCGTCACAGCGATGTTGATGATTGGTGAGTGGGGCTTCAATCTCGGGATGAAACCAGGGTTCCAGTGGGTTTCATTCGCGCTCGCTGGCGTCGTTCAAGTTTTCGCTGGCGCTCAGTTTTATGTCGGCGCCTGGCGGCAACTCAAGGCCGGCAGTTCGAACATGGATACGCTGGTCGCGCTCGGCTCGACCACTGCATTTGCATACAGCACCTGGGCCTTGTTCACGGGCGTTGGGGGGCACTTGTACTTCATGGAGGCCGCTTCCATCATCACGCTCATCAGCGTCGGGCACTGGATTGAAGCCCGCGTGAGTACCAAGGCGTCTCAGGCGTTGAAGTCGTTGCTGCAACTAGCGCCGGTGACGGCACGAAGGATTCAAACCGCCACCACACCGGCAGCGCCGACGAAATTCAACCCGCTGGAGATTCGCAGCTTTAGACCGCAGGCCTCGGCCCAAACCGTTGAATTGGAAGTTCCGGTAGCTGACTTACAGACTGGTGATCTGGTGGCGCTGCGTCCCGGTGATCGCGTGCCAGTGGACGGTGTGGTGACGGAAGGTGAATCGGCAGTGGATGAATCCATGCTGACAGGGGAATCCGCGCCAGTGGACAAGCGGAAAGATGCTGAGCTTTATGCTGGCACCGCGAATGTGAATGGCCGGCTCGTGATGCGTGTCACTGCAACAGGTGAATCGACGGCCCTGGCGCACATCATTGCCGCCGTGCAACGCGCGCAGACCAGCCGGGCCGATATCCAACGGCTCGGTGATCGCATCAGTTCAGTTTTTGTGCCCATCGTCGTTGCCATCGCATTGGGCGCGGCGCTCTGGTGGGGGATCGCGCCGGATTCCGCAAACGCAGCCCACGACCGGCTGGCGCCATTCTTATGGCCGGCACATCCCCCGACCGGTACCGCCGCGGCATTCATCATTGCGGCAGCCGTGCTGATCATCGCCTGCCCGTGCGCCATGGGTCTAGCCACGCCCGCCGCCATCATGGCCAGCGCCAACGCGGCGGCCAAGCGTGGCATCCTCATCCGTGACGGTGTGGCGCTCGAGAAAGCCGGCCGGATCACAGCCATCGCCTTTGACAAAACTGGAACGCTCACGGAAGGAAAACCCAAGGTGGCGGCCCTGACGCCGTTCAAATCAGCGCTCCCGCCCGATTTCCGGTTGGAAAAACTGGAAACCTACGCGGCTTCGCTGGCTGCGCACTCGAAGCATCCACTGAGTGTTGCGGTTTCGCAGCTCAGACCCGAGCGGATCGCACTGACTGAGTTCAAGGAATTTGCCGGCAGCGGCATCCAGGCTTTGTTGCCCACCGCCGATGGCAAGCCGCATCTGCTGCAATTGGGATCCCTGAAATGGTTGGAAGCGGAAAAGATCGGATTGGCTGAAGCAGGCGAATTCGCTGGCGAGTGGACTGATCAGGGAGCAACGGTCATCGGGCTGGCGATTGACGGCCGGCTAGTGGCGGTGTTTGCGCTGGCGGATCCACTAAAAGCCGGCGCCGTGGAACTTCTGAATCAACTCGGCGGTTACGACAGCAGGTTCGGACTGGCAGTTTACATTGTATCCGGCGACAACGCCCGCACGGTACAAGCCGTGGCAAATTCGTTAAGATTGTCTGCAATCGTGACAGCCGAGACGTTTGCGGAAGTCCGACCGGAAGACAAGGCCAAGGTCATCAGGGAACTTCAAGCACGCGGTGAACGCGTGGCCTTCGTTGGCGATGGCATCAATGACGCGCCGGCGTTGGAGCAGGCAGACCTAGGTATCGCCGTCAGCAAGGCGAGCGATGTCGCGCAGGAGGCTGCAGACATCATCCTGCTTCGCTCGGACATTGAAGCCATTCCCGAAGCGCTGGGGCTGGCGCGGGCGACTTTGCGCATCATCAAGCAGAACCTGTTCTGGGCGTTCTTCTATAATGCAGTCGGGGTCCCGCTGGCGGCGCTGGGTTTCATGAGTCCCGTGCTTTGCGCTGCCGCGATGGGTTTCTCCGACCTGATCGTCATCGGCAACGCGCTGCGCCTGCTTCGTCGCCCGCCGCGGAACTGAACCGTCGGTGATCCAGCCGGTTGACTCAGTCAGGATCGACTTCGTAACCCGAGGCGGTCAAAAATCTGACCAAGCCGTAAAGAAAGGAAATCCCGCAGAGCGGCAGCCAGATGTAGAACAATCTGCCCGTCCCAAAATAGATCCCGAGGAAGATCGCCGTGCCCATACCACCGCCGATCATCGTGACAAAGAAAGATTTGCGGTTGCTTGATAGATTCTCCTTGTAGATCGCCTGCACCAATCCGGCGGCCTCCTCACCGTCCATCCCCTGGTTGGTGAGCGTGATGATGGCAGCTTTTCGATTACGATGCTTGGCAAGTAGCTCACGCGCCAAAGCGGCATTGCGGTCAAATGGGATGGCCATGGTTCTCCTTTGGTTTCAAAACTCGCTTGATGTGCGCCGAAGATACCCGCCACCCCGGCACAAGCACAAGTGTTCGTTGTCCCGCAACCATCAGCCCGGCACCGACCATCACCCTCGGGCTTAATCTCCGCTTAAGGTTCGGTCTGACAATCTGTCGCGGAGGTGGCGATTTCGGTCTTTGTTCAGGCACAATTTTTGCCACATTCAACACGACATCATGCGCATACTTATCGTCGAGGATGAACCGGATCTGCGGAGCGCCCTGGCGCGCGCGCTGCGCGACGAGGGTTATGCGGTAGACGCGGCGGACAACGGCGAGGACGGGCTCTTCAACGCCGAGGGCACGGATTATGACGCGATCGTGCTGGACGTGATGATGCCCGGGATGGACGGCTGGGAGGTATTGCGGCGGTTGCGGGAAACCAAAAAAACTCCCGTGCTCATGCTCACCGCCCGCGATGCGGCGCGCGATCGCGTGAAGGGGCTCGACACCGGGGCTGATGATTACGTGGTGAAGCCGTTCGATCTTGATGAATTGCTTGCCCGCCTGCGGGCACTCATCAGGCGCACGACGAATCAAACCACGAACACCATCGGGATCGGCGACGTCACCATTGACACCGCGGCCCGCACCGTGGCGCTCAAGCGCAAGCTGGTAGAGATCACGGCGCGCGAGTACGCGTTGATCGAGTTTTTGGCCCGGCATCGCGGCGAGGTCGTCACGCGCACGCAGCTTTACGAACATCTGTTTGACGAGAACGACAGCTCGATGTCGAACCTGCTGGATGTCCATGTCTCGAACGTGCGCAAGAAACTGGGCGCGGAATTCATCGTCACCCGGCGCGGTCACGGTTATTGCATCGAATGATCACGCAATCCATCAAATGGCGGTTGCAGGCCTGGCACGGTTTCCTGCTGCTGTGCCTGGTCACGGGCTTGATGACAGGCTTCTACACCTACGAACGGCGCGTGAAGATGCAGGCGGTGGACAACGAACTGCTCGAGGCGATGACGCCGTTGCTGCCCAGGCTCGAAGGCCGGGGCGAGGGACAACGCGGGCGGCGACTGCCACCACCACGCGAGTTTGATGACGGCCCGCCACGATTCGAAGACGGACGGCCGCCACGTCCGGAGGACGATTTCGTTCCCCCGGAAGATCGCCGCGGCCCACCCGCAGGACACGGCCCGCAGGCCTCGGAACGCGAACTGCAACTCCTCACCAGCGCGAACATCTATTATCTCGCCTGGCGGGCGGATGGCACGCAGACCGTCGCCTCAGCGAATGCGCCGGCTGGCGTACCAAAACCGGTGCTGTCCGGCACCAAGCCGGGGAAGGCGTTTCGCACGCGCGCAGGCCAGCGCGAGATTTTTCATCTGGTCCCGAATGGAACGATCGCCCTGATTGGCAAGTCCATCACGACCATTGAGGCAGATTTGCGCCGGCTGGCACTGGCGCTGGCAGGCATCGGTGCGGGCATCGTCGTCGTCGGATTCGCCGGCGGCTGGTGGTTTGCAACGCGCGCATTGCGACCGATCGCGGCCATCAGCCAGGCCGCGCGGGAGATCGCCGAAGGTGATCTGGCCAGACGCATCAACGCCTCGGAAACGGAAAGCGAGCTCGGGCAACTTGCCGCGGTGTTGAACTCCACCTTTACCCGGCTCGACGCCGCGTTCGCCCAGCAAAAGCAATTCACGTCAGACGCCGCCCACGAACTGCGCACGCCGGTGGCGGTGATCCTCACCCAGATCCAGAGCACGCTGAACAAGGAACGGTCGTCTGCGGAATACCGCGAAACACTGGAAGCCTGCCAGCGGGCGGCCCAACGGATGCGGCGGCTGATCGAATCGTTGCTGGAACTGGCGCGATTCGATGCCGGTCAGGCGCAGTTGAAGCAGATGCCGTTCGATCTGGCGGCGATCACACGCGATTGCGCCGAACTGGTCCAGCCGCTCGCCCAGCAGCGCGGCATCAAGATCTTCAGTAATCTGGAAACTGCAAACAGCCAGGTCGATCCCGAGCGCCTCAGCCAGGTCGTCACGAACCTGTTGACCAATGCGGTGAATTACAATCGCAACGACGGTGAAGTCCGGGTCACGACCCAGCTCAATGGAAATTCAGTCGTGTTGACGGTGGCTGATACCGGACCGGGCATTCCGGCCGAACATCTGCCGAAAATATTTGATCGTTTCTACCGGATCGATTCGGCACGCACTTCTGCCCAAGGCCGCACGGGTCTGGGCCTGGCCATCTGCAAGCTGATTGTCGAAGCTCACGGCGGCAGCATCGCGGCGATAAACCTGTCCGGCGGGGGTGCGGAGTTCACCGTGCGCCTGCCGAAGACGTGAGTTCCTTCCGGCATAACCAGACGCCCTCCTCCTCTGACCGAGTGACCCATCGCGACTGAACGGCAAGACCGTGACGCGCCAGTAACGGTTCAAGGTTCACCGGCGTGTAACGGCAGGAGAAGAACAGGCGCACGCTCTCTCCGGCACGGAATTCAAATCGTTCAGGGTCCAAAACCACAATGCGATCACGCCGGAAATGAAAACGCGCGACGATACGCTTGAAACTGTCAGCGCCTGTCTCAATCGCGAAGCGGACTTCGCCATCGTTGCGTTCAACACCTAAATCCAACAGAAAGGTCAGCAGCCAATCACGAGTCAGGACGTTGTCGTATTGCGGCAGCACGCTTTCGACACCGGCGTGATAATCAGCACCCGGCGCGAGATTCGCACTGAATAGCAAGGGCTCACCCGGACGCTGACAGGCGGCCAGGCGTGGCAGAATCTCCTTCGGTTCGAAGTTCGGGATCATACCGAAGAACGTGATGAGCCGGCTGGCGTTGGAGGGCGAGATTGAGTTCAAGACTGACGGCAGGTCATCCGCCGTGGCGAGGTCGCAGACGAGCGGTGTGCAATCGCCTTCGTCTAAGACTGACAGTGATGTTTGCCGGGCCACCAGCGTCATCGCAACACTGACATCACTTGGGGTGTACGAGATTTTTCTGCCGCTGGACTGGAGCAGCTTCAGCAACCGGGTGTCCTTTTGCCCACCGCCACAGCCAAGGCCGATGAGGTGAATCGGCTCTTGGCCCGGCTGCTTTGCCACCTCACCGAAAGCTTGATCATAAATCGCCTCGCAATCGGTGTCGTTACGCGAGGGTGAGAATTGCTGATGCAGTGCGAGCCATTGCTGCGTTTGTTTGGCCGAGTCGTAGTGAAACTTGTGATTCACCTGCCGCCGGCGAAGTGATTCGAGCAGGTCGCGCCGGATGGCATCGGGGAACTGGCTCGGATGAATCGTGACTTTCGCGGCGGTGGCCATGCCGTTCCTCCAATCGAGCGTGTCAGGACGCCGGATGCGCAGGGTAAACCTGATACAACAACAGGTAAATCAGCACGCCGGTCACCGACACATACATCCACAGCGGCCAGGTCCAACGGGACACTTTTTTGTGTGTCTCGAACCTGCCCTTCAATCCCAGCGTGATCGAGGTAAGGGCCAGCGGCACGATGGCCATCGCCAGGATGACGTGCGTGGCCAGCATGAGCAGATACCAGGGCTTCAACGCGGTCGGACCAACGAACGGCGTGTTCACACCTTTCACCACGAAGATCTTGTGGACCAGATAGCCGATGAGAAAGACGCAAGAGGAGACAAATGCCGCCAGCATGCAGTTGCGGTGTGCCTGCTTGTTCCCGCGTTTGATGCAGATGAATCCCACCGTGAGCAGGATGGCGCTCAGGCCATTGAGTGCGGCATTGATCGCGGGGAGGTCGTGCAGGCTCATGGTTCACGCTCCAGTTGCGCAATGGCGGCGAGCAGGTCCTTTTTCACCACATCCCACTCCACGTTTTCGCCACCCGTTTCGTAGATGCCGCGCAGGCGGGCCTGTTTGTCCACGAGCACGAAGATGGTGCTGTGGATGAACAGGTCCGCGGGGTCCGTGCGCTCCTCGGGTTTCTTTTCGACAGCGGTCAATTTCAAACTATCGATGCCGAGGTTCGCAATCTGCACTTTGTCGCCGGTGAGCAACAACCATTGATGGAAGTCGGCGTTGTATTTCTCGCCATATTTTTTCAAGACCTCCGGCGTGTCAACGTCGGCGTGGGTGGTCAGAGTGACGAGTTTTGCACCGCTGGTTTTTGGCAATGCCTCCTGGAGGGAGCGCATCTGCCGCATCATGCGTGGGCACGGCCCGGCACAACTGGTAAAGATGATGTCCGCCACCCAGACTTTGCCGCGCAGATCGGCGAGCGCGACCGGCTGGTTGAACTGGTTGGTGAGCGTAAAATCGGCGATCTGGCCGATGACGGGCAGCTTCGTTTTCGCCACCGGACGTTCGCGCACGCGCGAGAGCACAAAGCTCAGGCACAGCAGCACGATGACGAGGCCGACACCGACCCAGATGGTGCGCGAGAGTTTTTCAGGTTCGTTCATGGTTCAAAAGCAAAGCGCCGAACCGAAGTCCGGCGCTGAAGTGTTAACCCAAATCCGCGAGCCGCGAAAGCGGTTTATTCAAACGACGTGGCGGCGCCGCTCTTGGAGGCGAGCCATTTGTCATAGTCCGCCTGACTGTCCACCACGATGAAACCGCCGGTCATGCTGGAGTGGTTCGCACCACAGAGCTGCGCACAATTGATCTGGTAGCGGCCTTCCTTGGTCGCTTTGAACCAGCACGGGATGCGCATACCGGGAATCGCATCCTGCGTGACGCGCAGCGCAATCACCTTGAAGGAATGGATCACGTCCTTGGAACTGACATAGCACACGATGTATTTGTTGACCGGCACGTGAATCTCGCCCGCGGCGATCACCTGCACGTCGTCCTTGCCTTTCGCATCGTCGGGTTTGACGCCGAAGAGATTGTTGGCCGTGACCAGCGTCATGTCCTGATCACCAAACTTGCCGTCCGGGCCGGGATAGCGGGCATTCCAGGAAAACTGCTGGGCGACGATATGGATCTCTTCCTTCTCCGTCTTCGCGTCGGGCAGCTTGGTGACATTGGACGCCCTGGCCCACATTGGAATCGCAAAACCGCAGAGCAGGATGACCTCGGCGACGATGACGATGATTTCGATGTAGTTAGACATGTGGCTTTTCACGCCCACGTGATCGGCCTTGGGGTTGCGCTTCTGGTTGAACCGGTAGAGGCAGTAACAGAAATAGCCGAACCAGCCGACGAACAGGAGAATCATCAGCCAGTGGACATAGATGATCAGATTGTCCACGTCGCGGCCGTTTTCAGAGGCCAGCACGGGCAAATGCAGCAGGTCCGAGAAGAATTGCATCATGATTGTTTGTCAGTAGGAATTTGCGATTGAGCGGCCGCCGCAAGCCGGGCGGAATTGCGCGCCACAAAAATGAAGAAGGCCGTGATACCGACGAGCACCGAGCCGATGACGCCGAGCAGGAACAGGATGCCCATGTTCATACCCTTGGCGAGCGGTGAATCCGATGCGCCATAGCAAGCTGTGCAGGCAGAAGCCGATTCAGGCAACGCCAGAATGGCCAGCACCAGCAACGCCAGAAGAATGGTCAGACCGTTTCTCATAGGTAACTCACCTTTTTCAGCTTCCGGAGGAAGTAAACCTCGTAAACGACCAGCGCCACACCCACGACCAGCGAACCGACGCCCAGGTTGTAATCGCTCGCCGCCTGTGTGTCCTTATGCACGTTCAGCATCCACGCGCCAAAGCCGAATGCCAGCAGCACGGCGGCGGTGATGAAGATGACATGAAAGGCTTTGAGCGACATGGCGGTTAGCGGGTGGTGGTCATTTCCGGGAGATCGCCGTACGAACTCAGCGTCAGCACCAGCAGCGCAGCAAAGAAAAACACCGTGAAACCGAGGATCACGTAGATCATCCGCTTCTCGGAGATCAAGTGCATGAAATAACAGGCCACCAATGTAGCTTTGATCACGGCGACCAGCAGGGCGATGCCGATGGTCACCGCCTTGCTGTCAAAGTGCAGGTAATTCAGCCCGACCGTCACGACCGTGCCCACGAGCAGGGCGAGGAACACGATGATGTAGATGCGGACGTGCCGGGAGATTTCCTCCGGCGAGTGCGCGTGGGAATCGTGGGCGGAATGAGATTTGTCGCTCATAATTTCAAAGCAGATACAGGACGGGGAACAAGAAGATCCAGACCAGGTCAACGAAATGCCAGAACAGGCCGGAAACCTCCACGCGGTTCATGTAACGCTGCGGGTCCGTCTGCCACATCTTCGCCCCTGGTCCCCAGATGTAGAAAATCACGAGCGCGCCGCCCAGCACGTGCAACGCATGGAGCGCCGTGAGGGTGAAGTAAATCGCGAAGTAAGGCCCGTGCGACGGCGTGAACGCTGAGAGCCGCTTCACATCCGATGATTTGATCTCCAATACCTCGTGCTTGTGGCCCTTGGATTCGGCGCGGGCGTGGGCGAGTTCCTTGGGCGAAAGGCTGTAGTGATATGGGTCCACTTCGATCTTGAACGATTCGACTTTTTTGTCGGCCAGCGTCTTGGTGCGCCAGAAATAGGGGTGATGTCCCTGATACTCGATGTGACCCAGCACGCGGTCAGTCTTCACTTCCTTGTGGCCGTGCTTCACGGTCACCGGGTTCTTGAGCCAGACTTCGTAGTGGCTGAACTTCTCGCGATACTCGAACGACTTGATGCCCAAGAAGCCCAACGCACAGAGGATGGTGACGGCCTGATAAACCTTGTAGCGACCAAAGTTGCCGGCCTGCAACGCCGCCCACCCCAGTACGACCGTCACCGACGATGTGATGAGTACCGCGGTGTTGAACGTGCCAATGGGAATGTTCAACAAGCCATGCACCCAATCGCCCGGCAGCGCGCCAACGCGCAACAGGATGTAGGACGAGAACAACGCACCGAAGAGCATGACTTCGGACGCCAGGAACAACCAGATGCCAACCTTGGCGTTGTAAATGCCCGTATCAGGCCGGGCGGTAGATGTGTATGGGATGTCCATGAAAGATCAGTGCTTGGTGGCGGGGTCAGCCTGGTTCTGCGGAGTGAAATCCGTCGCCGCGCCCGGGAGGCTGTAATCATAGGGGTCGCGATGCGCATGAGGTTCGTGCGCGAAATTGCCATGCGGCGGCGGCGTGGGGGTCTGCCAATCGAGCGTCGTGGCCTGCCACGGATTGTCGTTCTCGATCTTGCGGCCGTTCTTGATGCTGTAAAACAGATTGATGATGAAAGGAATCTGAGAGATCGCGAGACCAACCGCACCCACGAGAATGACGCTATGCAGGCTTATCATTGAGTGGCTCAGGCCACCCGTCGCCGTCGGATTCGCGGCGTGCGAATAACCCGCGCCACCATCCGCCATACGACGGATCATACCCGCCATGCCTTGGATGAACATCGGCTGGAACACGACGTTCATGAAGATGAATGAGCCGACGAAATGCACCTTGCCCCAGAACTCACTCATCATGCGCCCGGTCATTTTGGGGAACCAAAAATAGATGCCCGCGAACAACGCAAAGATCGTTCCCGGCGCCACCACGTAGTGGAAGTGTGCGATGACGTAATAAGTGTCATGCAGGTGCAGGTCCGCGGCGGCGAAGCCCAGCGGAAGGCCGGTCAGACCGCCGATGCCGAACATCGGGAGGAACGCCAGCGCGAAGAGCATCGGGGTGTTGAAGCGGATCGAGCCGCCCCAGAGCGAGATGAAGAGACACGTCAGAATGATCACAGACGGGATCGAGATGATCATCGTGGTCGTCTGGAAGAACGCGGAAATCTTCGTGCCCATGCCCGTGAGATACATGTGGTGCGCCCACACGATGAAGCTCAGGAAGCCGATGCCGAGCACCGAATACACCAGCGACTTGTAGCCCCAGAGCTTCTTGCGGGTGTTGCATGCGATGATTTCGGCGACGACACCCATCGCCGGCAGGATCAAAACGTAAACCTCAGGATGGCCAAGGAACCAGAACAGATGCTGCCACAGCAACGGACTACCACCGCCACTCGCATCGGCCACTCGGCCACCCACGGCCAGACCGGTCGGGAGGAAGAAACTCGTGCCAAAGACGTTGTCCATGAGCTGCATCACACCGGCAGCTTCGAGCGGCGGGAACGCGAGCAGTAGCAGGAAGCCCGTGACGAACTGAGCCCAGACGAAGAACGGGAGGCGCATCCACGTCATGCCCGGCGCGCGCAACTGGATGATGGTGGCGATGAAGTTCACCGCGCCCAAGAGCGAGGACGTGATCAAGAACACCATGCCGACCAACCAGAAGGCCTGACCATGCGTATCAACGGTGGTCGCCAGCGGCGAATAGGACGTCCAACCTGACTGCGCCGCACCGCCCGGAATGAAAAAGCTCGCGAACATGATCACGCCGCCCAGCACGTAGAACTGGTAGCTCGCCATGTTCACGCGCGGGAACGCCATGTCCGGCGCGCCGATCATCAACGGCACGACATAATTGCCGAACGCACCGAACGCCAGCGGCACGATGGCCAAGAACACCATGATCGTGCCGTGCATCGCACCGAACACGTTGTAGAGTTCGCCGTTCATCACGCCACCTGGCGCGGCGCTGTTGCCGCTCGTAGTCTTCAGCAACGTCTCAAACAGAGGTCCGACCAGCGGCACCGCCTTGCCGGGATGGGCGATCTGCCAGCGCATGCACAGCATCAGGAAGAAGCCGAACAGCAGGAACGCCAGCGCGGTGAGGCCGTATTGGATGCCGATGACCTTGTGATCGGTCGAGAAGATGTATTTCTGCAAGAAGCCCGGTTCGTGATGATGGGCATCATGATGGCCGACGTGCGGCGCGGCATGTGTTGTTGACTGCATGTTGCTATCGAGTTACCGAGTTACCGAGTTAACCGTCAAAAACCCTTCAAATTCCCGCAAATCAAGCGGCGGAGTTAACGCATCTTTGCTCCACCTGTCAACGCCGGAAACCCAGCGTGACTGCATCAGATGTCTTGCTTCGCTGGTTTACCGCACCTTGTCCGCCACCAATGCAATCAGCAGCAGGGGCAGATAGATGATTGAAGCAAAAAAGAGCCTCTTGGCGCTGGCTGTATCCAGCCGCTTTGCGAACTGAATCGCGCAACCAAAATAGGCGAAACCAAGAATCAATGCCGCCGCCAGATAAACCGGCCCGGCCAGTTGAAAGAGAAACGGGCACAAGCTGATCGGAAGCAAGCCGAGCGTATGACTCACGGATTGTTGCCCCGTGCGCGAACCATCCGGGTCGAACGCCGGCAGCATTTTGAAACCGGCCTTCGCGTATTCGTCGCGATACAGCCAGGCGATGGCGAAGAAGTGCGGCATCTGCCAGAACGCCAGGATCGCGAACAATGCCCAACCACCGCCTTCGAGATTGCCGCGCGCAGCGGTCCAGCCCATCAGCGGCGGCAACGCCCCGGGAATCGCGCCAACGGCCGTGTTCAGCCACGTCAGCCGCTTGAGCGGCGTGTAGATGAACAGATAACTGACCAGCGAAATCGCGCCCAACACCGACGTCAGCGGATTCACCAGCAGCGCGAGATAGATCGTCCCGACCAGCGCGCAGACGCCGCCAAAGAGCATCACGGTCACGGGTTGCAACCGGCCTGAAGGCAATGGCCGGCTCGCCGTGCGGCGCATCCGGGCGTCGTATTCGCGCTCAAAAAGCTGATTCAACGCCGCCGCCCCGCTCGCCACCAGCGCCGTACCAAGCAGCGCATGGAACATGAGCAGGTAATTCATCTGCCCCTGCCAACCGACGTAGAAACCCACGAGCGTGGTCAGCAGCACGAGCAGCGTCAGCCGGGCTTTGATCAAATCCGCATACACGGCCACCCAGCCTTTCTCGGCCACGGTGGTTTGCGTCAATGTTTCTGCGTTGGCTTGCATCACGGGTTTGCTGGCGGCGAACTCAAGATTCCGACGCGCACAGCCTCAAAAGGTGCACCGACTGGAATCGTCGTTCCCGACGGGTAAAATCGGCGCAGATTAATAATGGAAGCGAGCGCGCCTGTCACGAGCGAAAGTGCGCCCACCACCACGTGTGCAGTGGCCACATCGGCAGCCTTGTTGGACCAGATGGTCCACGCGCCGAGGCCAGCCTGCACAAGAATCAGGCTGAACCAGAAAAATCCGAGCCGCCGAAACCCGGCGATGTTGCGTGCCCGCCAAGCCACCGTGCCAACGGCTATCAGAATCGCCAGCGCCATGAGCCGATGCGCCATCTGCAAGGCAATCTGTGTCGCCGTGATAGGATTGGCCGAGTTGACTTCAATCCGCTGTGCATTGTAACGGGCGACTGCCTCCGAACTCATGTCCGGCCATAGTTTGCCATGCGCCAGCGGGAAATCCGGGATCGCCAATCCAGCGTGCTGATGCCGCATGGTCGCGCCGAGAAGGAGTTGCGCGAAAATCAAAATCGTCGCCACGAAAATCAATTGGGTCGGAGCGCCAGTCACCGAAGCAGCGCGTTGTCCCGATGTTTGGCGCGCCAGCCACCAACGGCTTGTGAATAAGGCGATCACCACCAACAGCACCAAGAATACCTGTGCCAGACAGCCGTGGAAGATGCCAAACGCCGTGCCCAGCCGTACATCCGCGAGCTCATGTGCATTAAGCACCACGCGCAATCCGCCGATCAATCCCTGCAATTGCACCAGCCAGAATGCCGCCCAGCCCAGCATGGGCAACCGCTCGCTGGCCCGCTCACTCTTCACCCACACGACACCGGCCAGCAACACAACGCCCCCAATACCTTGCAAGAAATGTCCGGCCCCGCGCCAATCAGGGCCGAGTTTCAAGAGCACAAAGCCCGCAAGCAATTCCGCCGCGCCAATCGCCAGCAGTGGCTTTCTCGCTTCACGCCCGCCCAGCCAGCGGGTCAGGATCACCACTAGCACGCCGACGAACGATGCCCAGAGTCGGTGGGTGTGTTCGTGAAAGACGCCGCCGGTAAGCCACATCGAGATCGGCAGCGCAAACATGTTGTAGCCGTAGCTCGTCGGCCAGTCCGGGACGGCCATGCCCACGCCATGGCTCGTCACTAGGCCACCCATGCCTACCAAGCCAAGGGTGGCCAAGGCCGTGAACACCGCAAAGCGGTGCAGCCAGACATTAGAAAAGATGGGTTGAGCGGACGAAACCACAGCCGGGAAAAATGAAAACCGCTGCGGTCATTCCCGACCGCAGCGGCGCCCAAAGCCAGATCGCTTACTTCGCTTCGACCGTGAAGTCGGCTTTCGCGCCGTCGGCCTTCACTTCGATTTCCTGATCCACCCCCGTGGCGGCCGCCTTACGATGCAGCGCCGTGATGGTGTATTTGCCCGCGGGCACATCCTTGATGGTGAAGTTGCCATCCTTGTCCGTCACCGCGAAGTAGGGATGATCCACCACGGTGACGTAGGCAAACATCCACGGATGCACGTCGCACTTGAATTTGAGGAAGTTTTCCGCCTTGCCGTAGGTAAAGTTCAGATCTGGAGCGCCAGCCATGTGGGGGAGGTTGAAAGATTTGTTGCCATCAACGACCGGCTCCGAGTGCACGTTGTGTAGCACAGGGTCGGAATTCTTCACGACAATCTTTTGCCCGGTCTGGCAGGCGGTAACGTAGGGCGTATAGAAGCAACCCTTTTGATCAATAACAATTGGTGACGCAGAGGCGCCGGTGGATTTGCCTGAGATGCCCTTGAGCATCACAACGGTTTCAGCGAGACCGCTGTCCTTGCCGACGACGTAAAAACGCGTCTTGACCGGTTCCGTGTGGAGTTTGCCGCAGTTGGCATCGTCCTTGATGGATGTGATTTCTTTTTCGGGCGGCGGCGTGCCTTTGAGCGTGACCTTGCCGGTGATATCGCCGGCGAGAACGGGAAGCGTTGCGGCCAAAATGCCGAGCGTGGTGAGAGTCTTCATGGTTTTCATTGTTCGTTTGGTTTGGTCCAAGAAATGACGGTAAACGATACCAACTGGTACGCTGCCCGGCAAGCGGTATGCCCCCACATTTCATGCAAGCTCATTCGGGGTTTGATGCCAGCTAATCCGCAAAAATTCAGCGCGATTTACAGGTCTAGGCTCGGAGTTTCTTCATGACATCTGCCATCGCCAAAGCGGTTTGGGCCGCTTCCTGACCGCGATTGTGCCTTGGATCAATGCAGCGGACTTCAGCCTGCTCCTTGTTTTCCAGTAACAAAACCTCATGAATCACCGGCACCTCGGTTTCGAGTTGGATGGCGGTCAACGCGTTTGTCACCGCTTCGCCAATGTGTGCGGCGTGGGTGGTCTGTCCGCGCAAGATCACACCCAGGCAGATGACTCCGGCAAATTTCCCGGTCCGGGCCAGTTTGGCGGCGACAACGGGAATCTCGTAAGCCCCCGGCACCCGCACCACTTTGACACTGGACCGCGCCCGCTTCAATTCCACCTGGGCACCGCGCAGCATCGAATCCACGTAACGCGCGTTGTAAAGCGAAGCCACGACGGCGAATGAACCGCCGCGCCCACCTGCCCGCTTGGATTGGTTCCGTCTCAACATGCCGCGAAATGTAAGATCCGGCGGGTCGGGTTTACGAGCCGAAAAACGCTGCGTAACCCTGCTCACGCACCCGCCGTCTCATACACCGGCATGGCAGGTTGGAAATCAATTCGCTTGATCGGGCTGCTGGTCTGGCTTGGGAGTCCGCTTGCGGGCATCGCTCAGACACTGCCTGGTTTCACACTTACCGGGGAGCAATGGACTTACAATCCCGGCGACGGCGGCGCGACCATCACCGGCATTCTTGTCAAACCTTCAACACACGGCCCGCGCGCGGGCGTGCTCATCAGTCACGGCAAAGGCGGCACGGCGACAGGCTTTTCGCTTCCGAAAGCGCGTGAAATGACCAACTGGGGCGCAGTCTGCATCGGGCCGAATTACACGCACGCGGGCAGCGCCACCAATTCACCCGACAACGAAGGCTGGTGTCCGGAGAACAGTCGTCGCGCCCGCGCGTGCCTGACGATTCTCGCGAGCCTTGGCAATGTGGATACGAATCGCATTGGCGCGTACGGCAACAGCATGGGTGCATTCGCTACCGCCGGCTTGTGCGGGGAAATTGGTGCGAGCATCCGCGTCGCCGCAATCACCGCCGGTGGAACATCAGGAACGACCAACACGGGTTATGCCGCACCCGCAACGCAGGAGGTTCAAACCATGACTGCTCCGTTTCTGATGCTTCATGGCACGGCGGATACAACGGTGTTTCCAATTCAATCGGCCAACCTGCAATCCGTTCTCACCAGCAACGCCGTTCCGAACAATCGCGTCTTGTTCGACGGCATCGGCCATGATCTCAGTAATAATCCCGCGACAGAGGACACGGTCTTTCAACTCATCCGCGGTTGGTTCACCGCGTGGGGATTGTTTGGGGCAACGAACAGCATGCCCTCACTTGCTTTGACAAAGCCAGTTGGTGGAGGTGTGAAGCTGAGTTGGAATCGCGCCGCCCTGGTCACGACGATTGAAAGCAGGACCAACCTTGCATCGGCGTTTCAGGCCATTGCCTCGGTAACGAACCGCTTCGAGTGGACGAATCAATCGCTCACCACGCCCGGCACCTTCTATCGCATTTCCCAGAAGGACTGAAACGCCGGGCAAGAATTCAGTGTCCCGTCTTTAATTCCACCACATCATGCGGCGCGGCCTCGCGCATCCCAGCCGCGCTGACGCGGATATAGCGCGCCTTGTCGCGAAGCTGTTCCAGATTCGCAGCGCCGAGATAACCCATGCCGGATTGAATGCCGCCGATGAGTTGGGCCAGCACACGGTCCACCGAGCCGGCCGATTCCTTGAGCGCCTCAATACCTTCGGCGGCAACCTTCTGCGTGGGATTTTTCTCGTGCCCATAACGCGCAGCCGAACCGGAACGCATCGCGGCCAGACTGCCCATGCCACGATACTGCTTGTACATCTTGCCGCTGATCTCAAGCACGTCACCAGGCGATTCGTTGCAACCGGCAAACATGCCGCCACAAATCACGCCCTGCGCCAATGTGAGCGCCTTCACGACATCACCGCTCTTCGTGATGCCACCATCCGCAAGAATCGTGACGCCCTTCTTCGTCGCCGAGCGCGAAGCGACATAAAGCGCCGTGAGCTGCGGAATGCCCACACCCGCGACGACGCGCGTGGTGCAGATCGAACCCGGACCTTGCCCAATCTTGATGATGCTGGCGCCGCATTGAGCCAGGAATTCCACACCCGCCGCACTGGTGACGTTGCCCGCCATGATCGGCAGCCTTGGAAATTCCTCGTTCAGCAGCTTCACGGTGTCGCCCACGCCCTTCGTATGACCATGCGCGGTGGACACGGCTACCACGTCCACGCCACGTTCCACGAGCCCGCTGACATGTGCGAGGATGCGCTCGCGGTCCAGTTCACCGAACGCGTTGCGGGTGGCGCTGACGGCCGCGCCGCAAACGAGGCGGAATTGCGAGTCGCGCGCAGGCTTGAACTGCGCCTTGCGTTCCTGCTGGATGCGCTCGACGTCGTTCATCGTAAACAGGCCACGCAGCCGATCGTCATCATCCACCACGAGCAGCTTGTGGATGCCTGGCCGCTCCGTGAAAAACTTGTCCGCCCGGGCGATGGGATCCTTGCCAAGCTCCTTCTTGTTGATCGTATGGACCTGCGCCCGCGGCGTCATCGCTTCGGCGATCTTGCGTTTCGTGTAGCGCGGCTTGACGACATGCCCCGAGAGCAATCCGACCAGAATTCCTCCCCCATCCACTACTGGAAACGTGCTGAACGAGTAATGTTTCTCGTCCAGCAACGCGAGTACGTCGGCGATAAACTGGTCGGGCCGAAAGGAAATCGGATCAGGCAACATGCCGGGCACGTGATATTTCACGCGGCTGACCTCGGAAAGCTGTTGTCGCTCGGGCATGTTGTAGTGGATGAGACCCAGTCCGCCGTTGAGCGCCATCGCCGTGGCCATGCGCGATTCGGTGACCGTGTCCATATCCGCCGAAACGATGGGGATGTTCAGACGCAAGCCGTCGGCGAGTTCGGTTTCGAGATTGGTATCGCGCGGGAGAACTTCCGAGTAAAGCGTCGCGAGCGTGACGTCGTCGTAGGTGAGCGCAACGTGGCTGTTTTCGGCGAAGAATTTGTCCGCCGGGAGGTAGAACTGCGAATCCAAACTATGGTGCGAAGCTGCCATGCAAAATAATGCAGCCCGCCTTCTGGCTTTGGCAAGTCTGAATCCCAACCACGGTGAATTGCTATCGAAACAAGCGGTTTTCCGTCGCCATGTTTGCTTTCCAGCAACGGCTTCTCCTAGAATCCTTTCGAACCATGAACATCCGCCTCGCCACGCCTGCTGACGTTTCCGTCGTGACCGATTTCAATCTCCTCCTGGCAGACGAGACAGAACAATTGAAACTCGATCCACCCACTGTCCGCGCGGGTGTCACCGCGGTGTTGAACGATAAGCACAAAGGCCTCTATTTCGTGGCCGAGCTGGATGGGCGCATCGCCGGGCAACTCATGATCACCTACGAATGGAGTGACTGGCGCAATGGCGATCTCTGGTGGCTGCAGAGTGTTTACGTGCATCCGGATTTCCGCAGCCGCGGCGTGTTCCGCGCGTTGTTCACGCATCTCACCGAACTGGCCCGCGCCCGCAAGGACGTTGCCGGCATCCGCCTCTACATGCATCACGACAACGAAACCGCGCGCCGCACTTACGAGCGTGTCGGCATGAAGCGCGCGGGCTACGAGGTGTTTGAACTGGATTTTGTATTAAACCGGAGCGCGGAAGCCAAATCTTGAAACCAGTTCTAGGCATCGTCACCGGCTTCGACTAAAAGAGTCCGCGTCCAGATGAAGAAACCCCTGAGCACGTTGGTTTGGTTTGCCGTTGCGGTGCTGGGTGCGTTCGCCTACGTGACGCTCGCCGTACATCGCGGTGAACCGCTCAACTCGGTTTACATCCTCATCGCCGCGCTCTGCACCTACACCATCGGCTACCGGTTTTACTCGAAGTGGATCGCCGCGCGCGTGCTCACGCTCGACGACCGCCGCGCCACGCCTTGCGAAGTCCACGACGACGGCAAGGATTTCGTCAAAACCAACAAGTGGATTGTCTTCGGGCATCACTTCGCAGCGATCTCCGGCCCCGGCCCGCTCGTCGGCCCCGTGTTGGCAGCACAATTTGGTTATCTGCCCGGCACGCTGTGGATTCTAATCGGCGTGGTGCTGGGCGGCGCGGTGCAGGACTTCGTCATCCTGTTCGCTTCAATGCGACGCAACGGAAAATCGCTCGGTCAGATGGTGAAGGAGGAATTGAACACCGCCGCCGGGCTCATCTCGCTCGTGGCGATCCTCGCGATCATGATCATCCTGCTGGCAGTGCTGGCGCTCGTCGTCGTGAAAGCGCTGGCGGAAAGTCCATGGGGCGTCTTCACCGTGGCGGCGACGATTCCCATCGCGATGTTCATGGGCGGCTACATGCGCTACTGGCGCGTGGGCAAAGTCATGGAAGCCTCGGCCATCGGCGTCGTCTTGCTGCTGCTCGCAGTCTGGGGCGGTAAACTCGTTTACGCGAACGCGGACTGGGCAAAAATCTTTACGTTGAAGGACCTGCCGCTCGCCTGGGCCATCATCATCTACGGCTTGGCGGCCAGCGTGCTACCTGTCTGGCTGTTGCTCGCCCCGCGCGATTACCTCAGCACATTCATGAAGCTGGGAACGATTTTTGCGCTCGCAGCGGGAATCTTCGTCGCATTGCCTGTCCTGCACATGCCAGCAGTAACGAAGTTCATTGACGGTTCCGGCTTGGTGGTCGCGGGCAAATTGTTTCCATTCTGCTTCATCACCATCGCGTGCGGCGCGATCTCAGGTTTTCACACGCTTATCGCCAGCGGTACGACCCCGAAGATCATCACGCGCGAAAGTTACGCGCGCCCAATCGGCTACGGCGCGATGTGCTTGGAATCGCTCGTGGCCATCATGGCCATCATCGCCGCCTGCACGATGGACCCGGGCGTATATCTGGCGATGAACGTGAAAGGCGAAGCGGCAGCCACCGCGGCCAAGGTCACGGGGCTTGGTTATCCGGTAACGGTTGCGCACATGGATTCGTTGGCGAAGGAAATGGGCGAGCACACGTTGTTCGGTCGCACCGGCGGCGCGGCAACGCTGGCAGTGGGCATGGCGCACATCTTCTCCAAGGTCACCGCGGGCAAGTGGCTCGATCTCTGGTATCACTTCGCGATCATGTTCGAGGCGTTGTTTATCCTGACGACGCTCGACGCCGGCACGCGTGTGGGTCGTTACATCTTGCAGGACGCGCTGGGTCATCTCTGGAAACCGCTCGGCGACACCAAGGCGCTCGGGCCGAACCTGCTCGCCAGCGGATTGATGGTGGCTGGCTGGGGAACATTCCTGATCCAAGGCGTGCGCGACCCGTTGGGCGGCATCAACTCGCTCTGGCCATTGTTCGGCATCGCCAATCAGATGCTCGCCGCCATCGCATTGTGTCTGGCGACAACGATCATTCTTAAGATGTCACTTGGAAGAATGAGCGCCCCT
>Ga0315910_10000531_pt1 | contig 37865 bp, 34 predicted proteins | sample EdamamesoilMG_FD_204470 | JGI IMG/M metagenome (GOLD analysis project Ga0315910, IMG submission 204470) | Garden soil microbial communities collected in Santa Monica, California, United States - Edamame soil | ecosystem: Environmental > Terrestrial > Soil > Garden | place: USA: California...
CAATCGATCACGGTCAGCGCGCGGCTGCGCAACGCGGCAAGCCCGGCGATATATGCCGGCGCGCGCGGCGCCGGGGTGACCTTGCCGAGCTCGATAACCGACTGCACCTCGGCCGCGCGAAACGCGACCTTTTCGCCGCACAGGCCGACGATCAGGTAAAGTTCGCTCATGCCGCCCTCCCCGTCGTGGCTTCACGCAGGGCCGCGATCAGCGCCTCGCGATCGTAGCGATAGACTGTGCCGGCACTGGCCTCGGTCGCTTCGCGCGTGTCCCTGAGCAAGACCGCCGCGCCTGCCGGGACCGGCGCGCCATCCGCGAAGGCGGCAATCGCCACATCGGCCAGAGCGTCGTCGCCTTCGCCGACCACATCGTAGCCGGCGGCCTCGACCATCGGCCTCAGGAAATCCTGGAACCAGCGATCGCCCGATGGGATGCGGCACACCGGGCGCTTGCCCGTCGTCTTCGCAGCCGATCCGTAGAGCGCGAACAGCGCATGGCAATCGACCACTTCGACTGGCTCGCCGTCGATCAGGGCAACTCCGGCAATCGCTTCGGCGCCGCGGGCATCGGCCAGCGCGCCTTCGATCCTGCTGATGTCGATCATCTCGCGGATGGCATAGGCGATCTCGCTGTTGCCGTCGGACAGGCGGAACAGCTCGAGCTTGTCCTCGGGCAGAGCCTCTCCGAACAGGCCGACCAGCGGCATGATGCGCTCGTCGATCACCACCTGGGCCTCGCGCCCGCTCGTCCGGATGGCCGAAACATTGACCTTCTCGACGCGGTCGACTGCGCTCATCGGGACCACGCGATGGCGCCCGTCGAAGCCGACGAACATCAACGCCGGCAGACCACTGTCGACAGCCTTGCGCGAAGCTTCGCCAAGGCCGGCGGAACCGACGCGTTCGACTTCGCGGATCAGTCCGGCTTCGCGCGCCAGCCCGGAGATATCGACCATCAGGATCGGGCTGCCGTCTTCGAGCTGGGTTGTCCCGACATAGAAGCCGGTCTTCATCAGCGCCGGCGCGATCGGCTTGACCACCAGTTCCTCGTGATCGTGGATGCGATCGACGGCGACCGCGAACATGTCGCCGCCCACCAGCCGGATGACCACCAGCGTCGTCGCCTCGGCGACGCTTTCGCACTCGATACCGAGCACATCGCCCATCGCGACGCAGGGAACCCGCCGTCCGCGGATCGTGACCAGTATCCGGCCGCCGACCCGCGCGAGTTCGGCATCGTCGTCGCCGCCGCGCACGATCTCTTCGACATAGGATCGCGGGATCGCGAATTTCTGGTCGCCCACCGCCACCGTGATCGACGGCACGATGCTGAGCGTGAGCGGCACGTTGAGCATGATGCGGGTGCCTGCGCCGCGGGTCGAATCGATCATGATCGATCCGCCCATGCGCTCGAGATTGGCCGAGACCACGTCCATCCCGACACCACGGCCGGAGACCGAAGTCACTTCGCGGGCGGTCGAGATGCCGGCCTCGCACATCAGATGGTTGCGTTCGCGCGCGGTGAGCTTTGCAGCTTCCTCCGCTGTGACGATGCCGGCAGCGATCGCCTTTTCGACGAGGCGGTCGGAATCGACCCCGCGCCCGTCGTCGATGATGCCGATGCGGATCTCGTTGCCCGTCTGGCGCGCCGAGATGGTCAACAGGCCGATCTCGCGCTTGCCCGCTTCGATCCGTTCGGCCGGGGTTTCGATCCCGTGGTCGATCGCGTTGCGGATCACATGGACCAGCGGATCGCGGATCAGTTCGATCATTTCGCGGTCGAGTTCGACATCGCCCGATTCCATCTCGACCATCACCTGCTTGCCGAGTTCCGAGGCGAGGTCGCGGACCAGTCGGGGGAACGCCGTGAACAGAGTCTCGATGCGCTGCATGCGAGTATGGGTGATCGCGTCGCGGACATCGCCGAGGATTGTCGAGAGGCGGTTGAACGGCGCTTCGAGCCCGGTCTCGCCGCCCATCTCGTGAATCCGCCGGACCAGCTCGTTGCGCGCCAGCACCATGTCGGAGACGCCGCTCATGATCCGGTCGAGCAATTCCACCGGCAGGCGGATCGAACGCGGGCCGCCGCTCGGGCGATCCGGGCCATTGCCCTCACTCTTGGCCTGGACCACGGTCGGCGAGGCGGCCGCGGGGGCGGAAATGTCGAGCGCGGCGATAAGAGTTTCGTCGCCGCCCTCGGGGAACTCGTCGTTCGCTTCGATCGCTTCGATCATTTCGGCGATGCGGTCGATGATCGCGAGCACCGCGTTGACCAATGCGGCATCGGGCTGGCGGCGTCCGGCGCGGACATCGGCGAGCACGTCTTCGGCGGCATGGCTGAGCGCTTCGAGCCGCGGGAAATCGAAGAACCCGCAATTGCCTTTGACCGTATGGAAGAAGCGGAAGATCGCATCGAGCCGCGGACGATCGGTCGGTTCGGCTTCCCACGCGACGATCTCGCCCGCGAGCGCTTCGAGCATCTCACGGGATTCGGCCACGAAATCAGCCAGCAGATCGTCCATCGCGCAGGTTCCCCTCCGTTACCTGCCCTGTATGGATGACGATGGTTAAACGATGGTTAAGTATTGGACCGGAACCGGGAGAGAATGGTGGTTACTTTGCCGCAAACGCCGCCTGCCATTCGGCCTCCCTGAAGCCGACCAGCAGCCCGCCGGGATATTCGACCACCGGGCGCTTGATGACCGAAGGCTGCTCGACCATCAGCGCGATCGCCTTTTTTGTATCGATGCCTTCCTTCGCTGTGTCGGGAAGTTTCCGGAAGGTCGTCCCGGCGCGGTTGAGCAGCACTTCCCAGCCCTTCGCATCGACCCAAACCTTCAGCTTAGCCGGATCCGCGCCTTCCTTCTTGTAGTCGTGGAAAGTGTAAGCGATGCCTTTCGCATCGAGCCACACCCGCGCCTTCTTGACCGTGTCGCAATTAGGGATGCCGTAGAGATGGATCACGCGCCGTCCCTTGCCTTGAAATCGTGAATCCTTGGGGAATCGCAGGCGAACAGCGTGTAGCTCGCATAATAGTTCGCGCGGCCCTTTGCCTGCACTGCCGCATGTTCGGCCTGCCTGCGCCAGGCGAGCGCCGAAGCCTCATCCTCCCATTCGGACATCGCGATCACCTCGCCATCCTCGGCAACATAGGATTTGAACGAAATAAAGCCGGGTTGCAGCCGCGCCAGTTCCACCATCCGCGCCGCATCGGCGTCATAGGCAGCCTGGTCGAAATCGGAGCGCTTGCGATTGCGGAATACGACGAGGAACATGTGCGCCAACTAGCCCATTGCTAGGCGCAACGCCACGCTGCATATCCTGCCGCAAAGGGGTCGCAATGCCGAGCAAAGCCACGCATCAAGCCATCAGCCTGCTGATCTACTATGTCGCGTTCTTCATCCTGCTGTTTGGAGTGGCGACCGCGACTATCCTGGCTTCGAGTCTCGTATCGGGAGGCTGGGGCATCGCTATTGCGATCCTGGCGTTCCTGATCTCGACCGGGTTCGCGTTGCAGGCATTCAACGCACTGCGCCGCTGGCGAGTCACCGGCCTCTACCGGCTATCTTTCCCGAGTTACCGTGGCGTCCGCTACCCGGCCTTCCATCTCGTCAGCACCCAGGTCGATCACGATGTGCGCAGCTTCGGCTCGCCGCTCGACGCCAATTTCCTGGCCGAGAGCGACGAAGGCCTGTTCGTGCTTGCCGCTCTACCGAGCGACCGCCCGCACGAGATCGTGGGCGGCAAAATCCTGCGCCACCAGGTCAGCGGCGAAGAACTCGTCATCCCGCGTGAAGCGCTGCGGGAGATCGATGTTTTCGAACTCAGCGACGAGGCGATCAGGGCTGCCGCGGTCGATGATCGCTCCTATGCCGAACGCCTGATCGGCGGTGGCATCAACAAGCTGATCGGTGTCAGCGCCAAGCGCAAGATCGTGCCGTTCGCGGCGTTCATGGTGCTGACGGCGATGCGCGAAGGCGGTCCGCAGGGCGCGTCGTTCGAGCGGCTGACCTTCGCCATCCCGACCGAAATCCATGACGAGACGATGCGGTTTATGGGAATCGGCAAGGATTCGAACAGCAACGAGATCGTCGAGGCCGCGATCGGTCATGCAGTGAACAAGGCCAAGGGTGCGCTGATCGAGGAAGGGCGCGAACAGGTCCACGACGTGGTCGGCGACATGCCGCTCGATGCCGCCGACGAGATTATCGATCTCAAGAAAGACATCGACTTCTGGGTCAATATCGACGCGGCGAAGATCGCCACCACCGACGGCGCGCGCGGACGGGCGATGGCGCGGATCATTGCCGAGCGGGTTCGCGCGTGGTCCGGGCTCCACCAAGTCTACGTCACCACGCTGGCAAGTTAGCGCGCTCCCAAGTGCGCGTCTGCAATCGCCACCGCGAGCGCGTCGGCGGCGTCGGCCCCGGCGATCTCGACGCCCGGCAGCAGCACCCTTAGCATCGCCTGGACCTGCTCCTTCTCGGCCGCGCCGGTGCCGACGATCGCCTTCTTGACCAGCCTTGCCGCGTGTTCGCGCACCGGCAACTCCTCCCGTCCGCAGGCCGCCAGCACCACCCCGCGCGCCTGCGCGAGCTTCAAGGTCGATTGCGGGTTCTTGTTGACGAAAATCTCCTCCACCGCCGCGCGATCGGGGCGGTAGGCGGCGATCACCCTTGCGACATGGGCATCGATCAGCGCCAGCCGCGCCGGCAGCGGATCGGCGGGATCGGTAGGGATTTCGCCATTGGCGACATGCGCCAGCCGCGATCCTTGGGCCCGTACGATCCCCCAGCCGGTACAGGCAAGCGAGGGATCGAGGCCGAGGATGATCACAGCCGCAGCCCGAGCCTTGGCGCCGCCGCCATCATAAGCAGGTAGAGCGCGACCGTCAGCACGCAACCCGCCAGCAGCGCCAGCCAGAACGGCCAGCCGCTGCGCAGCATCCACGGGATCGCGAGGAACATCGGCAGCGAGGGGAGCACGTACCAGAAGGTCGCCCCGGCATGGACCGCCATGTTCTCGGCATCGGGCTTCTCGCGCCACAGCAGGATCATGCCGAGGATCGAAACCAGCGGCAGCGAGGCGACCAGCGCCGCCATGGTCGGCAGGCGCTTGCCGATCTCGGAGATGGCCGCGATCATCGTGCCCGCCAGCAACGCCTTGGCGAGCAGGCCCCACATCAGCCCAATTGCTCCATCACTTCGTCGGTGATGTCGTAATTGCCCCACACGGTCTGGACATCGTCGTCATCGTCGAGCGTGTCGACCAATTTGAGCAGGGTCTGGGCATCGCCTTCGCCGACCGCCACTGTGAGGCCCGGCTTCCACGCGAGCTTGACGCTCTCAGCCTCGCCCAGCGCCTTCTCGAGCGCAGCGGCGACTTCGTGGAGCGCGTCCATCTGGACCCAGATCGAATGACTGTCGTCGCCGCTTTCGACATCGTCGGCCCCGGCCTCGATCGCCGCTTCGAGCACGGTGTCCTCATCGCCCGCCTTCGCCGGATACTCGATCAGTCCAAGCCGCTCAAAGCCGTGGCTGACCGCGCCCGACGCACCGAGATTGCCACCGTTCTTGGAGAAAGCGGTGCGGATATTGGTCGCGGTGCGGTTGCGGTTGTCGGTCAGCGCCTCGACGATCAGCGCGACGCCGCCGGGGCCGTAGCCCTCATAGCGCACTTCCTCGTAATTCTCGGCATCGCCGCGGCTGGCCTTGTCGATCGCCCGCTGGATATTGTCCTTGGGCATCGACTGCGCCTTGGCCGCGTTGACCGCGGCGCGCAGGCGCGGGTTCATGTCGGGATCGGGCATGCCCATCTTGGCCGCGACAGTGATCTCGCGGCTGAGCTTGGAGAACAGCCCGGAGCGCTTCTTGTCCTGCGCGCCCTTGCGGTACATGATGTTCTTGAATTTGGAATGGCCGGCCATTGCGGGTTCGATTTTCTCTGCGATTGAACGGGATGCGCGCCCTTACACCGGCGGGGCGAGCTAGAGCAACCTTTGCCACCACCCCGCATCGCGCCAGCCGCCGCATTTCCAGCCGACCTCGCGATAGATGCCGACGGGCGTGAAACCGAACGCCTCGTGCAGGCCAATGCTGCCCTCGTTGGGCAGGGCGATCCCGGCAAAGGCGGCGTGGTAGCCCTTCGCCGCCAGCGCAGGGAGCAATACATCGTAGAGCGCCCGCCCGATCCCCCGCCGCGCATGGGCGGGATCGACATAGACCGCGACATCGCAGGACGTGGCATAGGCCGCGCGCTCGGCATGGGGCGAGCCATAGGCATAGCCGGCGACCACGCCGTCGACCTCGGCGACCAGCCACAGATGGCTCGCGCCGTACTTCTCCATCCGTCGCGCGATCTCTTCCGCACCGGGCGGATCGACCTCGAAGCTGACCCAGCCGTCGGTGACGAAGGGCGCGTAGATTTCCGCGCAACGCTCTGCATCGTCAGCCAAGGCAGCGCGGACTTCCATCAGCCCAGCCCCAAAGCCGCCTTGTAGGTATCGAGGATCGCTTCCATCTCCGCCCGGTCGTCGGGGCGCATTTTCCGCAGGCGGACGATCTGGCGCATGATCTTGGTGTCGTAGCCGACCGCCTTGGCCTCGGCATAGACATCGCGGATATCGTCGGCGATGCCCTTCTTTTCCTCTTCGAGGCGTTCGACGCGCTCGATCAGGAGGCGCAGGCGGTCGTCGGTGGCATCGGCCATCGGGTAAGCTCCGTTTGCATGAGAATCACTTCGACCCGGCCTTAGCGGGGTCGGCCGAAGCGGTGAAGGCAGGCGCTGTGGATTAATGCGTCCCGCCGTTCTTCTTCAGGCTTTCCTCCATCCGCGCCATCTGTTCGGGCGTGGCTTCGGTCTGGAATTTCGCCTTCCAGTCCTCCTGCGGCATTCCGTGGATCAGCGCGCGCGACGCCGCCTTGTCGCCGTCGTAACCGGCATCGCGAATCCAGTCCGAGAGGCAATTGCGGCAGAACCCGGCGAGGCCCATCAGGTCGATATTCTGGGCATCGTGACGATGCCGCAAATGGCGCACCAGCCGGCGGAAGGCGGCGGCGGCGATGGGATCTGGGAGATCGTCCAGGGGATCGGGTGATTGCATCATCGTATTCCTTGAATTGTAGCGCCGCTCTGACATAGGGCGCTCACCATGGCAAAGCGCGAAGCGCCCAAATTCGAACCCCGCGGCCGCAAGGTCAAGATTCTCGCCACCGTCGGCCCGGCGAGCCGCGAGCCCGAAATGCTGCGGCGGCTGTTGCTCGCCGGGGTCGATTCCTTCCGTGTCAACATGAGCCATGGCGATCACGCCGGCCATGCCGAGACGATCGGCCATATCCGCGCGCTCGAACGCGAATTCGGGCACCCGGTGGCGATCTTGTGCGACCTCCAGGGGCCGAAATTGCGCGTCGGCGAGTTTCGCAAGGGCGAGCGGGTGGTGATCCCGCATGGTCGCCATTTCACCTTCGACCGCAATCCCGCGCCGGGCGATGAGACCCGGGTGTGCCTGCCGCATCCCGAATTATTCGGGGTGCTCGCCAAGGGCCAGCGGCTGCTGGTCGACGACGGCAAGATCCGCCTGCGGGTGGTCAAGGCGAGCGACGAGGAAATCCTCTGCACCGCCGAGGTCGGCGGGGTGATCTCCGACCGCAAGGGCGTGAACGTGCCCGATGCGGTGGTCCCGGTCCCAGCGCTGACCGAAAAGGACAGGGCCGACCTTGCCTTCGCGCTCGAGCAGGGCGCGGACTGGGTCGCGCTCAGCTTCGTCCAGCGGCCCGAGGATATCGCCGAGGCGCGCGCGCTGATGGGTGACCGCGGCGCGCTGTGCGCCAAGATCGAGAAGCCCAGCGCGGTCGCCCGGCTCGACGAGATTCTCGAACTCTCGGACGCGGTGATGGTCGCGCGCGGCGATTTGGGCGTCGAGCTCGATCCCGAGGACGTGCCCGGCCTCCAGAAGCGCATCGTCAATAGCGCGCGCAGCCTCGGCAAGCCGGTGATCGTCGCCACCCAGATGCTCGAATCGATGATCGAGCGGCCGACCCCGACCCGCGCCGAAGTCTCCGACGTTGCCAACGCGGTCTATGACGGGGCCGATGCGGTGATGCTCTCGGCCGAGACCGCCGCCGGGCAATGGCCCGAGGAAGCGGTGGCGATGATGGACCGCATCGCGCGCAAGATCGAAGGCGACGAGAGCTACACCCAGCGCATCCGCATCCACGAGACCACGCCCGAACACACCACCGCCGATGCGCTCAGCCATGCCTGCATGACTATCGCCGAGACGGTCGATATCTCGGCGATCATCGTGTTCACCGGATCGGGCGCCGCCGCACGGCGAGTGGCGCGCGAACGCCCCGGCGTGCCGCTGATGGTGCTGACTCCCTCGCTCGCCACCGCCCGGCGGATGGCGCTCCTATGGGGCGCGCACGCGGTGGCGACCCGCGACATCGGCAGCTTCGAGGAGATGATCGCCAAGGGCAAGCGTATGGCTTTGCGCCACGGCTTCGGCGAGGCCGGATCGAAGCTGATCACGCTCGCGGGTGTGCCGTTCGGGATCACCGGCTCGACCAATTTGCTGCATGTGGTGACGCTGACGGGGGATGAGCTGGAGAAGGGCGGGGGTTAGGCGGAAGCCCGTTTCAGCCGGGCGCGCGCTTCTGCCTCGCCGATCAGCGGGAGCAGCGTTTTCATATCGGGGCCGGATTCGCGGCCGGTCAGCGCCAAACGCAATGGATGGAACAGCGCCCGACCCTTGCGCCCCGTCGCCGCCTTGAGTGCATCGGTGAGCGCATGCCAGGGATCGTCGCCCCAGCGCAGCGTCGTGGCCGCCTGCGCGACAAAAGCACGATCGTCGGGATCAAGCGCGGGCGCGGCGATCGGGCCGGTGACCACCTGCCACCACTCCGCCGCTTCGGCGACATGCGACAGGTTCGGGCGGATCGCTTCCCAGCCCGCTTCGCTCATTCCGGCGGGCAGGCGATGCTGCACGTCGGCGAACGAAAGCTGGTGCACAATAGCGGCATTCAATCGTTCGAGTTCGGCATCGTCGAAACGCGCCGGGGCGCGACCGAATGAAGCAAGGTCGAAGCTCGTGACCAGCGCAGCACGATCGGCGATCGGCTCGACCGGGAGCGAAGTCCCGAGCCGCGCCAGCAAGGCCACCAGCGCCTCGGGCTCGATGCCCTTTTCGCGCATGGCATCGGCGCCGAGCGAGCCGAGCCGCTTCGACAATTTGCCTTCGCTGCCGACCAGCAGCGCTTCATGGGCGAAACGCGGAGGTGCAGCATCGAGCGCGGTAAACATCTGGATTTGCACGGCAGTGTTCGAAACATGGTCCTCGCCGCGGAGCACGTCGGTGACGCCCATCTCGATATCGTCGATCGCGCTCGGGAGCATGTAGAGCCACGAGCCATCGGCCCGGCGGACCACCGGATCGGAAATCTGCGCCGCCTCGAAATGCTGGCGTCCGCGAATCCCGTCATCCCATTCGAGCGCCTCGTCATGGTCGAGCCTGAAGCGCCAGTGCGGCAGGATTCCCGCCGCAGCATTTTTTTCATGCTGCGCTTCCGAAAGCTGCAAGGCGGCGCGATCGTAGATCGGCGGCAGGCCGCGGCCAAGCAGCACCTTGCGCTTAAGTTCGAGCTCCTGCGCGGTCTCGTAGCAGCGATAGATGCGCCCCGCCTCGACCAGCCGCGCGAAGCCCGCCTCGTAAAGAGCGTAGCGCGCGGACTGACGCTCCTCGCTATCTGGATCGAGGCCGAGCCATGCCAGGTCCTCGCGGATCGCTTCGGCGAATTCCTCCCGGCTGCGCTCGGCATCGGTGTCGTCGATGCGCAGCAGGAAGCGGCCCCCAAGTCCATTGGCGCCCTTCCGCGCCAGCATCCAGTTGTGGAGCGCGGTGCGGATATTGCCGACGTGAAGGCGTCCCGTGGGGGACGGAGCAAAGCGGGTTACGACAGTCATGCGGGCGCGCTTAGCGGCAATGCGGCCTCATTGCGAGAACAGCGTGATCGCCGGGCCGCTGCCTTCGATCAGGATGCCGTTGGCGGGCGTGCGGGTAACACGCTCCGCACCGCTGAAGCCCCTGGTCAAGGCCTGCCCCTCAAAGCTCAGCATGCCGCGGCACGGGGGCCGCACCACCGGCTCGGTGACGATCCGCCCGGCTTCGAAGCGATAGCGCCAGTGCACGTTGAAGCAGGTTTCCGGCACGTCGATTTCGTCCGGCCCGATCGAGACCGAGAAGCCAATAGGAAGGTCGGCCAGATCGTAGCCTTCGATGCCCGCGACCCGGTACATTCCCTCGAGCCCGGCGGCGGAAGTGATCGGCCCGGCGGCGACCTGTACCGCTTCCGGTGGAGCGCTTTCCGGTTGGGGCGCAGGCTGGCACGCGGCAAGCGCCAGCACGGTGAAGACAAGCAGCGCCCGCATCACCCGCTCCGGAACTTGTGGGTGATCGGATAGCGCCGGTCGCGGCCGAAATTCTTCATCCCCAGTTTGACCCCCGGCGCGGCCTGGCGGCGCTTGTATTCGGCGATGTTGAGCATCCGTTCGATGCGGATCACCATCGCGCGGTCGAGCCCTTCGGCGACCAGCTGGTCGACGCTCTTGTCGTGCTCGACAAGGCCGAGGAGGATGCGGTCGAGCACCGGATAGGGCGGGAGCGAATCCTCGTCCTTCTGGTCGGGGCGCAATTCGGCGCTCGGGGCCTTGTCGATGATGTTCTGCGGTATGACAACGCCGCCCGGCCCCAGCCCGATCTTGGGCGCCGCCCGGTTGCGCCATTCGGAAACCGCATAGACGGTCATCTTGTAGGCGTCCTTGAGCGGGTTGTAGCCTCCCGCCATGTCGCCGTAGAGGGTGGCGTAGCCGACGCTCATCTCGCTCTTGTTGCCAGTGGTCACCAGCATCGGCCCGAACTTGTTCGAAAGCGACATCAGCGTCATCCCGCGAATCCGCGCCTGGATATTCTCCTCGGTGATGTCGACCTCGGTATCGGCGAAATCGGCTTCGAGCATCGCATCGAACGCCGCGACCGCCGGCTCGATCGGGATAATGGTATGGCGGCAGCCGAGCGCGGCGGCGCAGGCGGCAGCGTCATCGAGGCTCTCCTGGCTGGTGAAACGCGACGGCATCATCACGCACCACACCCGCTCCGGCCCCAGCGCATCGACCGCGATCGCCGCGCAGGCGGCGCTGTCGATCCCGCCCGAGAGCCCAAGCACCACGCCGGGGAAGCCGTTCCGGTTGACGTAATCCCTGAGCGCGAGGACCATCGCGCACCACACCTCTTCCGCCCCGTTGGTCAGCGGTTCGAGCTCGCCGCGGTTGCAGTGCCAGCCGCGCGCGACGCGGGTCCATTTGGTCTCGACCAGCGCTTCCTGCCAGTCGGTCACCTGCACCGCGAGCGAACCGTCGCCGTTGATGACGAAGCTCGCCCCGTCGAACACCAGCTCGTCCTGCCCGCCGACGCGGTTGAGATAGGCCAGCGGAATCCCGGTATCGACCGCGCGGCGGCGGGCGATCTCGTCGATCCGCAGCACTTCCTTGTCGATCTCGTAGGGGCTGCCGTTGACGCAGATGAACAGGCCCGCGCCGAAATCGGCGAGGTGGCGGCACACGTCGGGGTGCCAGATGTCCTCGCAGATCGGAAGCCCGAGCATCGCCCCGCGGAACAGCACCGGTTCGGGCAAAGGCCCGGGAGTGAACAGCCGCATCTCGTCGAAAGTGCCGTAATTGGGCAGTTCGTGCTTGAAGCGGGTGGCGGTGACGCGGCCGCCGTCGAGCATGGCGACACCGTTATGCAGCGCCCCATCGCGCACGAACACGCTGCCGACCAGCATCGCCGGGCCGCCGTCGCCGGTGAACTGGGCGAGCCGCTCCATCTCGGCCGCGGCACGCTCGATCAGCGCCGGCTTGAGCACGAGGTCCTCGGGCGGGTAGCCGATCAAATTCATCTCGGGGAACACGACAAGATCGGTCTTGCCCGCATCGGCGCGGGTCTTGAGCATGGCTTCGGCATTGCCGGCGATATCGCCGACAGACTGGTTCACCTGGGCAAGCGTGATCGAAAGCGTATCGGCCATGTCGGGCCTCTAACGCATAGAGACGGCGTTTGCCTCCCCCTTTTCGTCAGGAAGGGCAGGAACCTCTATTTCTTGCGGGTGGCGGTGAATTCCTCGCCGCCGGCGCCGGCGACATCGCGCTTGAACTTGATCTCGTCGGCCGAGACGATCTGCCCGGTATAGGTGATCGCCAGCGCCTGGCCCTGGTAGTCGAGGTTCTCGACGAAGGTGACCTTGTCGCCTTCGACCGTGCCCGCGACCGGCCCTTGGCCGAGGTTGGATTTCGCCTGCCCGGTGAGCTTCCCGTCTTCGACCTTGATGTCATAGGTGTAGGTCTGCGTCCCCACCTGGCTCTCGAACGAGGTCGTCCAGGTGCCGCTGATGTCGGCCTGGGCGAAAGCGGCGGCGGGGGCGACGAGCACGCTCGCGGCGGCGAGCATGGTCCACGTGCGGATCGAATTCATAGGTTACCTCCCTCTCTACGCTATCAGGCTAGCAGCTTCCCCGTGCCGTCGCCAGAGATGGACGGCCCGAAGGCGAAACGAAAAACCCCGCCGGGGCACAAGGCCGCGGCGGGGCAATTCGTTGCACTCCGGCGACGGACTCTATTCCTCGCCGGAAGCCTCTTCGGCCGGTGCTTCGGTGACCACTACAGGCTCGGGAGCCGCCGCTTCAGCCGGAGCGGGCGGGGGAGCCTTGGCCGCTTCGAGCGCTTCCTGCATCTTCTTGTACTGCGCGCGCAGCGCAGCATCGCGGCTGGAAGCGGTGACCCGGATGCGGTTCATCCCCGCGCCGGTGCCGGCCGGGATCAGGCGCCCGACGATGACATTCTCCTTGAGCCCGATCAGCTGGTCCTTCTTGCCCTCGACCGCCGCCTGGGTGAGCACGCGGGTGGTCTCCTGGAACGAGGCCGCCGAGATGAAGCTGCGCGTCTGCAGGCTCGCCTTGGTGATGCCGAGCAGGATCGGAAAGCCTTGGGCCGGCTTCTGCTTCTTTTCGAGCTTGGCGTTGTACTCGTTCATCTCCTCGAGATCGACCTGCTCGCCGGGCAGCAGCGTGGTATCGCCGCCGTCGGAGATTTCGACCTTCTGGAGCATCTGGCGAACGATCACCTCGATGTGCTTGTCGTTGATCTTCACGCCCTGGAGCCGGTAGACTTCCTGGATTTCGGCAACGAGGTATTCGGCCAGCGCCTCGACCCCCAGCACTTCGAGGATGTCGTGCGGATCGGGGCTGCCCGAAATCAGGCGATCGCCCTTCTTGACGAAATCGCCTTCCTGCACGTCGATCACCCGGCTCTTGGGGATCAGGTACTCGACTGCATCGCCTTCTTCCGGGACGATCGCGATCTTGCGCTTGGCCTTGTAATCGCGGACGAATTCGACCCGACCGCTAATCTTGGCGATCACCGCATTGTCCTTGGGCTTGCGCGCCTCGAACAGTTCGGCCACGCGCGGCAGGCCGCCCGTGATGTCGCGCGTCTTGGCGGCTTCGCGGGTCGCGCGGGCAAGGATGTCACCCGCCTCGACCTGCTGGCCGTCCTCGACCGAGAGCGCCGTGCCGGGCGCCAGCATGTAGCGCGCGGCCTCGGTCTCTTCGCCCTTCCGGCCCTTGCTTTCCTGCCCCAGCAAAGTGAGGCGCGGGCGCAGATCTTCCTTCTTGGAGCGGCCGGTGGCGCGGTATTCGGTGACGACGCGCTGGGCGATGCCGGTGGCCTCGTCGACGCGCTCTTCCATAGTCTTGCCTTCGTGCAGGTCCTGGTAGCGGACCACGCCCGATTGCTCGGTGATGATCGGCAGAGTGAACGGATCCCATTCGGCGAGCCGCTGGCCTTCCTTGACCTTGGCTCCCTCCTTGAACATCAGCACCGTACCGTAGGGCACCTTGTGGAGCTCGCGCTCGCGGCCCTCGGCATCGATCACCACGATCTCGCCGTTGCGGGCAAGGCTCAGCAGCCGCCCGCGCTTGTCGGTGATCGTCGGCATGTCGCGGTATTCGATCTTGCCGTCGGAGATCGCCTCGAGATGGCTGGTCTCGTTGACCTGCGCCGCGCCGCCGATGTGGAAGGTGCGCATGGTCAGTTGGGTACCGGGCTCGCCGATCGACTGGGCGGCGATAACGCCCACCGCTTCGCCGATATTGACCGGGGTGCCGCGCGCGAGGTCGCGCCCGTAGCAGGTGCCGCAAACGCCCTGCTGGGCCTCGCAGACCAGCGGCGAGCGGATCTTGGCCGATTGCACTTCGGCCTCCTCGATCGCCTTGACCATCGGCTCGTCGACCAGCGTGCCGGACTTGACGATGACTTCGCCGGTCTTGGCGTTGATCATGTCTTCGGCCAGCGTCCGGCCGAGGATGCGCTCGCCGAGCGAGGCGATCGTCGAACCGCCCTGGACGATGGCGCGCATTTCGAGCGCGTTGGTGGTCTTGCAGTCCTCCTCGACGATCACGCAATCCTGCGACACGTCGACCAGGCGGCGAGTCAAATAGCCCGAGCTCGCGGTCTTGAGCGCGGTGTCGGCAAGGCCCTTGCGGGCGCCGTGGGTCGAGTTGAAGTACTCGAGCACGGTCAGGCCTTCCTTGAAGTTCGAGATGATCGGGGTCTCGATGATCTCGCCCGAAGGCTTGGCCATCAGCCCGCGCATCCCGGCCAGCTGCTTCATCTGGGTCGGCGAACCGCGTGCGCCCGAATGGCTCATCATATAGATCGAGTTGATCGGCAATTGCCGGCCGGTATCGTCCTTCGGCGAAGCCGAAATCTCGTCCATCATCGCCGCCGCAACCTGGTCGCCGCAACGGCTCCAGGCGTCGATCACCTTGTTGTACTTTTCCTGCTGGGTGATGAACCCGTCCTGGTACTGCTGCTCGTAATCGGCCACCAACGCCTTGGTCTGGTCGACCAGTTCGGTCTTCGAATCGGGGATGATCATGTCATCCTTGCCGAACGAGATGCCGGCGCGGCAGGCGTGACGGAAGCCCAGCGCCATGATCGCGTCGGCAAACAGCACCGTGTCCTTCTGCCCGGTGTGGCGATAGACCTGGTCGATAACGTCGCCGATTTCCTTCTTGGTCAGGAGGCGGTTGACGGTCTCGAACGGAACCTTGTGCGATTGCGGCAGGGTTTCGCCGATCAGCATCCGTCCCGGCGTGGTCTCATAGCGGACCATCCGCTCGACACCGTCCTCGCCGGTCTGCGGTACGCGGCTGGTGATCTTCGAGTGCAGCGTCACCGCCTTGACTTCGAGCGCCTGGTGAACCTCGGACATGTCCGACAGGATCATGCCCTCGCCGGGCTCGCCTTCGCGATCCATCGACAGGTAATAGAGCCCCAGCACCATGTCCTGCGAAGGCACGATGATCGGCTTGCCGTTGGCCGGCGAGAGGATGTTGTTGGTGCTCATCATCAGCACGCGGGCTTCGAGCTGGGCTTCGAGGCTCAGCGGCACGTGGACCGCCATCTGGTCACCGTCGAAGTCGGCGTTGAACGCCGAGCACACCAGCGGGTGAAGCTGGATCGCCTTGCCTTCGATCAGCACCGGCTCGAATGCCTGGATGCCGAGGCGGTGGAGCGTCGGCGCACGGTTGAGCAGCACCGGATGCTCGCGGATCACCTCGTCGAGGATGTCCCAGACTTCCTTGCGCTCCTTCTCGACCCACTTCTTGGCCTGCTTCAAGGTCATCGACAGGCCCTTGGCGTCGAGCCGGGCGTAGATGAACGGCTTGAACAGCTCGAGCGCCATCTTCTTGGGCAACCCGCACTGGTGCAGCTTGAGTTCGGGCCCGGTCACGATCACCGAACGCCCCGAATAATCGACGCGCTTGCCGAGCAGGTTCTGGCGGAAGCGGCCCTGCTTGCCCTTGAGCATGTCGGAAAGCGACTTCAGCGGACGCTTGTTGGCGCCGGTGATCACCCGGCCACGACGGCCATTGTCGAACAGCGCATCGACAGCTTCCTGCAGCATGCGCTTCTCGTTGCGCACGATGATATCGGGCGCACGAAGCTCCATCAGCCTTTTCAAGCGGTTGTTGCGGTTGATCACGCGGCGGTAGAGGTCGTTGAGGTCGGACGTCGCGAAGCGACCGCCGTCGAGCGGGACCAGCGGGCGCAGTTCCGGCGGGATCACCGGCACGACTTCGAGGATCATCCATTCGGGCTTGTTGCCCGAATCGATGAAGCTTTCGACGACCTTGAGACGCTTGATGATCTTCTTGGGCTTGAGCGCCGACTTGGTGGTGGCGAGTTCTTCCATCAGCGCTTCGCGCTCGCCGACCAGGTCGAGGTCCATCAGCATCTGCTTGACCGCCTCGGCGCCGATCCCGGCGGTGAAGGCGTCCTCGCCATAGGCGTCCTGCGCGTCGAGTAGCTCGTCCTCGGTGAGGAGCTGGTACTTCTCGAGCGGGGTCAAGCCCGGTTCGGTGACGATGTAGCTCTCGAAATAGAGCACCCGCTCAAGTTGCTTCAATTGCATGTCGAGCAACAGGCCGATGCGGCTGGGGAGCGACTTCAGGAACCAGATATGCGCGACCGGCGCGGCCAGTTCGATATGGCCCATTCGCTCGCGGCGGACCTTGGTCACGGTCACCTCGACGCCGCACTTCTCGCACACCACGCCCTTGTACTTCATGCGCTTGTACTTGCCGCACAGGCACTCGTAGTCCTTCACCGGGCCGAAGATGCGGGCGCAGAACAGGCCGTCGCGCTCCGGCTTGAAGGTCCGGTAGTTGATCGTCTCGGGCTTCTTGATCTCGCCGAAGCTCCACGAGCGGATGCGCTCGGGAGAAGCGATCCCGATCTGGATCTGGTCGAAGGTTTCCGGCTTCGCGAGCTGGTTGGTGAATTTGGTAAGGTCGTTCATCTCGTCAGTCCCTTGTGAAGGGTCAATCTCTGGTCGGCGGGGTGACGGCGGCTTCTATTCCGCCGCCTCCGGCCATTCTTCCTCATCCTCGCCCTCGTTGAGCGAGGACAGGTCGACATTGAGGCCGAGGCTGCGCATTTCCTTGACCAACACGTTGAAGCTTTCCGGAATGCCGGCCTCGAAGGTGTCGTCGCCCTTGACGATCGCCTCGTAGACCTTGGTCCGCCCGACAACGTCGTCGGACTTCACGGTGAGCATTTCCTGCAACGTATAGGCCGCGCCGTAGGCCTGGAGCGCCCAGACCTCCATTTCGCCGAAGCGCTGACCGCCGAACTGCGCCTTGCCGCCGAGCGGCTGCTGGGTGACCAGCGAGTAGGGGCCGATCGAGCGCGCGTGGATCTTGTCGTCGACCAAATGGTGGAGCTTGAGCATGTAGATGTAGCCCACCGTCACCTTGCGGTCGAACGGCTCGCCGGTGCGCCCGTCATAGAGCGTCACCTGGCCCGAGGGATCGCAACCGGCCTTGAGCAGCATGTCGGTGACGTCCTGCTCCTTGGCGCCGTCGAACACCGGGGTGCCCATCGGCACGCCGCCCGAGAGGTTCTCGGCCAGTTCGACGATCTCGCCCGTCGAACGGGCGTCGATCTCGGCGTGATAGGGTGCGCCGTAAATGTCCTTGAGCCGGTCGGCGACCGCCTTGGGCGCCTTGGCCTTGTCGGGATCGGGATTGGCTTCGCGCCATTCCTCGAGCGCGGCCTGGACCTGCTGCCCGAGCCCGCGCGCGGCGAGCCCGAGATGGGTTTCGAAGATCTGCCCGACATTCATCCGGCTCGGCACGCCGAGCGGGTTGAGCACGATATCGACCGCGGTCCCGTCTTCGAGGAATGGCATGTCCTCCTGCGGCAGGATGCGGCTGATCACGCCCTTGTTGCCGTGGCGGCCGGCCATCTTGTCGCCCGGCTGGAGCTTGCGCTTCACCGCGACGAAGACCTTGACCATCTTGAGCACGCCCGGGGCAAGCTCGTCGCCCCGCTCGAGCTTCTCGCGGCGGTCCTCGAACTTCTCGTTGATCAGCTTGACGGCCTCGTCATACTGCGCCTTGACCGCTTCGAGCTGGGCCTGGCGCTTGTCGTCGGCGACCGCGAACTTGAACCATTCGTGGCGATCGACGCCTTCGAGCGTGGCCTCGTCGATCCCGGCGCCCTTCTTGATGCCCTTCGGCGCGGCCGAGGCGACCTGGCCGACCAGCATTTCCCTGAGGCGGTTATAGGTCGCGCGGTTGAGGATCGCACGCTCGTCCTCGGCGTCCTTCTTTAGGCGTTCGATTTCCTCGTTCTGGATCGCGCGGGTACGGTCGTCAATCTCGATGCCGTGGCGGTTGAACACCCGGACCTCGACGATCGTGCCCGAAACGCCGGGCGGCAGGCGCAGCGAGGTATCGCGCACATCGCTGGCCTTTTCGCCGAAGATCGCGCGGAGGAGCTTTTCCTCCGGCGTCATCGGCGATTCGCCCTTGGGCGTGATCTTGCCGACGAGGATGTCGCCCGGATGCACTTCGGCGCCGATATAGACGATCCCCGCCTCGTCGAGGTTGCGCAGCGCTTCCTCGCCGACATTGGGGATGTCGCGGGTGATGTCTTCCGGCCCGAGCTTGGTGTCGCGGGCCATGACCTCGATCTCCTCGATGTGGATCGAGTTGAACACGTCGTCCTTGACGATGCGTTCGGAGATCAGGATCGAGTCCTCATAATTGTAGCCGTTCCACGGCATGAACGCGACAAGGCTGTTGCGCCCCAGCGCCAGTTCGCCGAGATCGGTCGAGGGGCCATCGGCGATGATGTCGCCTTCCTTGACCACGTCGCCGACCTTCACCAGCGGGCGCTGGTTGATGCAGGTGTTCTGGTTCGAACGCTGGAACTTCTGCAGCGTGTAGATGTCGACGCCCGACTTGCCCGGTTCGATCTCGCCCGAAGCGCGGATGACGATGCGGGTGGCGTCAACCTGGTCGACCACGCCATCGCGCAAAGCGCCGATCGCAGCACCTGAGTCTCGCGCCACGGTCTCTTCCATGCCGGTGCCGACGAACGGTGCCTCGGCGCGCAGCAGCGGAACCGCCTGGCGCTGCATGTTCGAGCCCATCAACGCGCGGTTGGCGTCGTCGTTCTCGAGGAACGGAATCAGCGAGGCGGCGACCGAGACGAGCTGCTTGGGCGAAACGTCCATCAGCGTGATCTGCTCGCGCGGGAGCATCACGAACTCGCCATTCTCGCGCGCGGAGACCAGTTCCTCGACGAAGCTGCCGTCCTTGTTGAGTTCGGCCGAGGCCTGCGCGACCGCGTGCTTCTGCTCTTCCATTGCGGAGAGGTAGACCACTTCCTTGCCGACCTTACCGTCCACCACCTTGCGGTAAGGCGTTTCGATGAAGCCGTACTTGTTCACCCGACTGAACGAGGCGAGCGAATTGATCAGTCCGATATTCGGGCCTTCCGGCGTCTCGATCGGGCAGATCCGGCCATAATGGGTCGGGTGCACGTCGCGCACTTCGAAGCCCGCGCGCTCGCGGGTGAGGCCGCCCGGTCCGAGCGCCGAAACGCGGCGCTTGTGGGTGACTTCGGAAAGTGGGTTGGTCTGGTCCATGAACTGCGAGAGCTGCGAGGACCCAAAGAATTCGCGCACCGCGGCCACCGCCGGCTTGGCGTTGATCAGGTCGTTGGGCATCACGGTCGAAACGTCGACGCTGCTCATCCGCTCCTTGACCGCGCGCTCCATGCGCAGCAGCCCGACGCGGTACTGGTTCTCGAGCAGTTCGCCGACCGAGCGCACACGGCGGTTGCCGAGGTTGTCGATGTCGTCGACCTCGCCCTTGCCGTCCTTGAGGTTGACCAGTTCCTTGACCACCGCGAGGATATCGTCGGCGCGCAGGGTGGTGACCGTATCCTCGGCATCGAGGCTGAGGCGCATGTTGAGCTTGACCCGGCCGACCGCGCTTAGATCGTAGCGCTCACCATCGAAGAACAGGCCCTCGAACAGGGCTTCGGCGGTTTCCTTCGTCGGCGGCTCGCCCGGGCGCATGACCTTGTAGATCGCCTCAAGGCCCTCGTCGCGGTTTTCGGCCTTGTCGACCTGCATGGTGTTGCGGATCCACGGGCCGGTGTTGACGTGGTCGATATCCAGGAGGTCGATCCGGTCGATCCCGGCCTTGTCGAGCACTTCGAGGAATTCCGTAGAAAGCTCGTCGCCCGCCTCGACATGGATGCGGCCGGTCTTCTCGTCGATCATGTCGCGGGCGGCATAGCGCCCGAAGATTTCGTCGGTCGGGATCAGGAGGTCCTTGAGCCCGTCCTTTTCCGCCTTGTTGGCGGCGCGCGGGCTGATCTTCTGGCCGGCGGGGAAGACTTCCTCGCCGGTCTTGGCATCGACCAGCGCGAAGCCCGGCTTCTGGCCGCGCCAATGCTCGGCGACAAAGGGAACCTTCCAGCCATCACCTTTCTTGCCCGAGACACGTTCCCAGGTGACGGTGTTGTAGAAGTAATCGAGGATCTGCTCGCTATCGAGGCCGAGCGCATAAAGCAGTGCGGTGACCGGGAGCTTGCGCTTGCGGTCGATGCGGACGTTGACGATGTCCTTGGCGTCGAATTCGAAATCGAGCCAGCTGCCGCGATAGGGGATCACCCGGGCGGCGAACAGGAACTTGCCCGAGGAGTGCGTCTTGCCGCGGTCATGGTCGAACAGCACGCCCGGCGAACGGTGCATCTGGCTGACGATCACGCGTTCGGTGCCGTTGATGATGAAGGTGCCGTTCTCGGTCATGAGCGGCATGTCGCCCATGTAAACGTCCTGCTCCTTGATATCGAGGACCGAACGGGTTTCGGTATCGGTATCGACCTCGAACACGATCAGGCGCAATGTCACCTTCATCGGTGCGGCATAGGTGATGCCCCGCTGGCGGCACTCGGTGGTGTCGTATTTCGGATCCTCGAGTTCGTAATGGACGAAATCGAGCTCGGCCGTGCCGGCGAAATCGCGAATCGGAAAGACCGAGCGCAAGGTCTTCTCGAGACCCGAGACATAGCCGGTCGCCCGGTCCGAACGCAGGAACTGCTCGTAGCTCTCGCGCTGCACCTCGATCAGGTTCGGCATCTGCACCACTTCGTGGATGTCGCCGAAGATCTTGCGGATGCGCTTCTTCGCGCTGCCCTGGGCCGCGGGGCCCTTGGTCTTGTTAGCCATGGGAGGAGTTCGCCTCTTCATTTGCGCCGGCGCACTATCCGCGCCGGCCTGAATTTCACGCCACGCGCGGAGTGGCCCATAGAGACGCCGAAAAGCCGCAGACGAACGGTCCCCGGGTGGGGCCGAAACTGCAGCTTGCGTCGCGACTATGGAATGTCGGCGCTTCCTTCCTGGGTGAACCCCCGCGCTGGGCCCGCCTTGCTCGAAGCGATCTGACGGCGCGCCATATAGGAATCGCGGGCCCCGCTGTCAATCGCTGCATTGCGGCATGAGCCTTCGCGGCCTCGCCGGTTGAGCCGCTTTGCAGTTTGCCAAACAATGGTATGAAGCAGGCTTGCCTTGCGTTCGCGCAATGGGGGAATGGATGCGTCTGATTCGCTTCATGATGACGGCCTTGGTCGGCGCGCTGCTGGGCGCGGCGCTGCCGCAGGCGGCATCGGCGCAGCGGATCGTCGCGGTGGGCGATCTCCACGGCGACTTCGAGGCGTTCGTCGATATCCTTGAGGCTGCCGGTATCGGCGATGGCAAGGGCCGCTGGACCGGCGAGAAAACAGTGCTCGTCCAACTCGGCGATGTCACCGATCGCGGGCCGGATTCGCTCAAGATCATCCGCCTTTTGCAGCAGCTCGAACAAGCCGCGCCCAAGAAGGGCGGGCGAGTTGTGGCGCTGCTCGGCAATCACGAGGCGATGAACATCACCGGCGATCTGCGCTATGTAAATCCCGGCGAATTTGCCGCCTTCGCCAGCCGCAATTCCGACAAATTACGCGATCAGGTGTTCGAATCGAACCGCGATTCGATCGTCGCCTATTACCGGCAGTGGGACGCGGCGCTGCCGCCCGAGGCGGCAAAGGAAAAATGGCTCGCCGACAATCCGGCGGGCAAGATGGAACATCGCCAGCAATGGGCCCCGACCGGCGAGATCGGCAAATATTATCTCGGCAAGCCGGCGATCACCACGATCGATGGCACGCTGTTCGTCCATGGCGGGATCAGCATCGAGACCGCTGCCCGCCCGATCGCCGCCATCAACGAGGAAGTCCGCTCCGAACTGGCCAAGGGCGAAAGTTTCGCAAGTTCGATCCTGACCGACGAGCTGGGGCCGCTGTGGTACCGCGGCAATGTCCAGCGCGATCCGCCCGGGGAATCGATCGCCGGCGAGCCGCCGCCGCCCGAACGGATTCCGATCGCCGACGAACTTGCCCAGGTGCTTGCGGCCTATGGCGTGCGCCGGCTGGTGGTGGCGCATACGCCGAACCTGTCGGGGATCGTCGCCGACCAAGGCGGGCGGCTGGTCCGGATCGATACGGGCAATTCGTCCGCCTATGGCGGGGTGCACAGCTATCTCGAGCTCGATGGTGATCGCGCCACTGCCTGGCGCAAGGAGGGGGGCAAATGGGTTTCGGAAGAACTGCCGTCGCCGTAATGAAGCGGCTTGCCGCGCCTATGGCTTTCGCGATCGCCCTGGTCGGCTCCGCGCCGGTCGCCGCACAGGGCGAGGTCACGCCGCTGTTCGCCGCGGACGAGCCGCTGGACGTAACCATAACCGCCCCCATCCGGACGATCGTCCGCGCGGCCGAGCGTTCGACCGATCCGCACCCCGGCACGATAGTAGCGGGGGGCGAGACCCGTCCTATCGAGCTTTCGGCTAGGGGCTTCTCGCGGCGCAAGAAGGAGACTTGCGACTTCCCGCCGCTGCGGGTCGAACTGACCGACAATCCGGGCGAGGGTTCGCTGTTCGACAAGCAGAAGCGGCTCAAACTGGTGGTCCATTGCAAGGACAGCGACACGTTCGAGCAATACGTGCTGCGCGAATACGCGATCTACCGGCTGTTCAACATCATGTCCCCGGAAAGCTTCAAGGTGAGGCTGCTTCGGGTGCGCTACATGGACGATGACAAACAGATCGCCCAGCGCTGGGGCTTCTTCATCGAGGACATCGGCGATCTTGCCCGCCGCATGGGCGGCAAGCAGATCGAGGTTTCAAGAGTCCCCGACAATTCGCTCGACCCCGAAGATGCGGCCCGTGTGGCGCTGTTCCAGTATATGGTCGCCAATGCCGACTGGGAAATGGTCGCCGGGCCGGAGGGCGAGGATTGCTGCCATAACTCCAAGCTGGTCGGCGCGACCGCCGAGGCGCGCCAGGGACTCACCCCGGTACCGTACGACTTTGATTACACAGGGCTGGTCGATACGCCCTATGCGGTGCCGGCAGAGGCGTGGCGGATCACTTCGGTGCGCACACGTTATTATTGGGGGTTTTGCGACCATAATTCGCAAGCGCTGCGGCTGGCGGCGGATTTCAGGGCGGCTAGGCCGCAACTGGAATCCGAGATCGCCGCCATCCCGGGCCTCAGCGATCGTAGCCGCACCGACATGGTCAAATTTCTCGGAGGCTTCTTCAACGACATCGCCACCGACGCCCAGATCGAAAAGAGGGTGCTCAGAACCTGCCGTTAGCCGCGTCGGGGCCGGTGATCCGGTAAGTCGTCAGGCGCCCTTCGCGGGTGCGTGAACCTTCGTCGGCGAGCACCAGCCGCCCGTCTGGCATGATCGCGATCCCCTCGGTCTCGGGGTGACGCGAAGCATTGAGCCGCTTGTGTTCGACCAGCCGCCCGGCTCGGTCGAGCACCAGCACGGTCTGGTTGCCCGCCGAGACGATATAGATCTGTCCCGACGCTGGATCGAACTCGATGCCCGAGGGACGGAATTGGGCAAGCTCGTCCTTTCCGAACAGGTCTTTGAGTTGCAGCGAAACGAACGGTTGGGGCTCGGCGCGGTCGTTGCCGATATGCCAACGATAGATTTCGAGCCGGGCCACTTCGCTGTTGTTGCGCAGACGCTTGCACAACAGCAGCAATTCGTCCGGCTCTGGCGACTGCGACAGGCCTTCGATCTCGCAGCGCGGCCCGATGCCACTGTCAAAGACCCGGTAGCTCACCCGCTCGCCGTTCCTGCCTGGGCGCGCCGAGTAGATCAGCCCGTCGCTGGTGACGAGGAACACCTCCCCCGCCCACGCCGCGATCCCTTCGAAATCGCCTTCGAGCGTCGGATCGCCGAGTGCGAAGGCGCGCAATATCTCCCCGTCCCTGAGGCGGAACTCGTAGACGATCGCGAATTCGTCATCGTGAGTGAAGACGCTGTCGGGGCCGGCCACGGCAAGGCCGGACACCTCGTTCAGTTCGGTCGGCAGGTTGATGACCCCATTGCCGTTGTCTTCCGCCGGGCCGCCGCAAGCGGCGAGCAAAAGGACTGCAAGGCACGGTCCGCCGAAGCGCCGGCGAATCATCCGGGCGCCTTTGCCCTGGACCGGCGCGGTTTGGCTGACGCGGCGGACGGGGCCGGCTCGGGCTTTTCAGGCACAGGCGGCTGCTTGGGGGAATGCCGATCGCGCAGGTAACGCCTGGCGCCTTCCATCCAGCCGTAATCGAGCGCCCACAGCGCGAGGAACACGTAATTGAAGATCACACTCATCACCAGCGCGACCTCGAGTGCCCCGACCCCCGAGCTGAGTCCGATCCCGATCGCGAGCAGCACGAACAAGGCATCGCCCGAACTCTTGAGCGAATTGCGGAACCGCACCGCGCCCACAATCCCGGCGAGCGAGAAGGCCAGCGCCAGCGAATTGTGCACCAGGATGACGATGCTGGTGACCAGGATCGGCAGCACGATCATCGTCTCGACCAACGACTGGTCGTAATTCTCCTGGTCGCGGCAAGCCATGTAGGTCCAGGTCGCGGGCATGATCGTGAGCAGCGAGCCCATCACCGCAGTGAACAGCCACAGGATGCTCTCGCCCAGATTGCCGACCTTGGTCGCGCCGATCGCGATCGTCTCGAACGGATCCTCCGAACTTCCCGCCAGCAGCCCTTCGGCCCCGCCGATCGGCAGGAAGGCGCGGAACCCCGGGACCAGCGCCGTAAGCGCGAATACCAGCCCCGTGACTACGGCATAAAACAGCGTGAGTTGCAGGAAGAGCCGTCCGACGCGCATCGCATTCCCCCCGATGAGACAGAGGGCACCTTAGGCGAGATGCGCGGCCGTCACAATTCAAACGCTCGCGGCGAGCGTGATTCCGCGCCTTTTCGATATTCGATGCAGTTCATATCGTTTTTCGATAATTTCCGTTGACACCGATTGCGACTTGTATTATTGATTATCGATATCGACCATATCGGAGATCGAGAAATGAACCGCATTGCCAACCAAACCTTCGCCATCGTCGTCGCGATCCTGCTGACGGCGGCATCCTTCCACCAGGTCGCGAGTGTCCCTGCCGGCGAGGCCTTCCCGCCGGTCGAGATCGCCTGACCCAACCAAGGGAGCCAGCTTATGTCCAAGCCTCTGAACGATCCGCTCCTCACCACCGGCAAGGTGGTGCTCCAGATTGCCGCCGCCGGCATCGCTATCACCATCGCGGTAGCCTTCTACGGCTTCGTCGCCCTGTTCACCGACCCCGAGGGCAACCTTGCCCGGATCTTCGCCAAGGCCCCGCCCGAGGCGTGGTGGTGGCTGTTCGGGATTTCGCTGCTCGACACTCTCGTGCTCGGGCTGTGCCTGTTGTTCGTGTTTCAGCTCGTGCAGATCGTCGACTCGGTCGGCGACGGCGATCCGTTCGTGCCGCAGAATGCCGGCCGGCTCGACCGCATGGCCTGGCTGGCGCTGGCGATGCAGGCCGTATCGCTTGCCAAGCTGCCGCTTGCCGCGCTGCTCGAGCCCCACCTGAAGGACTTCCCGCTGGGGATCGACTTCTCGCTGTGGGGCATAGTGCTCGCGCTGACCCTGTTCATCCTCGCACGGGTGTTCCGCAAGGGCGCCGAGATGAAGGCCGACCTCGAAGGGACCGTGTGATGCCGATCACCATCAAGCTCGACGACCTGCTGCACGCGCGCAGGATGACCCTCACCGACCTCAGCGAGCGGGTCGACATCACCCTCGCCAATTTGTCGATCCTCAAGACCGGCAAGGCCAAGGCGATCCGCTTCTCCACGCTCGAGGCGATCTGCCACGAACTGGGCTGCCAGCCGGGTGACCTGCTGGGGTTCGAGGGGGAGTGACTGGGGGCCGTCAGAACAACCAGGCGACCAGGAGCAGGATGATAATCAGCGTCCCCAACCCGATCGTGACGTTACGGCCCATGGCATTTCTCCTCGATGTGATGTGAACTATGAGGATCCAGCGAATGGACGCCGCGCTTGTTCCCGGACGGGATCGGCGCGGCGTCCTTGACTTTAGGGGCCGTTCCGCTAATGGCCCGCCCCGACCACCGTGCCGCGAGGTTTGGAGGTCATCCGTCCGAGACAGTTGGTGGAGGCATTCCGGCCTCCTTAATTTCCAGCCTAGACGGGAAAGAGATTTACGCGCTGCCCGGCTTTAAGCCGCGCTTCGCAACGGCGTTTCAAGCGCCCTCCTTCCCTCTCAACGGACTCGCCCGTGTCGTTCATCGGCATGGACAAACGTAGCCGGTCGCGCCGTCTTATGCGGCGTGGCCATAGTGAAGGAGTAAGGCATGGATCGTTCGCAAAAAGCCGACGCGGTCGCCCAGCTCAACGCAACCTTCAACGAGGTCGGCGTGGTGGTGATCACCCGCAACCTCGGCCTGAGCGTGGCCCAGTCCACTGATCTCAGGACGAAGATGCGCGATGCCGGTGCGTCCTACAAGGTTGCGAAGAACCGTCTTGCCAAGCTTGCCCTGAAGGACACCCCGTATGTTGGGCTGGAGGATTACCTCACCGGCCCGACTGCCCTGGCTTCGTCGGTCGACCCTGTCGCCGCCGCCAAGGCCGCAGTGGACTTCGCCAAGACCAACGACAAGCTCGAAATCGTGGGCGGGTCGATGGGCGGGCAGCTGCTCGATGCGAATGGGATCAAGGCGCTTGCCTCGATGCCGTCGCTCGATGAGCTGCGGGCCAAGCTCGTGGGCCTGTTGAACGCGCCGGCGACCAAGGTCGCCCAGCTCGCCACAGCCCCGGCGGCCAAGCTTGCCCGCGTCTTCGGTGCCTATGGCGCCAAGGAAGCGGCATAACGGTTTTTCCCAAGCGAATTTTCCGGGAGTGCGCTCCCGCCATTAATTGAATTGGAGTATTTGAAATGGCCGATATCGCAAAGATCGTCGACGATCTCTCGAAGCTGACGGTTCTCGAAGCCGCCGAACTCGCCAAGGCGCTTGAAGAAGCGTGGGGCGTCTCCGCTGCCGCCGCCGTCGCGGTTGCCGCTGCCCCCGCGGGCGGTGGTGCTGCTGCCGAAGCCGCCGAGGAAAAGACCGAATTCGACGTCATCCTCACCGGCGACGGTGGCAAGAAGATCCAGGTGATCAAGGAAGTCCGCGCCATCACCGGCCTGGGCCTGGGCGAAGCCAAGGCGCTCGTCGAGGAAGCCCCCAAGGCAGTGAAGGAAGGCGTCTCGAAGGCCGAGGCCGAAGAGATCAAGAAGAAGATCGAGGAAGCCGGCGGCACCGTCGAGCTCAAGTAAGCTTCGCTTTCTTCGCGAGAACAAGAAGGGCGGTGCCGCGAGGCGCCGCCCCTTTTGCATGCAACGAACGCTTCACCGCAAAAACAGGAACATTGCTCGAACGGTGGCGTTGGTGGGTTTAACACAAGGCCGGGCAATGCAAATCAACAGCCAAACCGCCAACCATCTGGTCGAGGCAGCGGCCGAGGCCGTCAGGGCGCGCGCCGGCAATTTCCATGCCGTGCTCGATGACATTCCCGCCGCGATCTATGTCGCCGACCATGACGGGACCATCACCTATTTCAACAAGGCATGTGTCGATCTGGCCGGGCGGACGCCGGAGATCGGCGTCGACAAGTGGTGCGTGACCTGGAAGATCTTTACCCCCGAAGGCGAGTACCTGCCGCACGACCGGTGCCCAATGGCGATCGCGATCCGCGAGAAGCGGCCAATCCGGGATGTCGAGGCCATCGCCGAGCGGCCCGACGGCACACGGGTCCGCTTTATTCCCCACCCCACTCCGCTGTTCGACGGCGATGGCAACCTCTCCGGGGCGGTCAACCTGCTGCTGGAAGTCGATGAACAACGGAAGCCCGAATTCCTGCGCAAGCAGGCCGAGCGCTGCCGGCGGCTGGCCGCGGCGGTGAACGATACCGACAGCGCCGAGACCTTGGCGCTGATGGCCGCCAAGTACGACGAGCAATCGCTCAAGCGGGAACGCTAGAGCGACTTGATGTAGTCGATCACTTCCTTGCGCTTGGCCGCGTCCTTCAGCCCGGGGAAGGTCATCTTGGTGCCCGGAACAACGGTACTCGGAGCGGCAAGGTAGCGATCCAGATTGGCCTCGTTCCACACCAGCCCCGATTGCTTCATCGCGGTGCTGAATTCGAAGCCGGCGATGTCACCCGCCTTCGTGCCGTAGATCCCGGCAAGGCTCGGCCCGAGCCCGTGCTTGCCCTTCTCGACCGCGTGGCAAACCTTGCACTGGTTGAACGCTGCCGGGGCGGTGACTGCCGCCGCGACGCTTGCGGACGGGGTGGGCGTGGGCGTCGCGTCAGCGCTCGCCGATGCATCGGGCGTGGGCGTGTCGGTCGGCTCGGCAGGAACCGGCGTTTCGGGAGCGGCTGTCTCGTCCGGCGATGCCGGCTCCTCGCTCGCGCCGCCACAGGCGCCGAGCAGCAGCGCCGTTCCGACTATTCCTGCAAGTGCGATGCGATTCATTGCCGTCCAACTCCTGACTGGCCCAATCCTGACTAGTACGCCGCGCCCCAAGCACAAGACACAGGGCACGCCAAGTCAAATCTTGGCAAGCTTGCTTGCATGGCGCGCAAGTTCTTGTGGCAAGCATGCCGCAGCGACCGAGCGAACTTGGCGCTGGTAACAGATGATACTTCCGTCACTTGCCCGCCGCGCCTATCCGGGCCGGCCGCGAGAGCCACACCATGTCGTACACCGCCCCTTCCCCCACCCTTCGCGAGGAAATGGTCGCGACGCTGCGGCTTGCCGTGCCTCTGGCGGCAGCGAACCTTCTGCAGATGGCGATCCACGCGGTCGATGTAATGTTTATCGCCCGGCTGGGCGAGCAGGAGCTTGCGGCATCGACGCTGGGCGTGGCCGCCTTTGGCCTGATGGTGTGGGGATCCGGCGGCCTGATCGCGCTTTCGCCGATCGTCGCGGCCGAACTCGGGCGTCGCCGCCACGCGGTGCGCGAGGTGCGGCGCACCACTCGCATGGCGATCTGGCTGAGCGTGGCGATCGCGCTGGTGCTGATGCTGGCCCTCCAGTTCGGCGAACAGATCATGCGCGCGATGGGCCAGCCCGAAGCGCTCGCCGTGAGCGCGGGCGAATTCCTAGCCATCCTGTCGCTGGCGGTGCTGCCCACGATACTCTCCAATACGCTGCGCATGTTTGTCGCCTCGCTCGACCGCGCGGCCTATGCGACGTGGATCAACCTGTTCGCGCTCGCCACCAACATCCTCGGCAACTGGCTGCTGGTGTTCGGCAATTGGGGCTTCCCAGCATTGGGCCTGGTCGGCTCGGCGGTCTCGAGCGTGGTGACTTCATGCGCGATGGTGCTGGCCTATGCCATCGTGATCAGGCTCGACCGGCGGCTTCGGCGCTACCGCATCATGGGCAATTGGTGGCGTGCCGACTGGCAACGCCTGCTGGAGATCCTGCGGCTGGGCGTACCGATTTGGCTGACCATCCTGGCCGAAGGAGGCCTGTTCGCCGGAGCGGCGTTCCTGATGGGCCTGATCGGCGAAGCCCAATTGGCCGGCCACGCAGTCGCGCTGCAAGTCGCGGCGCTGGCGTTTCAGGTTCCGTTCGGCGCGGCCCATGCGGCGACCATCCGGGTGGGGCTGGCCTATGGCGCGCGCGATGCCGCTGGCGTGGCCCGCGCGGGCATGGCGAGCTTCCTTCTGGGCATCGGCTTCATGTTGTTCACCGCAACGCTGATGTTCGCCATGCCGATGACAATCCTCTCGATCTATGTCGATATCGACGCCGCCCAGAATGCAGCGCTGATCGGTTATGCCTCCCAGTTCCTGTTCGTTGCGGCGGTGTTCCAGCTGTTCGACGGGGCGCAGGCCGTCGGCGCCGGGGCGTTGCGGGGGTTGCAGGATACGCGCGTACCGATGGCCTATGCCCTGTTCGGTTATTGGGGGCCGGGCTTCGGCACGTGCATCTGGCTCGGCTTCTACACCCCGCTCGGGGGGCTTGGCGTATGGCTCGGCTTCGTCGTCGGTCTGATCGTGGTCGCCACGCTGATGCTATGGCGCTGGTCGCAGCGCGAACGCCTCGGCCTCGTCCCGCGATAAATCCTCCCGAATCGCTTGACGCTCGGCGGGCGCGCCACCATATGCGCCCCGCTGGCACTCTCCGGGCGAGAGTGCCAAGGGATTCAACCTACTGATATTGGAAGAGGTCATCATCATGGCATTCCGTCCACTGCACGACCGCGTTCTGGTCCGCCGCCTCGAAGCCGAGGAAAAGACCGCCGGCGGCATCATCATCCCCGACAACGCCAAGGAAAAGCCGAGCGAAGGCGAGATCGTCGCCGTCGGCAACGGTTCCAAGGCGGAAGACGGCACCGTCACTCCGCTCGACGTCAAGCCGGGCGACCGCGTGCTGTTCGGCAAGTGGTCGGGCACCGAAGTCAAGCTCGACGGCGAAGACCTGCTGATCATGAAGGAAAGCGACATCATGGGCGTGATCGGCTGATCGCCCCCGACGCTTTTCCCGGAACATTTTTCGAAGAGGAACACAGACAATGGCTGCCAAGGACGTGAAATTCTCGCGCGATGCGCGCGAGCGCATCCTCAAGGGCGTCGATACGCTCGCCAATGCGGTAAAGGTCACGCTCGGTCCCAAGGGCCGCAACGTGGTGCTCGACAAGAGCTTCGGCGCGCCGCGCATCACCAAGGACGGCGTCACCGTCGCGAAGGAAATCGAGCTCAAGGACAAGTTCGAGAACATGGGCGCGCAGATGCTGCGCGAAGTGGCTTCGAAGACCAACGACCTCGCCGGCGACGGCACCACCACCGCCACCGTGCTGGCCCAGGCGATCGTGCGTGAGGGCATGAAGTCGGTCGCCGCCGGGATCAACCCGATGGACCTCAAGCGCGGCATCGATACCGCCGTCGCCAAGGTGGTCGAGAATATCCAGGCGCGCTCCAAGAACGTCACCGGTTCGGAAGAGATCGCCCAGGTCGGCATTATCTCGGCCAATGGCGATCGCGAAGTCGGCGAGAAGATCGCCGAGGCGATGGAGAAGGTCGGCAAGGAAGGCGTGATCACGGTCGAGGAAGCCAAGGGCCTCGAATTCGAGCTCGACGTCGTCGAAGGCATGCAGTTCGATCGCGGCTATCTCTCGCCCTATTTCGTCACCAATCCCGAGAAGATGGTGGTCGAACTCGAGAGTCCGTACATCCTGATCCACGAGAAGAAGCTCTCGAACCTCCAGTCGATGCTGCCGATCCTCGAAGCAGTGGTGCAGAGCGGCCGGCCGCTGCTGATCATCGCCGAAGACATCGAGGGCGAGGCGCTGGCGACGCTGGTGGTCAACAAATTGCGTGGCGGGCTCAAGGTCGCGGCAGTCAAGGCGCCGGGCTTCGGCGATCGCCGCAAGGCGATGCTGCAGGACATCTCGATCCTGACCAAGGGCGAGATGATCAGCGAGGACCTTGGCATCAAGCTCGAGAACGTCACCGTTGGCATGCTCGGCCAGGCCAAGAAGGTCACCATCGACAAGGACAACACCACCATCGTCGATGGCGCCGGCGACGGCGCCGACATCAAGGCCCGGGTCGAGCAGATCCGCGCCCAGATCGAAACCACCACTTCAGACTATGACCGCGAGAAGCTCCAGGAGCGCCTCGCCAAGCTCGCCGGCGGCGTGGCCGTGATCAAGGTCGGCGGCGCCACAGAAGTCGAGGTCAAGGAGCGCAAGGACCGCGTCGACGACGCGCTCCATGCCACCCGCGCCGCGGTCGAGGAAGGGATCGTCCCGGGCGGCGGCGTGGCCTTGCTCTACGCCACCAGGGCGCTCGATGGCCTCACCGGCGCGAACGAGGACCAGACCCGCGGGATCGACATCGTCCGCAAGGCGCTCCAGTCGCCGGTCCGCCAGATCGCCGAGAATGCCGGCTTCGACGGCGCGGTGGTGGCGGGCAAGCTGCTCGACGGCAAGGACGAGAAGCTTGGCTTCAACGCCGCGACCGATGTCTATGAAGACCTCGCCAAGGCCGGCGTGATCGATCCGACCAAGGTGGTGCGTACCGCGTTGCAGGATGCGGCCTCGGTCGCGGGCCTGTTGATCACCACCGAAGCGGCGGTCGCCGAAACCCCGGAAGACAAGCCGGCGGCTCCGCCGATGCCCGATATGGGCGGCATGGGCTTCTAAGCCGCCAGCCGCACTGGCAAACAAGCGAAGGGCCGGGAAGCGATTCCCGGCCCTTCTCGTTTGGACCTGCTCTTATGCTCTGCTAGCTTCCTCTCCCCTGAGGAGAGGACACCATGCGTTATCTGATCGCCCTCGCGCTGGCATCGGCCGCGCTCGCTGGCCCCGCCCTGGCCGAAACAGGTCGCGCGCCCGGCGACTATGCCGCGGCCCTCGCCGACACCGCCCGCCCCGAAGCCGACCGCGCCCGCGATGCCGACCGCAAGCCCGCCGAGCTTCTGGCCTTCGCCGAAATCGACAAAGGCGAGAAGGTCGGCGACTTCTTCATGGGTGGGGGTTACCTCACCCGCATCCTCGCCAGCGCCGTAGGGCCCGAAGGCAAGGTCTATGGCTTCCAGCCGGCCGAGTTCATCGGCTTCCGCGCCGCCTACGGCACCGAGCAGGACGCGGTCGCCGCGGCCCACGCCAATATCATGCCGCTGCGCGCTCCGTTCGCCGAACCCAACTTCCCCGAGCAGCTCGATACGATCGTCGCGATCATGACGCTGCACGACCTGTTCATCCCGCAAATGCCGGAAGGCACGGGAGCGAAGGGAATCGCGGCCCTATTCGCCGCGCTCAAGCCGGGGGGCAAGCTGATCGTAGTCGATCACAAGGCGGCCGACGGCAGCGGCACGACGACGACCGGCGCGACTCACCGGATCGACCGACAGACCGCGATCGCAGCCCTGACTGCCGCCGGTTTCGTGCTCGAGGCAGAGAGCGATCTCTACGCCCGACCCGAGGATCCTCGTGACGCGAATGTTTTCAGTCCGGCAATTCGCGGCAAAACCGACCAGTTCACGCTGCGCCTGCGCAAACCTTCTTAGGCCCGAATAGCGGCGCAAAACCGCCTAAGCTCGCGCCGGTTCCCCGTATCGCGTCGAAAACGGCTCGTTTCGTCCCTTTTTCGGACTCAACTCGTCGATAGTAAGCTTGCCGACGGCCATTCGGCGGTTAAGCTTTTGCCAAACTTCTATTGGTTATTATCGGGTTTATGGCAGGCGGGAAATTCAGGGCGGTCTTGGCAGCGCTCGCACTTGCGGGGACCCTAGCGGTACCCGCAAGCGCGAGCGCTCAGGCCAACCCGGCGCAAGGCTTCGAAGCCGCTTTCGATGTCGCGCTGGGTACCGAGATGCGCGCGCCGCGCAGTTTCCTGCCAAGCTACGATACACCCTTCGAACAGCGCATCGCGATGCTGGCCACGGGCGCCCAGGGCAGGATCGGCGTCGCCGCGATCGACCTGACGACCGGCGAGGCGGTTTCGGTGCTGGGCGACCAGCGCTTCCCGCTGGCAAGCACCAGCAAGATCGCGATCGTCGCGACCTTCCTTGAGGGCGTCGACAGGGGCAAGTGGAAGCTCACCGACGAATTCCCGCTGCTCGAGCGGCTGCCGTCGAAGAAGCTCTCGGGAACACCGGCGCCGTTGCGCGAGGGCAGGAAGTACCAGGCGATCGACCTGATCGAGATGGCCATCACCCGCAGCAACAACGAGGCTACCGACGGGCTGCTGCATGTGGTCGGCGGGCCCGACGCGGTCAATGACTGGGCGAGGCGCGCGGGCATCGCGGAATTCAGCATCGACCGCTACATTTCGACCCTGGTGCGCGACGACGGCGAGATCGACCCCGCGCGGCATATCGATCTGCGCGATTCGGTGACGCCCATGGCCATGGCCCAGCTGCTCAAAGGGCTGCACGAGGGCAATTGGCTGAGCGCCGGGAGCCGCGCCGTGCTGATGGGGGCGATGGCGCGCTGCAAGACCGGAGCGACCCGCATTCCCGGAATGATGCCTGAAAACGTGACCGTCGCTCACAAGACCGGATCGCTCTACAACACCTCGAGCGATGTCGGCATCATCACCAGTCCCGAAGGGCATGCGATCGCGGTGGCGATCTACGTGACCGGCGGACAGAACAACAAGCCCTACCGTTACGACCGTATCGCCACCATCGCCCGCGCGATCTACGACGGCTATACCGCCCCCGACCGGGTGTACCTGAACAGTGGCGGAGTGGCTGCCCCCAATTAGGGTTCGGACACCGAATCAACCGCACAAACAAAAAGGGCGCGGCCCGAAGGCCACGCCCTTTCCGATTCCTTGAACCTCGTGCTTACTCAGCAGGAGCTTCAGCCGGAGCGGCAGCGGCATCAGCCGGAGCAGCGGCGTCGGCGGCAGCGGCGTCAGCCGGAGCAGCTTCCTCGGCCGGAGCAGCTTCCTCAGCGGGAGCTTCCATGGCCGGTTCTTCGGCGGGAGCTTCTTCAGCAGCCTGGTTGCAGGCAGCGAGGGTAAGTGCAGCGCCGGCAGCAGCGGCGACGAGTACGATCTTGCGCATGAATAATTTTCCTTGAACAGCGAGTAGACTACGCACGGCCTCTCGCCGTACGCAAAGCCTGCCGTCTCAAACAGGCTTCGGGGCGCACAAATAATGCCCAAAATCGAGTGATGCAAGCATGTTAGCCGATCCGGTAGAGATATGCCCCACAGCGCGACAGATTCCGCTGTCCACAAGCAACGATCTTGCCGCCAAACCGGTGATGAAATGCGCGCAGGCGGCCCACGATTCGGGCTGACCACAGGCCGGTGCGCTGCTACCACCCGTGGATGGACGCGAAGCAGCATCTCTACCTGGTTGACGGCTCTTCCTACATTTTCCGCGCCTATCACCGCCTTCCGCCGCTCACCGATCCGCAGGGAACCCCGGTCGGCGCGGTCTATGGCTACACGACGATGCTGTGGAAACTCGCCGACGATCTGCACAAGGCCGACGGCCCCACCCACCTCGCGGTGATCCTCGATGCGTCGGGGAAATCGTTCCGCAATGACATCTACGATCAGTACAAGGCCAACCGCCCGCCGCCGCCGGAAGACCTCGTTCCTCAGTTCCCGCTGATTCGCGATGCGACTCGGGCCTTCAGCCTCGCCTGCATCGAGGAACTGGGCCTCGAGGCCGACGACCTCATCGCCTCTTACGCCTGCGAAGCGATACGGCGCGGGTGGGATGTGACGATCGTCTCGTCCGATAAGGACCTGATGCAACTGGTCGGCTCCGATCCGGAGACTGGCGCAATGGTCGATATGCTCGACACGATGAAGAACGAGCGCATCTTCATTCCCGAAGTGCACGAGAAGTTCGGTGTGCCCCCCGACAAGGTCGGCGACGTGCTCGCGCTGATGGGCGATTCGGTCGACAACGTTCCGGGCATTCGCGGGATCGGGCCCAAGACCGCAACCAAGCTGATCCAGGACTATGGCGACCTCGAGAGCGCGCTCGCTGCCGCGCCATCGATGAAGCCATCCAAGATGCAGGAAAAGCTGATCGAGGAAGCCGACATGGCGCGGCTCAGCCGGGTACTGGTCGAACTGAAGCGGGATTGCACCTTGCCGGAGCCACTCGAAAGATTCGAGCTGACGGCGGTGCCCAAGGAGCCGCTCGCCGCCTTTCTCGAGAAGCACGGCTTCACCAGCCTGCTCAAGCGGCTCGGCGAAGGGCGCGGCAGCCCCGAGCGGACGACCCAGCTCAATCCGGCCAAGGCCGAGATGAAGGGCGCGCCCGCCTCGCCGGCCGGCAACAGCCAGGCCCTGCCCGAATTGCCCGAGATCGATCGCAGCGCCTATCGCTGCGTGCAGAAACTCGACGAGCTCGACCAATGGATCGCCCGCGCCCATGCCGCGCGGCTGGTGGCGATCGACACCGAGACCAGTTCGCTCGATTCGGTCCAGGCCGACCTCGTCGGGATCAGCATGGGGCTGGGTCCCAACGATGCCTGCTATATCCCGCTCGGCCATGGCGGGACCGACATGTTCGCCGAAAAGCCGGAGCAAATCGACCGGATCGAGGCGCTATGGCGGTTGAAGCCCCTCCTCGAAAGCGATGCGGTGCTCAAAATCGGGCAGAACATCAAATACGATCTCAATGTACTCGCCCGCGCCGGCGAAGCGGTCGGCGGGATCGCGGTCGGCCCGATCGACGATACGATGGTGATCAGCTTCGACCTCGACGCCGGGCGCTCGCTCGACGGAGTCGGCGGCGGACACGGGATGGATGAGCTTTCGCTACGCCATCTCGGGCATACTCCGCTGGCGTTCAAGGACCTATGCGGCACCGGCAAGAAAGCGATCTCGTTCGCCGAAGTTCCGCTCGACCGGGCGACCGAATACGCTGCCGAGGACGCCGACATCACCTGGCGGCTGCATTGCTGCCTCAAGCCGCGGCTTGCGCAGGAAGGCGGCACCCGCATCTACCAGCGGGTGGACCGCCCGCTGATCGCGGTGGTGGCACAAATGGAGCGCCACGGGATCAGGGTCGACCGCGAGCAGCTTGCCCGCCTCTCGGGCGAATTCGCCGAACGGATCGGCGCGCTCGAAAGCGAAATCCACGGGCTGGCGGGGGAGCCCTTCACCATCGGCAGCCCGGCGCAACTGGGCGGAATCCTGTTCGACAAGCTCGGCTACAAAGGCGGACGCAAGGGCAAGAGCGGGCAATATTCGACCGACCAGGGCATCCTCGAAGGGCTCGCTGCGCAAGGCGCGACGATAGCATCCAGGGTGCTCGACTGGCGCCAGCTGACCAAGCTCAAGAGCACCTATACCGATGCGCTGCAGGCGGCGATCAATCCCGCCACGGGCAGGGTTCACACCAGCTACAGTCTGGTCGGGGCACAGACCGGACGGCTTAGTTCGACCGAACCCAACCTCCAGAATATCCCGATCCGCACCGAGATCGGGCGGCAGATTCGCGAGGCCTTTGTCGCCGAGCCGGGCAACCTCCTGCTCGCCGCCGATTACAGCCAGATCGAACTGCGGCTGGCAGCGCACATGGCCGAGGTGCCCGAGCTCCAGGCCGCATTCGAAGCCGGGGAAGACATCCATGCGCGCACCGCCGGTGAGTTGTTCGGCACAGTCGACCGCGACAGCCGCGCGCGTGCCAAGACGATCAATTTCGCGATCCTCTACGGCATCAGCCGCTGGGGCCTCGCGACCCGCCTCGCGGTCGATCCCGACGAGGCGCAGGCGATGATCGACACCTATTTCAAGCGCTTTCCGGGCATCCAGCGCTACATCCACGATACGCTCGCGAGCGTGCGCGAGCGGGGGTATTCGGAGACATTGTTCGGCCGCAAGACCTGGTTCCCGCGGATCAACGCGAACAACCCCACCGAGCGCGCCGGGAGCGAGCGCGCTGCGATCAACGCCCCGATCCAGGGCACCAGCGCCGACATCATCAAGCGCGCGATGGCGCGGATGATGCCCGCCCTGTCGGATGCCGGGCTCGGCCATGTGAAGATGCTACTGCAGGTGCACGACGAGCTGGTGTTCGAGCTGCCGCAGGGC
>Ga0315910_10000532_pt1 | contig 37801 bp, 27 predicted proteins | sample EdamamesoilMG_FD_204470 | JGI IMG/M metagenome (GOLD analysis project Ga0315910, IMG submission 204470) | Garden soil microbial communities collected in Santa Monica, California, United States - Edamame soil | ecosystem: Environmental > Terrestrial > Soil > Garden | place: USA: California...
GCGATTGAGGCTGTTGAAATGCAAAAAATTGTTGGACGCGTCGTTAGCAGGGTGCAGTCGGCTAAGTCATGTGAGCGAGCCAATGAGGACTGGGAGTCGATTCCAATCATGCTCATCAAAGCAGGCCCAAATGTTAATCGATTGGCATATGAATACTCTCCCTATGAGGGGTACATCCGCACCATTTTGGGCTTGGCCGCTCTTAAAGGACTCGCCCGAACGGTCAGAGCGATGCTTGCCGCTGGCGCAGACGTCAATCAGCGAGACACTTGGGGCGGTACCGCGTTGCACGATGCAGCTTTCGAGGGTCACCGACAAGTCGCCAAGATACTTCTCGCTGCAGGAGGAAATCGGAAGATCGAGCGCCGAGACGGAGCTACGCCTGTTTCAATCGCGCGCGATCGCGGTTTCACGGATTTAGCGAATGAAATTGAGGAGTACCTGTCATGACCCCCACCGAACTCCTCGAATCCGTCCGCCGAGTGGAAGTGCGCACCAACCGCCTCGTGAACGACACGATGGTCGGCGCGTATCTCAGCCATTTCAAGGGGCGCGGCATGGACTTCGAGGAGTTGCGCGAATACATGCCCGGCGACGATGTGCGGGACATTGATTGGAATGTGACGAACCGCATGGGCCGGCCCTTCGTGAAGCGTTATCGCGAAGAGCGTGAACTGGCGGCGGTGCTGGCCGTGGATGTTTCCGGTTCGTCCAGCTTCGGTTCAGGCAACCGCACCAAGCGCGAGTTCGCGGCCGAGATCGCTGCGACACTGGCCATTTCCGCCGCGCGCAATGGCGACAAGGTCGCGTTGCTGTTGTTCACCGATGAAGTCGAGTTGTTCCTCCCGCCGCGCAAGGGACGGCGACACATTTTGCGGCTCGTGCGCGAAATGCTCGCTCACGAACCCCGGCGGCCGGGCACGGATGTCATCGCCGCATTGACCTTCCTGAACCATGTGTTGCATCGGCGCGCGATTGTCTTTCTGCTGACAGATTTTTTACATCAGAACGGAGCGGCGCGCGGCCATCCTGGCCGCAGCGGCACCGAACACGGCGCGCACGGAGTGACTGGGTCGCTGCTGGCAATTGCAGGTGCTGCGGGCGGGACGCCCGCGCTCCGTTCCCGCGATGTAATCCAGGAACTCGGCCTGACCAATACGCGGCATGATCTGGTTTGCCTGCATTTGCATGATCCGCGGGAGGCAGAAATGCCAGACGCCGGTTTGATCACCATCGAGGACGCGGAGACGGGTGAGTTGTTGGAGCTGGACTCCACGAGTGGCGCGGTGCGCGAGCGTTTCGCGCGGGCGAATCGTGAACGGCTTGACGAACTGGATCGTTCGTTGAATCGAACCGGTGTGGACACATTGCGCTTTAACACCAGCGAGCCGTTTGCACCAGCTCTCCAACGGTTCTTTGAACTCCGGCGCGGCAGGAGGCGTGGATGAAGAGGTTGTTGCCTGGGAGCGCCGGCATCTTGCCGGCGAGGTTCGAGAGGCGTGGGATTGCAACCCGCCGGCAAGATGCCGGCGCTCCCAGGGGGGGCTTCTCCCCGTGGCTGGTGGTCCTCATCACTTGCTCTGCCAATGCACAGGACGCGGACCAGATTCCGAAACTCGCGCCGCCTTATCCCGAATTGCCACCGACGTTCTGGGAGCAGCACGGCAACGCCATTATCTTCAGCGGAATCGTTCTGGTCGCGCTCGTGGCGGTCGCTATCTGGCTCGGATTGCGGAAAAAGCCCGTAGCGATTGTGCCGCCGGAAGTGCGGGCGCGAAACGAATTGAAAGCACTGGAGGCATTGCGCGAGGACGGTGCGGTTCTGAGCAAGGTCTCACAAGCGCTGCGCCGTTATTTCATAGCGGCGTTCGAACTGCCTGCCGGTGAGTACACGACGGCGGAATTCTGCCGCGTCATCAATGGAAACGAAAAGATCGGTATTGAACTTTCAGACTCAATCGCGGCGTTTCTCCGGAACTGTGACGAAAACAAATTCTCCCCTGCATACGCCACGCCATTGAGCGCGGTGGCGCGCGCGCTGGAGTTGATCGAACGTGGAGAAGCAATCCGCCAACCGCCGTCCGCTGTGAAATCATGACCGGCGAATTTGAATTTCAAAATCCCTGGGTACTGGCCTTGCTGGCGCTGCTGCCGGTCTATGCGTTTCTGCGCGGGAAGGTCGGGAAATTGTCGGCGCTGCTGTTTTCCAGTGCGGACATTGCGCGGGCGGCGGGAGCGCAGGCGCGTTTGGCGGCGGGCAGGTTGTTGTTGTTCCTTCGGCTCCTGGCCGTGGCACTTGGGATCGTCGCGCTTGCCGGGCCGAGACTGGTGGATACGCATGTCGAAACTGAAGCCGCCGGGCTCGATATCATGCTCACGTTCGATCTCTCGTGGTCCATGATGGCGTTGGACATGGGCCGGCCGGATGAACGCGTGTCGCGCTTCGACATCGCTTCCGGGGTGCTGAAGGATTTTGTTCGCAAACGTCCCAATGACCGTATCGGATTGGTGGTTTTTTCCGCCGTGCCTTACCTGGCCAGCCCGCTCACATTGAATCACGACTGGTTGATCGAGAATCTCAATCGCCTCCACGTCGGCATGATCCAGGAACTCGGCACGGCGATCGGCGATGCTCTTGCGGTTTCGGCAAAACGATTGAAGTCCACCCCGGATAGCAAGAGCCGCATCATCATCTTGCTGACGGACGGAGATAACAACAAAGGTGAGATTGATCCGTTGCCCGCCGCGCAACTGGCCGCTGCGCTGGGGGCGCGGGTTTACACCATCGGGATTGGCGTCGAGCAGCCGTGTCATTTGCCGGCATTCGACCCCAGCACTGGCAAGCTCAAGCTGGATCCGGCGGGCAATCTGATCCCGACCATTGTGTTGCAGCCGGCCAATTATGACGTGCTGAACCGGATTGCCGAATTGTCGCGGGCGAACTCGTATCGCGCCACGAACCGTCGCGAGTTACAGGCGATCTACAACCACATTGACAAGCTGGAGAAGACCGAAGTGAAGCTCAAGCGCCACGCCACTTATCATCCGCTGTTTCAGTGGCCGCTATTGGCGGCGTTCGGGCTGCTGGCGGTGGAGCTGGTGCTGGGCAACACGCGCTATCGGAGGGTGCCATGAATCTCGCCAACCCCCACTTCGAAGAACCGTTCTGGCTCTGGCTGGCCGTGCTCGGGCCGGTGTTGCTGGTGTTGCTGCTTCGTTACGCGACGGCGGCGCGACGCCGGCAACTCTCCCAAATTGCCTCTGCACTCAGTCTCGAAACTTTGACGCGCTCGCACAGTCCGGTGCGGCGGAACGTAAAACATTTTCTGTTGCTCGCGTGCGTGGCCTTGTTCGGTCTGGCGCTGGCGCGACCGCAATGGGGCGAACTGGAAGCGCGCGACCAGTGGCTGGGCGACGACGTCATCTTCGTGCTCGATTGCTCGCGCAGCATGTTGGCGACGGACGTGCAACCGAATCGCTTGCAACGCGCGAAGTTTGCGATTCTCGATTTCGTGCGCCGTCACGGCACGGGGCGGGTGGGCGTGGTCGCATTTGCGGGTGCGGCGTTTCTGCAATGCCCGCTGACGTTTGATTACGATGCGTTCGAGGAGGCGTTGCGGGATCTGGACGAGCGGACCATTCCGGTGGGTGGGTCGGATATTGGCCGCGGCTTGCAGGAGGCATTTCATGCGATGGAAAAGACCAGTTCGCGGAAGCGCATCGTACTGATCACCGACGGCGAAGATCTGGAAAAGAGCGGCGTGAAGGAAGCGGAGAAGCTGGTCAAGGAAGGCGTTACGGTCTATACCATCGGCGTTGGAACGGCGGCGGGTGCGGAGTTGCGCATGATGACGCCGACCGGGCAGCTTGATTTCGTGCGCGATGCCCAGGGGCAGGTGGTGCGCAGCCGGCTGGACGAAGAAACGCTCGCGGCCATCGCCAAGGCGACGGGAGGGAGCTATCATCCGCTGGGTCGGATTGGCGAAGGCCTGGCGAAGGTCCGGCAGGCGATTGAAACGACAAACACGGCAGGATTTGCTCGCGCTCGCGCGCAAGGTGTGGAACGGTTTCACGTCCCGCTGGCCATCGCGCTGTTTTTGCTGGTGGCGGAATCGTTGATTGGGACCCGACGCGGAAAGACGACCATGAGTCTAAAGAATCGCCCAAACCAAAGTGCCGTCGCGGCAATCGTGATGGCGGTGTCCTTTCTGGCGGTGGCCGGCGCGACTACGGCCACGAATGAAACCACCAATGCGACTTCCGTGGTCAAGCCGCCACCAGCGCCGGTTACAGCGCGCGGATTTTACAACGCCGGCGCGCAGCAACTTGTGGCTGGCAAACTCACCGAGGCAGAGGCGATGTTTCAGGGCGCGATCCGCAGGCAGGATGAGCAGGTGCAGCCATTGGCGCTCTACAATCTGGGCCACGTCCGTTTTGAGCTGGGACTGGAGGAATTCAAGAAAGCCCCACCTGCCAAGCCCACACGGGATCGCGGCGAACGAGCCACCGCGGCCGGAGTGGGCGCGATTCAATCGGCCGAAGAGGCGCTGGCGAGTAACAACGTGCAGCAGATGGTCGGTGCTTACATGCGCGGCAAGGGTGCGCGGAAGGAATTGCGCGCCGCGTACGATGCCGTGCGGCGGGCGTTGGAATTGCATGGCAAGACGCTGGAAAAATGGCGGCGCTCGCTCGGGGATTTTCGCAGCACGGCCGAGTTGAATCCAGCCGACACAAACGCGTTGCGCAACGCCGAGATCGTCGAACGCGCCATTGCCGAACTGGTGGACAGCGTCCGTCAGTCGCAGATGACTGCGCTCCAGTGTGCGGGCAATGCCGCCAAGCTGGGCGAATTGTTGAGCCAGTTGAAAGGCAAAATTCCGGCGGACCAGATGCCGCCCGGCGCGAAGGGTGATGGCGACCCGGACGAAGACGGCGAGGGCGAGCCGCAATTGGAGGAACTCGCGGGCATGAAGGAAGGCGAATCGAAGAGCGGGCGCGAGATGGACGTGTCGCTCTCGCCGGATGAGGCTGGGAATTTATTGGACGGCTTCAAACTCGGCGGCAATCGTCGCCTGCCAATGGGCAAGGGCGACAAAGGCTCTGGAGTGAGCGCTGAGCAGGGAACGCCAAAGGACCGCAAGCTGCGCGATTGGTAAGCATGAGCTTTGGCAGGATCAACATCCAACGTCCAACATCCGACATCCAACATCCAATGCGCCGGCCTGCCGCGCCGCACTTCGTGATTGGAGGTTCGAGGTTCGAGGTTCGAGGTTCGGTGTTTCCCCGATTCCGAAGCGCTGTGGCCGCCGCGCTGGGCGTCTGCCTGGGTTGGTTCGCCACGTCTCAAGTCTGCGCACAACCCGCCCCGACCTCGGCGCAGGCGAATGCGTTGATGCAACTCATGCTTTCGCAACCGCCGGTGGACATCAATTCGCCGGTCACCGCCACGGCCACGCTGGATCCGCCGGTGGTTGAGGCGGGGGAAACGGCGGTTTACCGGCTCACACTGAATGCGCTTGAATCTTCGGTGCGCTGGCCGCAGGAAATTGCCTTGCCGCCGGGATTGAAACTGACGCCCTCGGCACGCGGTCAAATCCTGCGCCAGGACATTAACGCCCTGCGACCCCTCACCGCGCTGAATTTTCACGTCGTCGCCGAGCGACCGGGATTTTACATGATTCCGGCGTTCGTGCTCGAGGTTTACGGCAAGCCCGTCCTGGTGCGCGAGACGCCGCTGGAAGTGGCTGCGAAATTGGAGCCGAGTCGCGAACGGGCGCGACGGCTTCTTGTGAAACCGGCGCGGACGAATGTATTCGTGGGGGAAACGCTGCGGGTGCATGTGCGGTTGCCCAGTGTGATCTCGAACCTGGTCGAGACTCTGACGCAGTTGCAATTCAACGGGGACGGCTTTCTCGATGACAAGATGATCTTCCGTCAACAAAACGAACTTCTGGAGATCGGTGGTCGAATGACGACGGCGTGGCTGGTGGAATCCAGCGTGACGCCCATCGCCGCGGGCCGGCAGACCCTTTCGGCCCAGGCGTTCACAGGCGGGCGGCAGTTTATCGGGCCGATCGTTTTCACCGGACAGATCAATTTGCTCGCCTCGCAGCCCCAGAATGTCCTGCTCGATTCCGATCCGGTGACACTCGAAGTCCGCCCGCTGCCGCCTGAAGAAACGACGAGCGGTTTCACGGGTTACATCGGCAACGTGTCAATGGAGACTCCGCAGATCAGCACCAATTCGTTGCGTGTGGGTGATGCCATCAGGCTGCTCGTTACGTTTCGCGGCGACCACCGTATAAGTCGCCTCGCTCCGCCGGAAGCGCCTCGCGTGGCAGGCTGGCAGATCTTCCCGCCGATGCCTGCCGAGCCACCATTCGTTGGTCCCGTTACCAATTTGCGCGCGGCCTTTGCGTACACCTTGATTCCCATGACGGAGGAAGTGCGCCAGACGCCGGCCATTCCCTTCAGTGTCTTTGATCCAGAGAAGGCAGCTTACATGGATCTCACCATCTCGGCCGTGAACGTCACCGTGTCGGCGGAGGGATTGCCGGTGGATTGGAAGCCTGCCAGCTTGGCGGATGAGGCCCGGCCGGAACAAAAGCCATCGCTCAGTGCGCTGGCGCCGACACCGGGGAAAACAATCGGCAGCTTGGTGCCGATTCAAATGCGATCATGGTTCCTGCCGCTGCAACTCGCTCCGGCGCTCGCGCTGCTCGGACTGTGGTCGTGGGACCGGCGGCGGCGATTCCTGGAAGCTCACCCGGAAGTGGTACGGCGCCGGCAGGCGCGGCGTGCGTTGCGGCGCGAGAAGCGTGCCCTGCGCCGGGCGGCCGCCAGTGGCGATGCGCCCGGTTTCGTTGCCCGCGCGGTCGCGGCTTTGCAGATTGCCGCCGCTCCGCATTTTCCTGCCGAGCCACGGGCGCTGGTTTGCGGTGAGGTGTTAAGCCTGTTTGACGAGCCGGAACGAACCGGTTCAACCGGCGAGGTCATCCGCTCGTTCTTCACGCGCGACGACAGTGCGAGTTTTTCTCCCAAACGCGACGATCCGATGCCGCTGTTCGCGCTGCAACCCGAGTTGGAAGGGATTTTGAAACGGATGGAGGCGCGGTTGTGAAAATGAAGATGCTCGCAAATATCGCGAAGCGTCTGGACAGCGTCGTCTTTAGCGACGCTTTTTGGTCGGGGAGCAATCGGTCGCAAGAAATAGCGGTGCTGAAGCCACCGCAGTCCAGACGCTTCGCGCCGTTCTCCGCCAGACTCATCAGCAGAATCATTTGCTTCGTTGCGATCAATGTCGTCGTCGGAACCGTTGGCGCGGGACAAAGCGTTTTCGCTGGTACCAATGATTTGTTTCTCCGCGGAGTCGAAGCGTATCGCTCCGGGCAATTCGCCGAGGCGGCGGGTGATCTTCGCGCTGCTGCTCAGGAGTCGCCCGCAGCCGGGACGCTGGTGAATCTGGGCCTGACGGAATGGCGTCGCGGCCGCGCAGGCGCGGCCATTCAGGCGTGGGAACAGGCGCAATGGATCGATCCATTCGACTCCCGGGCGCGTGGGAATTTGCGATACGCGCGGCAACTCATTGGCGTGGAGTCGCCGGATTATTCCTGGTACGAACGAGCTTCCGCCTGGCTGCCGGCCAATGCCTGGGCGTGGGTTGCGGGCGGAAGTCTGTGGCTCGCCATTGGTTTGGTGGTGCTGCCGGGAGTTTTTCGCTGGCCCAGAGCCTCATGGCAACAGGCAATCGCGGCGGTGGCGTTGGCGGTTTTTCTGGCAAGTCTGCCGGCGCTGGCTGGCGTCTCCACGCGCACGCGACTGGGCTTCGTGCTGCAAAAAGAAACCCCGTTGCGCTTGTCACCAACAGCAGAGGGCGAGGCGGCGGCAAAGCTCGCCGCCGGCGAACCCGTGCGTGAAGTGCGGACGCGCGGTGATTATGTTCTGGTCCGCACTGCGCACGGACGTGGTTGGATTGAGAGCCGCCAGTTCGGTCGGCTTTGCCTGGAATAGACTCTGCGAATGGGGCAACGCCTGGATTGGGAGGTTTTTTGCTGAGCACGTCCGGTTCGCTTTCGGTCAGGGTTGCGACTCACCCTGCCAAGACGCGCCGCGTGTTTCCCGCGTCATTCTTGAAGCAAGGTGATTTTCGTTTAGGAACTCGCATGAAACTAACTGACATTCGTTCCGGCAATGGGAGATTGTATTTTCGCTTTTGGTCAATGGCGTTCAAGGCGCTGTTGAGTTGGTCTGATCAACGCATTGAGCAATGGGCAGACAAGTTTGATTATTGTATCAACAATGAGAACGACTTTCTCTACAATGACGAGCCGGGCGAGTATGTAATTCCTGCGTATTTGGATGAGCGCTACCCCAATTGGCGTCAGAAGTTGGAGGAAAAGAAACTTTGGACCGCAAACACGATGCAAGAACTGTCGGACTGCATAAATCTATCTATCCATCCTGAGTTAAAGATGGGACGAGGTTGGGATGAAGCGAGACTGAGGCTAGAAAGCACAGCCCAACGTAAAGCGGTCAGTCAGGCGTGCTTCTGGATCAGGTAATCCCGGAACTTCTCGTAGTCAGCACCCATTCGGTCAAAATCTTCGGGTAGTTTCAGTGACGCCAGCATGTTCGCCGGTACGTCCGGCTCCCAGCCCACGACCTTTTCCACTTCAACGGGAAACTTCGCCGGGTTCGCGGTTTCGACGATGACTGCGGGCGTGTTGCCGAGCGCCTCTTCCGCCGTCCAGTCTTGCAACCCTTGCCACGCGACGGCGCCGTGGGGTTCGAGCAGTAGTTGAAACTGATTCCAGAAATCACGGATGCCCGCGACAGTTCGCTCATCCGAGACGGCTGAGGAAAAAATGTCCCGGCGCATCGCGCCAAGGTCGGGCAGTTGATGGATCTGGCCCGTCTCGTCCATCTGCCCGCCGTAAACCGCGACCAGCCGCGCCAGATTGCTCGGGTGGCCGACGTTCATGGCGTTGGAAAGCGAGTTGCGGGACGGGGAGATCTTCTGATAGACGCCGGTCGCGAGGAATTTCGGGAACGCGTCGTTGTCGTTCACCGCCGCCACGATCTTGCGCACCGGCAAACCCATCTCGCGCGCGACGACCGCGCCCATCATGTCGCCGAAATTTCCGCTGGGCACGCAAAAGACAATCGGTTCGCCCGCCTGGGCCACGCGTGACGCCGCGTAAAAATAGTAAACGCTCTGCGGCAGCAGGCGGCCGATGTTGATGGAGTTCGCGGACGAAAGTGCAATGTGTTTCAGGTCGGGATCGGCGAACGCACGTTTCACCATCGCCTGACAGTCGTCGAACTTCCCGTCAACGGCCACCGCGCGGATATTGTCCTTGAGCGTGGTCATCAGCTTGCGCTGGCTTTCGCTGACTTCCGCGCCGGGAAACAGCACGATCACGCGCACGCCCGGAATCTTATGGAACGCGTGGGCCACGGCCGAGCCGGTGTCACCGCTCGTCGCGGTGAGAATGGTCACTTGCTTGCCGTCCTCGCGCAAAAACTTGCCGAACAACCGCGCCATCATCTGAGCGGCGAAGTCCTTGAACGACGCGGTCGGCCCCTGGTCGAGGCGCATCAGGAACGTGCGGAAGTTCACGACCTCCAGCGGGACGGGAAAGTTGTAGGCCTCGCTGCAAAACTTCGCGAGTTCCGCCGGCGGGATGATGCCTTCAGTGAACTTGGACAACACGCGAAAGGCAATCTCGTGATAAGGCAACCGCGAGAAAGCGGCGCGTTCATTGAAAGTGAACCGGGGAAACTGTCTCGGAAAATACAGGCCGCGATCCGGCGCCTGACCCGCCAGGAGAGCCTCGCGGAGGCTGACCGCCGGCGACTGGCCGTTGGTGCTGTGGAAGAGGAGTGCGCCCATTACTCAAAACTTTCCACCCGGAACATGACCGGCTTGCCCTTGATTACGGAGAGTTTCGCGATCTTCGCGAGCGCCTTGCGCATGGCGGCGTTGGGCGCGTCGTGCAGCATCAGGATGAGCGGAACGCTTTCGCCCTCGTGACCTTCTGGCTGGATCACGGAGGAAATGCCAATTTTCGCCGTAGCCAGGATGGCGGAAATCTTCGCCAGCACACCGGGTTTGTCCACCACGCTCAAGCGAATGTAGTAGCGCGAAACAACTTCATCCATCGGCAGAACTCGGCCGTTCTTTGCGCGGGACACAAATGGAGCCACACGAAGCTTCGTGCCGTGCTTCAAGTCCAGCGCGGCATCCGCCACGTCACTGAGCACGGCGCTCGCCGTGGCGTCCTTGCCGGCGCCGCGCCCGTAGAACAGGGTGTCGCCCACCACATCGCCGCGAACGAAGCAGGCGTTGAAGACGCCGTTCACGCTGGCAAGGACATGCGCGTTGGGGATGAGCGTTGGATATACCGAAACCTGCACGCCGGTCTTGCTGACGTTAGACTTCAGACTTTTGGCTTGAGACTGTTTTACGATGCCGAGCAGCTTGATCGTGTAGCCAAGTTGCGCGGCGAACTGCATGTCCAGTCTCGACACATCGCGAATGCCCTCGGTGTGAATCTCATGATGATCCACCCAGAAACCATGAGCCAGGGAAGCAAGGATCCCGATCTTGTGTTGCGCGTCCTTGCCGTCAATGTCCAGATCGGGCGGTGTCTCGGCATAGCCTTGCTTTTGTGCATCAGCCAGCACATCCGCGAAGTCCGCGCCTTCGAGCTTCATGCAGGTAAGGATGTAATTGCAGGTGCCGTTGACGATGCCGTAAATGGCGGGGAACTGGTTGGCCACGAATCCTTCGCGCAGTGATTTGATGATCGGAATGCCCCCGCACACGCTGGCTTCGTAGTAAAGATTTGCACCGCTCTTGGCGGCGGCGGCGAACAGCTCCGGACCAGCCGCCGAAAGCAGCGCCTTGTTGGCGGTGACGACGGTTTTGCCCTGCGCCAAGGCGGCGAGAACCATGGCCTTGGCGATGCCCGTGCCGCCGACGAGTTCGATGACGACCTGGATTTGCGGATCATTGACGACTTCCTGCCAGTCGGTCGTCATCAGGGTTTGTGGAATCGGATACGGACGCGGTTCGTCAAACGCCTTCACGGCGATCTTGCGGAACGCAAGCTTCACGCCGAGGCGCGCGGCCATGAGGCTGCCGTTCTGCGACCACGCGTGATAAACGCCACTGCCCACCGTCCCGCCGCCGATCATTCCTAGGTTCACTTGCTGCATAAAATGGGCGACAGCTTGCAGAGAATCGCAGAAGGCGACAATTCATTTCTCGGGAAAGAACCAAAGGCCGAAGGCCGGGACGCGCGATCGTGGGCCCGCCAGGATATGAGCTCGTGCGCGACGCAAAGTGGTCCTCTTTCACAATGGCGGCGGCCCCACGGTTTGGGAAACTTTCCGGAAACGCACCGCTGCCGCGCGTTGAGCGTCCCCAATGAAATATTTCTACTCCAATTCCTCAACCCGGTTGACTACTCTCAAAGGCGCCGCAACGCTCGGGTGAGACCAGCCAATTCTTAACCGGATCTCATTTTCCATCGGAATAGTGCGATAGAACCAAAAGCAACCGGCGCGAGGCACGCTGCATAAACACGAAAGGTCCAAGGTGTATGTGCATCTCGGGTGTCATAGACCACGCAACTCAGTCCAATGCCAAGGACAAGCGAACTCAATGCGCAACCGAACGTAATGCACGCAGTCCGATATTTCGTGAAACTGGCAATCAATCCCGCGATGCCGGTCATGTTAGCAATCCCAGCAACACATACGCCGGCGGCTAAATAGAAAATTCCGATCCCCATCTCGGCGAGCATCATAAAGGTGTGGTCACACTTGCATTCGGCGTCCCATGTCACGCCTTTAATTACGACATCGGGTTTATCTGCGGTCGTATATTCATTGTCCAGAGCAATCTCTCGCGCAAAAGGAAATAATATGGATCCGACAAAGGCGACGTTGGGGCGGACTGGCTTTCGCCCCAGGAGCAAAGTTGCGCAGGCTGCCAGCGGAGGTTTGCCAATCCCAACAATGATCACTGCACACTGAAGTGCTCTGGGTCGTGTTGGCGGTGGTGGGCCCGCAGCCGGAAAAGTAGCAAGGGCGGAATGATTTCCGCCCTGGAGATGGTTGCCGCCACCGCCATGCAGCTGCGTCCGCGCGTTCGCTCACTCCGGCTTGGCTTCGCCGCGGTATTCGATCACCTTCACTTTTTCGAGAGTGACCAAACCGCCGCCGATCATCGGGTCCAGGGTCGGCAGCAAGTCTTGAATCTTTTCCTCGCTGTCCACGATTTCGATGACGATGGGCAGGTCCGTGGAGAGCCGCAGAATCTTGGCGGTGTGCAGGCGGCTGGATTTGCCAAAGCCCATCGGTCCGCGCAGCACCGTCGCGCCGGCCAGGTGCAGTTCGCGTGCCTTGAGCACGATGGCTTCGTAGAGCGGCCGATGTTCCCAGCGATCACTTTCACCGATGTAAATTCGCAGACAGGTGGCTTCGTGAGGAATTTGCATGTCAGTTTCCTTTCATCGCCGTGAACGCCGAGCCAAGCAGGTAGCCAAGCCAGGTGGCGATCAAACACAGTGCAACGGACAACAAGATGTTGCCGCCGGCGTAAAGCCATTCGCGGTCGCGCAACAGGTTCAATGTTTGCAGGCTGAACGATGAGAACGTGGTGAAGCCGCCGCAGAGGCCGATCATCAGGAACTGCGTTGCGAAGGCGCGCCCTTCGGAACTCATCCGACCCTCGGGAATCGTTAGTGCGCCGAGTATCCCAATGACGAACGAACCAAGGACATTGATCACCAGCGTTCCCATGGGAAACGTGTCAAAGCGCTGCGATACGATTCCATTCAGCCAGTAGCGGCTGACACTGCCGAGCGCGCCACCGAGGGCGATCCAGAAGTAAGTGAGCATGGCCAACCCCGGCATTTTGGCGCAGGTGCCGCCGCTTGTCACCGATGAAAAGAACTTGGCGGCGCGCGGGGTCTGTTTATCATGCCCGCGCCTTGAGGATTTGGCAGTCATGGGAGGCAACCGAACCCGCGTTCCCGTTCCCGAGTTCCCAACGCAACCGAACTATGACCAAGATTCAGACTATCCAGGCGCGCGAGATTCTCGATTCGCGCGGAAACCCCACCGTTGAGGTGGATGTAACTTTGCAATTCGGCACCACGGGCCGCGCCGCTGTGCCCTCGGGCGCGAGCACCGGCGAACATGAAGCGGTGGAACTCCGCGATGGCGTGAAGAACCGCTATCTCGGTAAGGGCGTGCAGAAGGCCGTGGCGAATGTAAATACCAAGATCGCCAAGGCGCTGCATGGTGTGGATGCGTTGGATCAGCTCACCGTTGATTCCACGATGCTCAAACTCGACGGCACGGAAACGAAGTCGAAGCTCGGAGCGAACGCCATTCTCGCCGTCTCGCTTGCCAACGCCCAGGCTGCGGCCAAATGCCTCGGCCAGCCGCTGTTCAAATACATCGGCGGTCCGAATGCCAAAGTGCTCCCCGTTCCGATGGCCAACGTCATCAATGGCGGCGCGCACTCAGATGCCCCGATTGATTTCCAGGAATTCATGGTCATGCCGCACGGTCTACCGACCTTCAGCGAAGGCCTGCGTGCTATTACGGAGATTTTCCATGCCCTTAAATCTGTGCTCAAGAAACGCGGCCTCAGTACGGCGGTGGGTGACGAAGGCGGGTTCGCGCCCAAACTCGACAGTGTGGAAGACGCGCTCGATTCCATGTCGCTCGCGGTGAGCAACGCCGGCTACAAACTCGGCAAACAGATCTTCTTCGCGCTCGATGTCGCGGCCTCCGAGTTCTACAACCACGACGGAACTTACACATTCAAGAAATCCACGGGCAAAACGATCAGCGGCGAACAGATCGTGGACTTCTACGCCAAGCTGGTGGCCAAGTATCCCATTGTGAGTATTGAAGACGGCTGCGCCGAAGGTGATTGGAAGCACTGGAAGCAACTCACCGACAAGATTGGTGACAAAGTCCAGCTCGTCGGCGACGATTTGTTTGTGACCAACGTGAAGTTCCTCCAGAAGGGCATTGATACCGGCACGGCGAACTCAATTCTCGTAAAGGTGAACCAAATCGGTTCGCTCACCGAAACGCTCGACGCCGTCGAACTCGCGCAGACGAATGCTTACACCGCCGTCCTCTCGCATCGTTCCGGTGAAACCGAGGACGCGACCATTGCGGACATCGCGGTGGCGACGAACTGTGGCCAGATCAAAACCGGCTCGCTCAGCCGCTCGGATCGTCTGGCGAAATACAATCAACTTCTGCGCATCGAACAACTGCTCGGCAAGAACGCGGTTTACGCGGGAACGAGCGCGTTGCCGAAGGCGCGGCGGTAAACAGCGGAGCGCCGGTCTCCCGACCCGGCGTGGCCTGACATCAATTTACGCGCCGAGCAGGTACGCGGCGCTCCTATTCCACACCTCGGAAGCCAGGCGAACCGGCTTCCGGGGTTTTCTTTGCGTCGCCCTGAACTGATTTGTGACTTCCCAATTCTCTCACCCGGTTTAGACTGCATTCATGATCCGCCACACCATTGCGCAAAAGGTGCGGAAATGTCTTGTGCCAATCAGTCCAAGACCCGCGCGGGAAGTGCCGCCGGCATTGACCGGATACACTTTTCATCCTTGTCGCGAGAGATATTCGCGGTGACTTCGCTTTGACCAGAACGAACAGGAATCTTATGCCAACACTTGCAACCGCTGTTGACGGCCTCAAGCTACCGAACCCGTTCGTTATCGCCTCGGGTCCACCGGGCACGAATCTCAATGTGATCAACAAGGCCTTCACTGAAGGCTGGGGCGCGGTCATCGCCAAGACTGTCAGCCTGGACGCTTCCAAAGTGGTCAACGTCACGCCGCGTTACGGGAAGTTGCACGCGGCGAGCGGCGAAGTCATCGGCTGGGAGAATATCGAGTTGATCAGCGACCGCCCATTCAAGCTGTGGGAAGACGAATTCAAGAAGTGCAAGGACCAGTTCCCGGATCGTGTCCTCATCGCATCCATCATGGAGGAATATCGCCGGGACGCGTGGATTGAAATCGTCGAGCGCTGTCAGGCTTGTGGCGTGGATGCGTTCGAACTGAACTTCTCCTGCCCTCACGGCCTGCCGGAGCGCAAGATGGGCGCCGCGATGGGCGAGAACCCGGAAATCCTCCGCGAGGTCGTCGCGTGGGTAATGAACGCGGCGAAAATTCCTGTCTGGGCGAAGATGACGCCAAACGTCACGCACATTGAAGAGCCCGCCCGCGCCGCGCTGCAATCCGGCTCGACCGGCATCAGCGCCATCAACACCATTCGCAGCGTCATCGGGGTGAACCTCGAAACGCTGCGGCCCGAGCCGAGCGTCGAGGGATACACCACGCAGGGCGGCTATTCGTGCCGGGCGGTGAAACCCATCGCGCTGCGCATGGTCATGGACTGCGCGCAACTCATCCGCAAAGAATTTCCTGGACGTTCGCTCTCCGCCATTGGCGGCGTCGAGACTGGCAACGACGCAGCCGAATTCATCCTGCTCGGCGGGGACACCGTTCAAGTCTGCACCGGCGTGATGAAGTTCGGCTACGAACACGTCAAGCCGATGTGTGAGCAATTGTTGGCGTTCATGGCGAAGCACAAGTTTGGGACGCTGGCGGATTTCAAAGGCAAGAGCCTCGACTATTTCACGACGCACGCCGATCTCGTGAAACGCCAGACTGAACGCAAAGCCGCGCAAAAAGCCGCCGCGGCTGCGCCCAAGAAAATGGTGCAGGCGGATGGAGAATGGACTGGTGATGATTTCGTGAAGCAATCCGCAGCGTTGGCCCGTTAACTTGTCCAATCCTCCCATCACTATGAAGAAAAACATTGGCCTGGTCTGCCTCAGTTGCGCGAGTCTGGTCCTCAGCGGTTGCGGCTCACCACGTGCCGGCAGTTTAACGCCCGCAACCGCGCGCATCACCTTTGACAACGACAAAGTGCGCGTGATCGAATACCACACGGGCTCGGAAAAGGACGTTTGCGGTTTTGGCATGCACACGCACCCGCCCCATCTCTACATCATGCGAACCGATGCCAAACTTCGGATCGTGGATGCCGACGGCAAGGAGATTTTCGAGAACGCCAAGGCCGGGGATATCGGATGGGCGCCGGAGGAAAAACACATTGTGGAGAATTTGTCGGGCAACAACGCCAGTTGCTACCTCATTGAGATCAAAGACAAGGACTGGAAGCCCTCGACCGGATTGACCCGGTAACCTCCGAAGCGCCCCAATCATTTATGCCTGCCACAGCAAGCTCGCTCGAAGCCTGTCCCTTCTTCATCGGCGGCGAATGGATTCAACCGAAAGCCGCCGGTACGCCGGTTTTCAATCCGTCCATCGGTGAAGTCATTGCCGAATGTCCCGTCGGCACGGCGGTGGACGTGAGCGCCGCGGTTGAAGCTGCACACGCCGCATTTCCGGCCTGGATGGAAACACCCGCAGTCGAACGCGCGCGAATCCTAGGCCGGTTCAAAATGCTGCTCGAAGATAATTTTGAGGACATCGTTCGCAGCAATACACGCGAGCATGGCAAGACGCTTGTCGAATCGCGCGGCGATGTGAAGCGCGGCATGGAGGTCGTGGAGTTCGCGCTGGGCGTGCCGTCGTTGATGATGGGCGAAGTGCTGGAGAATGTCGCGCGCGGGATTGATTGCGAAGCGATTCGCCAGCCGCTCGGAGTTTGCGCGGGCATCACACCGTTTAACTTTCCAGCAATGGTCCCTCTGTGGATGTATCCCATCGCCATCGCGTGCGGCAACACGTTCGTGCTCAAACCGAGCGAGAAAGTTCCGCTCACCGCCATCAAAATCGCCAAGCTGCTGGGGCAGGCCGGGCTGCCGAAGGGCGTGTTAAACATCGTTCACGGTGGACGCGAAGTGGTGGACGCACTGCTCATCCATCCCAAGGTGAAGGCGATTTCGTTCGTCGGTTCGACGCCGATTGCGCGCTACATCTACGAAACTGGCACGAAACACGGCAAGCGCGTGCAGTCCAACGGCGGCGCAAAGAATTACGTCATCCTCATGCCGGACGCTGACGCGGAGAATACTTCGCGAGGCGTGATCGAAGCGGCGTTCGGTTGCGCGGGTGAGCGCTGCATGGCGGGATCGACTGCCATCGTTGTTGGAGCGGCAGAGAAAAATGTTTTACCCACGCTCGTCGAAGCGACGAAGCGAATCAAAGTTGGGCCGACCGACCGCGAAGCGCAGCCAGACATGGGCGCGGTCATCACCAAACAACATCGCGACCGCGTGCAGGAGTTAATCGGCATTGGCGAACAGCAAGGCGCAAAGGTTCTCGCGGACGGGCGCGGCGTGAAGGTTTCAGAGGCGCCGAATGGGTTTTACGTCGGTGCGACAATTCTCGATCACGTCCAGAACGGCATGACCGTGGCGAAGGAGGAAATCTTCGGCCCGGTGCTCAACGTTATGCACATGGAAGATCTGGACGCCGCCATTGAACTCGCGAACAAGTCATTTTATGGCAATGGGGCATCCATCTTCACACGCAGCGGCAAGGCGGCGCGTGAGTTCAAGCATCGCGTCAACTGCGGCATGGTCGGCATCAACATCGGCGTCCCGGCTTCGATGGCGTGGTTTCCATTCAATGGCTGGAACGACTCGTTCTTTGGCGACCTGCACATGCAGGGCAGGGAAGGCGTGCAATTCTTCACGCAGCAAAAGGTCACCACGAGCCGCTGGTTCAGCTACGGTGAAGGCGACATCTGGCACACGGAAAAGAAATGAAGCACCAAGTTCCAAGCACCAAACCTCAGAGAAATTTCAACCTTCCAAGCTCCAAAGCCTGCATCCGTTGCGGCAGATCGGGCGTTGAGGTTTGGAGCTTCTCTGGAAATTTCTGATATGAGCCTGCTGATCAAAAACGGAGAGATCGTAACCGCGAGTGAACGCTACGTGGCTGACATCCTTTGCATTGGCGAAACTATCAGCGCCATCTGTCCGGGCATACAGCCGCCGGATGACTGCGAAGTGATTGATGCGAAGGGTAAGTTTGTCTTCCCCGGTTTCATTGATCCGCACGTTCACATCTACCTGCCGTTTATGGGCACGTTCTCCAAGGACGATTACATCACTGGCAGCAAGGCCGCACTCGTGGGCGGTACGACTACGCTCATCGAAATGTGTTGCCCGGCACGCTCGGATGATGCGTTGAAAAGTTTCGAGCTTTGGATGAGCCAGGCCGAGGGCAAGTCCGCGTGCGACTTCACGTTTCACATGGGCGTGACGAAGTTCGATGACAAGTCCGAGAAACAACTCCGCGAAATCGTGAAGCGTGGCATCAGTTCGTTCAAGGTGTTCCTAGCTTACAAAGGCGCGTTTGGCGTGGATGACACGGAACTGTATCGCACGCTCAAGCTGGCGAAGGAGCTTGGCGTCATCGTAACGGCGCATTGCGAGAACGAAACGCTGGTCAGCGAGCGCTGCAAGGAGTTGATCGCCGCTGGCAAGACCGGCCCGGGCTTCCACGAGCCGAGCCGCCCCGTCCAGGTCGAAGCCGAGGGCGTGCATCACTTGATGACCTTCGCGGAACTCACCGGCGCGGCGACATACATCGTCCACCTGAGTTGCAAGGAAGCACTCGACCAGGCCATCGCTGCGCGGCAGCGCGGTGTGCGCGTCACCGTCGAAACGCTCATCCAGTACCTCACACTCGACAAAACCTACGCGGAGAAGCCGAAGTTCGAGGGCGCGAAATACGTCATGTCGCCGCCGCTTCGCGACAAGAGGAATCAGGAAATTCTCTGGAACGGCCTGCGTGACGGCCTGGTGCAAACCGTCGCCACCGATCATGCGCCGTTCGATTTCCGGAAGCAGAAGCAGATGGGCAAAAACGACTTCACTAAAATTCCCAACGGCATTCCGTCACTCGAAGATCGCATCAACCTGCTCTACACCTGCGGCGTGAAGGCGGGCAAGATTGACCTGCACACGTTCGTAAACGTCGCCAGCACGCAGGTTGCGAAGACCTTCGACCTCTTCCCGCGCAAAGGCACGATCCAACCCGGCGCGGACGCCGACCTCGTGGTCTATGACCCGAACTATCGCGGCAAAATCTCCGTGAAGACGCAGAGCATGAATCTGGATTACAGCGCGTTTGAAGGCTGGAAGATTGAGGGCCGTCCCAGCGTTGTGACGGTGCGCGGGCAGGTCGCCGTGCGCGACGGGATATTCGTCGGCCAACATGGCCACGGCGAATTCCTTCAGCGCCAGCCGAGTCATTTTTGACCACGGATGGACCCGGATTAACACGGATGAATTGAGACACATTTCCTGAAATAACCCGAATTGGCACGAATTAGGGAGATTCGTCTCGGCATTTCCGGAATCTGTGTCCTTCGATATTCATCCGTGGTTTCAGCCTCAATTATTCCCGTGAGCACATTCCCCCCAAATCCGTCTAAGAAACGGCGGACTCGCGTGTCTATCCCTTGAGACCAGCGTCGCCGGTGACGAAAACCGGGTGGCGCGCGGCGGATGACGCGAGACGATCATTCAGCAAGGCATGGCTGCGAGCCAACCAAACGAAACGAGCGCGCAATCGCCGGATATGATTGAGGAGTTGTTTGCTGCCCTCGAGTCGCCGCTGCTGAGTTACGCGTTGCGCCTGATTGGCGGGCGCGAAGCCGCCGAGGACCTGGTCCAGGAAGCGTTCATGAAATTGCATGCTCAATTTGCCGAAGTGCGCGAGCCGCGAAGGTGGCTCTATCGCACCGTGCATAACCTGGCGCTCAATTACCGGCGCGATACCGCGAAGACAGTTTCTTTTGCTCCAGCGGATTCGTCGCAAGAGTCCTCCGAGTCCTATACGACTGATGCGACCGATGAATCCCCACTCCCCGACGAGCAAATCGCTCGCGCCGAAGGCATCGGCCTGGTGCGCTTGAGCCTGGCTGCGCTGGACGAACGCAGCCGCGAGTTGATCCGCTTGAGATTCAATGAAGACCTTTCTTACGCAGAAATCAGCCAGCGCACCGGGCTGAAGTCCGGCCACGTCGGTTACCTGTTGCATCACGCGCTCAAGACCATTGCCGCTGAACTGGCGAAAACGGAGGTTGCGCCATGAATCGAGATTTTACCCGCTTTCAGGTGCTGCCAAGGATTGAGCCGCAGATTCCCCTCACCCTGGCCCTTTCCCCCGGGGAGAGGGAACAGTCAGGCGCGTCACCCGCGAGTCTGATCGCTCGTCGTGCTTTCTCCGCCGCTTGGTTCTCTGGAGCAAAACATTCGGATAATACTGCACGTCCAGACTGTCCCGGCGCGGTGAGTAATTCTCCCTCTCCTGGGGGAGAGGGTCGGCGTGAGGGCGAACGTTCCACACAATTGGCTCGAACGCGTCACAACTCGTTGTTGCAGGAACAAGGAGATCGCGTATGAATCACGAACTTCCCAACGATCCGCGCGAGGAAATGGAATGGCGTGTCACGGCGCTGCTTCTGGGTGAACTGGCCAGCGACGAAGCCGCGGCCGTTCGTGAAGCCATCGCGAAGGATCCAGAACTGGCGAAACTTCACGATGACCTCAAGGCGACGATCCAACTCGTGCAGTCGGCAGCGACAAAAGAAGAGGAGTCCATAACTGCCGAGGCAGCGCAGCCGAAGCTTTCCGAAGCGCGCCGCAAGAAGCTGCTGACGGCGTTTGTCATTCCGCCGCTGAAGTCCACGGATCGCCAACCGAAATGGCGGTTGCAATTCGGACTCGTCGAGACGCTGGCCGTTCTGGCAATCGTTGCAGCGCTCGCGGCAATGTTCCTTCCGTCCGTCTATTTTGCGAAAAGACCATCCGCAATCACGGCGCTGCCAGGCAGACGGGCAGAGGATGAATTGCTTGCGCTTACACCGATGCAAACTGTGGATGGCGCCTTGGCTGGCAGCGAGGCATTTGCATCTCTTCCAGATCAAAGCGTGGCTGGCGTTCCTTCGCCAAACGCTGGTGGCTCTGCGGACGTTGTTATGCTCTCAGCCTCGCGGGATCCGGAGACCCGTCGGATTCAAGTCTCAGGACACGTCAAGGCGTTGTCTGACGATGCTGGCAAGGAAGTCACGGTTGCCGGACGCCCTGAAGCTGGATACTCGGATGCTTTGAAACAAATACGACGCCGACTGGCAGTAACCGAGACTGCTCCAGCCGCTCCACCAGCCGCGCCGGCGAAACCGAAGGCGGAAATCGTCCTGCCTTCGGTTGCTGAAGCCGATGGTGACAAGCTTGAGGCTGGCGGTTTGATTCAACAGCCGCAGGAGACCACGCTTGCCTTTTCGGTTCGTGAACCGCAAAGCATCGCTGCAGGTGACACGCTCGCGGATGGCCGATTTTACCGATTCTCGGGTGGGGGTGCGGGTGGCGGAGGTGTCGGCGGTGTCGCTTCACTGAGTGGCGCCGCCACGCCTGCAAAGGCGGATCGAGTCCCCGTCCTGGGCGACGTGCCAACACTGGGGAAGGCTTTCCGCGAAATTGAGACCCTCAAGCGCGATGGCTCAGTATTGGCCGACAACTTCGCGGCCTCGGATATCGCCGCCGTGCCGGACTCCGGCGTAGCCAACCCGCAATTGGGGTTTGATGTCAAAACCGGTCGTGGCGAAAAGATTGATTCGCTGGCAATTGTTGATCCCTCGACTGGATTGTCCTCATTGAAGCTGCCAGAGGAATTGCAGCTTGGCCGTGAGGTCGTGCCCAGTGGAAACGTTGCGGCGGAACCTGCAATGCGTGGCGCGGTCGTGGCTGGTGTTGAAGCTGCGCAGGACAAATCGAGGGCGGACTCACTGGGTGTCAACGCAGGTGAGTTCGGAACGTTTGTGCCGCAAGCGCAGTCCTTGGCCGATAAGGAAGTTGTTCCCACTTCACCTGCGCAACAACCTGCACCGGCCGCTGGAATTACCCTGCTTGGTGTCGCAACTCCCGCTCCAACCACGCCCGCCGTTGCCGAAGCGGAAGTATCCGAACGAGCATTCATGGAACGCTACGGAATCGCTTCTGCGGGCGAAGCGAAGAAGGGAGTCGCAGATCAGCATGCCGATCCGGCCCGGCGACTGAATGAATCACTCGCCGATGGCTTGCGTAGTGAACGGGGTCGCGCATTGGTGCGCGAAGGGAAGGAGTTGGCGGAAGTCGAACAGAAAGTTGAAGCGGCAGCCAGATTCAAGACGGTGACGGAAGCGAACTTTGGAAACCGGGTCGCGGAGGAACGCTTGGCGCTCGCAAACGGCGCAAACTACCGCGGCACGGAACGGCTTGGTGAGGCCATAGATGCGCCCTCGCCGTACTTGGAAGCCGACACTTTACGCCGCTATCACACGGAACTCATCGAGTCGAAAACCAAGCTCGCAAAATTGGAAACCGTGGCAAAATCCGAAGCTGTCAGTCCTGAACGGCTGAAACAGATCGAAAGCGCTAAGGCGGGCGTGCAGAAACTGGACGGGTTGGTGGAGAACGCGAAGCGGGCGGACATTGAACTGGCCGAAAAAAGCCGGCCCTACTACGAGAAGAAACGTGAACTAGAGCAGTTGCGGACGTTTGAGCGGATTCTCGGAACCAAACTTGCAGCCGAGCGGATTGACCTCACCATTCCCCGAACCTCGATGGTTGAGATAGTAGATAAGGCGCAACCTGCACCGGTCAAGAAGCCGTCCCTGTTGGCGCGTCTGACAGGGAAAACCGACAGCGAAGCCGCGGCACGCATTACGATTGATCGCGATGTGACGGACATCGAAGGGGTGAAGGGCGCTCGATCCGCGACCGCCTACGATCCTTACTTCGTTCAGACTCAGTTCGAGATCATCCAGTCAGAACCAGTGCTGGGCGAGGTTGTGGAGTCGTTGGACCTCACCACGACTTGGGCAAAGAACGGCCAAAAACTGAGCACGCCGGAAGCCGTTGCATTGTTGAAGCAAAAGCTGGATTTGAAACCCGTCAAGAATACGAGTCTGATCGAGATTCGTGCCAAGGACGAAAACCCTGAGGAAGCGGCAAAGATCGCGAATGCCGTAGCCGAGACTTACAGGGAACATCGCATGCAGGAGCGGTCAAGGTTAAGCCAGGGAGGTGTCAAGGTACTCGAGGAACGTTATCAGGAGCAGTTGGAGAAAATCACCAAAGTCCAAGAGGAAGTTGAGGCCCTCCGCCAGCGTTTGAATATTTCGGACACCGACGCTGGTGGCAATGCCCCCGCTGCGCCGGTCAAAGTCGAAGTTGATACGCCACTGTCCCGCAAACCCGCCGCGAATGCTCCCATCCCTCAATCCGAAATCCAGACGAGCGAGAATAATTTCTCCACCTTCTCGCTCAACGTCAGCGATGTGTCGTTCAAGCTGGCGGCGGCGAGTTTGGAGCAGGGGCAGATGCCGGACGCGGCTTCGGTGCGCAGCGAGGAGTTCATTAGCGCGTTCGATTATCGCGATCCCGAACCGGCAGCGGGTGCGCCAGTTGCCTTTGCGTGGGAGCGGTCGCGATATCCGTTCGCGCACAATCGCGACTTGCTGCGCTTCTCGCTCAAGGCGGCGGCGGCGGGGCGGCAGGCGGGACGTCCGCTGAACGTCGTGCTGTTGCTAGACAATTCCGGTTCGATGGAGCGGGCGGATCGGGTGCAGATCATTCGCGAGGCGTTGGCCGTGCTGGCAACGCAATTGCAGTCGCAGGACAAGCTCAGTGTCATCACGTTTGCGCGCACGCCGCGGTTGGTGGTGGATGGAATCTCCGGCGACAAAGCGGGCGAAGTGGCCGAACAGGTCGGCCACCTCACACCGCAAGGCGGCACGAATCTCGAAGAGGCGATGAACCTCGCGTATCAGACGGCGGCGAAACATTACGCGGCGAATGGCATAAATCGCGTCGTGGTTTTGACGGATGGCGCGGCGAACCTGGGCAACGTCGAGCCGGAATCGCTCAAGCAGAAGGTGGAGGCGCAACGCAAGCAGGGCATCGCGCTGGATTGCTTCGGCATCGGTTGGGAAGGGTTCAACGACGATTTGCTCGAAACGCTTTCCCGGAATGGCGACGGGCGTTATGGCTTTATCAATTCTCCCGAGGAAGCCGCCACGGATTTTGTTGGGCAACTCGCAGGCGCGCTCAAGGTCGCGGCGTCGGACGTGAAGGTTCAGGTGGAGTTCAATCCGAAGCGCGTGACGGCGTATCGCCAGATCGGCTATGCAAAGCATCAACTCACGAAGGAACAGTTCCGCGACAACACCGTGGACGCCGCGGAGATTGCCGCGCAGGAAGCCGGCAATGCGCTATACACCGTGGAAGTGAATCCCGCCGGCGAAGGACCGCTCGCCACGGTGCGCGTGCGCTACAAGATTCCCGGCACATCGGATTATCGCGAGCAGGCGTGGGACGTGCCGTCCACGGGCAGTGTTGCGGCGCTCGAACACTCCAGCCCGGCAATGCGGCTGGCCGCGAGTGCCAGCGCATTTTCCGAGTGGCTCGTAGCCAGTCCCTTTGCCGGTGAAGTCACGCCAGATCGTTTGCTCGGTTATCTCGGCGGCGTGCCGGAAATCTATGGCGTGGATGAACGCCCGAAGAAACTCGAGTGGATGATTCGCCAGGCGAAGAGTATTGAGGGGAAATGATATGAAAGCAGGCTCTTTGAACTCAACAGTCCGGTGCGCAGCGCGCGACATAGGCGAACGACAAAGCTGGAATCCCTTTGGGATTCAACGTGGCGTCGCACTCTGTTCGTTTCCATTGCTGTTGTTGTCCGTTGCGATCATGGCCGCTGAACTCTCGCCCTCAGACTCAGACCGTGGTCGCGAAATCATCTCCCGCTTCGTCGAAACGAATCGTTACTGGCTGATGGGTCCGCCGCCAGCGGTCCGCAATTACAGCTACGTGGTGCAACGCGTTGGCGGCACACAAACGTTCGCGGTCACCGATCCGGCCAAGACTTCACGCGCACGCCGGCAAGGGGTGAGCTATTCCACGATGCTGCATCATCTGGCGACGAAGCCGGGCGACTTCACCGTGCGTTCCCTCGTCGAGCAGCCGGGCCGATTGCGGCTGACATTCGCGTTCGAGCCGGCGGTGCGCGGTGCGTGCGGCAATGGCGTGGAGAACAGTTGGAACGGTTACTTCAATCTCGGCGGCGACGCGGGCTATCTCGTGCCGCTGGAAGCTGGCATAGGCACGCTCACCGAGACGTTTGGCGAGTTTGTGGCGGTGGACGCGGGGCATTTCGTTCCGCTGGCGATTACTGTTCAAAAGGAGGACATGCGGTTTGACTGGCGCTTCCGCCTTTACGAACCGGGGCTCTGGCTTTTCGATGACAGTCACTACGGCGGGAAACGGATTGCCTGGATTGAGCAGGTGACAGTGAACGAGGAAACGCCGGAACTGCGTCGGGCGGTGGCGGAGTCAATGACGCGTGAACGCGCGGAGCACGCCGGCACACTGGCGCTGCGGGAATTTCTGGCGGCGAATCAGCACTGGCTTCTGCCTTCCCTCCAATCGCGGCGCGGATTGATCTATGAGTACCGGCAGGAAGCACCTTACCGCGAATGCGTGTATTTCGATCCAGAAGGCAACACCCTCGCGCGCCTGGAGGCCAGCAAGGAGAGTCCGGACAACCCGACGCGCCAACAGCTTTGGCTTGCGGACGGCCGCAAAGTCGTTGCCGGTTACGCCGATCCTTACGTAAAGATCGAGGCAGCGTCCGTGCCCTCGGATCGGACGTTGCAGCACTTTGCGATGGGGCTGGCGCTGGACTGCGCGCTGACGCGGCTGGCCCGCGAGCCAAATGCATTCTGGACGGAAAAACTCCCGGCGGAAAATCCCGGACAATACCGGTTGGTGCTGCATCCACGGAAGAATGTCCGCCTCTTCGCCGGCACGATGCTCGGATTCACCTCGTGGGCTTACATGCACGATGTCGCTTATGACCGCAGCGAAATTGTGTGTGACGCGGCCACGCAGCTTCCGCTGAGCGAGCGGGATTTTTCCGGCAAGAACGAGTTGAAGGGCGAGTTTCATTTCGAGGATTGGCTGGACACCGGTGGCGGTCGTGCGCCGGGGAGAATTCGCGCCGTCATTCCCTATGAGAAACAGGGCAAGGACCAATCTCTGGAAATTGAGGCGCGGTTTCAGGTGCCGTATGCGGGGGGATGGTTGCTGGACCGGGTGGAAAGCCATTTCCGCGGCGACGGCGGAGGTTCGACAGGGATCGTGTCCGTCGTGTCGGCGCAGACCGATTCGTTTGCTCCAATTGTCGAACTGCTCGCAAGGGCCAAGGCAACCGAGCGGACGCTCGCGGTAATTCAGGCCGCGCCAGAAGGTCGGGTGGAAACCGAACCGCCGCTGGACTCGTGGCAGGCAGTGCCGATGAAGGCCGTCTGGTCGGACTCGGCTCGCAGTTCCGCCAAATCCGACGAAGGGAAGCCACAGCCACAACCGTTGATCGGGATCCATCGCGTCCGCAGCGAGCGTGACTCGACTGGCGCGGCGCAACTGACATTGGAAGGCGTCTCGACTGCCAGTTGGAAGGAGTTCGCGACGGAGTGGAAGGTCAGTTGGCGCGACGCTTTCGGCCGCACCGTGGCGACGGCCGCAACAAATCTGGCTGTGCGTGCAGAAAATGCTCCGGCTGCATTTTTCGTGAACCTGAGTGCTCCTCCGCTGACGGATGGTGCTCCAGCTAAGTCAGTATCGCTGGAAGGCACGGTGCGGCGCATGACCGGCATGTATCACGGTCATGGCAGATGGCTGCATTTGACGGAGAGAGAGCCATGAAATGTGGCCACTTTGGAAGCTTCCCCGACATCGGTGAAATCAATTCGACTATGAACAAAAGGCATGTTTCCCGGACGAGAGCGGTTGTCGTTCTCGGTCTGCTGCTGACCACGGGTGTTGTGGCCAATGGCGCAACCCCGATTCCGGTTTCCACCAACGCTCCTGCCGCCGTCACGTTGCGTGACTTCAAACTGGTTGGCAATCTGAGCAGCGACCGCGCCACTTTCACGCTCAGCGCGACCGCAGTCGTCGAGAACTCAAAGGGTGGAAAACTGGATCTGCTCTCTGGAACGGTTGCGCTCAACGAGGTTGGCGCACATCCGAAATGGCAGATTCGCACGGATCAGAATCGCTTTATCGCCGAGTTTGATCGGCGCGGGACGTTCCCGATTGAGATCAAGTTCACGGCCGCCGTCCGGCAAAACGAGGGCTGGAGCAGTGTGGATTTTCGAGTCGCCCCGAGCGCGTTGCAACCGATCACGCTGCGCGGGTTGGGGAAGGATACGCAGTTTCAGTTCGCCGGCGCGGCGCGGCCGGAACTCGAAGGCAACGACTTTGCGAGCTTTCTGCCGTCTGACGGCACGGTGAAACTGTCCTGGAAGGAAGCGCGACCGGAAGTGGAGGGGAAATTGTTTTACGCAGCAGGGATGTTGTCGCAGATCAGCGTCAGCCCGGGCTTGATGCGACAGACGGCGCTGCTGGATTTCAAGGTGATGCAGGGTGAGCTGAATCGCGTGACGCTGTTATTGCGAGGCGCGGGCGAAGTGACGCGCGTGCAGGGGGATCAGGTGCTGGGGTGGAACGTCGAGCCGGTCGCGAACTCCACGGAGCGTCGCCTCTCGGTCCAATTCAACCAGCCACAGAAGGACGCTTTCGGCTTGCAGGTGCAGATGCAGACGCCGCTCGGCGCCTTTCCGCAGACCGCCGATGCGATGCAATTGCGGCCAGAGGGCGCGACGCGTTTCGCGGGCAGCATTCGCATCGTGAACGAGGGTGCGGTGCGTCTCGAAGTCGCGCAAGCGAGCGGCCTCTCGCAGATTTCGCCGGAGCAGTTTCCCGAGACCGACGCCACGAAGGCGGCGTTTCGAGCGGGCGGCAGCCAGCGATTTGCGTATCGTTTCTCCGGCGCGGAATTTGCGTTGCGCATCCAGGCGGACCAGGTGCTGCCGGAGCTGACGGTGTCGCAAGTGCTCGCGTATCACCTCGGCGAGAACGAGCAGGCAATTGATTCGGAGATCGAGCTGGATATTCGCGAAGCGCCGTTGCGCGAACTGCTCCTGCGTGTGCCGCGCGGCTACGTCATCGCGCGGCTCAGTGCGTCCGGCCTGAGCGATTATTTTCTGCACGAACCGGAAGGTGAGACGCAAAACGAACTGCGCCTCGTCTATGGCCAGCCTGTTTCCGGTCGCCAGGTGGTTCAGCTTCGGCTCGAACGCAACGCAGCGCTGGGCGAAACCCGGTGGACTTTGCCGCGCGTGGAGATTCCAAAAGCGAAATCTGTCCGGGGCCACGTCGCGGTTTCGGCCGATGCGGGTTTTCGGCTGACGGCGGAACGCACGCAGGCGTTGACTGAAATCGCCACGGCTTTTTTCCCGCGCAAGGTCGCGAACATCCAGTCCGCGTTCCGCCTGAGCGAACCGGCGTGGGACGCGACGATGCGTATCGAGCGCCTGCCGCAGACTGTGCAGGCGGACGGGTTTCACCTTTTCTCCATCGGCGAAGGCATCGCGTATGGCAGCAGCGTGATCAACTATGTCGTCAGCGGCGCGCCGGTGTCGGCATTTCGCTTCGAGTTGTCGGATGAATATTTCAATGTCGAGTTTGCCGGCAAGGACGTGCGCAACTGGCAGAAGACCACGAATGGTTACGTGGTGCAGTTGCACACGCCGGTGGCGGGCGCGTTCACACTGCTCGCGACTTACGAACGCCCGTTCAAGCCGCAGGGTGAGACGCTTGCGTTCACCGGCGCTCGACCGCTCGACGCGCAATCTGAATCCGGCCACACGCTCGTCATCAGCGCGTATCAATTTCAGGTGAAGCCCGCCGACGTTTCGCCAGGATTGCTGCCGCTCGAAACCGGTGAAGTGCCGTCGGAATACCGGCTGTTCTTCGACGCGCCAATCCTCGCGGCGTATCGCTACGCGTCACGGCCGTTCGACTTGAAACTCGCGCTTAGTCCGTTGGTGCAAGGTAAGTCGCAAGACCAGATCGTGGATCGCGCGACCCTCCTCACGCGCGTGTCAGAGAGGGGCGAGGTGCTCACCCACGTGCGGTATTTCGTGAAGAATCGCGGGCGTCCCCACTTCCAGCTCACGCTGGCAGAGGGAACGGATTTGTGGTCGGCCACGGTGAACGGAGCGGCGGTCGTGCCGGTGAAGGACGGCAAGGCCAATTTGATTCCGCTCCCGCAACGCGCCGATCCGAACGCAGTGTTGATCCTCGATCTGCAACTGGCCAAGACCTCGGCAGTGCCGGCCCGTGTCAGTTTCACGGCGCCGGTGGTGGAAGCGCCGATGATGCTCGCGGAATGGAAAATTGAACCGGACGCGGGGCAGCGGCTGGCGTTTCTCGCCGGCTCGCTGACACCGGTGGGCGGTGTGCCGGACGTGTCCGGCTTCGGGCAACTCGGGCGGATGTTCACGGACGGCGGGGGCAACGCGGTGAGTTCGATTGCGGTGACGCTCGTGCTGCTGCTCGCGGGATTGATCATGTGGCGTTGGGCAAGTCGCGCGGACGTGACACGATTCAGCGTGCGTCATGTGGTGGGCGCGTTGCTTGGCGGGGTAGCGCTGACGATGGCCGGCGTGATATTCATCGGTCTGCTCAAAGCGGCGGAACAACACATTGGTTTCGCGCCGTCGGCCGTGACATTTCTCGCGCCCGTGCAGCAGGCGGGCAGCGTGCTGAGCGCGACGGTCTCGAATCTCCCGGTGAAAACATCCGGGTTCAGTTTTGTGGGTGGGCTGTGGCCCGTGGGAGTCGCGCTGGTTGTGTTCGTCACCGGCTGGCTGTCCGGAGCCGGTTGGAAAAGGTCCTTTGCAAAGATTCTCGGCTGGATGCTGATCGTGTGGGCTACGCTCCGTTTGCAGAATGGCGCGAAGGCGTTCTTCCTCGTCCTGGCGGCGTTCATGGTGTTGCACCTGTTGATTCCGGCGCTGCGACAGCTGTGGGATACGCCGCGCGCGGCAAGAACCCCGGACGCTGGAGGCGGAGCGCCCGCCGTGGCGACGGTCCTTCTGCTGTTTGCGTCACTCCAATGCTGCTTTGCGGCCCCGAAAGCACCCGCAACGGTTCAGCCGGCCGAATCCGTCTCGCAGCAAATCCGCGTCGAAGAAAAGTTCGCGCTGGCCACGGCGAAGATTCGCTGGCGCGCGGAGAAGGGACAGGCGCTGCCGCTGTTGTTTGACCCGGCGGTGCTCACGCGCGTGGTTTATCCAACAAAGTCGCTCAAGCTGGAACAGGCACGCATGGGCGTCCGGCGCGTGCAACAGTTGGTGGCGCAGTCAAGCGGCGTATTCGACATCGAACTCAGCTATCAGATGCCGGTCACGAAAAGGGAAAACGAATCGGGCTTCGCGCTGCCGACCCAGCACGGTCTCATCAATGAGCTGCAAGTCACGCTCGTGAATCTCGACGTGGACGTGCTTTCGCCATCCGCCGTGTTTGTGCGGCGCGAAGCGGCCGGCAGCAACACGGTCGCCCGGCTCGTGCTCGCGCCCAGCGACGCGTGGATCGGTTGGAAGCCGCGCAGCCGCGACGTGGCGCGCGAGAAGCCGGTGTTCTACGCGGAGGTGCAGCAACTTTACGTGCCGTCGGCGGGCGTGATCGAAGGCGCGCACCTCGTCTCGATCCGCCCGGCGCAGGGCGAACTGAGCGAACTCATTCTCGAAGTGCCCGCGGGCGCAACGATCACGGACGTGACCGATGCCAACCAAAAAGCCGAAAACCAAAAAGCTGCGATCTCACTCTGGCGTTTCGATCCGGACACGCGAAAGCTGCGCGTCACACTCAATCCGGCGCAGTCACGACCATTCGTGATTCTGGTCCGTTCGCAGGTTGCCACCGGGCCGCTGCCGTTCGAGCAATCGGTCGGGCTGCTTTCCGTTGACGGCGCAGCCGGGCAGATTGGTTTGCTTGGCGTTGCCACAGGGAATGAAATTCAACTCGACGACACGGCGGCCTCTTCGTTGACGCCGATCAACCTGGAAGATTTTCCCGCAACCGTGGCACAGCCGTTGTCGGCGCAAATTGCGGGACTGACGGTGCGGCGGGCTTTTCGTTACGCGGACGCCAAGGCCACGGCGGTCGTAAAGGCTTCGCCCGTCGAACCGGACGTGCGCGTCGAGACGCAGGACACGTTGTCGCTTGGCGAAGATCGCACGGTGCTCGCCGCGAACGCGACGGTGGACATCACCCGCGCGGGAATTTTTCGCCTCAGCTTTTTGCTGCCCGCCGGTATGGATGTGGAATCCATCAGCGGCGCGGCGTTGAGCCACTGGACGGAGGCGAAGTCAGACGCGGGCCGCATCATCACGCTGCATCTGAAAGGCAAGACGACGGGGCAACAGCAGTTCGCCATCAGTCTTGCCGGACCCGGCGTGAAGGCGACGACCGGTTGGAGCGTGCCGCAGATTGTGTTGCGCGAGGCGGGCAAGCAGCGCGGGACACTGGTGATCGTGCCAGAGCAGGGGATGCGCTTGCAGGTCGCGACGCGCAAGGGCGTCGCGCAGTTAGATCCGCAGAAGTCCGGCATCCGGCAGAAGGGCGTGCTGGCCTTTCGCGTGTTACAATCGCCGTGGAAACTCGGGCTCGACCTCGAACAGGTGGATCCGTGGATTCAAGTCACCGGCCTCCAACACGCGACCGTGACCGAGGCGCAGGTGAAGGTGACGGCGAATTTGCAGTATCAAATCGAGAACACCGGGCTGAAGGTGTTCCGCGTTTTCATTCCGACCAATGCCGAGGGCGTGAGTTTCAAGGGCGAACAGGTTTCGGATTTTCTGCAAGTGGCCGGTGCGATAACGAATGGTTTGCAGCAGTGGGAAGTGAAGCTCCATCGGCGCGTGATCGGGCAATATCTCCTTCAGGTCAGTTATCAGACGCTGATAGCCGACCAGGCGTCCGAGACCTTGCTGCGCGGCGTCCAGGCGGCGGACGTAAACCTGCAACGCGGCTTCGTGACGGTGCAGGCAGGCGGGCGGCTCCAGGTTCGTGGCGACGCGCCACCCGCCGCGCTGCAACCGACCGAGTGGCAGAGCATCCCACGCGCGTTGCAACAGGACTTGCAGACGGCGTCGGCTAACTTTGCGTTTCGGCTGGTCGAACCGGGATTTCAATTGCCGCTCAAGCTCGACCGCCACGAGGCGGCGAAGCTCCTCCCCGCGCGCGTGAACAGCGTGATGTTCACGTCCGTGATCTCCGACGACGGCGTGATGCTGACACAGGTGCGGCTGGAAATGCAGCCGGGCGACAAGCGCTTGTTGCATCTGACGCTGCCAGCAGACGCGAATTTCTGGTTCGCGTTCGTGAATCAAAACGGCGTGTGGCCGTGGCGAGAGGGGGACAAGATTTTGATTCCGCTCGAACAGCAGTCGCGTGCGGGCAAGCTCGTGCCAGTGGAGTTTTTCTACAGCAGCAAGATCGGGAAAACGGGTTCGCAGACGCTGGATTTGCTGTTGCGCGCGCCAGAGTTTGATCTGCCGTTGGAAAATGTCTCGTGGCGCGTCTTTCTCAACGAGAAATGGCACGTGAAGAACAAGGGCGGGACGTTGCAGTTGCAGGCGGAGCAACTCGTCGCGCGACCGGCGGCAGTGGACGTGCAAGGATATTTGCAGAATGAATCGCTGTTGCAACGCGAGAAAACGAAGGAAGCCGAGGAAATGCTCGCCATGGGGAACACCTGGCTCGAAAAGGGCGATCCGCAACAGGCGCGGCGCGCGTTCCAGTCCGCGTATGGCCTGAGCCAGGGCGACGACGCGTTCAACGAGGACGCGCGCGTGCAGCTCAACAATCTCAAGCTGCAACAGGCGCTCGTGGGTTTGAACGTGCGTCAGGCGGCCGTCGCGGGCGAGGACGCGGCGCTGGGCGACAAGCTTCGCGAGTTGCGCGGGCGCAAGGACGTGAACTACACGCAGCAGGATGCGAAGGCGATCATTGACCGCAACAACGCCGACGACAACGCGGCGTTCATGCGACTCGCACAACGGCTCATCCAGCAGCAGGACGCCGCCGTCGGCAATCCCGCCGCGATCCGCGCCGCGATTCCCGAAGCGGGCCGGCTGCTGACCTTCAAGCGCGCCGTGGTGGTGGACACCTGGGCGGATCTGCGCATTGGTCTCGAAGCAACCGCGGTGAAGGCGGCGTCATGGGGCGTGCGGGTTTTGATCCTTGGCGCGACACTGGTTTTGCTGGCCGGACTCGCTTTGCTGTCGTGGACCTTTCGGCGGAGTGCCGAATAGCGACCGAAAGCTTGCCATTCGCGTTAGTTCCCGTGCTTACTAGCTGCCGTCAACCAACGGCAGACACGCGAAGCAACGCATGAATTCCATTCAAGCCGACCTCCCGGAAGCTCAACTAACGGAATTAAGATCCAGTCCGCTCTTCAACGACGACCTCGCGCCGGTGCCGGCTTCGCAACGCAAGTGGGCGCTCGGCAGTTTCGCGGCGCTTTGGATTTCCATGTCCGCGTGTATTCCGACCTATATGCTCGCGTCGTCGCTCATTGGGGGCGGGATGAACTGGTGGCAGGCGGTGCTCACGATTTTTCTCGGCAACCTCATCGTGCTCGTGCCGATGATTCTCAACGCCCATGCCGGAACGAAATACGGCATTCCGTTTCCGGTCTATTGCCGCGCCGCGTTCGGCACTTTGGGCGCGAACGTGCCGGCGATTCTCCGCGCGCTCGTTGCGTGCGGCTGGTTTGGCATCCAGGCCTGGATTGGCGGCAACGCGATCTACAAGATTCTCGCCGTGTTCTGGCCGGCGCTCGCGGCGGGCGTGCCGCTGCCGGTGCTGGGAATCAACTTCGCTCAGTTTGCCTGCTTCCTGTTTTTCTGGGGGATCAACATCTGGGTCATCCACCGCGGCATTGATACGATCCGGTTTCTGCTGAACATAAAGGCGCCGCTGCTGATCGCGTTGGGATTGATTCTGCTCTGGTGGGCCTATCGTGAGGCGGGAGGCTTTGGCCCAATCCTCTCGCAACCGTCGCAGTTCGACGCCGGCCAGCCGCAAGCCGGAAAGTTTTGGGGTTACTTCTTTCCCGCGCTCACCGGCATGATCGGTTTCTGGGCGACGCTTTCGCTGAACATCCCGGACTTCTCGCGCTATGCCAAAACGCAGCGCGACCAGGTCATCGGCCAAGCGCTCGGCTTGCCGGCGACGATGGCGCTGTATTCATTCATCGGCGTCGCGGTGACTTCGGCTACCACTATCATCTATGGAACAACGCTCTGGGATCCGGTGGACGTATTGACGCGCTTCACGAATCCCGTCGTGCTCATCGTTGCCATGCTCGCGCTCTGCATCGCCACGCTCGCGACGAACATCGCCGCGAACGTTGTCAGTCCGGCGAACGATTTTGCGCACCTCGCGCCGCGGAGGATTTCCTTCAGGGTGGGCGGTTACATCACGGGCGTCATCGGCGTGCTGATGATGCCATGGAAACTTGTGGCCGACCCAAGCGGTTACATTTTCACCTGGCTGATCGCCTACAGCGCGCTGCTGGGACCGATTGGCGGGATTCTGATCGCGGATTACTTCGTCTGGCGAAAGCGCAAACTTGATCTCGTCGCGCTTTACCAGGCCGACGGCGAATATCGTTTCACGAACGGCTTCAGCCTCGTGGCCTTGGTGGCGCTGGTCGTGGGTGCTCTGCCGAGTTTGCCGGGCTTTCTGCTGCAGGTGAAATGGCTCAAGCCGGAAATCGTGCCGCCATTCCTGGCGCAGCTTTACAACTACGCGTGGTTCATCGGCTTTGGCGTGGCGTTTGTGGTTTATCTGGTGGGGAGGAAGCTCGCCAGGCCGGAGCGAGCAGACTGATTGAGGAAAGAACCGGCCCCGCTTGGGCCGGGTTCGTCGCAGCGCGACGAACGCCACCGCCAAATTGTCAAAGACGGTATCACCGCGTGGAGCGAAGAGACTGACTCCAGAGTGCTGCGGCATTGAATGCCGTCGCCAATGTCGGGTTAGTCTTTGGCAATTCCCGGGTTTCGGCCAGAGGTGGATCGGGGCTAGTTTCTGACCCGAAAGGCCAAATTATGTTGCTCGAAGACGCGCTGGAAAAATACCCGCTGCACACCAAACTCCGCGACGGCACGTCCGTCGTGGTTCGTCCGCTCAACCGCCGCGATGATGCGCGGCTGCAAAAATTTTTCCTGACTGTGCCGCCGGAGGAACGGTTGTTTGTGAAACAGCCCATCACGGAGCGCACGCTGTTCCGGCAATGGTGCCGCCAGCCGGACTTCGAGCGCAACCTGCCGTTGCTGATGCTGCACGGGAAGAAAATCATTGGCGAAGCGACGCTGCATCAGCGCGGCGGCGGCTGGAAACGGCACATCGGATTGATCACATTGCTGACGCACCCCGAGTATCGCGGGCGCGATGTCTCCAAGGTGCTCGTCACTGAGTTGATCTATTTGGCGCGGCACTGCGGCTTGCGGCGGTTGGAGGCGGAAGTGAACGGCGAGCGCAAGATTGCGTTGCAGGTGCTCGCGCAACTGGGTTTCAACAAGCTGATGCACCTGGAAGATTACGTCCTCGACATGACCGCAGTGACGCATGATTACGTGCTGCTGGGCAAGAATCTGAAGGTGGAAGTAGAATACGCGGGGCTGGGCGGGTGAAGGACTTCCTCCTTGTGTCGGCGGCGGAATCGTGTGAAACAGCTTCCGCCACGGCATGAAGACCAAATCTGAAATCGTTGCCAACTGGCTGCCGCGTTACACGGGCACGCCGCTCAAGGAGTTCGGCAAGCACATCCTGCTCGTCAACTTCAACAACTACGTTCGCATGTTCGCGCGCTGGCACAACGTGCCGGTGCGCGGGGCGGACCTCCCGATGCCCAACGCCACCGCTGACGGCATCACGATCATCAACTTCGGCATGGGCAGCGCCAGCGCGGCGACAATCATGGATTTGTTGAGCGCGGTGAAACCCAAGGCGGTTTTGTTTCTCGGCAAATGTGGCGGCGTGAAACACATTGCCAATCTCGGCGATCTGGTGCTGCCGATTGCCGCCATCCGTGGCGAAGGCGCGTCGAACGACTATTATCCACCGGAAGTTCCCGCGCTGCCGGCGTTCAGTTTGCAGAAGGCGATTTCGACTACCATTCGCGATCACAAACGCGATTACTGGACGGGCACGGTTTATACGACCAACCGCCGCGTCTGGGAGCACGACAACAAATTTAAAAAGTATCTGCGCCGCATCCGCTGCATCGGCATTGACATGGAAACCGCCACGATCTTCATCACTGGCTTCCACAACGTAATTCCCACCGGTGCGTTGTTGTTGGTTTCGGATCAACCCATGCAACCCGAGGGGGTGAAGACGGCGTCCAGCGATGCGAAGGTGACACAGCAGTTTCTCGACAAACATCTGCGCATTGGAATTGATTCGCTGAAGCAGTTGATCAATCGCGGACTGACGGTGAAACATTTGAGATTTTGACTCCCGTCTTAATCGTAATCTTCCTCTTAATCTTAATCTCTGAGCCGGATGGATTAAGAGTAAGAGTATGATTAAGATTAAGATTAAGAACCAGACACCGATGAAACGAATCGTCGAACCTGAATTGATGTCCGCCGAAGAGCAGGCGCAGGCTTACGCGCAGGCGGATTTCGAGACGGCGCATAGCTCCTACTCGAAGCTGTTCGCGGAGAAATTTCCGCTTCGGCCAGTGAAAGCGTTCGCGCTTGATCTCGGCTGCGGGCCATGCGACGTGACGATGCGCTTTGCGAAGGCGAATCCCGGTTACACCTTTCATGCCGTGGACGGCTCGGCCGCAATGTTGCGATACGCGAAACGCGCCGTGACCGGTGCGAAGCTTTCGCGACGCATCCGGTTGATTGAGGGCTTTATTCCTGGCGCACCAATACCGCGCAAGACTTACGCCGTGGTTCTCTCCAGCAGCTTTCTGCATCATCTGCACGAGCCTCAGGTCTTGTGGCAGACCATCCGACAATACTCGCGGCGCGGAACGCTGGTGTTTATTCCCGATTTGAGACGGCCGGCGACGTTGGCAAAGGCCCGCGCGCTGACGAAGCAGTATTCTGGCGAGGAGCCGGAAGTGCTGCAGCGGGATTTCTACAACTCGCTGCTCGCGGCGTTCACGCCGGTGGAAGTGCGAACACAGTTGCGGCAGGCCGGATTGGAGGACTTGCGGGTTGAGATCCTGAGCGACCGGCATCAGGTCGTTTTCGGTTGCGTCGCGTGATGCCCAAGCTTAGCGACCGCCGGGACACCGATAGCGGAGCGCAAAGTCGGCGTTGTAATACCTGAACGGTGGGGTGAACTGCGCCCGTGGCGCTGGTTAGGCGGCTTTCGGCCGGTCACGAATAGCCAGGCGGACCAATGCTCCGAGCAGCATAAACAGCACGAGCACCAGCCCCACAATCAGTGGAAGCATGGTCATCGCCTCGCGGCTCTTGGTGATGAGCAGATGGACAATCTGACCGGCTGAAAATCCCACAGCCGTCAACGCCAGCGTGACATAGCCGGCACGAGTCATCTCCAGCCGGTATCCGACGAAGAATCCGATCACCGTAAACACGATTAGAACCATACGCTGGCCTTTCTCAATATTGTATTTGAGTCTCGCTGCGCAACCACTCTGACCGAAAAACGCGATCTGTGCAAGCAACACGCTGAAGCTCCAACACACTGGCTGCCGCATAGCCACCACAATACGCGGCGGTGCCTACGAATGCTTCGGACGCAGCAGCATCGCCTTCTTCTCCGTGCCTTCGACTTCGACGCTTTGCGTTTCGATGTCGGGATCGTCCTTGAGGGCGTGATGAA
>Ga0315910_10000533_pt1 | contig 37801 bp, 28 predicted proteins | sample EdamamesoilMG_FD_204470 | JGI IMG/M metagenome (GOLD analysis project Ga0315910, IMG submission 204470) | Garden soil microbial communities collected in Santa Monica, California, United States - Edamame soil | ecosystem: Environmental > Terrestrial > Soil > Garden | place: USA: California...
CGATAGATCGAGCTTCATCAGCGCGTCCAGCGTTTGCGGAGTCGGTTCCAGGATGTCGATCAGCCGCTTGTGGGTGCGGACCTCGAACTGCTCGCGCGACTTCTTGTCGACGTGCGGTCCACGCAGCACCGTGTAGCGCCGGATGGCGGTGGGTAGCGGGATCGGCCCCGCCACGCGCGCGCCGGTCCGCCGCGCCGTCTCGACGATGTCCGTCGTGGACTTGTCGAGCAGCTGGTGATCGAACGCCTTGAGTCGGATTCTTATTTTCGTTGCATCTGGCATTTGTCGGACCTTGTTTCGATCACTCGACGATCTTCGTAACCACGCCTGCCCCAACCGTTTTGCCGCCTTCACGGATGGCGAAGCGCATCTGCTCTTCGAGCGCGACGCTGGTGATGAGCTCGACTTCCATCGTGATGTTGTCGCCCGGCATCACCATCTTCACGCCGTCCGGCAGCTTCACGCTGCCGGTCACGTCCGTCGTGCGGATGTAGAACTGCGGCCGGTAGTTGGTGAAGAACGGCGTGTGACGGCCGCCCTCTTCCTTCTTCAGGATGTAGACCTCGCCCATGAACTTCTTGTGCGGGTGGATGCTGCCCGGCTTGGCCAGCACCTGGCCGCGCTCGATGCCTTCCTTCTCCACGCCGCGGAGCAGGCACCCGACGTTGTCGCCGGCCTGACCCTCGTCGAGCTGCTTCCGGAACATCTCCACGCCGGTCACGATCGTCTTCGACGACTTGTCGAAGCCGATGATCTCGACCTCGTCGTTGATGTGGACCTTGCCGCGCTCGATACGACCGGTGGCCACGGTGCCGCGGCCCTTGATCGAGAACACGTCCTCGACCGCCATCAGGAACGGCTTGTCCACCTCGCGAACCGGCTCCGGGATCTCCGAGTCGAGCGCCGCCAGGAGCTCGTCGATCGTCGCCTCCCACTTCGCGTCACCATTCAGCGCCGGCAGCGCCGCGCCCTTGATCACCTTCGCGTCGTCGCCCTTGAACTGGTACTTCGACAGAAGCTCTCGCACTTCCATCTCCACGAGCTCCAGCATCTCGGGATCTTCCACCGCGTCGCACTTGTTCAGGAACACCACGATGTGGTTCAGACCCACCTGACGAGCGAGCAGCACGTGCTCGCGCGTCTGCGGCATCACGCTGTCCAGCGAGCTCACCACCAGGATCGCGCCGTCCATCTGCGCCGCGCCCGTGATCATGTTCTTGATGTAATCCGCGTGCCCGGGGCAATCGACGTGCGCGTAGTGCCGCTTCGCCGTCTCGTACTCCACGTGCGACACCGCGATCGTCACCGTCTTCGTCTCGTCGCGGACGATGCCGCCCTTCGCGATGTCCGAGTACTTGATCTCTTTCGCCAGGCTCTTCTTCGACTGAACCTTGACCAGCGCCGCCGTCAGCGTCGTCTTGCCGTGGTCGATGTGCCCGATCGTTCCCACGTTCACGTGCGGCTTGTTACGGTTGAATTTCTCCTTGGCCATGGTCGTATTCCCTCGCTATTCCTGGGGGTTTCGTTGATGAAGAAACGGTCTCTGGTGGCCCGTCAGCGGGTGCCTCTGATCTTCGCCACGACCTCTTCCTGGACCGAAGTGGGGCATGGCTCGTACTGCGAAAACTGCATCGTGTAGGTCGCGCGACCCTGGGTCTTGCTGCGAAGGTCCGTCGCGTAACCGAACATCGTCGCCAGCGGAACCTCGGCGGTGACCACCTGGGTGTTCTTGCCGCGCTGGCTCATACCCTGGATCTTGCCGCGGCGGCTGTTCAAATCGCCGATCACGTCGCCCATGTTCGCTTCCGGTGTCACCACCTCGACGGCCATCACGGGCTCGAGCAGGTGGGAACCAGCACGCTTCGCCGCGTCCTGAACCGCCATCGACGCCGCGATCTCGAAGGCCGGACCGGAGGAATCCACCTCGTGGAAACTGCCGTCATAGAGCCGCACCTTCACGTCGACCATCGGATAGCCGGCGATCATGCCGCGGAGGAGCGCATCGCGAGCGCCCTTCTCGATCGAAGGAATGAACTCCTTCGGGATCAGCCCGCCGACGATGTCGTTCTCGAAGAGAAACCCGGTGCCGCGCTCGCGCGGTTCGATCTCGAGCTTCACGTGACCGTACTGGCCGTGACCACCGGTCTGGCGGATGAATTTCCCCTCGGCGTCCGCCTTCTTGGCGATCGCCTCGCGGTAGGCGACCTCGGGTTTGCCGACGTTGGCCTCGACCTTGAACTCGCGCTTCAGGCGATCGACGATGATTTCGAGGTGGAGCTCGCCCATGCCGGCGATGATCGTTTGCGCCGTTTCCTCGTTGGTGAAGGTCCTGAACGAGGGGTCTTCGTGCGCGAGCTTCTGCAGGCTGATGCCGAGCTTGTCGAGATCGGCCTGCGTCCGCGGCTCGATGGCGATCGAGATCACCGGCTCGGGGAAGACCATGCGCTCGAGCACGACCGGCGCCTTGTCGTCGCAGAGCGTGTCGCCGGTGCGCGTGTCCCTGAGACCGACCGCCGCGTAGATGTTGCCGGCGTAGCACTCCTTCAGCTCTTCACGCTTGTTGGCGTGCATCCTCAAGATGCGGCCGAAGCGCTCGCGCTTGCCGCGCGTGGAGTTCAAGACGCTGGTCCCGCTGGTGACGCTGCCGGAGTAAACGCGGAAGAACGTCAGGTTGCCGACGAACGGGTCGTTCGCGATCTTGAAGGCGAGCGCGGCGAACGGCTCGGCGTCGTCGGCCTTGCGCTCGATCACCTTGCTCTCGTCGTCGGGCTTGGTGCCCTTGACCGGCGGGATGTCGAGCGGCGACGGCAGGAAGTTGACGACCGCGTCGAGCAGCATCTGCACGCCCTTGTTCTTGAAGGCGGAGCCGCACAGCACGGGGACGAACTTGAACGTGCACGTCGCCTTGCGGATCGCGGTGTAGATGTCGGCGTCCGGCACCTCGCTCGCGCGGCCGTCCAAGAACTTCTGCATGATGCCGTCGTCGACGTCGGCACACGCCTCGATCAGCTGCTCGCGGAGCGCCCGGCACTTGTCCTTGAGGTCGTCCGGGATCGGGCCCCAGGTGTATTTGGCGCCGAGCGTGTCGTCGTCGAACAGCGCTGCTTCCATGCGCACGAGGTCGACCACGCCGCGATGCTGATCTTCCTGCCCCACCGGCCACTGCACCGGCACCGGGTTCACGCCGAGCCGATCACGCATCGAATCCAGGTTCATCTGGAAGTCGGCGCCGATCTTGTCCATCTTGTTGACGAAGGCGATGCGCGGGACGTTGTACTTGTCCGCCTGCCGCCACACCGTCTCGCTCTGCGGCTCCACGCCGTTGCCGCCGTCGAACACGCCCACGGCGCCGTCGAGAACGCGCAGGCTCCGCTCGACCTCGATCGTGAAATCGACGTGACCCGGCGTGTCGATGATGTTGATGCGGTTCCTCTTGCCCTGATTGGTGCCGAACTCCGGCGTCCAGAAGCAGTTCGTCGCGGCGCTCGTGATCGTGATGCCGCGCTCCTGCTCCTGCTCCATCCAGTCCATCGTCGCGGTGCCCTCGTGCACTTCGCCGATCTTGTGACTGATGCCGGTGTAATAGAGGATGCGCTCGGTACACGTCGTCTTACCGGCATCGATGTGGGCCATGATGCCGATGTTGCGCGTGCGCTCGAGGGGGAACTCGCGAGGCATGGTGCTACCCGACCACTCCGGCGATCGCTCGACGAGACGAAGCCGCGCCGCGCCGCCCGCGAGCACGGACGGCCGCCGAAACCCCGACGAACGGGAGCTTCGGGCAGGCGTGAGGGCGGGCATCATGGGGCGGCATTTCGAAACTCATTCTCTTCACGAACGAAAGCCCCTCCGGACCCTGACTCCCACCATCGGGGAGCCTTTTCGTTTCCGGAAGGGGCTCGGGGTGCATGCTGCCGTTCTTTCGAACGGGGCGCCCGCGCTGGGGCACCTTCACGCAACCCGCCGTTATGTCGAGGTGGTCATGCGATGAGTGTCGTCTCCTACCAGCGGTAGTGGGCGAAGGCCTTGTTGGCTTCGGCCATCTTGTGCGTGTCGTCCTTCTTCTTCACCGCGTTGCCGCGGAGCTGCGAGGCGTCGACGAGCTCGGCGGCGAGCCGCTCGCGCATCGTCTTTTCGCCGCGATCGCGCGAGTAAAGGACGAGCCAGCGCATGCCGAGGGCCACTCGCCGCTCCGGCCGCACTTCCACGGGCACCTGGTAGGTCGCACCGCCGACGCGCCGGCTCTTCACCTCGAGCTTCGGCTTCACGTTGTCGAGCGCCTTGCGGAAGACCTCGAGCGGGTCCTCCTTGTGGCGGCTGTTGATCACGTCGAACGCGCCGTAGAGGATGCCCTCGGCGACCGACTTCTTGCCCCCGAGCATCAGACAGTTCGTGAACTTCGCGACGAGCTTGTCCTTGAACTTCGGGTCGGGAATGATCTTGCGCTTGGGAACGTCACGGCGGCGAGACATCGCGGTACCTCTTCTTACTGCTTGGGCCGCTTGACGCCGTACTTGGACCGGCTGCGATTGCGGTTGGCTTTGTTCGTGCTGCTCGGGCCGATGGCGCCCGACGCGTCCAGCGTGCCGCGCACGACGTGGTAGCGGACACCCGGCAGGTCCTTCACGCGACCACCACGGATGAGCACCACGCTGTGCTCCTGGAGGTTGTGTCCCTCACCCGGGATGTAGGTGATGACCTCCATGCTGTTGGTGAGCCGCACGCGGCACACCTTACGAAGCGCCGAGTTCGGCTTCTTCGGGGTGACGGTGTAGACGCGCAAGCAGACGCCGCGCTTTTGCGGGCACTCGCGCAGCGCGGGCGACGCGGTGCGTGTCCCGATGGCGTGGCGACCGTGACGAATCAGCTGCTGGATCGTAGGCATGAAGTGGGGGGGCGGCTTTTAGGGGACCGGGAGGGTAGCCGGGGTGGGGGGGCTGTCAAGGAACTTGAACGGGCCCGTCGGGGACCCGGCGATGGCCGGCGAAAACGGGCAAGATCGGACGCACTGGTGGGAGGCTGGTGGGGGGAGGTTCGCCCGGAGTAGCCTCTTGGATCGCCGTGAGCACGACCAGATGGTTCTCGAGGGTGGGCGCCTGCATCGCATTCATGAGCCCAGGGGCCCTCGCTCAATCGAACGATGCGGTCACGGCGGAAGCGCTCTTTCAGGAGGGACGCGACCTCTTGGATCAGCGTCGTTTCGCCGAGGCGTGCCCGAAGCTCGCCGAGAGCCATCGCCTCGACGCCGCGACCGGAACCCTGGTCGCGCTCGGGATGTGCCTCGAGGGTGAGGGGAAGCTCGCGTCCGCGTGGTCGACGTTCACCGACGCGGCAGCGCGCGCCCAGCGTGAGGGGAACCCGGAACGCGAAACGCTGGCCACCGAACGCGCGGCGGCGCTCCGGGCGCGCGTTTCCAAACTGACGATCGAGGTGAGCGCCACCGTCGCTGCCCTGCCGGGTCTCGAGATCCGACGGGACGGTGTGGCGCTCGGTCGCGGTGCCTGGAACGTCGCCGTACCGATCGACGGCGGGACGTACACGGTGGAGGCGCTGGTGCCGGAGCGGCAACCGTGGCGTACGACGACGACCGTCAAGCCCGAGACGGACCAGGTGAAGGTCGTCGTGCAGGCACCGGTCGAAACCGCGAAGCCCGCGCCGCCGCCCGCCGCTCCGGCTGAGGAAGCGACAGCCTCCCCGACAAGCGAGCCGGCGAGTGAATCAGGATGGACGACGCTCCAGTGGGTCGGCGTCGGCACGGCAGGAGCCGGTGTCGTGGCGCTCGGCATCGGTGCGGGATTTCTCGCCAGCGCGCTCGGGGACTACTCGGACTCGAACCGCCCTGGCGATCCGAACTATTGCGACGCGGCCGGCTTCTGCGGCACTCAGGGGCTCGCCCTGCGCGACGACGCCCGCTCGAGCGGCAACGTGGCGACGGCGCTCGGTATCGGTGGCGCGCTCCTGGTCGGCGGAGGTGCCGCGCTCTTCTTCGTGGGCGGCGGGTCCGGCTCTTCCGAGCGAAGCGCCGCGCGAGTCGGTGTTTCATTGGCGGCCGGGCCGGGCAGCGTGCGCTTCGCTCTGCGAGGGTCGTACTAGATGGCGGACGGGACGACGCTCGGTGGCTGGCTCAGCTGCCTCTTTGTCGCCGCCGGGTGCAATGCCATCTTCGGTCTCGACGCAGGGAAGCCGAGGCCGGCGGGGAGCGCCGGCAGCGCTGGAAAGGCGGGGGCTGCATCCGGCACGAGCGGACGCGGAGGATCGGGCAATGCGGGGAGCGGTGGCGATTCCGGCGAAGGCGGTGAGGTGAACGCCGGCAAGGGCGGCGGCGCGGGTAAAGCCGGCGCGGGCGGTGCCGTGGGAGGCTCGGCGGGAACGGGTGGAGGAACGGGAGGCGCGAGCGCGGGCGCCGGGGGCAGCGGCGGAACGGGCGGTGCCTCCGGCGGAGAAGCCGGAACCGCAGGGACCGCAACCGACGGCGGTGAAGGTGGACAGCCCGCCGATCCCCGGCCAGTCGCGAGCGTGTGGGCGCTCTGGAAGATGCCGAACCCCGCCGGCAGCGGGCTGCCGAACGAGGCCAGCTACGACACTTCGACCCCGGGCATCGTGCTCGACAACGTGACGCAGCTGATCTGGCAGCGGGTGCCAGGTGCCCCGCGCAACTGGGACGACGCCGTCAGCTACTGCAGCGATCTCGAGCTCGCCGGCTTCGACGACTGGCGCGTGCCCTCGCGCATCGAGCTCGTGTCGATCGTGGATTTCACGGTCGGGCCGCCCACGATCGATCCCGTGGCCTTTCCCGACACCCCCGAAGAGCTCTTCTGGACCACGTCACCGTGGCCATCGGATCCCACTGCCGTCTACATCGTCCACTTCATCGGCGGCTACACCTCCGTGAGCGATCGTATGGCGACGAGGACGCAGCGCGTTCGCTGCGTGCGCTGACCATGAAACCGAGCTCAATGCCCCCACGCCGTCGTCCCTCGCGGATCCTGACCCTCCCGGCCGTCACCGTGGCGGCCCTAATCCTTCTGCTCGTGACACTCGGCCGCGCCGACGCACCGGAGGATCATTATTCGACGGGGATCCCCGAGGTCGTGGTCGATACGAAGACCGGCCTTCACTGGCAGCGCGACGCGACCGGGCCCGTCAGCTGGGCCAACGCCGTTCAGCATTGCGAGAACTTCAATGCGGAGCTCCAGACGTGGCGACTCCCGAGTATGAAGGAGCTCCAAACGCTGGTGGACGAGGCCAAGACCCAGGGGCCCCTGATCGACCCCCTGTTCACCGGCACTGACGGAGCCGACTGGTCGTCGACCGAGATCTTCGGCATCCCGGACCAGGTGTACGTCGTGAACATCGGCGTTGGCAGCAACGGAGACGCCGTGCCGTTGGACAAGAGGGGCCTCGGGGTCGCGCGCTGCGTCCGGCCGTGATCCGTCAGCGCACGCAGCGGCTAGCGAGCGACTCGTCCTCGAAGCGGTCGGCGTACGTCTGGCCGTCTTTGAAGTCGACGTGCCATGGATCGGCGCCGCGCAGCGTGCTCGACCAGTAGAGCGCAACGTCCGTCTCCTCGAACAGCTCGACGTCGAGCGCCGGCTCGTAGCGCGTCTCGGCCACGATCGACTGAAGCTCGCGGATCGAGGGCAGCCGCATGCCGAGCGACTCGCAACGCGCGGCCGCGTCGGCGAGCGGCGCCGGCGCGCCGGGGGTGCGCTCCCACTCGAGGCCCGTCCCGCGGTCGATGACGACATCGCCCGATACCGCGAGCTGCGGCTCGGCAACGGACGTGACGGGCCCCGCGACACACCGCGCCCGAGCGCGTCCCGGGTTCGCTCCCGCGATCGTCGTCTCGCCCGCGCCGAAGTAGACGCTGTACGCGGATCCCTCGCCGATCGGCGCCGCGCTCGACGTGAAGTGGTAGTCGGCGGCGACATCCGAGAACACGCTCGCGACCACCGGAATTTCACCGAAATCCAGCACCGTGACGAGCTCGATCCGCCCAGGGAGCCGGAAGTCGCGGCGCCCGCCGCGCTCGAGCGCGGCGCAGTACGCCTTGGCATCCTCCCAACCCATCGGCTCGGAGCTCGGCCCCGCGTCCCAGATCAGCTCGGTCACGAGATCCTGGATGACCTCGGTGCTCACCTCGTAACGGACTTCGTTCGGCAGGCCGCTGCCTTCGATGTTCGAGATCGTGAAGTGCGCGTAGCCCTCCGTCGCGCAGAGCGGGTTCGACTCGTCGCACACGGGAAGCGGCGCCAGGGCGTCGTTCGGTTCCCCGCACGCCACGAGGGCGAGTAGCGCCGCCCAAGACACCGATTTTATCACGGGGGCAGAGTGCCCTTTTCTCGGGCTGAAAGCTCGTTTCAGGCCAAAAGCTCGGCAAGCGGACCGCGGATCGACATCCCCTGAATGTCGGTCGCACCGAACGTGTCGTCGGCCATGCCCATGTACTGCATCAGCGTCACGTAGAGGTTCGCGTTGGATGGCCCGATGTCGTACCGATCCCAGCCGCCTTCGACGCTGTTCGGCGTCCCGTACTTGATGTACTGGCCCGTCTTCAGGTGGCCGCCGCCGCTTCCCGCGAGCACGTAGGGCACGTTGTGGAGGTCGTGCGGGCCGGTGGCGAGCTCGGTGAGCCAGGTGGTGATCGTGTTGTCGAGCAGCGTACCGCTGCCGTCGCTGATGCCGTCCATGTGCTGGAGGAGCGAGGCGAAATGGCGAGCGTAGGCGGTGTTGAAGTCGGTCATCACTGCCGCCGCCGTGGCATCCTTGTCCGCTTCGTGCGCGATGTCCTGGTGGAAGTTCATGCCCGACGGCATGTCGAAGTCGCCGTTGCCCAGGCGTCCGAGGATCAAGACCACGCGCGTCATGTCGCACGAGAACGCGAGTGAGGCGAGGCGGCCGAACCGATCGAGATCAGCACCGTCGGTCGTGTACGTCTCGGGGTCGCAGGCCGCGGACGGCTGCGTGCCGCCCGTCCCCCCGGTGCCGGAGCCCTGGAAATTGAGCTCCAGATCGCGCACCAGCTGTCGATGCTCCTCGAGCTTTCGTCGATCGTCGGCGCCGAGCCGCGGCGCCACGAAGTCGAACTCGTCGGCCGCGAAGTCGAGCACACTCGCCCGCGCGCTCCGCACGAGGTCGGCGCGCGTCGGCATCGGTGGTCCGGCGTCCGGCTCGCCTCCGGCCGGCGGCACGTAGAGGCCCATGATGTCGTCGAACGCGCTTTCCGGATCGCTGACGAGCGGCGTGGGCCGCCCGCTACCGGTGAACGAATAGCCCTTGAAATGGTTGCGACCGTAGACGCGCGCCGCCCAGCGGCCCGCCCCGGTCGAGGCGTTGCCGATCACCTGGTCGATGGAGGCCGCGCCGCCCATGATGTCGCTGCTCGTCACGGCGTCGACGCACGTGAGGACCATCGTCTGGCCGAACGTGTGGCGATCACCCTCGCCGCCGCGGCGCTCGTAGTCGATCTCGGCGGGGCGACCGATGTTCTCGATCACGTTCAGCTTGGCGGCATAGGGCGCGAGCGGAGCGAGGATCGGGCTGTAGTCGGAGGCGGCGACGCCGGTGAGCGACGCGACCTGGGTCGCGCTGCCGGAAAACCCGAGGTTCATGAAGAAATTCTCGGGCACGGTGCCGTGGTCGGTGAGCCACAAGAGCACGCGGCCGATCGGCGCGGGGTTGGCAGCGTCCACCGTCCGAATCGTCGCCGAGGCACCGAGCCCGAGCGCACCGAGGCCGAGCGCCTTCAGGAACCGGCGACGGTCCACGACGCGGGGAGGTGCTTGTCTGACGCCGGCCTTGGATCTCATGCTCGCTCCTACTCGGACGGTCGGTTCCGGAACTCCGGGCTCTTCGCGATCTGCACCATCAGCTCGACGATGTTCCCGCCGCTCGTGGCAAATTGTTCGTTCAGGGTGTTGAGCGCGCACTGGTCGTCCGCCTCGATGCCGCGGCCCCGTGCGTAGCGCACCCAGCGCGACACCGCGCACTGCGCGACCTGCTGGCTCTCGGCGATGCGCTGGCTGAGATCGATCGCGCCGTCCACTTCACCGGTGAGATCGGTGCCCTCGAGCGTGGCGATGGCGTTGACGGGCTGACCGTTGTCGGTCGAGCGGTAGGCACCGATCGCGTCGTAGTTTTCGAAGGGGTAGCCGAAGCCGTTCAACATCGCGTGGCACCCGCCGCAGGCGGGGGGCGCCGTCTTCGCCTCGAAGATCTCGCGGTTGGTCGCGTTTTCGTCGGGCTCGGCGGGCAGCGAGGTGTCCGTGCCGGGCGGCGGCGGATCGACGGGCTGGCAGAAAATGCGCTGCATCACGTAGCTGCCGCGGAGCGGCGGCGAGCCGTTCGCGCTGTGGGCGTGCGCGGCGAGGAAGCCGACGCGGGTGAGGAGCCCTGCCCGCTCGGTTTCGGGCAGCGAAACCTGTGCCCAGCTGCCCGCCTGGTCCGGCCCGTCGACTCCGTAGATCTCGGCGAGGAGTGGGTCGACCTCGGTGTCGCGCGAGAGGAACAGGCCGGCGAGCGTTCCCTCTCCGTCGAAGATCGCGCGCTCGGTGAAGCGGAGCAGCTCCTCGTGCGCGGAAGCCTGCGTTGCGGCGCTCCATTCGGGGAACAATTCCGGAACCCGCGTCTGGTGCTCCTCGTTCAGGATGCGATCGAAGAACAGCCACTGGCGGTGAAAATCTGCGACGGCGGCGCGCGCCCTCGGGTCCTCGAGCATCCGGCGGACCTGAGTTTCGAGTCCCGCGTCGTCGACCAGCGTGCCGGCCTCGGCGGCGTCGAGCAGCGCCTGGTCGGGCATCCGCTGCCAGAGGAAATACGAGAGGCGCGAGGCGAGCTCCCAGCCGTCGAGCGGAGCGAGGCCCGCGGTGCCGCTGCGCGACGGCTCGACCCGGTAGAGAAACCAGGGCGATTGCAGCATCGCCATCGCCGTCAGCTGAACCGCGGCCTCGAAGTCGATGGCGGCGAGCTGCTCGTCGAACAGCGTTTGATAGCGCGTCGTTTCCTCGGTCGTCAGCGGACGCCGGTGGGTACGAAGACCGAACGAGGCGACGAGCTCGGCGCCGCACGCGCGGCCCGACGCCGCGTCCGAGACGTCGCCCGCGCAAGGCAGGAACTCTTCGAGCAACGCCGCGTCGGCGGTGAGCTCGCTCGTGTAGCGGAAAGCGATCTCTTCCCAGCGCGACGTGTGAACGTCCGAAGGGCCGAGCGCGCGAGCGTCGTTGTCGAAGGAATCGACGGGCGCCTCGGTCGGGAGCACGGGTAGGTCCGGGCTTAGACCCGGGAACAGATCGGCAAGGGTGTTCAGGTACTCGTGGCTCGACAGGCGCCGAAGCGGTGCCGTGCCGGTGCGCGGACCGCTCGCTTCGCACTCCTCGGGAGTCGGCGGCGTCCCGGAGCTTCCGCCGCTACCGCCGGTCCCCGACGTGCCACCCGTCGCTGCGGTGCCGCCTCCGGCACCCCCGGTGCTGCTCCCGCCGCTTCCGCCCAGCGCGCCGCCGGTCCCGGATCCAGCCGAGCCGCCGGAAGGGGCGCCGCCCGTCGACGTCGCGGCCCCGGCGCCGGGGGCGGGCGTGCCGTCGTTCCCGTCGCGCGCGATATTGGCAGTACAGCCGCACAGTGCGGCCAGCGAGAGCGCGGCAACTGGCTGAAACCACAGGCGATTGCCGCGCGCCGCGAATTGCATCACACGTATGAGCCCCTGGCGCCCCCTCCCGGCTCAGCGAATGTCTCACCCGGGGTACGATCGGGATTCGCTCGTGGCTCGTGAGCTCAACTTCGACGGCCTGGTGGGGCCGACGCATCACCACGCCGGCATCAGCCCGGGGAACCTGGCGAGCCTCTCGCACGCTGGCGAAGCCGGGAATCCTCGCGCGGCGGCGCTTCAGGGGCTCGCCAAGATGCGCCTGTTGTCGGGGTTGGGCGTCGGCCAGGCCGTGCTCCCGCCGGGTCCGCGGCCCGATCTCGGACTACTCCGCAGGGTCGGGTTTACCGGCGACGACACGACCATCCTCGCGCGCGCTCGGAGGGACGCTCCTGCACTCCTTTCGGCGGCGTTCAGCGCGAGCGCGATGTGGGCCGCGAACGCCGCCTCGGTGGCGCCCTCTTCGGACACGGCGGACGGCCGCGTGCACCTCGTCCCGGCGAACCTCGTTTCGATGCTGCATCGCAGCCTGGAGGCAGCGCCGACGACGCGCGCCCTCCGGCGGATCTTCGCCGATCCGCGCCACCACGAGGTCCACGAGCCATTGCCGGCGACGGAGCTCTTGAGCGACGAGGGCGCGGCGAACCACACCCGTCTCGCGACGGCGACCGGGGTCGTGCACCTGTTCGGCTGGGGGCGCGCCCGGGACGTGACCGTGCGCCCGAGCGTCCACCCCGCGCGCCAGGCCCGTGAGGCGAGCGCGGCCGTGGCGCGGCTGCTCGGGCTTCGCGACGGGCTCGCGCTCTTGCGGCAGCAATCGCCGCGCGGCATCGACCGGGGCGCGTTTCACAGCGACGTGCTGGCGGTCGGCAACGACGGCTTCCTGATGCTCCACGAGGACGCGTTCCTCGAGCCGACGGCACTGCTCGCGGAGCTCGGGGCGCGCCTGGGCGACGGGTTCGCGTTCGTGATGGCGCGGGAGGGTGAGCTCGGCCTCGACGAAGCGGTGCGCTCGTACGCGTTCAATTCGCAGGTCGTCACCTTGCCTTCCGGCGCGATGGCCGTCGTCGCGCCGCGAGAGGCGGAGCAATCGGCCGAGAGCCGGCGTTTCCTCGAGCGCGTCGTCGCCGAAGAAAACCCGATCGAGGCGCTTTACTACGCGGACGTGAACGATTCGATGCGGAACGGCGGCGGCCCCGCCTGCCTGCGCCTGCGGGTGCGACTGAGCGAGCCCGAGGAGCGGGCGCTCGGTGGGCGCGTGCTGTTCGACGCGGCGCTCGACCAAGCGCTCCGCGAGTGCGTCGAGCGGCGCTATCGGGATCGCCTCACGACCGACGATCTGGTCGATCCGGTGTTCGTCGACGAGTGCCGGACGGCCCTCGACGAGCTCACCACCATTCTCGGGCTAGGCTCGGTCTACGACTTCCAACGCTCCGCCACCGAAACCCCATGAAACGACTCCGACGGCTCTGGTTCGCTCTCGCGCTTTCACTCGCCGCTTGCGGCGGGCCGCCGCACGCCGCGGAACCGCCGGCACCGCTGCCGGCAGAGGGCAGCGGGTCGGCGCCCGTGCTGGTCGAAACGTCGCGCTCGCAGGTACTCGACCACAGCCGCGCGGTCGTCCCGGTGTCGGCCGAAGATCCTCAAATCGGCGATAGTGCCGCGCCGGTCACCATCGTCCTGTTCGGCGACATCGAGTGCCCCTTCACCGCGCGGGTGGCACCGACAATGGTGAAAATCTTCGAAACCTACGGCCCCCACCGGGTGCGCCTGGTCTCCAAGCATTACCCGCTGCCGTTTCACCAACGCGCACGGCCCGCGGCGGTGGCGGCCGCAACTGTGTTCGGACTTTCCGGAAGCGCAGCGGCCTTCGAGTTCTACCAGCTCGCGCTCGGTGACCAGGCGAACCTCACCGACGAGAGGTTTGCCGCGTGGGCGGCAAAAGTGGGCGTCCCGGCGCGCGCCTACGCCGACGCGATGGCGAGCAAACGCTTCGAAAGCAAGGTCGACACCGATCTCGCCCTGGTGGCACGCCTCGGCGTCAGCGGGACGCCGGAATTTCGCATCAACGGCGTGACCGTCAGCGGCGCTCAGGCGTTCGACCACTTCAAGGAGGTCATCGATCGGCAGCTCGAAGAAGCCGGAAAGCTCGTCCAGGCCGGCACGGATCCCGCCGACGTGTACGTCGCGCTCACCAACAAGAACGTGGGCACGGTCGAGGCACCGAAGCGGGCTGCCGCCGAGCCCGTCGAAGACACGTCGGTCTGGAAGCTCCCGGTGCTCGCCGACGACCCGGTGCGTGGCCCGGCCGACGCGCTCGTCACCATCGTCATGTTTTCCGATTTTCAGTGTCCGTTCTGCAAGCGCGTCGAGGAAACCCTCACGCGCGTCCTCGACGCTCACCCGAACGACGTGCGCATCGTGTGGAAGGACAATCCGCTCCCTTTCCATGCCCGCGCGCGCCCTAGCGCCCTCCTCGCGCGCCACGCCTTCGAAAAGCATGGCAACGCCGGCTTCTGGAAAGCCCACGCGGCGATCTTCGAGTCGCAACCGAAACTCGAGGACGACGACCTGAAGCAGATCGCGACCACGGTCGGGCTTTCCTGGCCGGTCGTGGCCCGTGCGATCGCCAAGAACCAGAGCAAGAAGATCGATGCAAGCCAGGAGCTTGCCGACGATTTCGCAGCCCGCGGTACGCCGCATTTCTTCATCAACGGCGTGCGACTCTCGGGCGCGCAGCCGTTCGAGGAATTCGAGCGCGTGATCGGCGAGCGGCTCGAGGAGGCCAAGGCGCTCCTCGCCACCGGTGTCGCGCGCCCGAAGATCTACGACGCGATCCTGAAGACCGCGCGTGACCCGGTGGCGCCCGAGCGGAAGGAGCCCCCGACCGTCGACGCGGCGTCACCCTGGAAGGGGGGCGCGAAGGCGAAGGTCGTGATCCACATGTGGTCGGAGTTTCAGTGCCCGTTCTGCAAGCGCGTCCCGCCGACGCTCGATGCGCTGGAGAAGGAGTTCGGAACCAAGCTCAAGATCGTTTGGCATCACATGCCGCTGCCGTTCCACGCGCAGGCGCCGCTCGCCGCCGAAGCCGCGGAGGAGATGCTGGCGCAGCGCGGCCAGCGCGGGTTCTGGCGCTACCACGACGCCCTGTTCGAGGCTCAGGGCACGCCGGACGGCCTCGAGCGCGAGAACCTGGAAAAGCTCGCCGCGGCAGCCGGTGCGGACATGCCCCGCTTTCGTGCCGCGCTCGACCAACGCAAGCACCAGGCTCGGGTCGAGGCCGACGCCGCGCTCGGGCAGCAGCTCGGCATCAGCGGCACTCCCAACTTCCTGATTAACGGCTACGTGCTCTCGGGCGCGCAACCGATCACGGCGTTCCGGCGCTTGATTCTTCGCGCGCTGAATGAGGCGCCAAGGCCGTAGAGCGCCGCCGCTACGGATCGAGATCGACGGCGCTCGCGAACTGACGATAGAGATCGGCGTAGTGGCCGCCGCGAGAGAGGAGCTCTCGGTGGTTGCCGCGATCGACGACGCGCCCGTGTTCGACCACGATCACCTGATCGGCGTGGCGAATGGTGCTGAGCCGGTGCGCCACGACGAACGCGGTGCGGCCATCGAGCAACCGCGAGAGCGCGGCCTGAACGCGCGCTTCGGTCATGGCGTCGACCGAGCTCGTCGCCTCGTCGAGCAGCAGGATGCGTGGGTTCGCCAGCATCGCTCGCGCAAAGGAAACGAGCTGGCGCTGCCCCAGCGAGAGGCCGCTGCCGCGCTCGCCGACCTGGGTGTCGAAACCTTCGGGTAGGCTCTCGATCACGTCGGCCACGTCGAGTGACCTCGCGGCGGCCCGCACGTCCTCGTCCGTCGCGCCGGGACGACCGAAGCGGATGTTGTCGGACACCGTTCCGGTGAACATCACGAGCTCCTGGGTGACGCTCGCGATCTGACGGTGGAGCGAGTCGCCGGTGACGGTCGCAAGATCACGGCCGTCGACCAGCACGGTGCCCGACGTGGGCTGGTAGAGCTTGGCGACGAGAGCCATGATCGTGCTCTTGCCGCTGCCGGTGTGACCGACGAGCGCCACCGTTTGACCGGGCTCCGCCGTCAGGCTGACACCCCGCAGCACCGGCCGACCCGGATCGTACTCGAAGGTGACGTCGCGAACCTCGACGCGTCCGGTGAGCGCCGGAGCGTCCGTCGCGTCACTCGCGTCACGCCAATCCGGCTGCTGGTCGAGCAGCGAGAACACTCGCTCGGCGCCGGCCATCGCCGTCAGCGCCTGGTTGTACTGGTTGCCGAGCATCGGGATCGCGTTGAAGAACGCGTGGGAGAGAAAAAGGAACGCGATCAGCGCGTCGAGCGGGACCTCGTGGTCGAGCGCCTGGTAGCCACCGACGACGAGCAGGATGCTCAAGAAGAGCTGGCCGTTCAGCTCGAGCAGCGGCTGGAAGACGGCCGACTGCTTGGCCGCGCCGTAGTTGTACCGGGAATGATCGCGGATCAGCTGCGCGAAGAGCTCGCCGTTCAGGCCCTGACGAACGAAACCCTGGATCTCGCGAATGCCGGTCACGCTTTCGGCGAGCTGCGCGGTGACGCGGCTGAAGCTCTCGTGCTGAGCGCGGTACGCCCGGGAAAGCCCGAGACGAAAGTAGCGCACGAGCGTCCACAGGATCGGCGCCATCGCCAGCACCACGAGAAACAGCTTCGGATCGTAGTAGAGCATCAACGCGGCCGCGACCAAGAGGTTGCCGAGCTGCACGGTGCTCACGAACGCCACGTCCTGAACGCCGATGCGCACGGCGTCCACGTCGGAGGTGATGCGGCCGAGCAGGCGCCCGACCTGCGTCCGCTTGAAGAACGCCATCGGCATCCGCAGGAGGTGGGCGTAGATCTCGTTCCGAAGATCGTGCACCACCGCCTCGCCGAGCTGGAGCGCCCACCGTGAGCGGTAGACGAAGCAGAGCTCGGTGACGGCAACGAGCGCGAGCAAGCCGAGCACGCCCTCGACGGTGCCGCGTGGATCGTGGTGTGCGATCGGGCCGCTGATCACGCGCGCCGTCGCCCAGGTGACGACCGGGAGCTGGAGCGAGCGCAGGATCACCAGAAAAAAGAGCCGGTTCCTGAGCCCGGCGTGCGGCTTCGTGTGGCGGAGCAGCCGACGGATGATCGAGAGATCGAGCGGGCGCTGGTTCGCGCTCGGCGGTGAGCGCTTCATGCTCGCGCCTCGTTCGCCTGGAGCAGGCTCAAGCTCTCGGCATCGGGCGCCTGCAGTGCGGCGGTCCGAAAGTAGATCCCGCGGCGGCGGATCAGCTCTTCGTGCGTTCCCGATTCGACGAGCCGCCCCTCGTGGAGCACGAGCACGCGCTGGGCCCGCTGCAGGGTGGAAAGACGATTGGCGACGATCAGCGTCGTGCGCCCCGTTCGGGCGGCATCGATCGCTTCGAGCACGTCGGCCTCGGTGCGGGCGTCGACGGCGTTCGTCGGATCGTCGAGCAGCAGGATCGGCGGGTCGGCGAGGATGGCGCGCGCAATCGCCAGACGCTGGCGCTGCCCTCCGGAAAGGTTCGCGGCGCCCTCTTCGAGCTGGGTGTCGTAGCCGGCGGGGAGCGCGGAGACGAAGTCATGGGCACCCGCCACGCGCGCCGCCCGTTCGATGAGCTCGCGGCTGGCGCCGGGCAGACCGAAGGCGATGTTTTCAGCCACCGAAGCGCGGAAAAGCAGGCTCTCCTGGAACACGAGCCCCACCTGACGGCGCAAGAAATCGAGGTCGAGCTCTCGCACGTCGACACCGCCGACCAGGACCCGGCCGGCGTTCACGTCGAAAAAGCGCGGGATCAAGCCGAGCATGGTGCTCTTGCCCGAGCCGGTCGCGCCGAGGATGGCGACGCACTCGCCCGGCTCGACGACGACGTCGAGATCCGAGAGCACGTCGTCCGTTCCGTACCGGAAGCGAACCCCCTCGAACCGGATGCTGCCCGCGAGCCGCTCGCGCGCGACGGCGTTCGGAGGGCTCTCCACCTCGAGCGGCGCGTCGAGCACCTCGAACACGCGTTCGGCGCCGGTCAGGCTTTGCTGCAAGGTGTTCACGATGCCGGCCATCGCGGCGACCTGCGCCGAGAACTGCTGGAGCAGTCCGGCGAACACGATCAACTCACCGAGCGAGAGGACGTTCCTTGCGACCAACCAGCCGCCGTACGACAAGAGGACCGCGACGTTCAGCTGCGAAAGAAAATTGATCGTCGGGCTGAAGCGCGACACGCGCCGGAACACGTCGCGTTGCTCGCTCCTGAGCGCCTCGTTCCTCTCGCGGAAGCGCTGCATTTCCTCACGCTCGCGGCCGAAGACCTTGACCACCAGCATCCCGCGGATCCCCTCGCTCATCGCGAGGAGCAGGCGATCGGCGAGCTCCCGGCTGCGTTGGTAGCCCGGACGGACGCTGCGCGAAAACCGCACCGTCACCAGCCAAAGTATCGGCGTGAGCGCCAGACACACCGCCGTCAAGAGCGCGTGCGTCCGCACCATGTAGACGAGGTACACGCCGAGCGACAGCACCATGATCAGGCCCTGGAGCAGCACGCCGTCCAGGAACGAACGCAGGGATTGAACGTCGCCGGTGACACGATTGATGATCGAGCCGGTCGCGTTCTCGTCGAAGAAACGAAAGCTGAGGCGCTGGAGCTTGTCGAAAACGCGCGTTCGAAGCTCGGGCACGAGCTTCAGATGAACGAGCTTGCCGACGACGATCGAGTACGCGTACGAGATGAACGCTCGCAGGAGGGCCATGCCGAGCACGGCGAAGCCGAGCACGAGCAGCGTGTGTCGCGTTTCCCAGCTCGCCGGCGGCTGGAGGCCGAGCGGCCAGCGCGGCGGTGGCGCACCGCTGGTGAGTGCCGCGCGGATCACGTCGACCGCGACCCCGCTCAACCCGAGCCCGCTCACGCCGAGGGCGAGCAGCAGGATCTGGAGCGACAGCACGAACGCGCACTCGCGACGGTAGGAAAGGCTCAGCCGTACGAGCCGTCGCGTGAGACCGATGCTGTCTCGCACGCGGAGCGCTCGGGGGGCCGGCATCGGGGCGCTTCTTAGCACCGCTGCCCGACGCGGCGGGGGCCGGGAATGGCTTTACGGACCCGCCCGGGACGGGGCATCCTGCGCCCGACGCAATGCCGGAGCCGCCCCGAAATCCCGGCTCGAGTCGCGCGCTCACGCCCCGTTCCTTCTTTGCAACTCTGCTGGTGACGGTGGTGGCGGCGGTCATCGCCACCTTCGCCGCCGTGCTCGATGGCGGGGACAACAGCCGGCTCGGTGCCGAGGCGCTGCCGGTGCCGGCCCTGCTTGCCTTCTTGCCGGGGGGGCTCGTCGCGGCGGCGACGTTCGGCCTCGGTCGTTTCCGCCTCTTTACCCGCGCCGAGCTCGTCTGCGTGCTGTTCGGCTCGATGATGGCGACGCCGCTGATGACGCTCGGTTTTTGGCGTTACCAGCTGGCGGGACTCTCGACCGTCGTTCGCCTTTCGGACTGGACGAAGTTCGACGCGCTGCCGTCGGGACTCTGGCCGCACGGTGAGGATCTGGTCGCCGGTGCCTTCGAGCGCGCGAAGCCTTCTTCGCTTGCCGCGACTGCCGGCGGACGAGCCGCACTCCGCTCGGGATCGCTGCTGCTCGAAAACAAGAACGGCACCGACGCGTCGACGCTGAGGATCACGCTCGACCTCGGTCCGGAGCCACGACCGCCGAGCGGCGACCGACGCGCGGTCGCGGTTCCTGGTCGACCGTATCTCTTCACCGTGCTCGTCCGCACGGACGGCCTTGCGTCGGACGCCGGAACGTTCGTCCGCGTGTACGCGGATCAGGCCGAAAATTTCGCCTTCGAGGCTGTTTCGGGGCGCCCTCCTGCGCGCCGCACGCCGCTCAGGCCGGACGGTTTCGTGCGACTCGGCTCGTATCCGATGTCTCTGCCCGATGCAGAGCGATCGGTGACGTTCGAATTCGGTCTCCATGGCGCCGGACGCGCGACCTTTCGCGAGCCGAGTCTCGCCGACGTGCGCGCGATCGAGAGCGCCTATGCCGGATTCGCGCGCGTCACGGAGGGCGAGCACCGGCGCCTCACCCTCGCCGAGCGCCAGAAGGTGCTCGTCGTGCCGGACTCGCTCTTCAGCCGCGCCGGCGTGCGCTACCTCCTCGGGCTCGACTATCCGCTCCGCGACTGGGTCGCCCCGATCGCGCGCCTCGGCGCGTTCGCGTTGCTCGCCTTCGCCGCGACCTTCGCGCTGTCGCTCGTCTACAGGAAACAATGGCTCGAGAGCGAGCGCTACGCCGTGCCGATGGCGCGCATCCCGCTGGTCCTGCTCGGCGCGGACGAGAACCAGGGTGGTTTCGGCGAGCGATTCCTGCGTCACCGCTGGCTCTGGATCGGCTTTTTCGCGGCCCTTCCCTTTTGCCTGCTGAAGGTGGCGCGCGGCTACCTGCCGACGCTCCCCGACGTGGCGCTGCGCGTCGGCATCAAGACGTACCTTCCGGATCCGACTTGGGGGGCGACGTGGGACGGCGTGGAGTTCAAGCTCGTCGCCGTGTTCGTGGCGCTTGGCCTGTTCATGGAGCTCCACATCGTCGCGAGCCTGTGCCTCGGCTACTTCCTCTTTCGACTTCAGTACTGGTTCGGCGTCACGCAGGGGCTGCAGACGGATCAGGATTTTCCGTACTTCAGTCATCAGATGCTCGGCGCGTACGCGGCGTACGCCGTGTTGCTCGTCGTGTTCACGCGGCGTTATCTCTTGAGCGTCGGCCGTTCGCTCCTTCCCGGCCGAGACGAACCCGGCGAGAGCCTGCTCCGGCGTGCGGGTGTGGGGCTTTTCGCGCTGTCGCTCGCCGGGTTCATGGCCTGGGGCCGATGGCTCGGCATGTCGGCGGTGGGGACGTTCGTGCTCGCCGCGCACGTGGTGCTGCTCGGATTCGTGGCCGCGAAATTCCGCGCTGAATGCGGGCTACCGTTCGGCGGCCACAATCACCCGCTCGGGCAGAGCCACTACGACGGACCGCTCCCGGTGTTCCTGCTGATCCCGATCTTCGGCGGCATGCCGTTCCTCGGCGGTGAAGCGGTGATGGTGATGACGCTCGTCACTGCCGTCATCCTTCCGTACTCGTTCTTCAACGTTCCAGGCCTCCAGGTGGAGCTGCTCGAAGTAGGGCGCCGCTTCGGCATACGCACGGGGGAGCTCGGTGCGGTGGCGGCACTCGGCGTGGTGCTCGCGATCGCCGTCGGTGGCTGGGTCTACCTCACGACGCTCTACGGCTTCGGCGCCAACCGGCTGCCCGTCGCGGGCGACTTCGGCGATCGCATCGGTGCCTTCAAAACCTTCAACGCCGAGTTTTCGGCCGCGCAGTCCGCGCTCGATGCCGCGGGCGGGCCGGGAGCCGGCGCCTCGAGCGGCGCGAACCGCGCGCCCTACTACGCGATGGCGTTCGGCGCCGTCGTCACCAGCGCCGTCAGCGTGCTGCGCCAGTTTTTCCCGAGCTTTTGGTTTCACCCCATCGGGGTGTTGATGGGGCCGTCGGGCATGATGGGCGAGCTCTGGGGCTCCTTGCTGGTGGCGGGATTGATGCGCTGGACGGTGCTCAAGGTGGGCGGCGCCTCGGCCGTGCGCTCGAAGCTCATCCCCGCCGCGGTCGGCATCTTCCTCGCCGCGCTCTTCGCCTACGTGATCGCGACGGGCGTCAGCGGGTACTACTTCTTCTTCAACAAGGGCACCGTGAAGTTCCGGGACTTCGTGTGATGCGCGCCTCTTCATTCGCCGTCATCCTGCTCTCCGTCGTCGCGACGGTGGCGACGGCCTGGGTGTACGTGCGCGTCTTCGCCCCCGAGCGACGCGCGACGGCGGTGGCTCCCGTCACCGGCTTCGATCCGGAGCCGCTTCGACAGGCGCTCGAGCCCGCCCGCGTTGCAGCCGTTCAGCAGGAAATCCTCGCGCTCGGCCCGCGCTACACGGGGCAACCCGGCGCGACCCGTGCCGGAGCGCTGGTGCGCGGCGCCTTCGAGAGCGCGGGTCTCGAAGTGTTCGAGCAGCGGATCCGCACGACCGTGCCGCAGACGGCCGTGCGCACGATCCGTTTCGCAAGAGCGGCTGGAGCGGAGCCGGCGGAGCTCCCCGGTGTCGAAGTGTTCCCTCTGATGCCGAACCACCTGCAACCCGTGGTCACGCCGCCGGGCGGGCTCACCGGCAAGCTGGTTCTGCTCGACCGAAAAACGCTCGAGACCACGCCGTCACTCGACGGCGTGATCGGTGTGCTCGACGCGGGGCCCGGCGGGGTCGACCCCGCCTATGCATTCAGCTGGGTGCGCTACGCACGCCTCGGTGTGAAGGCGCTGATCGTCGCGCACCGTTCGGGCATCGGAGCCATTGATTGGAACGCGATCGGCCAGCGCCGGAGCGGCCTCGTCTCGAGCGTGCCGGTGAACTTCGTGCGGCTCGCGGCGAGCGAGCGCCTGTTCGAATACCTCGGCCAGGAGGTCACGCTCGACGTGCGGGTCGATTTTCACGAAGTCCCGAGCAGCACACTGGTCGGCGTGCTGCGCGCGCCGAAGGCCGCCGATGAAGCGCTGATCCTCGCCGCACCTTACGACGCGCCCGCCGTTCTCGCCGACAGCGCCCCCGGTGCGCTCCCCGCGATCCAAACCGCGTCGCTCCTGCAGCTCGCGCGGGGCCTCGCCGCGAACCGGAGCACGCTCAAGCGCGACGTGATCTTCGTGTCGGGCGGTTCGAGCGTGATGGGCGACGACTGGCTCAATCAGATCATCCGCGTTCTCCGCTTCAACACTTTCGGCCAGCGCACGAACCGCCTGACCGACGCGTTCCGAACCACGAAGGACGAGCCCGAAAGCGGAGCGAGCCTGCGCGCCACCCTCGCCGATCGCCTGGGCCCGCTCGACGCTCGAGCGCGGGACGAACGGGAGCACGCCGCATGGACGGCGCGAAGTCTCGCTGCGTTCCGCGACCCCGGCTTTCTCGCGAACGTCGCAGCCACACGGGCCGGGCTCGACGCCTTCGACGAAGCGACCCGCCGCTTTTTCCTCGGAGAGTTCGGCTACGTCCTCGACACCGTCGTCTTCGAGCGGAAGGAGCCTTCACTCGCCGCCATGCTCGTCTTCGAGCGCACGCCGAAGCGAGACACCCGGTCCCCCGAATTCGCAGCGTATCGCCGGGCTCGGCGTTCGCTCGAGCGGGCGCGGACCGTCGCCGGAGCGCCCCCGCTCGCACTGATCGAGAAGGACCCTGCGTTCGTCCGCGAGGTCGACCTGCGCCGCCGCATGACGGACCGACTGGAAGCGCTCGCCGCATGGCACCGCGATCGCCTTCAGGAGCTCGCAAGCGACCGTCGCGTCGCCGAGCTCCTGTCTCGGTACCGCGTGTTCGACGTGCTGATGCCGAGCTTCGTCCCGGCGACGCGCGCGGGCGGGAACGAGATCCTCTCGCTCTATGCCCACAGCGTTCAGGGCACGCAGAGCCTCGAGCTCTTGCTCGAAGCGGGCGCGCGAGCCCGCGGCAAGACGGACCTTCGCATCGAACGCATGGCGCCGAACCAGATGGAGCTGGTCGAAAACAACTGCCAGCCGTGGCCGTTCGGATACTATTTCCTGCTCTATTCGATGGGCTACCAGGGGGTCGGGCTCGTCAATTTCCAGCGCCAGGACGCGTACCAGAAATGGGCGTCCCCGGTCACCGAACCGTTCATGCAGGATCTCGGCTCACTCGGCGGGTCGCTCGCGGCCACCGCCGAGATGGTGCTCCAGGTCGCTCACGGCAGCGGCACCTTGAACGCGACTCAGGGCTACCCCTGGCAGCACCGCACCTACGGCGGCCGCGTCCTCGTGTCCCACGTCGGTCACTCCTTCGTGCCGAACTACCCGCTCGCGCGCGCCGTGCTCGGTGCACGTTCGGTCGATACCGAAGAGCAATACAGCGAGCTCGGCTACTGGCGGCTGCCATTCTACATGGCCGATCCGTACGGCCGCTACGAGCTCGCGGACCAAGCGGCGGACTTTCCGGGCTGGTGGCGCACGTACAGCCGCGGCTACGCGTACACGCCGCTCGCGGTGGGCTACGGCGCCGACGGGCTCATCGCGTACGCGAAGGACGAGGGCGAGGAAGTCCAGGGTCTGTTCAAGTCCGTGGATGTCCCGATGGGCAACCAGAGCGCGGTCGAGAACACCACGATCGTGACGTTCCGCGCCGCGCCCGTCTCCGTCGTCGATCTGACGAACCCGCAGGATTTCAAGGACTACGCCGGCGCCCAGATGATCACGCGTGAGGGCCTCACGCCCTTTTCCTCGCAGCTCGAGTTCACCGGCCGCGGCTTTTTGACCACCTTCTTACCGCCTAACGAGCGGACGAAGGTACTCCTTCAGGCGGGCAAGGCCGGTAACGATCGCGCTCGCGAGACGCATGCCTTCCTGCTCGGCGTACGCGGCGACGAGAAAGCGGACGACTCGGCGACGGGGGGCGACGGCTACCTGGTCGCGGACCATCCGTTCCTCGGGCGCGTGCCGCTCGAGGCCGCGCGTTCGATGGCGTGGCTGAACGGTCAGCGTCTCGCGCTGCAGAACCGATATGGCATGGCCGACGCGCGCACCAATGCGTACCACCAGAAGACCGTCGCGCTGCTTACCCGCGCGGCTGCGCCCGGTCTTCCCGCCGTCGAATCGAATCAGCAGGCGCGCGACGCCGTGAGCTACGCGGGCCTCAATCACCCGGTGCTTCGCCGCTCCGTGCTCGAGGCCGTGATCGGCATTCTGTTCTACCTCGGCCTCCTGGTGCCGTTCGTGTTCTTCGCGGAAAAGCTGCTCTTTTGCTACACCGACGCGCGCCGTCAGCTCGCCGCGCAGGGCGTGATCTTCTTGGTCGTCTTCGGGCTCCTCCGCCTGCTCCACCCGGCGTTCGCGATGGTGCGCTCGTCGTTCATGATCCTGCTCGGCTTCGTGATCATCCTGGTCACGACGGGCATCACGGTGATGTTCGGCAGCAAGGCGCAGGAGAACCTGGCCGAGCTCCGCAAGCGCGAGGGCAAGGTCGCATCCGCCGAGGTCAATACGGTCGGCGTGCTCGTCTCGTCGTTCTTGGTCGGCCTCAATTCGATGCACCGGAGGCGCGTGCGCACGGGCCTCACCGCCGCGACGTTGACGCTCCTCACGTTCGTCATGATCTGCTTCACCTCGGCGCAGCAAAGCCTGGTGGACGAGACGCAAACGCTCGGCGGCGCCGACTACCAGGGCCTCCTGATCAAACACGACGACTTCGTGCCGCTGTCGGCCTCCGAGGTGTTCGCTCTCGAGAGCAAGTTCGGAAAGAACTATCCGGTCGCCGAACGCCGGTTTTTCGCCGGTGTGCAGGACTGGAAAGAGCGAAAGCGCGTCAACCCGTCGCTTTCGGTTTCGTTCACCGGTCCAGGCGGAACGCGCGAGGCCCCGTTCGGATCGATCCTCAAGCTCGAGCCGGAGGAGCCGCTCAGGAACCGGGTCGAGATGCTCACCCGCCGCGGCTGGTTCCTGCCGGAGCACGCGAGCGACGACGGCAAGCCGTGCCCGATCCTCTTGCCCGATCGTTTGGCCGAGCGTCTCGGCGTCACGGTCGAAGCCGTCGACGCCGGGGAGCCCGAGCTCACGGTGAACGGCAAGCCGTTCCGAGTCTGGGGGATCTTCCGCTCGACCTCGCTCGAGGCGCTCCGCGATCTCGACGGGCGCGACCTCTTGCCGTTCGACATCGAGCGCGTCGCCTCGGCGTCGGAATCGATCGTCGGTAACGTGACCATCACCACGGCGCGCGCCGACGATCCGCGCATCCCGGCCGAGCGCATTGTGATCACGCCCGTGCGCGATCTCGGCTTCTTCATCGCCAATTCCAAGGAGCTCACCGGCAGCGTCGCCGTGAACCTGGGCAAGGCGAGCCACAAGCAGGCCCGCGACGAGATCGACCAGCACCTGGAAAAAACCGCGGAGCCCGCCTACTACGGCCTCGACGGCGTGGCGTACCGCGGCCTCCGCGCTCGTTCGCTGACGCTGGCCGGCCTGTTCGATCTTCTCGTCCCGCTGCTGCTCGCTGCGCTCACCGTGCTCAACACGATGAAGGGCTCGGTCTACGAGCGACGCGGCGAAATCCGCGTGTACAACGCCGTCGGCATCGCGCCCCGCTACATCGTGATGATGTTCCTCGCGGAAGCGATGGTGTACGTCGTCGTCGGAGCGGTGCTCGGCTACCTCTTGAGTCAGGGCGTGGGCCGCGTGCTCACGGCGCTCGACCTCACCGGCGGCCTGCCGATGACGTTCACGTCCCTCGCGACCATCTACGCGACGCTCGCGATCGCGGCGGCCGTGCTGCTGTCGACCTGGTTTCCGGCCCGCGACGCGCTCGAGATCGCCGCACCCGCCGAGGAAAGCGGCTGGCGGCTGCCGGAGCCGGACGGCGACCTCATCAGTCTCGATCTGCCGTTCACCTTTCGTGCGCGCGGCCGCCTGGCGGTGCTCGCTTTCTTCGAGCGCTGGTTCTCGGCCCACGGCGAAGGCAGCGCCGGGCCGTTCCTGGCCGGACCAACCGACGTGCGGGTGAGTGAAACTCGCGATGAACGAGGGCTCGTGCCGGAGCTGTCGCTCACCGTGTGGCTCAAGCCGTTCGACCTGGCGGTGTCGCAAACGGTGACGCTCTTCGTACCGTTCGACGAGGCGACCGGCGAGTACAAGTCGAAGCTCAGGCTCGACCGCCTGTCGGGCACACGGGAAGCCTGGCTCCGGCTGAACAAGGCGTTCGTCACCGAGCTGCGCCGCCACTTCCTGCACTGGCGCGCCGTGACCGAGCCGGACGAGATCGAGATGCTCGCTGAAGCGCGCGCCCTGCTCGAGGCGCGGCATCCGGAGTTTTCGCCCACCGCGAAGGGAGCCCCGGCATGAGCGCCCTCGCGCCCGCCCCCGCCGAGAGCGCCGGCTCCGAGCCGCGCGAGTTCAAGGACGGCTTCGGCTGGACCACGATCGCCGGTGTCCTGTTCTGCGGGCTCGTGATGATGCCGGGCGGCATCTACCTCGGGCTGATGACCGGCGCGAACGTGGGCAGCGCCGCCTCGTGGGTGACGCTGATCCTGTTCATGGAGATCGCCCGGCGCGCCCTGCGCCCGCTGCCGAAGCAGAACCTGGTCGTCCTCCTGCACGCGGCGACCGTGATGATGACAGGGAACCTCTTGTTCCCGGGCGGCCCCTTCGGCCAGCTCGTCTTTCGGGCGTACCTCGTGACGAGCGACATCGTGCGCGACTCCGGCATGTCGCAGGCGTTCCCGACCTGGTTCGTTCCCCCGCCGGACAGCCCCGCCATCCTCGAGCGGAACCTCCTTCACGCCGACTGGCTGATGCCCATCGCCGTCCTCTCGTTCGTTTCGATCGTGATGGTGATCCAGCGCTACACGCTCGGTTACGTCTTCTTCCGCATCACGTCGGACGTCGAAAAGCTTCCGTTTCCATTGGCACCGGTCGCGGCTCAGGGCGCGACCGCACTCTCGGAAGCCGATGAGCCCGCCGGGGCACCGGCCGCGCTCCTCGCCGGCGGCGCAAAGCCCGAGCCGAAGAAGAAGAGCGAGCGCTGGCGCATTTTCACGCTCGGGACCACCGCGGGCCTGCTCTTTGGCGGCGTCCTCGTCGGCATCCCGGCGCTGAGCGGCTTGTTCCTGGCCGAACCCATCTACCCGATCCCCCAGCCCTTCCTCGACACGACGACCTGGACGGAAGGCCTCATCCCCTCGACGCCGACCGGCGTCACGGTCGACCTCGCAGTGCTCTTGATGGGCGTCGTCCTCCCGCTGTGGACGGTCCTCGGCACCTTCATCGCCATGGTGGCGACGGCCATCGCCAACCCGGTGTTGCACCAGCAGGGCGTGCTTCACAGCTGGCAGCCCGGGATGGACTCGGTGAACACCGTCATCTCCAACAACATCGACTTCTGGATGAGTTTCACGATCGGCTCCGGCCTCGGCATCGCCGCGGTGAGCCTTTTCTCGACGTTGCGCGAGTTCCGGCGCCTCTCGCGCGAGCGTGCGAAGACGAGCGGCCCGCAGCGAAAACTGTTCGAGCCTCCCACGCCCGGGCGCGGCGATTACCCGATCTGGATCGCCCTCGCCGTTTACCTCGCCATCGCCGTCGCCGTCGTCGCCGTGTGCCTCACCCTGTTGCCACGGACGCCCGGCACGGTGATTTTCTTCCTCTTTTTCGCCTTCTTCTATCAGCCGTTCGTCGCCTATGTGAACGCGCGCCTGCTCGGTGTGTCGGGCCAGACGGTGGAGATGCCCTTCGTGCGCGAGAGTGCGATCCTCGTCTCCGGCGTGAAGGGGATCGACATCTGGCTCGCTCCGCTGCCGATCGACACCAACAGCTGGCAGGCGCAGGCCTACCGCGTGAACGAGCTCACCGGCGTCCGTTTTTGGTCCCTGATCAAGACAGAGCTCGTGGTCGTCCCGGTTCTGTTTCTGCTGTCGTTCGTGTTCTGGGCGTTCATCTGGCGGGCGGACGGCGTGCCCTCGGTCGCGTTCCCGTGGGCCGAGGCGAACTGGGAGCTCTACGCGAAAAACCAAGCGCTCCTCTACAGCGCCACCTTCGTCCCGCCGGGTGAGGTAGGCACCGCCGGCGAGAGCGAGTTCATGCGTGCGATCCATCCGTCGTTGATCGGCGGAGGCTTCGTCGGCTCGGTGGCGCTGTTTTTCGCCACGTCTCTGGTGGGCGTGCCGGCAGCCTTCTACTTCGGCATCTTTCGCGGCCTCGGCCAGCTGCCGCACACGATGGTCCTCGAGCTCGCCGGGGCGCTGCTCGCCCGGTACGTTCTCGTGCGGCGTTTCGGCAAGGCCCGCGTCGAGAGCGCCGCACCCGTGATCTTCGCGGGTTACCTGACAGGCGTCGGGCTCGTCGGCATGGCGACGATCGCACTCCGTTTGATCAAGGGGGCCGTCTCGGCGGCACCGTTCTAACCATGACCCTGAACCCACGATGACCGACCCGACCCAGAGCGCCATTCCAGCGCAGCCGAAGCTCCCGCTCGGTGTGGCGGTCGCGATCGTGCGCCAGGGCATTCGGATCCGGCTCGGTCGCTCGCTCGTCACGCTGCTCGGCGTGACGCTGGGCATCGCGTTCCTGATGACCACCCTGACGGCGCAGGTGCTCCGGCGCGGCGTCGCCGACGAGGAGGCCCTCCGCGAGACCGCGAACCGCCGCTACGCCGTGCTGCTGTCCGAAACGGGTCCGCTGCTCGGGAAAAGCCTGTCCCTCGCCGCCTCGGGCACGCTCGACGACGGCGAGCGGCGGCTGCTCGCGCGCCTCGCCGCCGAGGGCGTTCGCGAGCTGCGGCTCCGTCCGGGCACGACGCTCCCGGAGGGCGTCGCCGCGCCGAAGACGGTTCGAAAGACGCTCGACGACTGGACGCGGGGCAGCACCGCCGTGCTCGTTCTCGGCGACGCACCGATGCCGGCCGCGGCAGAGGTCCTCGGCGGCGCGTCGAGGCAAGTCGTGGCCCTGAGTCGCGCGGTGACGACCGCTCCCGCCGACGGTCTGACGGTCGTCGGCCTGAATCGCCCCCCAAGCGCCGAGGAGCGCGCCACCGCTCGCCGCGAGGCCGAGCGTGAGCGGTTCCGCACCGCGTGGATCGTCGCCGTCTCGCTGCTCGTCACCGTGATCGGCATCGCGAATTCGATGCTGATGAGCGTCACCGAACGCTTCCGCGACATCGGCACGATGCGCTGCCTCGGCGCCCTCTCCGGCTTCGTCCGCACGCTGTTCCTCGTGGAGGCGGCGTTCATGGGCGTCACCGGCGGCGTGCTCGGCGCAATCGGCGGCATGCTGTTCGCGCTCGGCACGTACCTCTTGCCATACGGCGGCACGCTGCTCGCTACCGCGGTCGCCGACGGTGCCGGCGCCCTCGTCCTGATGCTCTTCGGCTCGGTCGTGGCGGGGGTCGTCCTTTCGCTGCTCGCCGCGCTCTACCCTGCCGCCGCCGCCGCGCGCATGGTGCCGGCCGACGCCCTCCGGAGCACCGTATGACCGCGGACCAAGCGCTCTTTCGCGAGCTCGTCGAGCCGACCGCGGACGGCGCGCGAGAGCGCGTGATCCATGCCGTGGACGTGCACAAGGTCTACCGCACCGGCAACCAGGAGACGCACGCGCTCCGCGGCGCGACGCTCGAGATCTTTCGCGGCGAGTACCTGTCGATCATGGGGCCGTCGGGCTCCGGCAAGAGCACGCTCTTCAACATGATCGGCGCGCTGTCCAAGCCCTCCTCCGGCAAGGTCTACATCGACCAGGTCGACATCGCCGAGCTCGATCCGAACGAGCTCGCCTGGCTCCGCTGCCGCAAGGTTGGCTACGTGTTTCAGACGTACGACCTGATCCAGGTCATGACCTGCCTCGAGAACGTGACACTGCCGATGGCCTTCGCCGGCATCGAGCCCGAGCCGGCGCGCGAGAAAGGCATCGAAATCCTGACCCTTCTCGGCCTCGGCGAGCGGCTCCTCCACAAACCCGCCGAGCTTTCCGGCGGTCAGCAGCAGCGCGTCGCCATCGCGCGCGCCCTCGCCAACAGCCCCGAGGTGCTGCTCGCCGACGAGCCCACCGCGAACCTCGATCAGCGCACCGGCCAGGAGATGATCGATCTCTTCCACGAGCTCAAGCGTCGCCTCGGCGTCACCATCGTCGCCGCCACGCACGATCTGAAGATGCTCATGCGCTCGGATCGCATCCTGTGGATCGAGGACGGGCGCATCGTGCGCGACGCTCGGCCGTCGGACGTCGACTTCTCCGCCGCGGAGTTCCATTGACCACGCGCCCAAACGCATCGCCCACTCGCGACCCGCTCTCGGCGGTGCCGGTCGTTCCGGACGGCGTCCGTACCACGCCTGTCGGTGACGGACTCTTGCTCGAGCGGCGCCTCAGGCCGTCCGGACCCGTCCGCACGTTCGTCGAGCGCACCTTCGGTCTCCGCCGCGAGCGCCGCTTCGAGCTCGATCGCATCGGGGCCGACTTTTACGCGGCGATCGACGGCACCCGGACGCTCGGCGACATCGAAGCCGAGCTCCGCGAGCGGCACGCACTCAGCGCCGAAGACGGGCAAAAAGCCGTCACGGAATTCACCAAAGCGCTGCTCGAGCGCGAGCTCGTCCTCCTGAGGCTCGATGGCTGAGGAACCCATCATCACGGTCGAGGACGTGACCAAGCGCTACCGCCTCGGTCGCGAGGAGGTGTGGGCGCTCCGCGGCGTCTCCCTGTCGATCCGTCGCGGTGAGTTCCTTTCGATCATGGGTCCGTCGGGCTCGGGCAAGAGCACGCTGTTCAATCAGATCGGCGCCCTCGATCGTCCAACGGCCGGCCGGGTCTTCTTCGACGGCCACTCGGTGCTGGATCTCGACGAAGCGCAGCAGGCTTGGTTTCGGTGCAACAAGATCGGCTACGTGTTCCAGACGTTCAACCTGATCCCGGTGATGACCGCGCTCGAGAACGTGGCGCTTCCCCTCATTTTCGGCGGCAAGGGCGAGACCCAGGCGCGAGCGCGCGCCAAGGAGATCCTCGGTCGGGTCGGGCTCGACCACCGCCTGCACCACAAGCCGTTCGAGCTTTCCGGCGGGCAGCAGCAGCGGGTGGCGATCGCCCGCGCCCTCGTCAACGAGCCCGAGGTCGTGCTCGCCGACGAACCCACCGGCAACCTCGACACCAAGACCGGCACCGAAATCGTCGCTCTTCTCCGCGGTTTGAACCGGGAAGCGCGCGTCACCGTCGTGTGCTCGACCCACGACCCGAAGATGCTGGAAAGCTCCGAGCGGGTGATCTGGATCCGGGACGGCAAGGTCGAGAAAATCACCGAGCAAGCAACAGCCAGGGGTGACGGCGAAGCCGAGAAGAGCTAGATCCGCGCCTGACTTGCCGACAGGGCGCGCGTCGGTTATCGTGTGCTTCGTGAGCTCGGCAAGCCGCTTTTATTGGTTTGGCTACTGGCCCGCGGGAACGCGGCGCCCAGGGTCGAGCCCCGGCTAGAAGACGAAAAGCCGAACTTCGAAACCCCTGGTCGCCGCGAGCGCCCGGGGGTTTTTCGCATTTAGGACCCGCCATGTTGCAAACCACGAACCTTCGCATCCTCGACACCACCTTGCTTCCGAGCCCCGAATCCATGACGTCCGAGATCCCGCTGACCACCCGGGCAGCGGAAACGGTCGTTCGCGCGCGAAGAGAGATCGAAAGCACCATCTCCGGGACGAGCCCGCGACCGATGGTCATCGTCGGCCCGTGCTCGATCCACGACCCGGCGGCGGCGCTCGACTACGCCTCGCGCCTGCTCCGGCTGCGAGAAAAGGTCGCCGATTCGCTGGTGATCGTCATGCGCGTTTACTTCGAGAAGCCGCGGACCACCGTCGGCTGGAAGGGCCTGATCAACGACCCGCACCTCGACGGCACCTTCGACATCCCGACCGGCATCCGCCGCGCGCGCACCTTGATGCGCGAGGTCGCGGAGATGGGCTTGCCGGCGGCCACCGAGCTCCTCGATCCGATCATGCCCCAGTACATCGGCGACCTCGTGTCGTGGACCGCGATCGGGGCGCGAACGACGGAGAGCCAGACGCACCGCGAGATGGCGAGCGGCCTTTCGATGCCGGTCGGCTTCAAGAACGGCACCGACGGCTCGCTCGGCGTGGCCGTGAACGCGATGCTGGCCGCCTCGCAGCCGCACAGTTTTCTCGGCATCGACGTGCTCGGCCGGGTCAGCGTGGTGCGAACGGCGGGGAACGCGACGACGCACCTCGTGCTCCGCGGCGGAACGAGCGGCCCGAACTACGACGCCGCGGCGGTCGCTCGCGCGGTGGAAGGCCTCGAGAAGGCACGCGTGAATCCGCGCGTCCTGGTCGACGCGAGCCACGGTAACAGTCAAAAGAGCCACGAGCGCCAGGTCGATGTCCTCCGCGACGTCGGCTCGCAGCTCCGCGCGGGCTCGGCAAATCTGCTCGGCGTGATGGTGGAAAGTAACCTCGTCGGCGGACGGCAGGACCTCAAGCCGGGCGCGCCGCTCACCTACGGGCAGAGCATCACCGACGCGTGCATCGATTTTTCGACGACGGAACGCGAGATCTTCGCGCTCGCCGAGCACGCCGCCGCCCGCGTGGCACCGGTCGCCGCAGCAGTGTAAAACTAGGTCGATGGATCGCGGAGCGCTCGCACGGCTCGGAGCCACCGCAGCGCTTCTGATCGGTAGCGCTTGCACGGGCGAGTCCCCACCCGCGGACGGCGCGGCGGGCCGCGGCGCGAGCGCAGGGATCGGCGGATCAGGCGGTAGCGCGGGCACGGTGAGCTCGGGCGGCACCTCGGGGCTCGGGGGCGCTGCCGCGAGCGGCGGCATGGCCGGCAGTGTGTCGAGCGGCGGCGCGACCGGCGGCGCGACCACGGGCGGGAGCGGCGGCGCGAGCGCGGGGACTGCCGGCATCGGCGGCGCGGGGACTGGCGGCGTCGCCGGCGCGAGCGGTGCGGGAATGGCGGGCGCCAGCGCGGCTGCTGGCGGCATGGCCGGTGGTGGAGCGGCGGGTGACGCCGGCAGCGCGGGAGCAACGCCCGGCGTGACGATCCCACGCGGCGGGCGCTGTGCGGCACCGACGGCAGCCCGGGTCGCCGACGCCGAAGCCGCCTTCGCCAAGTGGAAGACGGACCTGCTCACGTCCGACGGCGCGAACGGCGCGCTCCGCGTCAGGCGCCCCAATTCGTCCGGCGCGCAGGTGAACTCCACCGTTTCCGAAGGCATCGCCTACGGGATGCTGATCGCGGTGTACATGGACGATCAGGCGACGTTCGACGGGCTCTGGAAGTACGCGCTCCAGTGGCTCGACGAAAACGGCTTGATGCACTGGTACATCAACGCCGAGGGCACGATGCCGCTCGGCACCGGCGCCGCCTCCGACGGCGACGAAGACATGGCCTTCGCCCACCTGATGGCGCACGAGCGCTGGGGCGGCGGCGGGTCGCTCGCGGAGTCGTACCAAACCTACGCCACGCGTCTGATCGGGCTCATCTGGGACCACGAGATCGACCACGGTCGTGGCGACATCCTCACGCCCGGCGACGGCTTCGCCGACGGCTCCGTCATCAACATCTCCTACTTCGCGCCCGCGTTCTTCCGCGCCTTCGGCCGCGCCTCGGGCGACGAAGCGGGCTGGGGGCGCTCGGTCGACGCGAGCTATGACGCGATCGAAGCTGCCCTGAATCCGACCAACCAGAACGAGGACAACGGTCTCGTCCCCGCCTGGTCGACCCCGGCGGGCGTCCCGACGGTGCCACCCGGCACGAGCCACCCGATCCACCACCAGCTCGATTCCTGCCGCACCCCCTTCCGCCTCGCCCAGGACTACTGCTGGTACGGCGAGCCCCGCGCCCTCGCGTACCTCGACAAGATCAACTCCTTCCACAGCTCCGTCGGCGCCCTCAACATCCTCGACGGCTACGACCTCAACGGCACCCCCCACCCGCAGTTCGCCTCCGTCGGCATGCAGTCGGCAGCGTTCGTCGGCCCCGCAGCAGTCGGCGCGATGGCGAATCCGCTCTACGCGACGCTGCGCGACGAGGGCTACACCGCGGTCGCCGGGCTCAATTTGTTCGCGGGTAGCCAGTACTACAACGAGTCTTGGACGGTGCTCTCGTTGATCATGATGGCGGGGATGATGGACGATTTTTCGCTGGCGCCGTAGGCGAGGCTTCTGCACGGCAGGATCTGGGGGTCCTAGGGGCGCCGGTTGATGGCGGGTTCATGGTCCGCAAGGTATTTTCTGACCGCTGGGGTTAGCTCCAGCGAGACGCGAACGAGCCCGAACTGCCGCACCGCATCCAAGAGCTTCCTGACGCCAGTGAGCGCGTCATGGAACACAAAGAGTGGTTGATCGCGAAGCTCGAGCGGGTGCACGACCCGGCTTCCCGGATCCGTTCGATTGAAAAGCACCAAACTCGTTTCCGAGACTCCGAGCGAATCGAGCACGCTCTTCGCTTCGGGTGCGGACATATCGTATTCGCGCCACGACCCATCCCAATGCACGACCACGAGGAAGTAGTCGGGGGCGGGGCCTTGTTCGGTGGTGTACTCACCAAGTACCGCTATTTCCTTCGTCAGTTCGTCCTGCATCGCACTGCCTGACACCCGCAAGGGAGCAGCCCCGTCCACCTCAGCCTGAGAAGGAACCTAGAAGTTCGTGCTTGAACGCGTCAAACCCATGCGCCCGAAGCGGCATCGCCGTTGCGAGCTTGGCGAAATCGGAAAGGTTACGCGTCACGAGCAGCGCTCCCTCGCGTACGACAATTGCTGCGATTAGCGCATCGAGCAGCGATGACTTGGAGCCGGACACCGGGCGACCACGCTCGCGGAGCCGCGAGAGGGCAAGCCCCGCACGCTCGAAATCGTCACGGCTCGGGCACAAGAGCCTCCCCGCGCGCTCGTACGGACCGAGCAACCGCGCGACGACCCGTCGCTCGAGCTTCGAGCGGCACCCGGCCCTGAGCTCCGCAGCCGTGACCGCGTCGCATGACAGAACGAACCGCCCCCTGATCTCGCCAATGAGGTCTGCCAAAGCCGCGTGACGGAGATGCTCGACCCACACCGACGTGTCGAACAGGAGCCTCACTTCAACGGCTCGAACTTGGGAGCGCGTCCACCGGTCGAGCGGATGGCGCGTTCGACCTCATCCATGAAGGCAACGCCCTCCAGACTGCGGACGATCGCTTCCGTCTCGGTGCGAGCCTTGAGGATGCGCTTGGCTCGCTCGAGTAGAACTGGCGGCAGATTGTACGTCTTCCTGACTGTCGCGCGCCGTTGTCCCATACATACATTCTGGGAAAACGTATGTACGGTGTCAAGCTGCTAGCGACCCGCCTCGTCAGTTGAGCGGGACCCCCGCTGAGCCGAGCGCTTCGTTTCGGCGGGATCGGACATGCTACATAGCCGAGGCAGGAACCGTCCCGTGAAGTTCACCCTCGCCAAGGTTGCCTTTAGGAACAGCGAGATCGAGGGCCGCGGAGTCTTCGCGCTCAAACGTTTCGACCCAGGTGACGTCGTCGTCGCCTACGCGCCGAAGCAGCGGCGGGTCGATGTCTGGAGCCCCGAGGCCCAGGCGGCCGCGCAGACCAAGCTGACACTCCTCTCCGACGACAGAATGGTGATCATCCCCGATCAGAGCGTGCCGGGCGGGTGGCTGTGCAACCACTGCTGCCGGCCGAATGCGAGCATCCACTCGAGCGGGGAGGGGCGCATCCAGTGCTTGCGCACCATCGTGCCGGGTAAGGAGGTGACCATCTTTTATGGTTGGGTCACCCGAAACCAACCGGAGCGCGACCCGTGTCGCTGCGGTGCGGCCAGCTGCCGTGGCTACATCAACTTCGACATCAGCGACGAGGAAGCCCGTGAGGCGGAAGCCGACTCACCGGCAGGCGAGCGCTTTCGCAAAAAACTCGAGGACTACTGGGCGTTCCTCCGCGAAATCGACCAGGAGCAAGCGAAGGGGAACGTCCTCCACACGCTCGGGAAGATGCGGGAACAGCTGCTCTGAGCCCGCGCTATGCGCTCGGCAACAACTCGGCCGAATCCGCCGGCGGCTCCCTCGCCTGCAACCGCACCCCCGCCAAGAGAACGATCTGCGCGTACGCAGCCACCGACCAGACCCTCGACGCGAACTGATCGATGTGCGGATTGAGCACTTCACGGAGCATTCGCCCCCACCCCAGACCCTCGACCGCCACTATCGCCACGACCGTCCCCACGAGCGCGAGCCACCGTACCCGCAACCCCGCGAACTCGACGACCCGCGAGAGCAGCCAGGGGGCGAGCAAGAGCGAGATGCGGATTTCCTGCACACGACCGAGCACCAGGTGGGTGCCGACGAGCATCACGAGCGCAACCGGTAGCCACCGCGAGAGCGGCCCGGGACCACGGAGCCACGCCCAGCCGGCCCCGAGTACGAGCGCGAGCGATACGATCACGGCCGCGGGGCTCGAGAAATTCTCGTCGAGCTTCAGGGCGTCGTAGCTAGCGTGCCCGAGCGCGAGTCGGAGGCCGGCGTGGATCGAGAGGGCTGCGCCGAGCGGGGCCAGGCGGTGCTGCCAGGAACCCTTGTACCCGAGCGCGTGAACGAGTGGCAGTAACAGCAGGGTCTCGCGCGTCAAAGCCCCGAGCATCGATATCACGAGCACGCCACGCCACCGGCCCCGTAGAAACTCTGCGAGGCCGAAGAACAGAAGCGCATAGGCGAGAAAGTCCTCCTTGGTCTGCACCGGATACGCGAACGCGAGGTGGACGGGCGGCAACGCGAGCCAAGCGATCTGGGCACCGACCCGCTGTGGACCGCTTCCACCGATCGCCGACACGAGCCGATCGACCCCGAGCGCCGCGAGCACGACGGCCGCCGACTGAGCGACCAGCATCGCGAGCCAATAGGCGGTCGGTCGCGAGACCCCAACAGCGATGATGGTCGCAAGCGCATCGACCGATCCGTGAAAGAGAACGCGGTACCGGAAGGGCGCCTCGTCCCATGACCATGAGCCGACCGGCCAGCTCCACGAGGCGAGCTCCGCCGGGCCACCACCGAAGTACGCGGTGAGCGCTGCGGGCGACCGATAGAAGCTCCACGGCGCATCCAGCATCACGATCGACGCCACGAGCCAGCCAGCGACGATTGCCCAGCCGAGCCGCGGCATCGAGCTTCCCCGTTTCGGCGAGGTCACCTAGTTCAGACGAACCGCGGCTCCGACGACGCTCTGACCACGCCGCGCCGAGCGCGTCGTTTCGGCGTGGATCGGATCGGCACCGATCGTGCCGCCGAGGGCGGTCAGGTATTCCGGTGAGCTCACGCGTTCGAGCTCTTCCTTGGCGAGCACCAGGCGCTCCTCGATGCCGAGCCGAAGGGCTTCGTCGCGGTGGCCTGGACGAGCCAGGAACTCACCGAGGGCGCGCACGTGCCGCGTCCAGAGCTCGACGTCGCGCTCTTGCTTCACGCGCAATCGCTCGGCGTACCAGTCGATCTCGAGCAGGGCTTCTCGCGTGAAGAGCGCTCGCACGTCGGGGTGGTGCGCGTCCTTACCCTCGAAATGCCCGTGCGCCATGATGTGGAGCAACGCCTTGATGGGCGGGCAGGCGTCCTCGACGC
>Ga0315910_10000534_pt1 | contig 37762 bp, 28 predicted proteins | sample EdamamesoilMG_FD_204470 | JGI IMG/M metagenome (GOLD analysis project Ga0315910, IMG submission 204470) | Garden soil microbial communities collected in Santa Monica, California, United States - Edamame soil | ecosystem: Environmental > Terrestrial > Soil > Garden | place: USA: California...
GTAGCCGCTGTAAATTTTAACTGAATGGTGTACATACCCGTAACTTTGTGCGGAGCGTTTTCAATGAAGAATCCAAGATCATTATGATCCTTTGCATTGGCTTCAACCCAACCTTCGGCAACGCCTAAGCTAGACATGGTATGCAGTACGTTTTCTTCGAAGTACGTATGCCATCCATCGTTGATGCGATACCGATAACCATGACCGTCCATCATCTTGATTTCAGTTCCTTCAAAAATGGTTTCATCCTTGTTGGTTGATTTCAACGGAAGTTCAGTACCACCAGCCCACTCGAGCGGAGTTGCATCGCCAATGATGTTTGCTTTAATCGGGTGAACGATGAACAGACCCGTATTGGTGTTCACAAAGACATAGTAAAGACCTTCTTCGGCAATTTCGATTTCATCGCCTTTGGCTACCAAGCTACCGTGAACGACATCATCATTAACGGAGTAACCAAGATCTGCTCCGTTATCGACAGCCTGGTCATCGGAACCATACACTGTGCCTACTTCATCCACCACTTCAGCAAAACCGATTTCGCTATCGGCACCGATGTACATGTATTTTCCATACACACCATCCTCCGATGGATTGTTGGGAGCTTTTAATGGATCCAGCACGGCAAGTGTCATACGGGCAGCGGGTTCAGAAGGACCAGCCGCAATGGTGTTGGTTCCAAATACATAGAAGCCATCCAATTTGGGCAGCAGAATTTTTGGATCATCATCGCCATCATCGCAGGCGATAAAACATACTGATGCAACCACGAGCAGCATCAATTGGGTTAACAGTAACTTTTTCATAAGGATTGATTTTAAGTTGAGTTATTGATTGTGTTTAGAGTTGTTCGAGTAAATCGCGGGCCTGCTCCACTTCCAGCGAAGCCAGGCATTGGTAAACCTTCTGAAGTGATTCGGTTACTTCAGCGTTGTCTTTATATTCAACTTTCTTGAGGTAGTAGGTGTGAATGAGTTCGAGATCTGCTTTGGTGTAGGGCACTCCGGTAAACTCCTGGATAATTTCCAGCGGCTCAAATCCGCTTTCCAGTGTTGGCTCCATCACCGTGCCTTCCCCGAAATCATTCCACGTTACAAGCTGTACATATTTCGCTTTTCGCTGCACGGCCATCGCCAGGGTTTTGCGCAGGGTCTCACCGTTGTCGTAGTCAACATACCCGTAGCTGCTGCCTGCGCCACCCTCTTCATAGAAATCATGAAATCGCGGATAGGCAGACCCCATCAGGTTTTCCAAATGAAACTTGCTGTAAAAACTGGTGAGCTCGCTAAGCGATTCATTGAAATCCACCCAGGCAAATTCGCCATTACCATTGCTGCCCACATACCCGGTGTGATTCCATAAGGGCATGAAAACCGGCTTTGTATCCAGGCCACTGAAAATATCCGTCCACTGACTGGACACCCGAAAATGCCGCGGACCGAACGTCATTAGCAGTGGCGTCTTGTTGAACGTGATGTACGACTTGCGTTTGAAGTATTCCTCCTGCGCATACATCATGTCTGCCTGTGCGGCTTGAAGCGCAGTCTTGCTGGTTTGATCTTCAACACTCTTGGCCACATAGTCTTCGTACACAATGGCGAATTGCAATCCTACTTCATCCAGTTTATTGATGATGGCGTTGGAGCCTGTGAGGTTTACTTTATAATCGTATACATTGTGCGAACCATACCAATCCACCAGGATACCATCCACACCTGCATACTTCATCAACAACAGGTGATACTCAATTACATCCGGGTCTTTTGAATCGTACGGCCCGATGAGCGGATAGTAATGCGAAGCGATTTCATGTTTACCGTTTTCATCAATGATATCCGGATTCTTGTTCTTCATTTTCCAATGCGAGCCCCAATACCCCGACACCGGTTTGCTTTGAAACCATGGCATGTAGTGCATGTACACCTTCATGGCATTGGTCTTAGTAACCGGCTTTGGTCCTGACTCCCTTTCATCATCATCGGATGAGCACGAACCGATCACGAACAGGAAGACAAACAGTATTCCACTTACCAGGCCTCGCATGGTGTGTATGTTATCGTAATTGTGTGCCATGGCTAATACCCTGTGCTGGGTGTCATGCTTGTGTTGTTGTCTACCTCTTGCAGCGGAATGGGGTAGTAATAGTCTTTCGGCTGATACACAATCTCGCCTTGTGTTACACGCTTCTCGTTATACTGCAACACTTCTTCCTCTACAATTCCCCAGCGTACGATGTCGTACCAGCGATGACCTTCGGCAAACAATTCACGAAAACGTTCTTCACGAATGGAATCGCGCAGTTGTGTTCCCGCCACGGCATAATCCACCGAAGGTGTGGCTGTGTTTGGATTGAAACCATACGCTCTTCTGCGCACTTTATTCATGTACTCGGCAGCGGTTGCATCTTCACTCAGGTTATTCATCACCTCGGCATACATCAGGTACACATCGGCCATGCGCATCATCTGGTAATTGATGCCGCTGTTTCGGTTGGTGGCATACACGCAGTAATCATACGGAACGTACTTTCGGAAACTGTGCCCCGTGTAATTGAATTCGCTTACCCCGGCAGGTGTCATGTTACCATCGGCATCGGCTACCAGGTCGGTAGGATCGTACGTACAAATCTTCAGTCGTGGGTCACTGCCAAAGCGCGCAATGTTTACACCATGGGGTGTACAATTACTCCATCCGCGACCAGGCGGTGCCAACACCAGCGCAATGCCTGAGCCTAATCCATTCTCCCAAATATTTTGCTGCATGTCAATGGTGTAGTTGATTTCCCACAACGACTCTTCGCTGAACTCCGCTTTACCATGAAACAGGTCATCATACTGATTGAAAGGAACAAGTTGGTAAGCTGAATTGCCGAGTACTTCCTCGAAATAGTTTCGCGCTTCCGGGTACTTCTCCATGTAGAGATACACTTGCCCGAGAAACGCTTTCACCGCATAGCGGTTAACGCGGGCAATGTTGCTCTCATCCCACGTTTCCGGAAGACCGGCTTCCGCTTTTTTGAAATCAGCAAGGATCTGACGATACACCTCCCCCACCGTTGCGCGCGGTAGCATCATGTCCGCACGGGTAGACGCTACTTTCAAAATGAGCGGCACGGCTAACCGGTTACTATCGCTGGCATACGTTGCTTCACCCCACAACCGCACCATGTGAAAGTAAGCGAAGCCACGCAGGAAGTGCGCCTGCGCCACGATCTTATCAAGTTCGGCTTCTTCTGTTGGTGTTGGTGAATAATCAGCTTTAAACCGTGGTGCGCTCTCCACGATGTCGTTGGCGCGCGCTACAATGCGGTAGAATCCACGCCACGCGATGTACACATTGCCATCGGGCGAGGTTACTTCATTTCGGTTTTGTGCGTTCCAGTAGTCTGACTCATGTGGCAACGCCAGCAGGGTTTGCACGTAAAAGGTTTGCCCGAAGAGGTCGAGGTTCTTTACGGCATCATACGTTCCGTTCAGTGCCAGGTGGAAGTTGTCTACTTTAGAATAGAAGTTATCGGCACTCAATTCATTCGGGTTGGTGATATCCAGAAAATCACTGGAGCAACTGTACAGCAGGGAGGCACCAACCAGTATAGTCAGAAATATTTTTTTCATTTTCATAGTCATTGCGTTAGCGGTTAAAACTGTACTTCCAGTCCGGCCATGAAGGTGCGCACCTGTGGATACATGCCGTAGTCAACCCCGCGGCTTGTATTCGAACCGGCAATCTCCGGATCAAGGCCCGAGTACTTGGTAATGGTGAGCAGGTTGTTGGCATTCACGTACAGGCGCAAGCGTTGAATTTTCCATCGCTCGGTCTGCGCCTTCGGCATGGTAAATCCTACCTGGAGGTTTCGAAGCTTGAGGTACGATCCATCTTCAACAAAGTAAGATGACGGGCGACTGAAGTTTCCGTTGGGATCGCTGGCAATGTTACGCGGATGGCTGGTGTGATGATCGGGTGTCCATGCTTCAAAAATATCGGTAGTGGTATTGCTGTCGCCAAAGAAATTCCGGCTGTAGGCTTTATTCGCATTGAATACATCCACACCTTGCAATCCCTGAAGTTGAATGGACAGATCGAACATGCCCCTATACGTAGCAGACGCATTGATGGCGTAGGTCATCTTCGGCCACGGATTGCCAATGAACGTTCGATCATACTCTGCTGTAACTTCACCATCCGGCACACCATCGGGTCCGCTGATATCTTTATACATAAAGTCGCCCGGTGCCGTGCCTGCCTCCTGATACAATCCATCGTCAGCCCACGTGTTGATGGCATACACATCAGCGGCTGTGTTCAGCATTTGCTGTACTTCGTATCCATAGAAGCTGGAGATGGGCATGCCGGGTTGCGTGCGTGTCATCCCTCCGATTTGCCCGCCTCCATTTCCACCGGTTACGTAAGCATCGCCATTCAGGTCCAGCATTTCGTTCTTCATAAACGAAGTGTTTCCTCCGAGTGTGAGCGAGATTTTATCAAACGTTGTGGTGTAACCAAAGTCAATATCCACACCGGTGTTGCGCATGGTGCCGATGTTGATCTGCGGACTAACCGGATCAAAATTATGAGTGGCAATTCCAACCGAAGCGGGCACCGGCACTCCGTACAACAGATCGTTGGTATTCTTGATGTAAAAATCTACACTAAGGCTAACCTTGTTCTGAAATGCTTTTACATCCAACGCAACGTTGTTCATGTTCACTTCTTCCCAATGCACTTCCGCATTCGGATACCGGCTGATGTAAAAACCCGATACTTTATTCGAACCATCCTGATTAAAGGAGTAGGTAGAGAACTGCGAAGTATACGTCTTCAAATAAATCCAGCTTGGAATTGCATCCGAACCTAACTTGCCAACACTGGCACGAAGTTTCAGGTTGGTGATGTAGGGCACGTTGGCAAAGAATCGTTCTTGTGAAATTCTCCATCCCACCGAAACGGAGGGAAACACACCCCAAACATTGGAAGGTCCAAATTTAGCGGCCGATGCATCTCTGCGAACATTCGCTTCGATTAAGTACTTCTCCTGATAATTGTAATTGATTCTTCCGAACTGTGACTCCAACCGGTTAAGGTCTACATTAAACGGATCGGTACTGGTGTAAGGGCCCGTTCCTAGATTCATACTCCACGCTTCATCCACCGGAAAGTTTGTACGGCCAACATTAAAGTGTTTTGTTTCCCACTGAATGGCTTCATACCCGGCCATTACTTTGATGGCATGATCTCCGAACGTCCTTTCATAGGTGCCTACAAGGTTGCCGGTTATGGTTTCGTCATCGGCCGAACTATACGTTAGCGCTGCGATAGGATTGGCAAACGAACCGTAGTCGAACGCTTCATCAAATTTTTCACCGAGGTAAGCAAGTGTATTGTACCCGAACGTAGTCCTGATCTTCAACCCCGCTAACGGAGTGGCTTCGAAGTACACGTTGCCATCCAAGCGGTTATAGGTGCGCGTTTCATGCTGCTGATATTGCGTGGCCACCGGATTCGGTCCCTGAAAATAAACTGGTGCCATGCCCCACCCTCCATACGGATTGTTTTCATCATGAACCGGCATAATGGGAATGGAGCGAAACGGAATTCCACCCGAGTAATTTTCATTGTTGTTGCCGATGGGATTTTCGACAACTTTCGACAGGAGAATACTTTCACCGAGTTTTAACCACTTGGTAAGTTTATAATCCGAATTGATGCGGACACTGTAACGCTTGTAGCTGTTGTCAATAAGAATACCCTGCTCTTTGTCGTGGCCGAACGATAAGTAAAAATTGGATTTCTCATCCCCGCGCGAAACGGAAAGATCGTACGACTGAATAGTGCCGCTTCCGTTGTAAAACTCTTTTACCCAGTCGGTGTCGTATTCATAATTATCCCACGAAGGCTCTGGATTTTGCCCGGCATTCAGGCGACTTTCTTTTTTGTAGGTAACAAAGTCTTCGCTGTTCAGCAGGGTGGGAAGCTTTACCGGCTCGCGTTTTCCGAACGATGTTTTGAAGTTTACCTGAACGGCACCTTTACCACGCTTGGTGGTTACCAGAATTACTCCGTGTGCTGCACGCGATCCATAGATGGCTGCTGCCGTTGCATCTTTCAATATTTCAATCGATTCGATGTCTTCCGAATCAAAGTGATTTCCCGGACTCATCGGTATACCATCGATAATCCACAACGGTTGTGTTTCGCCAATAGAACCCGCACCCCGAATGTGGATAGTAGGCGCTGCACCCGGTGCACCACCGGTTCGGGTAACCGTAACACCGGCCACCATACCTTGCAACGCATGATCCAGGCGCATCTGCGATTTGTTCGACAGCTCTTTGGCATTCACCGAAGCTACTGCCCCGGTTACGTTCGAACGTTTCTGTTCGCCATACCCCACCACCACAATTTCATCAAGCGCCTTGATGTCTTCCGTCATGGAAATCGTAATCACGGTACGATCGCCCACCGTTACCTCTTCGGTAACGTAACCAATGGAGCTGAAAACAATAATGGCATTGCTGCTTACATTCAGTGAAAAATTTCCATCAGCATCGCTGACCGTACCCGAGGTGGTTCCCTTTTCGTAAATGCTTACACCGGGCAATCCTTCACTGCTGTTGGTAGCTGTAACGCGACCGGTTACTTGCCGCGTTTGCATCAGCGGCCGAGCCGATACTTCGTGCATACTAGTCATGACCAGCAACACGACCACTACATTGATCAACGATTTTGGTATTTGTATTCTCATAGGCTTTGGGTTTTTCCGTGTTGATTACTTTCCTGTTTCAAAAAACCGAATGGCTGCTCCGCCTCCAGCTGCGAGCGGTATCGTCAGCGTAGTGGTTGAGGTTACCGACTGTTGTGTGATTTCGATCGGCAAAGGGTTGGTGAGCATGTCGGCACCTTTTCCATCCTGGTAGATTTCGGCTGTGTAATTTTTTCCGGGCGAAAGGAAATCAAGTTTTACTTCGAGTGTTCGGGAGGTTTCGTTGGTGATGCTGCCCAAATACCAGTCGCTGCTGTTACGATCTTTTCGTACGGTGGTAACATACTTTCCGATTTGTGCTTCCAGAATTTTTGTAGTCTCCCAATCCACCGGTACATCTTCAATGAATTTGAAAGCCGGATTGCCTTCGTAGTTTGCAGGCAGATCAGCCGCCATGTGCATCGGACTGTAGATCACTACATACAGCGCGAGTTGCTTGGCCAGTGTAGTATGGACACGGAACGTTCCAGTGGTTTTGAACTGAATATCGAAGATGCCGGGCGTGTAATCCAACGGTCCGCCAAGGCAACGGGTAAACGGAAGAATAGTAGTATGCGCTGGCGGATTGCCCGTACTCCACGCTTCGTACTCGGTGCCGCGTGCGCCTTCGCGTGTCATCATGTTGGGATACGTTCTGCGAAGGCCTGTGTCTTTCACGGGTTCGTGCACATCGAGCATCACGCGATAGGCCGCAGCCTTTTCCATCACCTTGTGGTAGTGACGCACCATAAACTGACTTTGATGATACTCACCACTTGGCCGGGCATTAACATACCCTGTTTTCAGGCGGTGGATATCATACTTTTTAAAAAGCTCGAATGCATCATCGAGTTGTCGCTCATAGTTCGCAATGTTTCCACCGGTTTCATTATGGGCAATCAGCCCGATATTTTTAGATTTCGCGTAAGCACTTATCTCATCAAGGTTATAGTCCGGATACGCTTTGGTGAAACTGAAATTTCCGGTTACGGCCCAATCGGTTTCCCAGCCTTCATTCCATCCTTCAGCCAACACCGCTGAAAGTTTATGCCGACTGGCGAAATCAATTAACGCCTTCAGGTTTTCAGTAGTAGCCCCGTGAATCGGGCCACCTTCCCAGGTTTGCGTTTTAATGTGCATGCCCCACCAGATGCCGTTGTACTTGCCGGGTTTTATCCACGACACATCACCGAGTTTGTTGGGTTCGTTGAGATTGAGAATGAGATACGATGTAACCAGATCACCCGGCTTCTCTGCAATTTGAATTGTACGCCATGGTGTTTTCATCGGTGCAGAAGTCACCACACGATCGCCATTTGCCCACGGCACCAGGTCGCACTTCAACACCTTGTTGCCTTTGTTGTACAACGTCATGGCAGCGTAGTCCACCAGCGCGGCTTCGTGAATGCTCAAATACAAGTCCTCACTTTCCAGCGTAAGCGGTGTGTGTACTTTCTCAGTCAACTCGCTGAGCTTGTTGTGGCGAAAGAGATATTCCGAATCCATCTCAGCTCCATAGGCCGGAATCCACCACGCAGCAAAATCACGGGTAAGTGAAAATTCTGTAAGCTCATCCAGAATTATGAAGTCCTTTAGGTTGGGTTGCTCCGGAATGGTATACTGAAAACCAAGACCATCATTATACACCCGGAACTCCACCAATACTTTTCTTTTAAGCTTGGCTTGCTCTTGCAGTGTAACCACCAGGCTGTTGTAGTGATTACGGATATCTTTTACCTCGCCCCACGGTTGTGTCCACGTTTCATCGAACGATGATTGCTTGGTCTCCACTATTTTGAAATCCTTGTCGAGTGTGGGGTGTCCCCTCAACACAAAGCCAAGCCGTGAGTCGGCTATCAGCATTTGCTGCTTGCGTTGCACGCTGTACACCGGAATACCATCCTTTACCTGCACCCGAACGCTGATGGTCCGGTCAGGGGAGTAAACATCCACCGGCTTGTTTTTAACCCGGGCAGAAATCCCGGATAGGGTAAGAAAAAGGAGGGCAAGACTCAGTAAAAAAGACTTCATAGGTTCTGGTTGTTATGCTATGCAAACGATGTAATAGGCTTAGCTATCGATTGCGGAACAAAACAAGCCAGGGATCAAGTCTTGGTAAATTCTCCCACTAAAAAGGTGGAAATATTTTGGGGTGTTAGCGGATCAACACACTATTCGTCAACATCTTAGCAGGAAACCCGTGGGAAGAAAATATAAATGAAGTACAAAGGATTTTGAGGATCAGAGCGCCTGTATCTCCATTATTCTGGCTTCAAACTCATCGTTGGGCACAATGGATTTACCTTTAATGCGTGCTTTATAGTTGTAAATAGTATTGATGGAGTAGTCGAGAATCTTCGCAATTTTCTCGGTGTCGTGAATGCCCATGCGAATGAGCGCAAAGATCCGGAGCTCGGTATTGAGCAACTGACCTTCCTTCAGCACAATCCGGTCTTCTTCTTTAAAAAATGAATTGAATGTGGTAACGAAATCCGGAAAGAGTTTGAGGAATACTTTATCGAAGCTGAAGTAAAGTTCTTCGCGTTCCTTTTTCAGATTGATGTTGTTGACCACAAAGCGGATATCGTCAAGCTTCTTGGCCATCAACTTATTTTCAATGGCCTGCTTGAAGGCTTCAATCTTTACCAGGTACTCGGAATTGATGTTGAAATAAAACCCGATGTACTCCTCTTTAATTTTATTAGCTTCCAGCAAATGGTGATTAACCTGCTGCAATTGTTTATTCGCATTCTGCAGATTGGCATTCGCTTGCTTGATACTCTTGTCGGCCGCTTTCAGTTTTTGATACTGCCGGTAACTGATTACCGCAAAGACAACTATTAATAGTGTAAGCACGGTGATCAGAATAGCATAACCAAACAACAGCTTGCGCTGATGCTCCACGGTATTGAGCCTGTTCCCTTCAATGATTGGGAAAACTGCGGCTACCTGAATTTTACGATGACGCGCGCCATAAAAGTTAGCATCATCCATCGCCAGCTTAACATAGTCATACGCCCGCGCTACATCACCTTTCTTATATAAGAGTTCGGCAAGATTTAAAATGGCTAATGTCTCCTTGGTGGAAGAACGATTATCGGCCATCGAAGCCAGGGTGAGCATGGTAATGGCTTTATCAAAATTTCCAAACACCTGGTAGATGTACCCGAGTGTGCTGGCAGCAATGCCTACTTCAGGATCGGTTAATGTAAAATGTGCCAGCGCAAATTCAAGATCCGTTCGTGCTTCGTCCATTTTATTGAGGCGCATCCATTTCATCGCCCGAAGGGAATAATATTGATTGGATGTAGTATCGCAAAGAACCATAGCCGAATCCACATAGTGGTTTCCGAGCACGTTGTAACGCTCTGTAAAATATTGATCGCGGTTAAAGTCAACCAGGTCGTAATAGGTGCGCGCCACAATGGAGTAAAACTCAATTTTATCCTTACCGGAAATATTCTTTCGATTGACTGTCAGCAACGAATCCAGGGCCTCATTAAACATACCGGATGAAAGCAGAATGAATCCAAGCTTAACTTTGGCACGCGCTATTCTTTTAGGATCGTGCGAACGATAGGCTTCCTGCTGGAGCATTCGCCCATAGTGAAAGGCCGAATCGTAAATAAATGTTTTGTACTCATCGCAGATACGCGCCAGAACATCATACTTTCTGCTGGCAGGCAACGCTGACAGTGATGCTTTAAGGGTGTTGATTCGCGCTACTTTTTCCTGAACAAATTCTTGTCGATGGGCAATAACTTCATCCAGCTTTTGAAGCAGACTATCCTGATTCGGATCAGCCTGAACAGAAACAAAAGAAAGTAAGAGTCCAATAACAATCCACAAACGCATAGTTGTCTCACCTGTTTTTTACAAGTCCGGGCTTTAAAGTACGCCAATCCCATCAAATCAAAAAACGGCAGCTCTGCATAGGAGTAGACTAAATCTTCCCTGAAGCACCAAGGCGCTAAGAACTCTAAGTTGCACGAAGAATACCTTTGTGATTTCGGTGTGTGCTTCGTGTCTTCGTGGTTCAAAGTAGTTTAACCCAAATCTTTCCTGAACCACCAAGGCACTAAGAACTCGAAGTTGCACGAAGAGTACCTTTCGCCTATTTCTTCGGCATGTTCAGTTTTTCGATGGCAAATTTTTCGATGGCGGCCAGCACACCTTCCACATCGTGCGAACTGAGGGAGCCGCCAATAACGTGTGCTCCGGTATTCGGCATGGCTATGGCTTCTTTCATATCAGGGGCTGTACCCAGTTGTTCATGCATCTGCAATATGGCGCTTACCTTCACCTGATCATCTTGCTCGGCTTCGCTCTTATAATAGTAAAGCGTAAGGGAAGGCTGCTTCACTTTTTTGAATGTGGTCCTGGTCATGGTGGTCTCTTCAAATTCCTCCAGTTGGGTTAAGGCTTCCAGGCGATATTTACGATTCCAGTATTTGGCATGCTCACCTTCCAGCGGGCCGGTAATATTATAGTTACCACCCTTTACCGCGCGTGCGATCTGCAGCCCCCAAGGATCATTCAACAAAAAAGCCGCGCCATTGCGCAGTTCAATATTTGGCGACAGGTTGATTAACGCAAATACATCTTCAGGATAATCACCCGCGAGTTTAAGGGCTGCTGTTCCACCGGTAGACGTACTCAGCAAGATTACCTTGTTTCCTAATTGCTTGCCGATAGACAACGCCTGCTTGGCGCTTTCCCAAAACCTGTCGGCCGTGAAGTACAGTAATGTTTCGGTAGTATCAATGCCGTGATCAGAAAGTCGGGCGAGGTAAAGGTTGCAACCAAAGCCTTCAGCAAACTTCCGATGTGTGGGATCGCCTTCCATCTGACTGGCGGAAAAACCATGCAGGTATACTACCGCATACTCCGTCTTTTGTTTTGTACTATCCGCCCAGATGATGCGCGCCTCATTATCGGGTTTAAGCGTATGCTTCGCTTCGCTGCGAGCAATGTAGTTCTCTAACTCCGTTGCCTCAACAGGCACAATTGGAAGAACAGGATCGAACACTGGTTTGGCGGGTTCTGGGCCCAGAAAGTACACCCCCACCAACAGTATAAACGGAAACGAAATTCGAATAAGGCGTTTGGAAATCATAATCCGGTTTTTTACTCTATAAAGATAGAGTTTCCGTGCAGGAAAAAAATTCCGTACTGCGTTATGGAAAGTTTAAGATACAGGCATCATGTCTTCAACATGGGCGAAAAAAAATAATCTGGAACCAAAAATGGCATGTGGGTGGTTCTTACGTTGTGCGATCAGGGAGCCAGCTAACACTGGCTCCTTCTTTTTGGTGCAAACATTTAGCACAGATGAAAACCTGTTGCACAAGATTGTGCTCTACTTTTACACAACCAAAACAACATGCATCACCACGAAGATCATCACCACCATCACCATCACCATCACGCGGTAGATCTAACACAGGTAAACCGTATGCTGGTGATTGGCATTGTGCTGAACCTTGCTTTTGTAGTGGTTGAGTTTGCAGCCGGTTTCATTTCCAATTCACTCGCGCTGTTCTCCGATGCCGGTCATAATCTTAGCGATGTTGCCGGTCTTGCCCTGGCGTTGCTGGCATTTCGTCTTTTAAAAGTAAAGCCATCACAAAAATTTACGTACGGCTATCGAAAGGCTTCCATTCTCATTTCGCTTCTTAACGCGGTGATCTTGTTTACCGCGGTGGGCAGTATCGGCTTCGAATCCATTCAGCGCTTCCTTTCACCGGCACCGGTGAACAGCCATACGATAATCTGGGTAGCTGCGACAGGCATTGTGATCAATACGGTTTCTGCATTGTTGTTCTTTCGAAATAAAGAAAAAGATCTCAACATTAAAGGTGCGTACCTTCACCTGATGGTGGATGCACTGGTTTCGCTTGGGGTGGTCGTAGCCGGTGTGATCATTCAATACACGCAATGGTATTGGGTAGATCCGTTGATCAGCTGTATGGTGATGATGGTAATTCTCATCAGTACCTGGAATTTACTAACGCACAGTCTCCATCTTTCACTGGATGGCGTGCCCGTAGATATTAACCTGGACAAGCTCCGAAAGATTGCCTTGCAAATTCCGGGTGTCAATGAAATTCATCACATCCACGTGTGGGCGATCAGCACATCTGAAAATGCATTGACTGCGCACCTTGTACTTGATGATACCCTCTCGCAGGAGGAAGCTGCCCAGGCTAAACAAAAATTCAAACACGACCTGTTGCACCAGGGTATTCAGCACGTTACGCTGGAAACCGAAATACTTCGGTGCAAGGATGAAGACTGTTGAGTGGAAGCTGAACGTGGAAAGATGAGGCGAGTGTAAAACTAGAAGCCGAGCTTGAGTCCCTGTTTCATGGCCTTCTCGTATTTCTTTTTATCGAATCGATAAAGGTAGGGTGCCTTGTGTGCACCACCGGTTTTACGTTCTTTGGTTCGTTCGAGTATACCCAGGCTGAGTGCTTTCTTTTGAAAATTTCTACGGTCGAGTGGTTTGTCGAGAATTGTTTCGTAGAGCGATTGCAGTTCGGGCATGGTAAATTTCTCCGGCAACAAATTGTACCCCACCGGATAATCATTGAGGCTTAACCGCAAGGCTCCGAGGGCCTTCGTGATAATAGCATTATGATCGTAAATGAGTTTCGGAACTTTCTTGAGGTCAAACCACTTGCACTCTTCGCTTAGCCAGTCGGGCTGCGGGCTCACTTTTGAAAATTCTACCAGCGCATAGTAGCCTACGGTTACAAATCGCTCCATTAACCACTTGCCATACTTACCCTGAATTTTCAACCGATCTTTATTACGGTCGCGGTAAGGATCACCAAAGGCGTAGAACTGTTGAAGGAAAATATCATTCAGTCCGGTGCGGTCTTGTAGAATCCGGATGGCCGCATCATCCATGGCCTCTTCTTTTAAAATGAATCCTCCCGGCAAGCACCAGTTGTCGCCATCCTTCCACTTCATCAACAAGACCTTAAGTTGGCCGTCATGAAAGCCAAAGATAACGCAGTCGATAGAAAGACATGGCATATACAGTTGGGCGCCACGCAGCAGAAACTCTTTGAAGCTTGTCTTTTTTTTCATGAAACTCAAATATATCTAAAATGACCATCATTGTGTTTCGAGTACACACCTATACCCAAAGGTTTCAAGAAACACGTTGATGTGGGAGCCCCCCGACAGCGTTAGGGAGAAACGCCTGACCTTCTTTTTACTTGACTGTGCCGGAGGTTAGTAGCGACTGCCGTTTGATACTTCAATACAAAAAAAAGAAGCCTGCTGATTTATCATCGGCAGGCTTCTTTGTACCTCTCTACTTCTTGCTGATCAGAATAACATTATTGCCATTATGGCCATCGAAACCACACTGCTGGCAAAAACGATCAGCAAACCCATCAGGTGATAAAGGTTAACTCGTTTAATCATGGCTTCGACCCTCTTGTTGGTTTAATCTATCTCAAGATTGTTTTTTTTATTGAATTTTCAGCCATTTCAATCGATAAAGGTACAATTAACACCTATTTTTTGTCGTTTTCCCGGATTAAAGATCAATCGTTTGCAAGTTTTAACAAGTACCTAACGGATGTTCTACCCAAATTCGGTAGATTAATCCTACACTTAACCCCTCACCACCATGAAAAAATCAATGACACTCATGGCTGTTACCCTGGTACTTCTGACAGCCTGTACGATGAAGAAAAAGGTGGAGTCATCAACCTCCGTAAGCGAAGAACGAACAAAAGAAATTCTGCAACACCATTGGGACGCTTTTCAGGCAAACGATCTGGAGGCTACTATGGCCGATTACACAGAAGAGTCCATCCTGGTTACTCCGGATAAAACCTTTAAAGGGCTGGCCGCGATACGCGAAAATTTTGAGTTTGCATTTTCGGTATTGCCCAAGGATTCTACAACCATGAAGCTTACCAAATCCATAGTGGTGAACGACATCGGATACATACATTGGGAAGCGAAGACACCCAAACTGAATTTCAGCTTTGGCACGGATACGTTCATCATTCACGATGGGAAAATTATTCGGCAGACTTTTGCCGGTGTTATTACTCCACTGGATGTAAGCACTGATCAAAAGTAAAAAAAAGACCGGGCCATTACGACCCGGTCTTTTTTTATCGTTTACTAAAAAGTTACTTCCTCCATTTTCTTTTCTGATCAGAAGACTGGGAGCGCTTACCCCAGCCACCACCTCCACCAGAAGGTGCCGATGATTTACCCCGTTTGAAATCACGTGAAGAACCCCCGCGCGAAGGTGCTTTATTCTCCGTTACTTCCACCCGTACTTGTCTTCCTTTGTACTGAATGCCATGAAGACCTTTCAGGATATCGTCTGTTTTTTCTTTCTCTACTTCGAAAAATGAATACGCACCCTTCAGATCAATCTTACCAATATCGGCTTTGCCCAGGCCGGCATTGTCATCAATAAGTTCGAGTAACTTCGATACATCCAGGCCATCCATCTTACCCAGGTTGATAAAGAAACGGCTGCCTGTGCTGTAGCGCTCAGACGATCCGCCTTCTGAATAACCGCGGTCGCTGCTGTTCAGATCGGGTGCGTTGCGATAGTAATCCAAAAAGCGGTTGAATTCCATCGAAGCAAAACGCTTGATCAACTCCTGCTTCGTCAGGTCTTTCAACTCGGCTTCTACGGCCGGAAGAAATTCGGCAATCTCATCTTCATTTACTTTTACCACCTTCACTTTGTGCATCAGCGACAGCAGCTGTTTCTGGCAAACCTCCTGACCGGTTGGAATGGTCATCTTCTTAAACGGTGACTTCAGTGTTTTTTCAATCTGCTTCACCTTACCGAGTTCGCGCTTGTTGATCATGGCGATGGAAACACCTTTCTTACCGGCACGGGCGGTTCGTCCGCTGCGGTGGGTGTAGAATTCCATTTCATCGGGGATGTTCAAATGAATAACGTGCGTAATGTTATCCACATCGATACCCCGTGCGGCCACATCGGTGGCCACCAGTATCTGCAAGGTGCGGTCGCGGAACTTCATCATCACCCGATCGCGCTGTTGCTGCGTAAGATCACCGTGAAGGGCATCGGCATTGTAGCCATCCTTCATCAGCATCTCTGCCACGCGTTGTGTATCAATGCGGGTGCGGCAAAATATCAATCCAAAAATTTCGGGATTGTAATCCAGAATTCTTTTCAGCGCAGCATACTTGTCTTTCTCCTGCACCACCACAAACTGATGTTCGATGTTGGCATTACCGGTGTTCTGTTCGCCCACGGTAAGTTCAAACGGATCGCTCATGTAATTCTTCATGATGGCCCGTACTTCACGCGGCATGGTAGCCGAAAACAGCCAGGTCTTCTTTTCTTCGGGTGTGTAGGAAAGGATCTTATCCAGATCTTCCTTGAACCCCATGTTTAACATTTCATCGGCCTCATCCAGCACTACATATTTGATAGTACCAAGATTAATGGCTCTGCGATCGATCAGGTCGATCAAACGACCGGGCGTTGCCACGATGATCTGCGATCCTTTTTTGATTTTACGGATCTGCTCGCTGATGCTGGAGCCTCCGTACACCGCTACGATGTTAAAGCGCTTGAACTTCTCCGAAAAGTTTTCAAGGTCGTTGGCAATTTGCAATCCAAGCTCGCGGGTTGGCGCCAGCACCAAGGCTTGCGTATCGCGGCTTTCATCATCCACTAAGTCTAACAAGGGTAATCCGAAAGCAGCCGTTTTTCCGGTGCCAGTCTGGGCAAGACCTACAAAATCGCGATTACCCGTTAAGAGAGCCGGGATGGCTTTTTCCTGTATGGGCGTTGGTATTTCGAAGCCGATTTGTAGTACCGACTCAACCAGTCCCCTGGACAGGCCCAGGGATTCAAAAGATTTCATTATTTATTTATGTAAGCGGCAAAGGTACACCTATTAAACCGAATAATATTGATACCTCAAATTTTCAGTACTTAGCTTAACTTTATCGCGCAAGCACAAAACAAAACTTATCCTATGATTCAATACCGCACAATAAAAGCCCTACTCCTAATCATCGTTTGGGTGGCAGCATCCTCCGCCTTCGCCCAGCCGGGTGGTTTCAAGTGGTCGAAAGACGGAACAGCCTACTACCGCATAGAGCAGAATGAGATTGTTCAGTATTCGTTGCCGGCCAACGATAAAAAAGTATTGGTAAGCAAACAACAACTTACCCCTGCCGGACAAACCGCACCGCTACGCCTTAACTTCTATTCATTCTCTGATGATCAGAAAAAACTGCTCATCTACACCAACGCTGCCCGTGTATGGCGCATCAACACCAAGGGCGATTACTGGGTGTTGAACCTTGCCGATAACACCTTAAAAAAATTAGGTGCTACCCGGCCAACCGCAACGATGATGTTCGCCAAGTTCTCTCCTGACGGAACCAAAGTGGCCTACGTAAGCGAGTACAACATCTTTGTTGAAGACCTGGCCACACAAACCATCAAGCAACTTACTACCGATGGAACGCGCAAGTTCATCAACGGCACGTTCGACTGGGTGTATGAAGAAGAGTTCGCGTGCCGCGATGGTATTCGCTGGAGCCCCGATAGCAAGTCGATTGCCTACTGGCAACTCGATGCGGCTACCACCCGCGACTTTTTCATGATCAACAACACCGACTCTGTTTACTCAAAAGTAATTCCGGTGGAGTATCCTAAAGTAGGGCAAGAACCTTCTGCTTGTCGTGTAGGGGTGATTGACATTAACACGGCTAAAACAACCTGGATGAACATACCGGGCGACCCGCGTCAACACTACATTGTGCGCATGGAGTTTATTCCAGGCACCACTGAATTACTCATTCAACAACTGAACCGGAAGCAGCAGGAAAGCAAGATTATTCGTTGCCATGCCGCTACCGGAAGCACTACGGTAATCAACACCGAGACTGATGCCGCATGGGTTGATGTGAGCTCAGATGACAATAGTTATGCGCTCGATTTCAAACATACCTTCCGCTGGCTGGCCGGTGGAAAAGAATTTTTATGGACCAGCGAAAAAGACGGATGGAATCACGTGTATCGCATCAGCAGCGATGGCAAAAAAGAAACCCTGCTTACCCCTGGTAACTTCGATGTAATCTCCACCCGCAGCTTTGATGAAAAAACAGGATACCTCTACTACCTGGCCTCGCCTGCTAACGCTACACAAAAATACCTGTACCGAACGAAGCTTGATGGCAAAGGAAAACAGGAATTAATTACCCCTGCCGGTCTTGCCGGAACACACAACTACAACATTTCGCCTACTGGTAAATTTGCACAGCATACGTTTTCCAATGCCTACACCAAACCTTCGGGCGAACTGATCAGCCTGCCGCAGCACAAGGCGATAAACGAAAAAGAAAGCATCGCTGCCAAACTCTCCACCCTGCAGGAAGAAAAAACAACTGAGTTTTTCAAAATAAAAACAGAAGAAGGTATCGAGATGGATGGCTGGATGGTGAAACCGAAGAACTTCGATCCGGCTAAAAAATATCCGGTAGTATTCTATGTGTACACCGAGCCTGCCGGTGCCAATGTAAACGACAGCTATGGTTCGGGTAATAACTTCCTCTACACAGGCGACATGCGTGAAGACGGTTACATCTACATGTCGATTGACAATCGCGGTACACCCGTACCGAAAGGAAGAGAATGGCGAAAATCCATTTACCGTAAGATCGGAGTAGTGAACATTCGCGATCAGGCACTGGCCGCCAAAGAAATTCTGAAGTGGTCGTTTGTTGACCCCGAAAGAATTGCCGTGTGGGGCTGGAGTGGTGGCGGCTCGGCTACGCTCAACCTGATGTTTCAGTATCCTGAAATTTACAAGACCGGTATTTCTGTAGCGGCTGTAGGAAATCAGCTGACCTACGACAATATCTACCAGGAACGCTACATGGGCTTGCCGCAAGAAAACATGGATGACTTTGTAAAAGGCTCGCCCATTACCTACGCTAAAAACCTGAAAGGTAATTTACTGTACATCCACGGCACCGGTGACGACAACGTGCATTATCAAAATGCCGAGATGCTGGTGAATGAACTGATCAAACACAACAAGCAGTTTCAATTCATGGCATACCCCAACCGCTCGCACGGCATCAGCGAAGGCGAAGGTACTTTTGTGCATTTGGCTACCCTGTACACCGAGTACTTGAAAAAACATTGCCCTCCGGGAGGAAGATGAGTTGAACTACAAAGGGCGATGCTGATAGCATTGCCCTTTTTTTTTGATTCCAGTTTCTGTTCGCGAAATTGTAAGAATCCATAGATCACAACAATTCGACTCAACTTCCACGTCAGCAGGTATTGATAATTTCGAGAGGCAGGATCATCTACGAATATTACGGCCTCACCCATCTTCCAGCGCGCTAACGTATAAGCCGTGCCCCCTCCAGCGGAGAGGATTCAATAGGATATAGCCTGAAAAAGAGCGTGAGGTGAGGCTTACACGTGAGCCTGAAACAATCGCTGATCTTTTCCCGGACAACAATGTATTCTACTTCCATACCAGAACGACAGTAAAATCGTTACCTAAGCACCTGAACGATCAACCGGTGGAACAGAAAAATAGAAGTAAATTTGAACTACCATTACGCTGCTAAGATGACAAGACTCCTCTGCATTCTTTTTCTTACTGCACCGCTCCTCACCTGGGGTCAGCAGGAATTTTCTGAACACGATGCCTCCAACCCCGCCCTTATTCAAAGTCGCGTGGTGATCGATGCCGAAACGTACTTTTTCGAAAACGGATCGGTGTTCTATGCCCTTCGCCCCGGTTTCTACTACGGATTGAAAAACGACCGGCACCAGGTAGGACTTTCCATTCCCTACTTTCACAACGTGTTTAATGGCGACTACGGTGGCTTTGAAAATACATCCGGTATTGGCGATATCAAGATGACGTACATGTATGTGCCGGTGATCAACCAGAACATTCTTGGCCTTGAGCGTTTATCAACTTACCTGGAAGTGTCGGCCCCTACCGGAGAATACCAACTTGGTCGTGGCTCAGGTGTGTGGATGTATAAACCTGCAGTAATCTTTAGCGTGCGGGCTTCACCCGTAGTTTCGTTTTACCCCGAAGTGCGTTATCAATTCTCTGCGAACAGCGCCAACTCCGGGGGCGGCAGCGATGGCATTCCGGATTCGGAAGACCCCGATAAAGATGGAAAGGTTCAAAACCTCACCCTTGAACTTCCGGCTGTTGTTGAAGTAGAAGCCTGGCGCGGATGGATAGCCCTGCATGCACAATACATTCGTTCCTTCACCGAGCAAACTAACTTCTTTTACATGCGGTTCGATATCGGCAAGATGATGGGCCAGAAAGCCTCCGGGGCCTTGAACATTCAAAAATTTATTTCCGGCCAACCGCGACTAGACCTGGTGGTGCAGGCCCGGTTTCAGTTCTTCCTGAAGTGACCTTCCTTAACCTACAAGGCAGCGTACAGGGTGGTTAGCATGTGCCTGGCGTGTGCCTTCCATGAAGGGTCCTTTTTATAAACGCCCCATGGCCAACACCTTCCTTGCGGTATGAGCGATCCATAAACACAGTAGCCACACACCGTGGACCGGGAGTGGAGCATGAGTGGAGAACGTGTGGAGGAGCACCGATTGAATGATCAAGGATCAAGGAATGAATGGGCCGATGAATCATGTGACACAAGTTGTCACGAGTTGCCATTATCTTGGGGTAAAACAAGAGCGATATGGCAACAGTAGCAACGAATGTATTGATCAATGGCCTTAGCGGCAAGTTTGGCAGCACGTTACTTTTTAAAACCCTGCGCGGCAAAACCATTGTAAGCGCTGTACCGCGCAAGCCCGATAAGAAAAAAGAAAGCGAAGCCCAGCGCACTACCCGCAGTACGTTTCAGAAAGCTACACGGTGGGCACAGACGATACTGCTCGATGCCGAAAAGAAAGCGTACTATCAAGAACGTGCCCGTGCATTGAAGTTACCCAACGCGTACACAGCAGCCATTACCGACTACATGCGTAAGGCCAAGGTGATGAAGGTTAAAAACGGAACCAGCACAACCTATGTGATCGGCAAACCGGGCTTTGCGCTGAAGGAAGTACACGCGACAACGGATAAGCCCGCCAGTGTTACATCCGTAACGCGAAACAGGCACAACTGGCAGGTAACGGTTATGTGGGTTGAAGGTGACACACCACGTGTTACCCTACACATAACCGACCTGATAAGACGTGAATACCCAATAGACGACATTCCGATTTGAAATATATCCGATTACAAACGGCTACAAACGCCAAAACCAATAACTTTGGTAACAGATAACGGGGCTATAGGCCATTAATTGGCGTATAGCCAATTGTTGTAAGGCATGAGTTTTAAAAAAGTTGGGACAAATGAGACGAGTTATTTTAATAGCCCTAGTGGGACTAGTTAGCTGCAATAAAAAAGAAACCGCTGGAGAAGTTTATTACTCACCTACAGGACAATTTGCGATAGAAGTTCAAATCGGGGACAAGGAAGACTCAAAAAATAAATATGAAATATTTCTAAGGCTCCTGGACGAGGATGGAGACGAATTGGACATTACTAGGACCAAAGCTTCTGCGGTGATGAACTATGCAGTTTTTTGGCACAATGATAAAACTGTCGTCCTGTACAGTTCCGACATCGGTGTCTACGCTTGGCGGGTGACAACAGACGAAAAAATAATTCCATCGTCAGTTGACTATAAATTGGAGAAGAAAGCCACAGAGATATTTAACAAAAAAATGGGGAGATGAACTCACGCCTTACAACAAAAGCTATAAGTCATGGCGGCACGGTTGATATTTAATTTTTATATTTCGGTGTGCCGCCACGCCTTATAGCTAGACGTTGGCGGTCATGCCTTCGGATAGCCCAAAAAATCAAGAAAAATATCCAAAATAACGATTCCCAATACGGGAACTTTAGCTTACCTTTGGCCAAAGATTTAATACTTGAGAGTAATTGCTAAAAAGGTACTCCGAGAGTTTTGGACTAAACATTCGGACTGCGAACAACAACTTAAATCTTGGTATCGTGAAGCTGTAAAGAGTGAATGGAGAAATACTAACGAAATCAAAAAAGAGTATCCAACAGCAAGTATTCTTGGTGACAATCGAGTTGTCTTCAACATAAAGGGCAACAACTACAGGCTAATCGTTAAGATTAATTTTCACTACCAGATGATGTGGATACGATTTGTTGGAACTCACAAAGAATACGACAGGATTGACGCAAATAAAATTTGACGACTATGAACTTAAAACCAATAAAGACTAAAAAGGACTACCAACAAGCATTGGAAAGACTTGAGCTAATTTTTGACGCTAAAAAAGGAACTAAAGAGGGAGACGAACTTGAGATATTGGGAATATTGATAGATCAATACGAAAACGAACATTTCCCTATTGACTTACCAGACCCAATTGAGGCTATAAAATTCAGAATGGAGCAACTTGGATATACTCAGACTGATTTGGCAAAGGTCGTTGGACTGAAAAGTAGAGCAAGTGAAATACTTAGTAAAAAGAGAAAGTTATCATTGGACATGATTCGACAACTCCATGAGAAATTGAATATACCGACAGACGTTTTAATACAGGCCTACTAAACGGCACGAACCGTCATCAACGGCTATAAAGCATTACTTTTGATTAATTATTTTTTAAAGGATAAAAGTAACGCTTCATAGCCAAGCGTTGCCAGCCATAGGGTTCAGGACAAATTGGTTTTCAAACAAAACGGTTGACAACTTACTAATAAAGATTTCTCACGCGGACAACTTAGCGGCTCGGTCACAACTTGGACTTTGAAAAAATAAACGTGGGACAGGTTAAAAATTAATACAGCCGACCCCTCGCATTTTTAAGAAGAGTCGACCTCCGATTTGCCGCGCGCATTTGGCACATGCCATAGCCGCGCAACCACCGCGACACCCAAGCTATGGCAAGAGCCAAAAATCCTCACCCGCAAAACTAATTGGACTAATATGTCATCTTTTATAGAAATCTAACTCATGAATTATCTTAAAGTCACTTCAGTTTGCATCATCATCATACTGATATTGAGTACTAACAACCACATTTTTTCACAGACTCAAATTATAGGAAAAGTAATAGACACAAATGACAAGAGTCCTTTGGCTTATGTAAACATTGGGATAAAAGAAAAAAATATAGGAACGATATCAAAAGAAGATGGGTCTTTTTCAATTTATATCCCTTCCGATTATCAATCAGGCATTTTAACCTTTTCGATTGTAGGATATTATGAATCCAACCTATCAATTAAGGATTTGATATCAAACAAAAGTGTGGTTATACAATTGAAGGAGAAACCAACTCAACTTGAAGAAGTTGTAGTTACAGGGAAAAAACTAGTCGAAAAAAAATATGGTATTAAGAGACGCGGTGCTATTCATTTTACAGATGGAATATTTAAAAAGGATGATAGTTTTGAAATTGGACAGGTAATTCGTCTCGGCAACTCTCTCGCTCAAATCACATCGCTGAACCTTCACATTAATTCATCACGTCCTGACAGTGCAAATTTTAGGATAAACTTTTACAGATATGACATTGATGAAAATATTCCGAAAGAAAGAATAATCGAAAAGAGTATTCTGCAACGACATCCTGTTAATGAAGGATGGTTAAAGTTTGATTTATCAAATTATAACATTCTTATAAAAGGGGACGTGCTGATGTCATTGGAGTTTATTCCTGAAACTGATAATGACGTCAAGCAGATATTTTATGAAGTTAAGTTAGGAGGTTCATCTAAAAGTTTTTTTAGAAAAACCAGTTTAGGACAATGGACACGACCACCTCACCATTACTGCCTTTATGCCACTGCAATAACTGATAAGAATGGCCCCGATGAGCCTGATGATGAAGAAACACCACCAGCTTTTACTTTGAAATCAGACTTTTCAAATGAGCCTTTCAGCTTTTTTGTAAAGCTGCCCAAGAATTATTCAAAAAACATTAAGCAAACTCACCCGGTGATATATCTTCTTGACGGCAATGCTTATTTTGACCAGGTTGCCAACTCTGTGGACAACTATGTTAAAAAGAAGAGGATTTCTGTTGACCCAATTGTTGTTGGGATTGGTTATGAAAATGCATATGTCATGGACTCATTACGAGACCGTGATTACACCTATCCGGATGCACTCCCATCAGATAGCTTTAAAATTAGTGGGCAGGGTGATAAATTTTATAATTTCATTAAGACAAAGCTGGTAACATACATTGATTCAGCATATAGAACTGACAAATCAAATCGAACCATCATGGGGCATTCTTTGGGCGGTTATTTTGTGTTATATGCCTTAAACCAAAACCTATCAGATTCTCTTATCTTTAATAACTTCTTTGCTGCAAGTCCTTCAATATATTACCATGACAATTATTTAGCTAAGGAAATTGGCAGTTCTCCGATTTATCAGAGGAACATAGCACGCATCAAACTATATCTGACAACTGGAGAACTTGAAGCCTTAGAAAATCAATCGAACGATTTTAAAATATTTTCAAAGATGCTAACTGACAAAACAATTCGTATTCAGACTGAAGTGTTTAAAGGTTTAGAGCATATGGGAACAGCTATTCCGACATTTGAAAACGGTATTCAATTGTTTTTGAATAAATAGAATACGCACACACATTGTCTGGCCGCACATTCAGCCCACATCCAAGGCCAGTCAATAAGTGTGCTCAGTTTTGTGTAACTGGACAAAGTGGGCAATAAAAAAATGCCCTACCCACGGCTGACTAATAAAGAGTGGGTTATTATTAACGAGTGACGAAAGGCACGGCTACGAATGAAGTGCGGAGAAGGGCCCTACTACTGCCAATCGAGTAGACGGCCCCACCAGTAGCACTGATGGGGTGCGCCTCTCACACCACTGTACGTACGGGCCACGCATACAGCGGTTCTTTAAGATCGGGAGATACTTTTTCGTAGTACGAGAACACGGATTCGCAGCCTCTCCAGGTGAGCCTTCCCAGCGTGACCGTTGTTCCTAAAATCGGACTCTGTGCAACCGTCCAACCACGATTATTGGAGTTCTGTTTGTTAGGTTTGTATTTATTGAATTAAGTTTTCGCTTCATCTCTAAAACCGGACTTAATAAAATGAAGAAAATAATCGGATTGGAGATCGTGGAATAAAATGAGGCACAACAAACTGTATGTCACCCAATGGAATACGGCATCCCATTTTTAAATTAAGGTTTTTTAAAAAATCTTTTAGATGGAATTTTGAATTTACTTAAACCTCAATAAATGAAAAATATACTATTTCTACTGTTTTTCTTTGTTCAATGCTTCCCCAGCTTTGCGCAAAATAAGAAAACAGCTAATCTAAAGATTCGAGTTGATTCATTGGTTAATGCGGAAATGAAAAGCCAACGCATACCGGGACTTTCTCTTGTAGTAGTACGTGATGGGAAAATTGATTATGTAAAAGGCTATGGCTATTCGAATCTTGAACATCAAGTGCCTGTAAAACCCGAGACCATTTTCCAGGCGGGCTCTGTGGGCAAACAGTTCACAGCATTTGCTGTATTGCTCCTTGTGCAGGAAGGTAAAATGAACCTGGACGATAAGCTCACCAAATATTTTCCCGATGCACCTTCAGGATGGGATTCTATTACGGTTCGCAACCTGCTAAATCATACCAGCGGCTTTGGCGACTATACGAATAATTTTAATTACTGGGCCAACTATACCGAGGATAGTTTGTACCAGGAGTTTAGAAAAAGACCATTACTCTTTAAAGCCGGTGAAAAACAGCGATACAGTAATATGGGTTATGCTACCCTTGGTATAATTATCGGTAAAGCAACTGGTAAGTTTTATGGTGAATATTTAAAGGAACGGGTCTTTACGCCATTAGGTATGACGACAGCCAGGATCATCACCGAAGAGGACATTGTATTAAACAGGGCTGCGGGTTATCGCTTGGTGAATGATACCATAAAAAACCAGGAGTGGGTATCGCCTACAATCAATACTACTGCAGATGGTTCCATGTATGTAACAGCATTGGATATGGCTAAATGGGAAGAAGGTTTAAATACAAGGAAACTGCTGAAAGAAGAATATTACAACATGATGTGGGCACCCACCAAACTCAATGATGGAACAATCGAGCAGTATGGGTTTGGCTGGTCAATCGATTCTGCAAATGGCAACCGCATATTGGAACACAATGGTAGCTGGCAGGGATTTGAATGCACCATCAAACGCTATCCTGAAAAGAAAATTACGGTGGTGGTATTTGCAAATCTTAAACGTGCCAGCACCAATAAAATTTCAACCAGAATATTGCGTATCTATCAACCTGAGTTAGGCATTACCAGTTTAAAGACAATAAAGGATACAGAGCCCGGTATCACAAAACTTGTAAACGAGTTTATTAATAATGTGATTGAAAGAAAATTGCGTGCTGATCAGTTCACGACAGAATTGGCGGGTGTGCTCATGGATAGCACAATGCAGGAAAGAGGGTCGGACTATTTCAAATCAAAAGGTAAATTTTTAAAATCGGAGTTGCTTTCGAGAAAGGAATTGGATAACGGTACCAGGGAGTATCGTTACCGGCTTTTATTTAGCAAAGAGATATTAGGGTTTATGATACAGTTTAACAAAGAAAACAAGATCGTTGATCTGCAGACGAGTGAATAACCCATTTCGCGAAGGCATCAAGGTGTTAGACTAAGACCAAACTTCATGTCTAATATTATGCTTAAGTGCTCAAGCCTCAATTAAAACAACAGTCCTTGAACAAGCAGCTTCTCTTGAATTTAAAATTGGTGAAAGTTTTCCGTATGATAATTTGTAGACAGTACGGTACCTTAACAAGTATTGACTTTTCTAAATCGGAAATTACAATAATTGACTTTTGAAGGTTTCAATTGTAAGTGTATCTATTAACCGTTTCGCGGAATGGAAAAAAACGTTCAACGGCAATTCTGCGACATTCCGCTTCCTAAAGAGGCAAATTCCGAATTGGAGGCATTATGGTCATTGCCGGGTTTAGTATAAACGAAAAGTATTATCTTGTAAATTACGTTTGGTCACGTAGCACAGACCCGGCAGGTCGCGCTAACCATTCCCCTTCGATTTCTCAGGGTCATTTTTTAGCGCTCCTATTCCCGCCACTGCAAATAGCCAGACATTGTGCGCAAGGGAAGTTAACGATTGAGTGACGATTAAAAATTCTAAATCAACTTGGTTACATGAAATACATTTTTCTCCTTGTGACAACTCTTTCCTATTTAACAATACAAGCTCAGGACTGTAGTTTAGTAAGACGGACCACAAAGAAGTCAGCGGACACTCAGAGTAAAGGAGGAAGTGCCCAATCAAAAGACTATCTACTTTTATATCTGGAGAAGAATTATGACCCAAATAACCCAACAGACACTGTAAACTATAGTGCAATGATAATCATGGGTTCCCGATACCAACTCAAGGATAGTATTATAAATGCTGGTGGAAAATTTGAGTTTCATTTATCAAACGGGGTGATATCTACTTGGCACAATGCTGAAGCATCTAACCTTGGTGATGTTTTAATGGTGCCATATCCTAATAACATAATGTTTAAAGTTCGTGGGACAAAAAGACAATTTGAACCTTTGACAAGGTACTACATAAATAAAATTCGGGTTTATAACATTCTGGAGACAGATTTTGGGACCAAATCTCAGAAACAACTTCTGACAATAGCAGGTTGCCTAAGCAATGATAATGACAAGTGGGACTAGGCCCCTGCGCACAACAACTGTGCATAATCAATGGCGGGGTTCAGTGTAAATTTGTAGCTTTAGTTTTCAAACACCGCCTGGTCATAGTTGTCCGTGACGTGCGGTTGAACAGCATAAATCTCAATGCCGGTTGGATAATCCGACATGTGCATAGTTAGCAACTCTGAACAAAATAGAACTCATGAAAAATAAAAAAATCTTACTTGCGGGATTGATGCTTCTATTCGGCACGCTTCTGCAAGCACAAACTAAAAAGCCTAACATCCTGGTCATCTGGGGCGATGATGTAGGCATGTGGAATATCAGTGCTTATCATCGCGGCATGATGGGCGGAAGCACTCCCAATATCGATCGCATTGCAAAGGATGGGATGTTGTTCATGGACCATTATGCTCAGGCTTCTTGTACAGCCGGCAGGGCTGCATTCATTACCGGACAATATCCTATCCGCGTTGGGCTTGCCACCGTTGGCCTGCCGGGCGCACCACAAGGCATGAATTCAAAAGATCCTACCCTCGCTTCACTGCTTAAACCCCTGGGGTATGCCACGGGGCAGTTTGGTAAAAATCATTTAGGCGATCGCGATGAACATCTTCCAACCAATCACGGCTTTGATGAATTTTTCGGCATCTTATATCACCTGAATGCTGGTGAGTATCCTGAATTATATGATTACCCGAAAGACCCTGCCGTAGCTGAAAAATTTAAACAACGTGGTGTTATTCATTCATGGGCACAGGCCGATGGAAGTCAGAAAATTGAAGACAAAGGTCCATTTGGACAAGCGCGTCAACGCAATCTGGAATGGGAAATATTAGCGGAGTCCAAGCGCTTTATTACAGATGCGGTAAAGGCAGGGAAACCTTTCTTTGTGTGGCACAACACGACACGTATGCATTATCGCACCAATCTTTCATCTAAGTATGAAGGTAAAAGTGGTTACGGTGTGTATGCTGATGGCATGATGGAGATGGATGATATTGTTGGTGAACTGCAAAAACTGCTCGAGTCGCTTGGCGTGGCCGACAATACCATAATTATGTTTTCAACAGACAACGGTGCAGCTTCCAATAGTTGGCCAGATGGCGGCAATCAACCGTTCCGCGGAGAAAAAGGAGTAGGTGGTTATGAAGGGGGCTTCAAAGTACCGATGATGGTAAAGTGGCCTGGGGTAATTGCTCCTGGAAGTGTGAACGCTGAGATGATGAGCATGGAAGACTGGCTACCAACCATCATGGCGCAGTTGGGAGAACCTGATCTTAAAAATAAACTCCTTACAAGCTACAAAGCCGGCAATACAAATTATGAAAAGATACACCTGGATGGTTACGACCAAAGCGCATTGTTAACCGGGAAAGGTCATACGAACCGTCATGAATTCTTCTTCTTTACAGAAACTACTTTGCATGGTGTGCGTATCGGGGACTGGAAATTCCTGTTCAAGAAGCAAGATCAATGGTTTAATGGTGTACAACAAACCATGGTTACTCCACTGATCACAAACCTGAAACTCGATCCGTTTGAACGCTTCCACGAATCGCGTGGCTTCGATGAATGGCAGGAGAATCGCTCTTTCGCATTACCCCTGGCCGTAACCGAAATCGGAAAGCTGATGGAATCGCTGAAGAAGTATCCTCCGCGCATGGCCAGCCTGGACTTCAATCTTGATGAAATGTTGAAAGCCCTCACACCCAAAGCCGAGGAGAAAAAACCAGAAGAAAAAAAATCCGGTCGCAAGAAGAATTGAACGGCTAAGAATCTTTAAAGAATCGCTGCACTGATGCGCGCTTCCGTTCAAAACCACAGCAACTTTTACATGAAGCAGAACATGAGAAAAGTAATTGCCGCCATAAACATGACGCTTGATGGGGTTTGCGACCACACTGCCGGACTTCATGCGGATGCCGAACTGCACGGTCATTATGCCGACCTGCTTGATAACGCAGGCATTATACTCTATGGACGGACCACCTACCACCTTATGCAATTTTGGTAAACCTTACTGGAAAATCCTTCTGACGAAAAATCGATGAATGACTTTGCCATTTCAATAGACAAAATTTCAAAACTTGTTTTCTCCACCACGCTACACGACACAGGCTGGAACACTGCAAAACTTGCAACAAAACCACTTGACGAAGAAGTCTTGGAACTCAAACAACAACCGGGAAAAGACATTTTTGTGGGAAGCCGAAGTTTGATCATTCAACTTTTAAACCATAACCTTCTTGATGAACTACAAGTTTGCATTCATCCGGTTGTAGAAGGAAAGGGCCTGCCCTTGTTTGACCAGATAAAAGGCAGGACTAATTTCAAACTCCTTAAGACAAAATCTCTGCGATCGGGTGCAACTGTGTTTTACTATGAACCGATATCCTGATCCAATAACTACATGGATTCGGGTTATCATTAGTTTTCTCGGAGGCAGATTTCTTACTGAACTTATCCATGTTTCGACTGGAGATCCCAATCGTCCAAGCACTACCAATTTATCGTTGCTGTATGCGGTCGTCATTTTCGTGCTGCTTACTATCGTAGTAAGACGGTCGGACAAGAAAACCTTTTGACAAACGATCTCTCCCAAACGCTCATAAGCCTTCCGTATCACGCGTTTCAAAACGCTCATATTCCTCTCCGCCACGGATGGCAAAAAGAAAACTTCTTCCTAATATTGAAGTACGAGTACGCTTACCCCATGAAACTAAAACAAACCTGGCGCTGGTTCGGCCCGAACGATCCGGTATCCTTACAAGACATCAAACAAACCGGAGCACAAGGTATTGTTACCGCGCTGCATCACATTCCACACGGTGCAACCTGGGCCGTAGAGGAAATCAACAAACGCCAGGCGGAGTTAGCAAAGCACGGCTACCAGTGGGATGTTGTGGAAAGTGTTACCATTCACGAAGACATTAAGACCCGCACAGGCGACTACAAAAAGTACATCGAGCAATACAAAACCTCGCTGCGCAACCTCGCTTCCTGCGGCATCACTACGGTTACGTACAACTTTATGCCGGTAAACGACTGGACGCGCACCAACCTCGACCTGGTGATGGACGATGGTTCCAAAGCGCTCTACTTTAACTGGTTCGACCTGGCGGTATTTGATCTCTATATATTAAAGCGAAAGAATGCGTTTGCCAGTTACGATAGTCACATACTGTCGGAAGCCGAGAAGCGATTCAAAACATATACCCAGCAGCAGCTAGACAACCTTGCGGGCATCATCATGTTCGGCATCCCCGGTGAAAAGAAAACAACGGTGGAAGAAATGCGCGAGCGACTGAAGCCTTATGACGACATCAACCACGCAGCGCTGCGCGAAAACCTGAAATACTTTTTATCGGAGATTACTCCTGTAGCGGAAGAATGTACCATTGAGCTGGCTATTCATCCCGATGATCCGCCATTCGATATTTTAGGATTGCCCCGCATTGCGTGCCGCGAAAGTGATTTTGATTTCATCCTTTCTTCGGTTCCAACCAAAAACAACGGTGTTTGTTTTTGTACCGGTTCGCTCGGAGCCAATCCAACCAACGACTTGCCTGCAATGGCGAAGAAGATTGGCAACCGTATTCACTTCGTTCACCTGCGCAACACCAAACGCGATGAACACGGTAACTTTTTTGAAGCCGACCACCTTGATGGCGACACCGACATGTATGCCGTGATGCGTGAAATACTTGCCATCCAGCAGCAGGTAAATAAACCGATTCCGTTCCGCCCCGATCATGGCCACCAGATGATGGATGACTTGAGCAAGACTACTAACCCCGGTTACTCCTGTATTGGAAGAATGCGCGGACTGGCAGAATTACGCGGACTGGAACTGGGCATTTGCAAAGCCAATGGTTGGGAGTAGCAGGCGCGGTATGTTATTGACGAAGAATCGGAGTCGAACGATGACCTTCCCGAAAGTCTTCGGGACACTCTATCCGCACGAGCTTATCAGGTGTTCTAAATATGCCCTACTCTTCTTTTTCTTGATTTCTTGTTCTCGCTTTACTGCTTCAGAACGAGTTGAGAATGATTCGCTATACAACAATTTCCAGGGAATGCAGTTACTTGAAAAGGCACCTCCCTTTCCATGATTGTGTTCGTCAACTCTTTTCTCCAAAGAATCAGTTTGACCTACATAGTACTTGTTGCACTTTTCTGAATACAGAATGTACACAAAATAGCCCATAACTTAAAAGTCCGCAGTTACGCGGACTTCGTGGAGAATATCGGTTCCGATAGTTATCGGAACGAACCGATGACCTTCATGAAGCCTTCGTACTTTGTGGAGAATATCGGAGTCGAACCGATGACCTCTTCCATGCCATGGAAGCGCTCTAGCCAGCTGAGCTAATCCCCCAATATATAGTATCCTGTTTAACACAGCTAACAGATGACCTTCCCGATTTCATCGGGACGCTCTAGCCAGCTGAGCTAATCCCCCGTTTTAGAGCGACAAATATATTTTAATTTCTATTGATCACAACAAGCCTAAAGTCTTCTTTTCTCAAAAAAAGAAAGGGCACTCGTAAGCACCCCTTCAAAACTAACCCAAATAAAACAAAGCTATTCGATAACAAATGTGCTGATGGAGTGTGGCAAACTGGTTGTCTTCGCGGCATGGCCGTCTATCCATACATTATAGTCGACCTTGTCATCGCCTAAATTCAACACCACCACTATAATTTTTCCATCGGTATTCAGAAAGGCGGTTGTTTGCAGTCTATCGCGGTTGGAGGCACTGCCAATACGTTTTGCCCCCGGACGAATGAATTTCGAGAAGTGCCCCAGATAATAGTAAGCATTCGTATAAATCAACTCACCGGTGCGCGTGTCGGCATGAATGGGTGCGAAACAAAAATTACCCACGTGGTTTGGTCCGCCTCGCTCGTCCAGTAAAATATTCCAGTCGGTCCAGGCCGAAGTGCCGCTGTTAAAATCATTCACCATTGAAAGACCGTAGCGTTCACCAAGTGACCAATCGTTTACTTTTGTGAGATTGAATAATTCTTTACAGCCTTCGGTGAAAATTAAATTCTTATCGGGATAGGATTCGTTTACCCGTTTTACATTTTCAAATTGCATGGCGCTGCCGGTCCAGGTTTCATACCAGTGGAATCCAAAACCCCAAACATACTTGGCTGCGTCCGGATCGCCCATGATGACGCTGGCCCGTTGAAAAATCAAATCGCGGTTATGATCCCACGCAATGAGTTTCTTATCGGCCATACCATGCTTTGCCAATGTGGGTCCTAGATTTTCCTTAATAAAATCTCGTTCATCCTCGGCTGTGTAGATGCACGACTCCCACCGTTGTTTTGCCATGGGCTCGTTCTGCACCGAAAGCCCCCACACTGGTATGCCGCGCTTCTCGTACTCCTGAATAAATTTCACATAAAAGTTTGCCCACGCCTGACGAAACTGCGGAAGTAACCGCCCGCCCTGTAACACAGAATTGTTATCCTTCATAAATGCCGGTGGACTCCACGGGCTCACATACAATGGCATGTTACCTCCCGCGGCTGCCAGGGCTTGCTTGATGAGCGGAATCTTAAACTTTTCATCGTGTGCAATGGAAAAGGATTTTAATGCCGCATCGCCTTCGGATACATAACTGTAACTTCCACTGGAGAAATCGCAGCTTTGAATATTCGTACGCGCCAAGGTATAGCCTATACCTATATCCGTACTGTAGTAGGCTGAAAGAAACTCCTGCTGCTTCGCTTTTGAAAGTTTGGCAAACGTTTCGGCCGATGCATCGGTAATGGCGCCACCAATGCCGATGAAGGTTTGAAATGTTTTAGCCGGATCAACAAAAACACAAACTTCGGTTTCGAGCGGCTGCCCGAACGGAGCGAAGGAAAGTGTTCCTGCCGGTGATAACCGTAAATCGGTTTTATCCGCTGTAGTAAACACGCTGACTGATCGCTCAGCGATTGATTCTTTTTTTACCTGAGGCTGGGCTACTACCGTTGTAAAAGCACACCATAGTGCCACGACAAAAATTGCTTTCATTCAAGTTGTGTTGATTAAAATTTTAAAAGCTGCCGGCAAGACTACCGGCAGCTTCCAAACACGTTACAATAAACTAGTTGGTTCCGCGCAGTTCTACATTATCAATGGCGATGGTGCCTAAATTCTCTCCACCACCACGAATGAACAGATATGCGGTTCCGCTCTCTTCGAAAGAGAAAACACCACCGTTGGTTCCATCGCATGATATGGTTGAGAGTTTTCCATTGAATGCACTGGTGGCGCAACCAGCCCAGGTATTTAAAGCCAGGCGTTTTCCGCCATCGTTATAATCTGAGCCGGGCACAGGTTCAGCCTGCCCAACATACACTTCAAACCAGGTATTAACAGATCCGCTTCCGGAAACCAGCATGTCTACCTTGTAGTTTTTGCCACTTTCCACTTCAATGGTTTGGTAAATTCCGGCCTGGCCCCAGCCTCCGCCAGTCCATACCATCTTGCCACCTTCCATGTTCACCGAAACACCAGGCGAGTACTGTACAAATTCCCATGCTGCATCATCGCCTTCGTTCATCTTTCCACCGAGCACGAGATTACCGGCAGCGGGGTCGGATGTTAATACTTCAACATTGGCTGATGCTTCTGATGTAAGTCCCCCACGACCAATGGCCGTTAATGTAATGGTGTATTCACCGGCATCCGGATAAAATACAGTATCAATGGTATTACCGAGGAACGATCCACCACCATCGCCAATATCCCATTTTACGCCCAGCACATTTGCGGTCTCTGCCTCAAGCAGGTAGGTATTTATTTTACCAGCAACTGGAGTTACTGTGAAGGCTGCCTCTGGTACACTACCGAGTCCGTTGCCGTTACCAAATTCTTCCGGCTGACATCCAATGGCTGCTCCGGCCAGGTATGCGCTGACGAGCCAGGTACAAACTTTATTTTTATTCAATTTCATAATTCGAAAGTTGTTAGATTATTTCCACTCATCACTTTGCACAATCTTGGTGTTCTCCATTTCCAACAGCGGAATAGGTAATATTTCATGCTTGCCTTCCTGAAATCCTCTTCCTCCTAGCGCAGCAGCGGCTTTGTTTGTACGAATGAGATCGAACCAACGATGACCTTCACCAGCAAGTTCTAATCTTCTTTCATTAAAGATATTATCGAAGGTTGCCGGAATAGAAGGTAACCCCACCCGATCGCGAACAGCATCCAACAACGCTTGGGCGCGTGCTGCATTGCCGCCACCGCGCACAAGTGCTTCGGCTTCCATGAGGTAAGTATCAGCGAGCCGGATTTCATAAATGTTTTGCGGGTAATTCAAATCAGCATCACCGGCACCAGTCCAGCGATCTTCTACTTTTGCTGCAAACTTTTCGAGGAAATACCCGGTATCCATATACCCTGGGGTATATTCAACTTTTCCTTCCTCTGCAAGTCCCCCGATATCGGCAACTGTTGAAGAGAACCGTGGATCATCTTCCATAACCGAAACCAGGTCAGGTGTAATCGGAAAGAAACTCCAACCGGAAACATAGTTTGGCACTGAGCCGTCATTGGTTAGATTTTTAAATCCACGCGGCCCCGCCATCACATTCAGAATATTTCCTTCTGTACAAGCCGAGCAGCCCCAGTTACCAGCCGAGGTATTGGTAAACGATATTTCAAAAATTGATTCGCTGTTAAATTCATTATCCATTCTGAACAAGTCGCTGTAGTTATCCAACAGATCGTAACCATAGATTGCAGAAGGCTGCCCGGGTGTAGCACCATTTACCTGGGCTAGTTCTGCAGCAGCTTCTGTAAACTTTTCGCGATACAAATACACTTTACCCAATAAGGCATGTGCCATACCTCGGTTTGCACGGGCGGCTTCTTCTCCGAAAACCGTATTGGGAAGATCTGCGATCGACTCTTGAAGTTCTTGTTCGATGAAGGCATACACATCATCCGGGTTGGCTTGTAAAACATTATACATATCGGCTGCCGAAACCGGAGAGGTAAGAAGCGGAATGTTTTTAAACAACCGCACCAGATCAAAATAGAAATACGCCCTTAACAATCTTGTCTCTGCTATAAACCTTGCCTTTTCTTCCTCATCCATCGGAACGGCCGGAAGCTTAGACAATAAAACGTTGGCGCGAAAGACCCCTGAATATCCTTTTGCCCACAACGCTTCCTGCGGACCAACGGATGGATCTAACGTGTAGTTAGACCATACCTGAAACACGGTCATATCAGTAGGCCCGCCACCACCAGCATAGTGATCGTCAGAAGCTGAGTTAACCGCTCCGACTTTGGTTACTAATCCGCCAGACATATACCCGACTACATCGTAAACCGCTACCAGACCTTTATACGCTTCATCACGATTGCGATAATAATTTGATTCCAGATCAGAGCCTCTTGGCTCTACTTCGAGAAAGTCTTTGCCACACGAACTAACCAGAAGTACCCCCAGTAGTGCAGCGAAATATGTATTGAATTTTGTTTTCATTTTTTGTTGCGTTTAAAAATCAGAAACCAACATTTAGACCTACAATAAACGAACGAGCCTGTGGATAAATACCTCTGTCGATACTCATCACGCCACCACCAATTTCAGGATCGTATCCGGTGTACTTGGTAAATGTGAGCAGGTTCTCGCTCATCACATAAAAGCGTGTCTTCTGCAATCCAACTTTGGAGATCAATGCCTTTGGAAGGGTGTAGCCTAACTGAACAGTCTTCAATCGGAAGTAATCGCCATCTTCAAGATAGAATGATGAAGGGTTTGTGAAATTGTTGTTTGGATCATCTGAGACTAATCGTGGATAATCATTTGATGTTCCCGGACCTGTCCAACGTCCCATTGCCTCGGTCTGCCAGTTTGCATTTAACACGTCTAACCTTCTGAGGCCCTGAAATATTTTATTACCCGCAACGCCCTGACCAAACACAACGAGGTCGAAACCTTTATAGGCTACGTTGAGCGTTAAGCCAAACGTCCAGCTTGGTGTTGGGTTGCCCAGGAATGTACGATCTGCCTCTGTAATTACACCGTTGTCATCACGGTCGGCCCAGATAAAATCACCGGGTTGGGCATCGGGTTGGATAATGGCCCCTTCCGAGTTCCTGTGATTTAACACATCTTCAGTAGTCTGGAAGATTCCAAGGATTTCAAAACCATAAAACGAGTTAATGGGTTCACCAACAGCCGTGCGCGTAATCGGATAACTACTCGCCTGGAACGTTTGCCCACCCGAAAGGTAACTTACCCCACCACCAAGGTTTGTAACCTGGTTCTGCATGTACGATACATTTCCATTAAGGGATAAATTCACTTCGCCAAAACGCTTTCCATAGCCAAGTTCAAGTTCAACGCCTGTGTTTTCCATATCGGCAATGTTTGCTGCCGGATTTGAAATAGCGCCTACATATCCTGGAATGCGTGGATTCTGCAGAATGTCTTTCGTAACTTTTTTGTACCAATCAAATGACACCGTAATGTCATTCAACAATGTAGCTTCGAAACCGATGTTCGTCTGACTTGTCTGTTCCCATCGTAAGTCTGGGTTAGACGGAGCGTTGGGGCTATACCCCACAGCATAATCGCTGGTATTACCAATGGTATAGTTACGTCCGCTTCCAATGGTGGACAAGTATGCGAAATCACCAATGTTATCATTTCCTACGATGCCATATCCGCCTCGTATCTTCAGGAAGTCGACTACGCTATTTGCAGCCCAAAAAACTTCGCGCGATACAACCCAGCCGGCAGAGAAAGAAGGGAAGAATCCAAACTTATTGTTTGATCCAAAGCGCGATGATCCGTCTCTGCGCACAATCGCGGTGAGCATATACTTCTCATCATAGTTATAGTTCAACCGCGCAAACAGCGAAGACACGGTGTGCAGTGCTCCCTCATAACCGCTGGAGTTTCTGTCCGTCATCGGAACATTGTAGTTCATTGAAGCATCATCAAAATTATCCACCGGCATGTTGTAATAGGTAACACTGATACCGCGAGAGTTATTATCCTGGTAAGCTCCCTGACCTAACAGCACACTGGCTGTATGCTTATCGAAATTCTTAGTATAGGAAACCGTATTTTCCACATTCCAGTTAAACACTTGATTGTTGGAGCGATTAAAGGAAGTTTGTTGCGAACGAGTCGATGCATTGAGGTAAGAGATCGGAGTAAAACTTTCACTACCCCAATACGCTAACTTGGCACCTAGCGTGGATCGAAACACCAAT